>Ga0102588_1000044_pt1 | contig 327869 bp, 313 predicted proteins | sample AraplaMF_Col_mMS_FD_76854 | JGI IMG/M metagenome (GOLD analysis project Ga0102588, IMG submission 76854) | Arabidopsis root microbial communities from the University of North Carolina, USA - plate scrape MF_Col_mMS (SPADES assembly) (version 2) | ecosystem: Host-associated > Plants > Roots >... | reverse complement strand
CCCTTCCCGGGCCGGTTTTCCCTATTCGGGATCTATAGCGTCTAACGGTCCCCGGAGCCCCCTCACCCTGCCCTCCCCCCGCTGGGGAGAGGGGTTGTCGGCGCCAGAGGCGTTCTCAAGTTTCCCTTCTCCCCAGCGGGGAGAAGGTGGCCCGCAGGGTCGGATGAGGGGGCCACGGGCTCCGTGTCTTCCCTCTCCCGTACTCGCTACAGGATTGAGGGAGAGCCTTGAGGACTCCCCCTCATCTAATTTCACCGAAACGCCGGACGTCCGACGGCACTCTGCGAGGCCAGCCGCTTCTCGGCCAGCATGCCGAAGACGGCGGCCAGCACCGACCACAGCACGACATGCATGCCGAGCGACGTCGTGCGGAAGCGCCACAATACCATGGCCGAATAGTTTTCCGGGACTTCGTTGATCGGCGGCAGCAGATACTGCACGAGGCCGATGAAGACGATATAGGCGACGCCTGCGATGATGGCGCCGTTCCAGATGCCGAAGCGGGCAGCAAGGCTGCGCGCAAAGGCGATCGCTGCAATCAGCGCCGCGACCGAAACGACGATCATCAGGAAGAACAGCTCGGTGCGTACGCCGATCGTATCCGGATTGCCGACGGCCGGCGGATTGGCCGGATACTTGATGCCGGGCACGAGGATGATCGCGACGAATGCTGCCAGCGCGATGACCGCTGCAGTACCGCGAACGCTCAGCTTGCTGAAACGGCCATGCACGAAGGCGAAGGCGAGAGCAAAGAGACCGCCGACGGCGATCGAATAGGCCATCACGCCGGTGAAGAGGCCCATGCCGGCCTGGGTCGCGCGGCTGACGATTTCGGGCTCGGCGGCCTCGCCGGCGGCCGTTGCCGCGGCTTCCTCGAAGGCGATTGCCTGATCGACCAGCGGTTCACCGAATGTATGGGCGAAGGCAAACACCAGGATGCCAGCAATAGCGCCCGCGATCATGCCACGAAGCAGAAGATTTCCAACCATGTCTGTCGTCCTTTAGTGGCAGGGGAATCCGAGAAGATGGCGGCCGTCATGCACGAACTCGTGCACATACATGCCGTTGAAGAGCGCCATGGCGCCTTCTTCCGTGCCGACGAAATAGATGGCGATGATCATCAGCAGGCCGCCGAAGATCGCCCAGGGCAGGATCTCGCCAACCGGGATCGGCTGCGGCGCTGCGATGGGCTTGAAGGTGGTGTCAGACATGTATTCCTCCGGGAATGACGCGTTCAGTCGAAAGAGTGTTGGCGGCAAGGTCTGACTTCCAGCCTGCTCTCGCATCCTGGTCACAGTGGCGCGACCGCGCCGGATTTACACCGGCTTCCAAACCCGCAACGTGACCGTTATATCTCTAGGCTTCGAACTGTCAACGAAACTTCATCTGCCGAAGAGGCAGCCCGGAGGCTCACCTGTGCATACCCGGCTGACCTGGATCTGCCACGGCCCGACGAGCGCTAACCGCGAAGGCCGTTTTCCGCTGAACGAAGCGCTCGAACAGAGCGCTGTCGCCGATACCGCAGCTCTCTCCGAAAGGCTTCAGCACGCCGATCACGTCACCAGCAGCCCGGCGCTCGCAGCGCTGCAGACGGCCGAGATCCTGAACCTGACGGCTGTAACCGACCCAAAGCTCGCCGATATGGACTATGGCCGCTGGAAGGGACGCCCGCTGGCCGACCTGCAGGCCAAGGAGCCCGATGCGCTGATCCAGTGGATGACCGATCCGGACGCCGCCCCGCATGGCGGCGAGAGCCTCGCAAAGCTGCAGGCCCGCATTGCCGGCTGGATGGAGGAAAGGCAGAGCTTCGACGGCCATCTCGTCGCCATCGCCAACGCCGCGATCATTCGTGCCGCGATCCTGCATGTGATGAAGGCGCCGCCGAGCTCTTTCTGGCTGGCGGATATCGAGCCGCTCGCCTTGCTGCGGATGAGTTTCGACGGCCGCCGCTGGGCGCTGCGCTTCAGCCGCTGATTGCAGCAAGCGTCTGTTTTCTCCACATAATTTAGATAAGCCTTACGCAAGCAAGTTGCGTCATACCTATTGAACCCGGCATGCCGGGCTCTAAGTGCATGCCCCGTGGAGACCAACCATGACGTATGATTGGAGTGGGGAGCGGACGCGGCGTATGCGCCTTCTGAAGGTCGCAACCGCCATTGTTCTCATAGCTGCTGTCATCGGCATTCCGCTGCTGATGCGCTGAACGAAGGGCGAGCAGGATGACTGCTCGCCTTTTCCATTATTGCTGCGGAATTTGGATCACCGCGAAGAACAGGCCGAGCTGCCGGATCGCATGCGCAAACCCCTCATAATCGACGGGCTTGGTGATGTAGACATTGGCGCCGAGATCGTAGCAGCGCTGGATCTCGCGCTCGTCATCCGTGGTCGTCAGGATGACCACAGGCATGCGCTTGGTATATTCGTTGCTCTTGATCTGCTCGAGAATGTCGATGCCCGACGTATCCGGCAGGTTGAGATCGAGCAGCATCAGCAGATAGCGGTCCTTGCTGACGGTGCCGCTGCGGTCTGGGCCGAGGATGAAGTCGAGCGCGCTCTTGCCGTTGGTGAAGGGCACGATCTCGTTGTTGACGCCGGCCCGGCGCACGTTCTTCTCGATGAGGCGGGCATGCCCCTCGTCGTCCTCGATCATGACGATCGTGACTTCCTGGCCTGTGGCTTTCATGACTCTATACCCTTTACGATGGTGGTGAGATCCGACGGCAGAAGCAGCGTGAAGGTGCTGCCGGTGCCCTCTGTCGAAGCGACAGTAATGTCACCTCCCAAATTTCGTATTAACGACCGCACATATGCGAGCCCGATGCCTTCGCCCGGTTGATCCTGCTCGCCGGCGCGGCGGAAAAGTTCGAAAACGCGTTCACGATCCGCAACCGCAATACCGCGGCCGTTGTCCTCGATATCGATCCTGATGCGGCCCTTGCCGGCGGGCATGGCGCGTACCGCGATCTTCACCGGACGGCCAATATACCGGTATTTGACGGCATTGTCGAAAAGGTTGCCGAAGATCTGATCCAGGGAGAAACGGTCGTTGATCAGCCCGGGAACACGGATATCCATGTCCACCGATCCATCGGCCTCGGCAATCTGGTGATGAACGTTCGCTGCGGCAGTCTCGAGCGCCGCCTTGAGGTCGATCCTCTCCGGCACCAGCTTGCGCCGTCCATCGCGTGAGATCTTCAGGATGGCGTTGATCAGCGAATCCATCTTGCGCGTCGACGAGCGGATGAAGTTCATCGCCTCCGGCAGGTCTTCCTGGACCGCAAGCCGCGCCTCCTTGATCTGGTCCTCGCTGGGCCTCTTGTCGTCGGCCAGAACATAGGCATTGACGGCCGCAAGGCTTGCTTCGAGTTCGCTGAGGAAGCCCATGATGTTGACGAGAGGCGCTCTGAGATCGTGAGTGACGATATAGGCGAAGCGCTGGATTTCCTGATTGGCCTGCATCAGATCCTCGGTGCGCTCGTTGACGCGCTCCTCGAGGCCGAAATTCAGCGTCTGCAGCTCCTCGCGCGCCCGAGACAGGTCGCGCACATGCTGGATGATGATCAGGATCGCTCCGCCGACAACGATGACGATCGCCAGCGCGCCGCCGATCGTCACCCATTGCAGGTTGCTGGCCGCACTGAGCTGTTCACCGACGACCACACGCAGCCGGTCGTCGGTCTTGCCGATGAAGCCGACGAGAACGCTGCGCGCATTGTCCATCAATGCCTTGCCGCTGTCGTTGCGAACGATCGCTACGGCTTCCTGCAGCCTGCCAGCCCTTGCCAGCCTGATCGTATTGTCGATCTCCGCCATCTTGCCGTCGATCGCCTGGTCAAGGGCGGGAAGCTTCTCGGCATAGTCCGGATAGTTCTGCAGCACGTCGGCGAGCCGCTTGCGCCGCTCCGGCAGATTCTTCATCGCCTCCTCATAGGGCGCAAGATAGCTGTCGTCGTTGGTCAGAAGAAAGCCGCGCTGGCCCGTTTCCGCATCCTGCAGGGCGGTGAGCAGATCCACCGAGCCGGTGCGGATACGGCGAATCTCGGCGACGGTATCTGAAAAGACACGGTTCGCATTCGTCAGCCAAAGCGAAGTCCCGACGATACCGGCGAGGAGGAGGACGCCGAGCCCGAGCATGAAGAGCGTCGAGCGGACAAAGACGGCGTTTGAAGATGACATGAGGATTCTCTAAGGAGGAATATCTCACCTACAAGTGACGGAAAAAATCCCTGCGATCAACCCAATGACCGCAGGGCGTGACAACCATACCAAACTATAATTGGGTTTTGCGTCAGTGCTTCGTCGGGTCGCCCGGAACCGAGGTGCGGGTTATCGAAACCGGATCGCTGGCGGGGAAACTGTCTTCCAGCCCCTGGTCAAGCTGCTCCTCCAGCTCGGACGCATCGCCGGATTGCCGCGCGCTTCGCCGCACGCTCATGTCGCCGCCCTCCTTGATCTCGGCCGACGCGAAGTCGGTGATCAGCGCCCTTGCCCGGCGCACGGCATTTTCGCGATTGAGCGCGTCGCTGCCCTGCATCTGGACCGAAACGACTGCGCCGTCCTCACCGACGAATTCCACCGTGAAGCCGTCCTTGCCGCCACGGGCAGCGATGATCTGCGTGCCGATGATTTCCATGAGCGTTTCTCCCTGTAAACTTTCCTGAATTGGAAACGGCAGCGCAGCGGCTTGGTTCCCGCTGACATCAGGGCCGGGCCAGATAGGAAATCTTCAGTTCCAGCTGCAGGCTGACGATCGGAAGGTGTTCGGAATTCTGAACCTCGATCGACAGCCGCCGCTCCGGGGCCGAAGGCAGCCCGTCGAGCGCCATTTCGGCCAGAACATGCTTCGCCTCCTCGATTGCCGAAAGAAGGTCCGGAAAGTCGAACGCCCGATCGGCGGCCACCGTCCCGTCATTGTCATGCGTCTTGAAATAGAAAGCCGACATCTGCTCCCACTCACCTTCTGGTGTTGGTGCATAAAGCGATAAGTGCGCTAATGGTTTCAATGTGCTTGGAAAAACTTCATCGGCGGACACCCTTAACGCAGCTAGCGGACCGCTGATTGCAGCGAACAATCACTACCCGTTTTCAACGAACATTTCAGACTTTGATGATATTGCTATGTCTCATCAGGGGTGAGGAAATGTGAATGCCGGGGTTTTTTCGCAGCCGTGCCGGACGGCAGTGTCTATCGGTGATGAAGCTCGGGGTAACCCTCTGGCTCCTCGGGATCCTGTTGCAATTCGGCGATGGCCTCTCGGCCTTCGTGCAGATGTTCGATGATTACGGCGCTGAAAAGCTGGTTCTCGCCTTCGTCATCGCCGGTGCCATGAGCTTCATCTATTCGATCCTGCGCATCGCCGATCTGCGCCGCGAGATGGAGCTGCGCGCCGCCGCGCAGTTCAAGGCCGACTGGACCGCGACCCACGATCACCTGACAAAACTTCCGAACCGCTATGCCTTCGAGCGCAAGAAGCTTGCGCGTCCTCTCAATCGTGACGAAGAGCACGATCAGGCAGCCCGAAACGTCACCGTCTTTTCGGTCGATCTCGACGGCTTCAAGAAGGTCAACGATCTCGTCGGCCACAAGGGCGGCGACATCCTGCTGATCGAGGTTGCACGGCGCATCTGCTCGCTCGGCAATGCCGATTGTGTCTATCGCTTCGGCGGCGACGAATTCGTCATCATCGGTGCCGGCATGACCGAGGAGCGCGAGAAGCATTTTGCCCGCGTGCTGATCCAAGCGGTGACACGGCCGATCAGCATCGAAGGCTTCGCCGTCGAAGTCGGCGCCAGCGTCGGCTACGAGCGCTGGGCCGAAGGCAGCGAGCCGCTCGAGAATGCCGCCCACCGCGCCGATCTGGCGATGTATGAGGCGAAGTCGCGCGGCCCCAACCATGCGCTCGCCTTCGAGGCATCGATGCAGGACAAGGTGGCGGAGCGCGCGTCTCTCGAAACAAAGCTGCGCACGGCCATCCAGCAAAAGGCGATCCGGCCCTTCTACCAGCCGCTGATCGACCTGAAGACCGGCGATATCTGCGGTTTCGAGGCGCTGGCCCGCTGGACCGACGATGGCGGCGTCAACATCCCTCCCCCCATCTTCATCGGCATTGCAGAGGAGACCGGGATGATCACCGAGCTCTTCGAGAACCTGCTGTCACAGGCCTGCAGCGATGCGCTCGGCTGGCACGCCCATATCGTGCTCTCTTTCAATATCTCGCCAGTGCAGATGGAAGACCGGCTGCTCGCCTCGCGCATCCTTAAGGTGCTCGCCGCCAGCGGCCTGCCGCCCGAACGGCTGGAGATCGAAATCACCGAAAACGCCCTCATCCAGGATCCGGCGATCGCCGCCGTCATTCTCGACGAGCTGCATGCTGCAGGCGTCCAGATCGCCCTCGACGATTTCGGCACCGGCTATTCCAGCCTCGCGCAGCTTGCGCGCTACCGGTTCGACAAGATCAAGATCGACAAGAGCTTCGTCGCGACCTATCAGGAAGACGAGCGACAGGAAAAGATCGTCCGCGCCATGCTCGGCCTCGGCCACAGCCTGAATATCAAGACGACCGCCGAGGGCATCGAGGAGCACAGCCAGCTGGGCTACCTCACGCGCCTGGGCTGCGATATCGGCCAGGGCTATCTCTTCGGCAAGGCAATGCCGGCGGATCAGGCGAGCGCATTCATCGCGGAACGAACTCAGACGCTGTCGGCCGTCGGTTGAAGACTGCGCCATCGCCTGACAACGGCGTCGCGCAAGATTGACAAGGCAAATCTACCAGGACAATGGAATTGGCGGGATACTGCGCCCGCCAAGGCTCCATTTCTATCTTGAGACTGGAGACGGACATTGAGCGTACTTTTCCTTGGCAAGAAGGACGATCGGCACTGCGCCGACGCCTTGGAATTCACGCAACAGATGCTCCCCGATGTCACCGCACGCTTCGGCGAATGGGGCGACGCGTTCGATGCCGGCCTAGTGCATGGCGGTTTCGATATCGTGATTTCCTACCTGTCGCGCTGGATCGTGCCCCGGGCGCTCCTGGAGGCAACAAAGGTCGCGATCAACTTCCATCCGGCCAGCCCTCATTATCCGGGATATGGCTGCACCAGCCTGGCCTTGTACGAAGGTGCCGAGGAATTCGGCGTCACCTGCCATTTCATGGCTCCGGCCGTCGACACCGGATCGATCATCGCGACAAAGCGCTTTGCAGTCTTCGAAAGCGATACGGTCGCCACCTTGCTGAAGCGCAGTTACGACTTCCAGCTCGCACTCTACTACGACGTGGTCGGACAGCTCGCGGCCGGCAAGCCGCTCTCCCCCTCGGGAGAGCAATGGACGCGAACTGCCTTTACCCGCAAGCAGTTCAACGCCCTGAAGGAACTCACGCCGGATATGTCCGAAGCGGAGCTCAAGCGACGCATTCGCGCCTTCACCTTCAATCAGTGGGGGCCGACGATGGAAGTGAACGGCGTCCTGTTCAAGGTCGCCTAGGCGCCGAAGAGCCTATCCATCTCCGTGCGGGGAAATGGCACCCTGGTCTGGAAGACGAAGGCGTCGGCATCAGACCAGTTGTCGCGGGAATCGTAAAATTCGTCCCACTGAGCGGTCCATGATTTGACGTGGCGCACCAGGGCTTCCAGATCATCTCTCTGCGCGCCGTCAGCCGCTTCCATCGCGTCTATGGCACTTGCAAGCACGTCGACATTGCGCTGCTTGATCACTCTTGCAAATCCAAGCGTCTTGCCGCCCGCCATGTAGTCTTGATAGGCGCGATGGCATTCGGCCATGGCTAGTCTTAATCTTTCCAGATGCTTAGCGCTCATGAGACCCTCCGCGGCACGCTTATCCCCGATCGTCGAGTTTACGCCCGGCGAGATGCCCGTGTCTGTCAGCTATAATCGGAAATGCTGGAGAAGATTGGTAGCGGGGGGCGGAATTGAACCGCCGACCTCAGGGTTATGAATCCTGCGCTCTCACCAACTGAGCTACCCAGCCACAACTCGAACAAGCCATTCGCAAAGCGCTCGGCCCGTCGGTGAGCGGGTTATTAAGAGCGTCTCGGCTTTGTGTCAAGCACATGAAAGAGAAAAAGGCTGCACCGCAGCATCGCCTTTCCCAAGAATTTTACGCGGCCACCGCCTGGCTCAGAAGGGCCTTCAGCGAGGCTTCGGCGGCGGGCTCGCGTTCGGAGCGTTCGATGAAGCCGCCGCCGAAAACGCGGGCGTCGTCGCCGGGCGCCGAATAGAGCGCGCAGGCCTGGCCCGGGGCAATACCAGCTTCGCCGACGGTCAGATCGACATAGATGCCCGATGCGTCGGCACGCAGCACGGCGGGCTCCGGCACACGGGTGGAGCGGACCTTGGCGTAGCAGGCGAAGCCTTCGCCGGAGGCCGCCTGGATGAGGTCTTCATCGCCCAGCCAGTTGACGTCGCGCAGATAGACCCGGTGCGTTTCCAAAGCTTCCTTCGGGCCGACGATGACGCGGCGCGAGCGGGCGTCGAGATAGACGACATAGAGCGGCTCGCCGGTGGCGACGCCGATGCCGCGGCGCTGGCCGATCGTGAAATGCAGGATGCCGTCATGCTGGCCGAGCACGCGGCCGTCGAGATGAACGATCTCGCCGGCCAGCGCCGCATTCGGCTTCAGCTTGTTGATGACGTCGGAATACTTGCCCTGCGGCACGAAACAGATGTCCTGGCTGTCGGCCTTCTTGGCGACGACCAGACCCATCTCTTCGGCGAGCTTGCGGGTCTCGGCCTTCGGCAGGCCGCCGAGCGGGAAGCGCAGGTAGTCGATCTGTTCCTGCGTCGTCGCAAACAGGAAATAGCTCTGGTCGCGGTCGGCGTCAGCCGGGCGATAAAGAGCGCGGCGGCCGGGATTGCCGGGCGCCGGGTTGGGCCGCGAGCGGATGTAGTGGCCGGTCGCCAGCGCATCGGCGCCGAGCTCCTTGGCGGTCTCGAGCAGGTCGGCGAACTTGACCGTCTGGTTGCAGGACACGCAGGGGATCGGCGTCTCGCCTGCGACGTAGCTTTCCATGAACGGGTTGATCACCGTATCGCGAAAACGCTTCTCGTAATCGAGCACGTAGTGCGGAATGCCGAGCGTTTCGCAGACGCGGCGCGCATCGTCGATATCTTGGCCGGCGCAGCAGGAGCCGGCGCGGTGGACGGCTGCGCCGTGATCGTAGAGCTGCAGGGTGATACCGAGCACATCGTAGCCTTGGTGCTTCAAAATCCCGGCCACGACGGAACTGTCCACGCCGCCGGACATGGCGACGACGACACGGGTGTCTTCGGGCTTCTTGTCAAAATCCAGTGTGTTCACGAGGTACTGCCAACTCTGCGCTCAGGAAATACGATTGTAGCGATCCGTGCCTTGCCCTGCAAATGCGGCGGATTACGCTTCCGCCGGCGGGGTCGGCCGCCGGTCTTTCATTGGCGCTGGATATAGAAAGGAACGTCCCGTCACGCAAGGGGCGGCAGCGACCGCCTCACTCCGCCGCCTGCTTGCGCGGAAGTCCGGCGCCGCCATCCATCACCGCCCTCACCTGCGGCAGCGCATGCGGATAGTCCTGCTGGATGAAATCGATCAGCTTCTCGCGGATTTCGCAGCGCAGGTCGAAGGTGCGGCCCGAATTGGACGCCGACGCCAGGATGCGTATTTCCATGACGCTCTCCTTGAAATCGGTGACGGCGACATTGACCACCCGCTTGTCCCAGAGTTTCGAGGCGGCGAGGATCTCCTCTACCTTCCTGCGGATGACGGGAACCGGCACGCTGTAATCGAGATAGAGCATGACATTGCCGATCAGCGAGGCGCTTTCGCGGGTCCAGTTCTGGAACGGGTTCTCGATGAAATAGCTGAGCGGCAGGATCAGCCGGCGCCAGTCCCAGATCTTGACGACGACATAGGTGGAGGTGATCTCCTCGACATTGCCCCATTCGCCCTCGACGAGCAGCGCATCGTCGATGCGGATCGGCTGGGTGATTGCAAGCTGGATGCCGGCAAACAGGTTCTTCAGCACCGGCTGCAGCGCCAGACCGACGACGATACCGGCGACGCCGGCCGAGGCCAGCAGGCTGACGCCGTATTGCTTGACGGCATCGAAGGTCATCAGGCAGGAGGCGATCGCCACCATGACGATCAAAAGATCGGCGATCCGCTCGATGATGCGCGACTGAGTGACATGCTTGCGGGCGAGCAGATTGTCCTCGGCATCCAGCTTGAAGCGCCGGAGATAGACGGTCATCCAGATATGCTTAGCCGTGCGCGCCATCGCCGCGACGAGGATGATGAAGGCGATCAGCAGGACGTGGCGTATCGTCGAGGCCTGGTATTCCGTGAGCGGCGAGACGGTGGCGGCAAAGGACAGCGCCGCCGTCAGGATCGCCAGCCGCGCCACCCGCTCCAGTCGCGAAACCAGCGAGCGCCAGAAGAGATCGCGATCGGCCACGATGCGCGTCAGCAGACGGAAGGCGAGCCGGTGGGTGAAGAGCGCCAGTGCCACGACGACGGCGAAGATGACGGTGCTTGCCAGCCAGTCCGGAAGCCAGAAGCCTTGGGCGCGAATTTCGTTCACAAGGTCGGTCATGCCCGGGAGCTAGGGTGCGGTGCAGCATTGGAAAGGCCCGCACCGCAAAAGAATTCAGCTTTCCAGGCAGGGGTCCGCGAAGAGGAAGCCCCGCAACGCCCCCGAAACCGTTCTGCTCACCACGACCAGCCAGATCAGCCCAAGCGCTGCCACCAGCACGGCGCCGAAATCCGTCAACGGAGCGAAATCCAGAAGCTGCCCCAGCCGCAGGGTTGCCACCGCATAGACACCGATCGGGAAGGTGAAGGCCCACCAGCCGAGATTGAAGGGCAGACCGCCGCGGGCGTGATTGAGGGTCGTGGCGATGGCGATCGCCAGCCACCACAGACCGTAGCCCCAGAGGAGCACGGCGCCGAGCAGGCTCGCCCCGGCCATCGCCGCCGCAAGCTCGCCGAGACCCTTGTCGACGAGAACGCTGCCGCTATTGGCGGCAAACAGCGCCAGCCCGAACGCGCCGGTGCCAATCGGGCCGAGCGCCAGGAAACCCGTGGCGCCCATGCTGGCAGGCGGCAGCTTGTGCAGGGCCATGCGCAGGAACAGGATCACCAGAATGCCGAGCGCCAGCGGCACCGAACAGGCCCAGAGCACGTAGCTCGCAAACAGCATCGTGAACTGTGCGGCACCGGGCGCCAGATGGGCCATCAGCAGCGCGCCGCTGCCGGCCGTCACCTCGGAGGCGACGACGGGAAGCAGCCAAACGGCGGTCATCTCATGGATCGCATGGTCCTGGCGCGTGAACATCGCAAAGGGGATGGCTAGCCCGGCGAGAATGGCGAGCGCCGCATCGAACCACCAGAGGGCCTGCGCGATGGCGATCGCCGTATCGCCGATCAGCGGCTGACCGAAAATGACGAAGCCGTTGATGATGGTGGCGAGCCCCATGGGTATGCAGCCGAAGAACATCGAGACCACGGGGTGGTTGAAGACCCTGCGGGCATCGTGGGGATAGAGCCACCATTTTGCGGCATAGATGGTCGACAGCGCGCAGAAGAGCAGGATGTTCAGAACCCAAAGCGCCTCGCCAGCGTCGTAAAGCGCCGGCATCGCCGGAAACTGTGCGAGACAGACGGCCAGAATACCCGTACCCATCGTTGCCGCGAACCAGTTTGGCGTGAAATGACGGATGATCCGCCGTCCCTCGCCCGAAATGCTGTCAGCTTCAATTTTCGTGAAAATGGTCATGCCGCTTGCCTCGTCTTTCCGGCATCACGAATAAACGTCTCAATTAATCGCTTCCAACGAATTGTAATTGTCATTTCATTCGATAAAATCGAATATATGACCTTGGAACAGCTCCGCATCTTTGTCGAAGTCGCCAGACACCAGCATGTGACGCGGGCGGCCGAGCATCTGAACATGACGCAATCGGCGGTCAGCGCGGCAATCACTGCGCTGGAGACCCGCCATGGGGTGACGCTGTTCGACCGCGTCGGCCGCTCGATCGTCCTCAATCAGACGGGCCAGTTGTTCCTGAAGGAAGCGCAGCAGGTACTGGCAAGCGCCCGGGCAGCGGAAGCCGCGCTGATGGACCTTTCAGGTCTCATGCATGGCGAGCTCTCGATCATTGCCAGCCAGACGGTTGCCGCGCACTGGCTGTCGCCGAAGCTCGCCGCCTATCGCAGCCTCTATCCCGGCATCAAGCTCAATGTCGGCATCGGCAACACCGCCGAAACCGCGGATGCGGTGATGAACGGCAAGGCGGAGATCGGCCTGATCGAGTGGCGGGAGGACCGGCGCGGTGTGTCGGCCCGGCAGGTGGCGATCGACGAGATGATCGTCATCGTCGGCCGCGATCACCCCTGGGCGGATGGCAGGCCGCGCCGGGTGGAGGATTTCAAGGATATATCCTGGGTGCTGCGCGAGGCCGGGTCGGGCACCCGCCATGCCTTCGAAAGCATGATCGAGGCAAAGGGCATGACGCTTGCCGCCCTCGATGTGGCGCTCACGATGCCCGCCAACGAGCCGATCATCGGTGCCGTCGAGGCAGGATTGGGTGCAACGCTGATGTCGCGCAGCATCGCCGCACCCTTTTTGAAAGGCGGGTCGATCGCCGAGGCTGCCGTGACGCCGCTGCCACGGCCGTTCTTCCTGCTGCGCCACGAGGAGCGCTATCGCAGCAAGGCGGCCGATGCCTTCGATGCGATGATCTCAACCGTGGGCAGCGCGCTTTAGCGGTGCTTCGGCATCGATCAGCCGCTCGGCATCGCGCTGCGGCATCGGCTTGCCGAGCAGATAACCCTGCACCTCGGCAAAGCCTTCCCGCCGCAGCCGCTCCAGCTGCTCTTCGGTCTCGATGCCCTCGGCAAGCGTCACGGCATTGAAGCCGGAACCGATACCGGCGACAGCGCGGACAATCGCCAGATTGCCAGGATCGCTCTCCATGCCGGCCACGAAGCTGCGGTCGAGCTTGATCTTGTCGAAGGCGAAGGCCCGCAGATAGCTGAAGGAGGAATAGCCGGTGCCGAAATCGTCGATGGCGATGCGGATGCCGAGTTCCTTCAGCGCCTTGAGCAGCGGCAGGCTCTGCTCGACATCGGCGAGGAAGACGGATTCGGTGATCTCGATCTCCAGCCGCTGCGGCTGCAGACCGCTGTCGCTGAGCGCCGATACGACGGTCGCAAGCAGCGTATTGTGGCGGAACTGGCAGACAGAGAGATTGACGGCGATCTTCAGATGCTCCGGCCAGCACGCGGCAGCCCGGCAGGCCTCGCGAAGCACCCACTCGCCGATCGGCACGATCAGCCCGGTATCCTCGGCGATCGGGATGAATTCCATCGGCGCCACGAGCCCGCGGGCCGGATGGCGCCAGCGGATCAGCGCCTCGAACCCCGCAAGCCGCCCGGTGGCAGCCTGGACAATCGGCTGGTAATAAAGCTCGAACTGGTCCTTCTCCAGCGCATCGCGCAGCTCCGCCGTCAGCTGGTGGCGCCGCTCGGCCTCGAGCCGCATCTCGGCCTCATAGAAGCGATAGGTAGAGCGCCCGCTTTCCTTGGCGGCGTAGAGCGCCAGATCGGCATGGCGCATCAGCACATCCGCATCTTCTGCCTGTTGCGGCGCCAGCGCCACTCCGATCGAGCAGGTCACGTGCTCATTGCTGCCATCGAGATCGAAGGGCGCGCTGAGGACGGCAAGCAGCTGCTCGGCAAACCGCTGCGTGCGCCCGCAATCGCCGCCCTTGAGTACAACGGCAAATTCGTCACCGCCGAGCCGTGCGACTAGGTCGCCATGCTCGACCAGCATCTGCAGCCGTTTTGCCACCTGACAGAGCAGCGCATCCCCGGCGGCATGGCCCTTGCTGTCGTTGATAAGCTTGAAGTGATCGACATCGAGGTAAAGCAGCGCCACCGGCGTCTCTGCCGTCGCCGCCTTCGCATGGGTCTCGATAAAATCCGCAAAGGCGGCGCGGTTGGGAAGACCGGTCAGCGCGTCATGCATGGCGAGATGCGCGAGCTTCGCCTCGAAGGCGCGCTCTTCGGTCACATCCTGCGAAATGCCGAGCAGATAGCGGCGCGCCCTGCCCTCCGGCGCGGGGAGCGCCCGCTTCACCGTCTTCAGTAGGCGATGACCGCCGCCGCGCTTCGGCACCGTCTCCTCGAATGTAACTGTAATATCTTCGTCCAGCACCTGCCGGTCCTGCTCTCGGAAGAAGCCGGTCTTGTCGCGAAACACCATGCGATCCGTCTTGCCGACGATCTCGCGCCCGGGCATTTCGGCGATGTCAGCGCTCTGCCGGTTGAACAGCACATAGCGCCCGTCGTCTTCCATGTCCTTGACGAAGACGCCGACCGGCAGGTTGTCGACGATGCTATCGAGCAGCGAGCGAGTATCGGTCACCTGCCGCCGCGCGGCATTGACCTCGCTGCGATCCTGCACGATGGCCAGAATGGCATCCCCGCCATCGAAACGCACTTCGCGGCCATAGGTCAGAACCTCGAAGGCCTCGCCGGTCGCCTTCAGATGCGTCCAGCGCTCGGCGCGCTCGATATCGGTGCGCCCCTGAACAGCAGTCATCATCCGCTCGCGCTCTGCGGGGGGGCGGATGTCGAGCACGGTCATGTCCCGAAACTGCTCAGCCGAATAGCCATAGAGATCATGAGCGGCATTGTTGACGATGAGGAAACGCAACGTCTTGGGATCATAGACCCACATCGGCGACGGATGGGTTTCGAACAACGACCGGAAGTCGTCGTTCGGAACTTGAAATTCTTCGGTCTTCGTCTTGGTGGGGGCCATGAAGTCTTTTCGGATACAAACAGCGGACGGTGATGTTGTAGCGAAAAAAGCTAAATAAAATCAGAATCATAGCGAGCACAAACTTTGTGCGATCGCTCATTTTATAAGCAGCTTCGGAAGCGTGATCTCTACCGCGCGCCGACCAGAGCCAGTCAATGCTGGTGGTGCGTGCACTGGCCGTGGTCGGCGAGAATTTCGATGACCCGGCATTGATCGACGCGGCCATGCCCGCAACCCTCCACCATCACCTCAAGCTCGGCCTTCAGCGCCGTCAGGCTGCGGATCCTTTGCTCGACCTCCGAGAGGCGCGCCTTGGCAATCGCGTCGGCGGAGGCGCAGGATTGGTGCGGATCGTCCTGCAGCGTCAGCAGCGTCCTGATCGCATCGACTTCGAAGCCGAGCTCGCGCGCATGGCGGATGAAGGCAAGGCGCCTGACATCGTCAGGCTCGTAGGAGCGCTGGTTGCCCTCGCTGCGAACTGGCGCAGCGAGCAACCCGATACCCTCGTAGTAGCGGATTGTCGGCACCTTGACGCCGCTCTGGCGCGCAGCATCTCCGATAGTGATTTTTTTCATGATCGCCTCTTGCACCTCTAGCCGCTAGAGGATGTAGGAAGAAGACCGGTAGATGACAAGGAACCGGATCATGGCTGAAACATCCCAGGCGAAATACCGCGTCGGCGGCATGGATTGCGCCTCCTGCGCATCGAAGATCGACACTGCGGTGCGCCGCCTGCCGGGCGTCGAGGATGTTTCCGTCTCGGTCACCGCGGGCACCATGACCGTCAGCCACGACGGCAGCAGCGATCTCGGCGCCATCGAAAAGCGTGTGACGGGGCTCGGCTATTCCGTCGTCCCCATGCCGCTTGGCAAACAGGGCGCACCCGCCCCTTCACCCGATGCGCACCACGATCATGACCATGCCGGGCACAATCATTCCGATCACGAGCACGAGCACGCAGAGATCGAGGGGCTGCATGGCCACGACCATACGCCGATGGACGGCCCCTGGTGGAAGAGCCGCAAGGGCCAGCTGACCATCCTGTCCGGCATCGCATTTGCGGTCGCCTATGCGGCCGGTCATCTTCTGCCGCAGATCGCACCCTACGCCTTCACCACCGCCATGTTGATCGGCCTGATCCCGATCGCGCGGCGCGCGGTCATGGCAGCGCTTGCCGGCACGCCCTTCTCGATCGAGATGCTGATGACCATCGCCGCCGTTGGCGCCGTCATCATCAATGCCGCCGAAGAGGCTGCCGCCGTCGTCTTCCTCTTCCTCATGGGAGAATTGCTCGAAGGTGTCGCGGCAGGCCGCGCCCGCGCCAGCATTCAGTCGCTGACGACGCTGGTCCCGAAGAGCGCGCTGCTCGAAGAAGACGGCGCCACGCGCGAAGTGCCGGCTGAAGCGCTTGCCGTCGGCTCGATTATCCTCGTGCGCCCCGGCGATCGCATTTCCGCCGACGGCATCATCGTCTCCGGCGAGAGCGCCATCGATGAATCGCCGGTGACAGGCGAAAGCGTCCCTGTTCGCAAGGGACCCGACGATACGGTCTTTGCCGGCACCGTGAATGGCGACGCGGCGCTGCGGATCCGCGTCACCGCTGCAGCCGCCGACAATACCATTGCCCGCGTCGTCAAGCTCGTCGAGGAAGCCCAGGAATCCAAGGCGCCGACGGAGCGCTTCATCGACCGTTTCTCGCGCTACTACACGCCGGGTGTCGTCGCGGTCGCCGCATTCGTCGCCATCCTGCCGCCGCTCGTTGCCGGTGGCGCCTGGAGCGAATGGATCTACAAGGGCCTCGCCATCCTGCTGATCGGCTGCCCCTGCGCATTGGTCATCTCCACGCCCGCCGCGATCGCGGCCTCGCTCTCCTCCGGCGCCCGCCGCGGCCTGCTGCTGAAGGGCGGAGCCGTTCTGGAAGGGTTGGGCAAGATCACCGCCGTGGCGCTCGACAAGACCGGCACGCTGACCGAGGGCAAGCCGAAGGTCACCGACATCCTCGCCTTCGGCAGCTACACCGAGGCGCAGGTCCTCTCACGCGCCGCAGTGCTGGAACGCAGCTCCAGCCATCCGCTGGCGCTGGCGATCCTCAATCGCGCGGCGGCGGACAAGGTGCCGGTGCCCCCGGCCTTCGAAGTCACCGCCATTCCCGGCAAGGGCATGAGCGGCCGCGCCGGCGGCGAGCAGCTCGACCTGTTCTCCCCGGCAGCGGTTCGCGATCAACTGAGCCAGGAACAGGACCACGCCATCAAGGCACTGAATGATCAGGGCAAGACAGTCTCGATCCTGCTCGTCAACGGCGCGATCGCCGGCGTCATCGCCATGCGAGACGAACCGCGCGACGACGCGGCAGTCGGGCTCAAAGCGCTGACGGCGCGTGGCGTCAAGGTGGTGATGCTGACCGGCGACAACGCCCGCACCGCAAAGGCGATCGGCGAGCAGCTCGGCATCGAGGTCCGCGCCGAATTGATGCCGGAGGACAAGCAGCGGATCGTCGGCGAACTGAAGCGCGAAGGCTTCACCGTCGCCAAGGTCGGCGACGGCATCAACGACGCCCCTGCCCTTGCGGCTGCCGATATCGGCATCGCCATGGGCGGCGGCACCGATGTGGCGCTGGAAACAGCCGATGCCGCGATCCTGCACGGCCGCGTCGGCGATGTCGCCGCGATGATCGCACTGTCGCAGCGGACGATGCGCAACATCTTCCAGAACATCACCATCGCGCTTGGTCTGAAGGCCGTGTTCCTGGTGACGACGATCATCGGCATTACCGGCCTCTGGCCCGCAATCCTCGCCGATACGGGCGCAACCGTTCTCGTGACGATCAACGCTTTGCGCCTTCTGCGGCCGGCGCGCTGAAAGATTCGAGCCGGCGGAACATTTTGCCTTCTCGCGCATTCACGGCTGCGGGCAAACCACGCCCAGGCGATTTCAGCGGGAGGACACCATGGATCGCAAAAGTCTTATGGCATTGCTGGGCATTCTGGCCGTTGCGGGCTACCAGAACCGCGACAACATCACCGCGACGCTGCGCGAGATGACCGGCGGTGGACAGCCGCAGGGCTCCGGGGCGCAACCCGGCGGTGCGGCTCCACAGGCCGATGGCGGCCTCGGCGGGCTGCTTGGCGGCATTCTCGGCGGCGGCGATAGTGGCGGCGCCACGCAATCCGGCGGCCTCGGTGGCCTGGGCGGACTGCTTGGCGGGCTTGCAGGCGGCGGCCTCGGCGATCTGCTCAAGGGCAATTCCGCCGGCGGCGTCCTGAGCGGCGGCCTTGGCGGGCTGCTCGATCACTTCCAGCAGAACGGCTTCGGCGACACGGCAAACTCCTGGGTCTCCTCCGGAGAGAACAAGCCGATCGACAACGGCCAGCTCTCTCAGGCGCTCGGCCCCGATATGCTCGACGAACTCGCCAAGGCGACCGGCCTCAACAAGGACGATATCCTCGCCCGCCTGTCGAAAACCTTGCCGCAGGCCGTCGACGGCCTGACGCCGCAGGGCCGCGTACCCGACTCGGGCAGCATCAGCGCCTGATCGCGATTGCACAAAAAAGCCCGGCGCAATCTCCTGCGCCGGGCTTTTCTTTGTCTTCCTGGGAGGAAAATCAGTCGACCGCGAAGACTAGCGGCTTGGCCTGGCGGATTGCGGCATTGGCCGTCAGCTTGGCGAGAACCTCGTCGCTGAGAGCACCATCGACGTAAAGCAGCGCGATCGCATCGCCACCCTGCTTGTCACGGCCGAGCTGGAAGTTCGCAATGTTGACACCGGCGGAGCCGAGGGTCGTGCCGATGAAGCCGATCATGCCGGGAACGTCGGTATTGGTGATGTAGACCATGTGAGAACCGACGTCGGCGTCGAGGTTGATGCCCTTGATCTGGATGAAGCGCGGCTTGCCATCGGAGAAGACGGTACCCGCAATCGAACGCGTCATCGTGTCGGTCTTCACCGTCAGCTTGATGTAACCGTCATAGACGCCGGTCTTGTCGCGCTTGACTTCGGAAAGGACGATGCCCTTTTCCTTGATCATGACAGGGGCCGAAACCATGTTCACGTCGGCCACCTGGCTGCGGATGAGGCCGGCCAGCGTCGCAGAGGTCAGAGCCCGGGTGTTCATCGTTGCCGTGACGCCGTCGTAGAGGATCTCGATTTCCTTGATCGGCTCGTCGGTCACCTGGCCGACGAAGGCGCCGAGAACGTCGGCAAGCTTGATGAACGGCTTGAGGATCGGCGCTTCTTCAGCGGTGATCGACGGCATGTTGATGGCGTTCGAAACCGCACCCTTCACGAGGTAATCCGACATCTGCTCGGCGACCTGCAGGGCGACGTTTTCCTGGGCTTCCGTGGTCGAGGCACCGAGATGCGGCGTGCAGACGACGTTCGGCAGGCCGAAGAGCGGGCTTTCCTTGGCGGGCTCGACTTCGAAGACGTCGAAACCGGCACCGGCGACATGGCCGGACTTGATGGCTTCGGCAAGTGCCGCTTCGTCAACGAGACCACCGCGGGCGCAGTTGATGATGCGCACGCCGGGCTTGGTCTTGGCGAGGTTGTCCTTGCCGAGAATGCCGCGGGTCTTGTCGGTCATCGGAACGTGCAGGGTGATGAAATCAGCCTGGGCGAGCAGTTCGTCGAGCTCGACCTTGGTGACGCCCATTTCCTGGGCGCGTTCGGCCGAAAGGAAGGGGTCATAGGCCAGGACATGCATGCCGAGGCCGATCGCCTTCTTGCAGACGATGCCGCCGATATTGCCGGCGCCAATGACGCCGAGCGTCTTGCCGGTGATTTCGACACCCATGAACTTCGACTTTTCCCACTTGCCTGCCTGCGTCGAGGCGTCGGCCTGCGGCAGCTGGCGGGCAACGGCAAACATCAGCGCTATCGCGTGTTCGGCCGTGGTGATCGAGTTGCCGAAAGGCGTGTTCATGACGATGATACCGCGGCGCGAGGCCGCCGGGATATCGACATTGTCGACGCCGATGCCGGCGCGGCCGATGACCTTCAGGTTGGTCGCAGACGCGATCAGCTTCTCGGTCGCCTTGGTGGCCGAGCGGATGGCGAGACCATCATAGTTGCCGATGATTTCGGCGAGCTTGTCCTTGTCCTTGCCGAGCTGCGGCTGGAAATCGACTTCGACGCCGCGGTCACGGAAAATCTGGACGGCGGTTTCCGACAGTTCGTCGGATACGAGAACGCGAGGTGCCATTGGGGGCTTCCTTCAATAAGTTCAGCGATGGATGAAATCAGGGATGCTGGGCTCCGCCATCGAGGCGGAGCCTTATGCGATCAACTCAGGCAGCAGCCTGGGAAAGCGTAGCCTTCTGCGTTTCGAAGGCCCAGGATAGCCACGGCATCAGCTTCTCCATGTCGGATGCCTCGATCGTCGCACCGGCCCAGATGCGCAGGCCCGACGGGGCGTCGCGGTAGGCGCCGATGTCATAGGCGACGCCTTCCTTCTCGAGGAGGGCGACGAGACCCTTGGCGAAATTGGCCTGGCCATCGGCGTCGAGAGCGACGACATCCTTGTCGACGATCTTCAGGCAGATGGAAGTGTTGGATGCGGTCTCGGCCTTGACGGCCAGGTTGGCGATCCAGTCATTGGTAGCGATGAAATCGGCGATGACCTTGGTATTGGCATCGGCACGCGCCATCAGCGCCTTCAGGCCACCGAGCTTCTGAGCCCAGAGCAGCGCATCGATATAGTCTTCGACACAGAGCATCGACGGCGTGTTGATCGTCTCGCCGGTGAAGATGCCCTCGATCAGCTTGCCGCCCGAAGTCATGCGGAAGATTTTCGGCAGCGGCCAGGCCGGTGCGTAGGTCGTCAGGCGCTCGACGGCGCGCGGCGACAGGATGATGACGCCATGCGCGCCCTCGCCGCCGAGAACCTTCTGCCAGGAGAAGGTGACGACATCGAGCTTGGCGAAATCGAGGTTCTGCGCGAAGGCGGCTGATGTCGCGTCGCAGATCGTCAGGCCCTTGCGGTCGGCGGGAATGAAATCGCCATTCGGGACGCGGACGCCCGAGGTCGTGCCGTTCCAGGTGAAAACGACGTCGCGGTCGAAATCGATGGTCGAGAGATCGGGCAGCTCGCCGTAGCCAGCTTCGATCTTTCTGATGTCCTTCAACTTCAGCTGCTTGACGACGTCGGTGACCCAGCCGGCGCCGAAGCTTTCCCAGGCGACCATGTCGACGCCGCGCTCGCCGAGCAGCGACCAGAGCGCCATTTCGACGGCGCCGGTATCGGAGGCAGGAACGATGCCGATGCGGTAATCCGCGGGCACTTCCAGAATTTCACGGGTAAGATCGATGGCCTGCTTCAGCTTCGTCTTGCCGACTTTCGCACGGTGCGAACGGCCAAGAGGCGCGTCGGAGAGAGCATCGAGCGACCAACCGGGGCGCTTCGAGCAAGGGCCAGAAGAAAAATGGGTGTTATTCGGACGGACGTCCGGCTTCGCGGTGGCAGTGGCCATATGTATACCCTTCCAGGTAATTAGCCTCTCGTTGGGGAGAGGTGTCCCGCCGCCGTAGATACAGACGTCGCCCGTCATGGTCAACGGAGAAGTGTCGCAGCCTGAGGATTTTTTGACGCAGGCGCGATGGATGGCCACAAACGCAAAAAGCCGCCCGAGGGCGGCTTTCGCAAAATCAGTCTCGATCCGATTACTTGTAAACCGGCTGCTGCAGCGGAATTTCCGGCGGCGCTTCGTAAGCCACTGGCTGCTCGCAACCGCTGAAGAGGTAGCGTGCGCCGGCGCGGACTTCGTGGACGTTGAAGCCCTTGTCGCGGCCCGGGCCACCGTTCTCGGCATAGCCGAACATGTTGCCGCCATCGACGTGCAGGAAGCGGTAGCCGAGGTCGGCCTTGACGTTGCAGGTCACGTCAACAGACGCGCCAGCCATGAGCGCATAGCTGAAGCGCCAGTCGCCCTTGCCGCGATGGCTAACCGTGTCGTCGCAATCCGCCGGGTTGGTTGCGTCGCAAGAGGTGTTCTTCAGGTTCTTCCAGTTTACGTAGGTGCCACCGATACCGGCGCCGACATAAGGCGTGATCGCGCCGTAGGTACCGAGATCGACATAGGCGTTAGCCATCAGGTTCCACGCGGTGAGCGAGGACCTATCCCGGGAAATACAATCAGGGCCAGCACCGCAGGAACCGCTGGTCGAGCCATGGAAGTCCGCCTTGGATAGATAGTCGAGCGTCAGGTCGGTGCGCAGGTAGTTGTTGATCTGATAACCAACACCGCCGCCGACGATGAAGCTATCGTCGATTTCCGCACGGTCGAAATCCACTTCGTTGCCGTTGCTTCCCTGGAAGTAGCGGGCGCCGCGCAGATCGTTGAAGCCGTAGCCGACGTCGCCGCGCAGGTACCAGCCGGTAGATTCGGTGACGGTCACCTCCGGCGGCATTTCCGGAACCGGCTCAACAGGAGCGAGATCGGCCGCCAGTGCATTCGAGGTCATAAGCAGTGCGGCAAAGATGCCGGCCAAGCTTCTTTTCATGATCCACTCCAAAGAAGTTACGTTGGCACGGCACGCGCCTGCCAATCTGATGCGCTTTGCATGGATAATGAACGGGAAACGTTAAAACCCGCTTAACTACGAATATTTACCGTGTTTCTTCAGAGATCGCTCACCATAGTCCACGGCACAAAGAAAAAGCCGGCGCTTGCGGCACCGGCTTTGCGTATTCGTAGCTATTGCTTTTCTTATGCGGCGCTGCGCACGTTCGAGATCGTGCCGATCAGATCGTTGACGATCCGTTCGATCTGACCCCGGTCGTCGCCTTCCGCCATAACGCGGATCAGCGGTTCCGTGCCGGACGGACGAATGACCAGCCGGCCATTCTTGGCAAGCTCGGCTTCCGCATCGGCGATCGCCTTGCGGACATGGCTATCCTCGAGCGGTTTGCCACCCGAGATGCGAACGTTGCGCAGCAGCTGCGGAACCGGTTCGAAGCGGCGGCAAATTTCGCTGACGGTCTTTCCAGTGCGCTTCACGGCAGCGAGAATCTGCAACGCGGCAACAAGGCCGTCGCCGGTCGTACCGTAATCGGACATGACGATGTGGCCGGACTGTTCGCCGCCGACATTGAAATCGTGCTGCCGCATATGTTCGACGACGTAGCGGTCACCGACCTTGGTGCGGGCGAGCGTCATGCCCTTGTCTTCAAGAAAGCGCTCGAGACCGAGATTGGACATCACGGTGGCGACGATACCGTTGCCGCGCAGCTGCTGGTTCTCGGCCCAGCTTTCGGCAATGACGGCCATCAGCTGGTCGCCGTCGACAATCGCGCCATTCTCGTCGACGATGATGACGCGGTCGGCGTCACCGTCGAGCGCGATGCCGATATCGGCGCGCACTTCATCGACCTTCTTTTGCAGAGCGACCGGGCTCGTGGAGCCGCAATTGAGATTGATATTCGTGCCGTTCGGCTCGTTGCCGATCGTCACGATATCGGCGCCAAGCTCCCAAAGCGCAGCGGGCGCAACCTTGTAGGCCGCACCATTGGCGCAATCGATGGCGATCCTCAGGCCTTGCAGCGTCACGTCACGCGGCAGGGTGCGCTTGGCATGCTCGATATAGCGGTCGTGGACACCATCGATACGCTTGGCACGGCCAATATCGTCAGACTTTGCCAGCTGGGTTGAGAGATCCCGTTCAAGCAGATCTTCGATCTGCGACTCGATCTCATCCGAAAGCTTGTAGCCATCGGGGCCGAAAAGCTTGATGCCATTGTCTTCGTAGGGATTATGCGAGGCCGAGATCATCACGCCGATATCGGCGCGCAGCGACCGCGTCAGCATGGCGACGGCGGGCGTCGGGATCGGTCCGAGGACGAAGGCGTCAAGGCCGGCGGCCGTAAAGCCCGCGACCATCGCGTTCTCGAGCATGTAGCCCGAGAGGCGTGTGTCCTTGCCGATGACCACCCGGTGGCGATGGCTGCCGCGGCGGAAGATCGTGCCGACCGCAATACCGACCCGCATCGCCAGGTCGGGCGTCATCGGGAAAATGTTCGACTGGCCGCGAATGCCGTCCGTGCCGAAGTAACGTCTTTTCATATGCACCCTCTATGCTTCATGCGCCCCAAGAAGACGGCGCCATGTGCCAAGCAAATTCCGGCTGCGGGAACGAATCAATTCTTTCGAAATTTCTCGTTGCAGCGTCGTGATAGCGGAATGCCACAAAACGCCCGCGCCATCACGTCAATTACGACGAAAACCGATTATATCGCGTTACCACACAGAAAAGGCCGGACTTCCTGGGGAAATCCGGCCTCTCTTAAGCTTAGTCGCTTCTACTTTCGGTCAGTGCGGCTGCGGCTCGAGGCCGCCTTCGGCCTCATCACCCTTGGACGCTGGACGGGCGCCAGCCTTCGGAACGGCCGAACCACGGCTCGGCGGAGTATCATCGCCGAGATCGCGTGCCGGCTTTTCGCCACGGATAAGCGCCTTGATCTCGTCGCCGGTCAGCGTTTCGTATTCCAGCAGGCCTTCGGCAATCGCGACGAACTCGTCGTGATTGTCGGTGAGGATCTGGCGAGCCTCGTTGTAGGCGTCCTCGATCAGACGGCGCACTTCGCTGTCGATCTTCTGAGCCGTCGATTCGGACACGTTCTTCGACTGCGAGACGGAGTGACCGAGGAAGACTTCCTGCTGGTTTTCACCATAGGCGACCTGGCCAAGCACGTCGGAGAAGCCCCACTGGGTGACCATGGCGCGGGCAAGCTTGGTGGCCTGCTCGATATCGGAAGACGCGCCCGAGGTGATGTTCTCCTTGCCGAAGGTCAGTTCCTCGGCAATACGGCCGCCCATCATGATCACGAGACGCGATACCATCCACTTGTAGCTCATCGAGTAGCGGTCGCCCTCGGGAAGCTGCATGACCATGCCGAGAGCACGGCCGCGCGGAATGATCGTCGCCTTGTGCAACGGATCGGCGACGGCAACCTTCAGCGCCGTAATGGCGTGACCGGCTTCGTGATAGGCCGTGAGCTTCTTTTCCGCCTCGGTCATTGCCGAAGAGCGGCGCTCGGCGCCCATCATGATCTTGTCCTTGGCGTCTTCGAATTCCTGCATGGTGACGACGCGCTTGTTGCGGCGTGCGGCCATCAGGGCGGCTTCGTTGACGAGGTTCATGAGATCGGCACCCGAGAAACCGGGCGTACCGCGAGCCAGAACCTTGAGATCGACATTCGGTGCCAGCGGCACGTTGCGGGCGTGAACCTTGAGGATACGCTCGCGGCCGACGATATCGGGGTTCGGAACGACAACCTGGCGGTCGAAACGGCCCGGACGCAGAAGCGCGGGGTCGAGAACGTCGGGACGGTTGGTCGCTGCGATCAGGATGATGCCTTCATTGGCCTCGAAGCCGTCCATCTCGACGAGGAGCTGGTTGAGCGTCTGTTCACGTTCATCGTTACCGCCGCCGAGACCGGCACCACGATGGCGGCCGACAGCGTCGATTTCGTCGATGAAGATGATGCAGGGCGCATTCTTCTTGGCCTGCTCGAACATGTCGCGGACGCGGCTTGCGCCGACACCGACGAACATTTCGACGAAATCGGAGCCCGAGATCGTGAAGAACGGCACATTGGCTTCACCGGCGACGGAGCGCGCCAGCAGCGTCTTACCGGTACCCGGAGGGCCAACCAGAAGAACGCCGCGCGGGATCTTGCCGCCGAGACGCTGGAATTTCTGCGGGTCGCGCAGGAATTCGACGATTTCTTCGAGGTCCTGCTTTGCTTCGTCAACGCCCGCGACGTCTTCGAAAGTGACGCGGCCATGCGCTTCGGTCAGAAGCTTGGCCTTGGACTTGCCGAAGCCCATCGCGCCGCGCGAGCCACCCTGCATCTGCCGCATGAAGAATAGCCAGACGCCGAGGATCAGCAGCATTGGCAGCAAGGTGCCGAGATAGCTCAGGAAGCCGGAAGAGCCATCGGTTTCCGGACGAGCCGAAACCAGAACGTTCTTGGTCTGCAAGCGGTCCAGCAAGCTGTCGTCGATCACAGGAGAATAGGTCTGGAAGGTGGTGCCATTTTCAACATAGCTTCCGGAGACACGGTTGCCCGTGACCACGACTTCCTTGACACGGCCCGCATCCACTTCACGCAGGAACTGCGAATAAGGGATTTCGCGCGAGCTGGTCTGTGCCGGCGTCGTCTGAAACATGCTGAAAAGGGCGATCAGCAGAAGCGCTATGATCGCCCACAAGGCGAAATTACGTAAGTTAGGGTTCATCGAACTCCCCAGCACTGCAACAGCCGCCGTTTGGCGGCCATCTTATTTGAACTCTAACATAGGGTTGCGCTGTGCCGTTGCCAAGGCGATCCCCTGCGTCAGGTGGTTTTTCCGTCAATAAGTCCTAAAGGCGGCGTTGGATAGGGGCGTGTTCCAAATGCCGCCCTCAGGCGCGCCGCGAAAATGAAGTCGAATCGTGTCAAAAAGCGGTCGAACGGCGCAAAATACGGTTCGAGAGATACGTCGCCCGAAAACGCTCCGGACACATTTGCGTCATCGCCAGGGAAGATCGCCGGCTGGGCGGCTAGCGCCCGCTTCAGCGCAGATTTCGGCAGACGGCTGTCAGACGGCATTTCGGCAGCGATGGCGCCCCCTTTATCGATCCGGATCGGGAAGCTTGCACCATTCGAGACGCGGAACCGTCCATCCCAGATGCCGGCGGCACCGGGAGACAGAGTGAGTGGCAAGATGCCGCGGTCTTCGCGGCTGAGATAGAGGCCATCGCGCCGCCGGTCAAAGACGACACGGCTCGCCGTCATCCGTCCCGGCCCAGCCGTTGCAAGGAAAATCAGCACCCGCTGCAGCGACTGAGACCCCATGGCGAAAGGCTGACCGCCGAAGACGGCGCCGAGACGTCCGAGCGCATAGGCGAAAACCGGATTGCCGACCTCGAGACCTTCGATTGCGACATGCCCGAGACCGGGCGCGCAAAGCGTGAAATGCTTCGTCAGCCAGTCCGCTGCCGCATCTGCCAGTGCTGCGCGGCCCTGCGGCTGAGGCGTTTCTTCCTTAGTAACATCCGAAGGCATGGCGACGCGCGTCCGGACACGCTCGTATCTCATGTCCTCGTTGCTCGGATCATCCGACCAGCCGACGCCGCGCGCCGTGAGAAACCGCCGGATATCGCCGCGCGTGCTCGCAAGCAGGGGCCGGGCAATCCAGATGGACCGATCGAAGAGCACCGCATCGGCAATGCCCGTCTCGAAACTGCCAGCAAAACCGCGCTTGGCGCGCATGATCAGCGTTTCCCGCTGGTCGTCGAGCGTATGGGCCGTGACGATGATATCCGCGCCAAACCCGGATGCGGCTTCCGCCAGCAGCGCATAACGCGCTTCGCGCGCCGCAGCCATGATGCCGGATTTGGGCTTGGTGCCCCGCCAGACCAGAATCCGGTGCGGGATGGAGAGCGACTGGCAGAAAGCAGCGACGTCACGCGCCTCATCGGCGGACCCGGCGCGCAGGTCATGATCGACGGTTGCGGCGCAGAGGCAGAATTTCGAATGGGGATCGGCTTTGACGGCTTCCGCAAGCGCGACGAGAAGCCCGGTGGAGTCGCTGCCCCCTGAAATCGCGACGAGAATGCGCGTGGGTCCGGCAAGCGATTGGAGAAAGCGGCTGACCGCTGCCTCGGGCGACAGGAGGTTTTCCGGAGGCAAGCCGGAAATCCTCAGCAGGCGAGACGCTTCTGTTCGCTCGCGACCTTGCTTATGACGGCGCGGGACGCCTTCGGGTAACGCTTCGAGACTTCCTTCAGCGTGGCACAGGCCGTGTCGGTGTTATCCAGAGCAGCCAGCGACATGCCAAGCTTCAGCAGCATTTCCGGCGCCTTCTCGGAAGAGCCGTATTTCTGATGCGCGTTCAGGAAGGTCTTGGCGGCCTCGTTGAACTTGCCCTGCGAATAGAGCGCTTCGCCAAGCCAGAAGTTGGCGTCAGCCGCACGGGCGCTGCCGGGATACTGGGCGATATACTGCGTGAATTCCTGCTCAGCCGTTGCATAGTCGCCGGAGAGAACATGGCCGTAAGCGGCCTTGTACTGGTCGTTCTCGCTGCCGAGCGATGCCGTCTGCTGCGACGAAGTGCCGGCGCCCGGAGGAGGCAGCGGCGCGGAACCGACCTCGGCGCCCGGATTGACCGTTCCGCCGACCGCGTTACCATTCTGGTCGAAATCCATCGAACCCAGCTGCTGCGGCGGCTGGCCGAGACCGCTATTCGACGGCACGCCGTTGGAGGGAGCCGTTTCGGCTCCCTGCGGTGCTTGGATGATCGTCGCGACATCGTCGCCGCCCTGCCCCTGCGAACCGGCCTGAGCCAGGTTCGTCGATGCAGGAGGAACGTCGGCTTCGCTCTTCTTGGTGCCCTTGGTGCTGCCGCCCATCGAGCCGCCACCGCCACCGCCGCCCTTTTCGAGCTGCTGGAAGCGGAACTCGTTGTCTTCCTGCGTCTTGCGCAGCGATTCCTGCATCTGCAGGATCTGGTAGCTCATCTCTTCGATGCGGCCGTTCAACTGACGCAGCTGGTCTTCGAGCTGCTGGACACGCATTTCCGTGCCGCCGCTCTGCACGTTCACGACAGGCGGCATCTGCGCCTGGGTCTGCGCGGGCTTGCCGCCAAGATTAAGACCGAGAAACGAAGCGGAGTAAGCCGCTCGCTCGGTTCCCGTCACAGCCGCGAGGCAGAGCACCCCTGCCACGACATATTTCTTCATAGGTATCGTCCTGTCCCAGTGATTCTTCGCGCCCCGATGGCACGAGCAGGAGATTTTGCCAATTGCTTTCAAAAAGCAACGGAGTCTGGCCAAAGTGTGTTCAAAAAGAAAAGGCGGCCCGCGAACAGACCGCCTTTCCAAATTGTAATCTATTCCGGCAATTACATGCCGGCGCCACCGAGAACCGTGACGGCGCGGCGGTTCTGCGACCAGCAGGAAATGTCGTCGCAGACGGCGACCGGACGTTCCTTGCCGTAGGAGATCGTCTTCATGCGCTGGGCCGGAACGCCGCGCGAAGCGAGGTAGTCCTTGGTGGCAGCAGCACGGCGGGCACCGAGAGCAAGGTTGTATTCGCGGGTACCGCGTTCGTCGGCATGGCCTTCGACGGTGATCGCGTAGTTCGGGTAGCGGGCGAGCCACTGGGCCTGACGGTCGAGCGTCTGGGCAGCGTCTGCGCGGATCGAGGTGGAGTCGGTGTCGAAGAAGATGCGGTCGCCGACATTGACCGTGAAGTCCTGAGCCGAACCCGGCGTTGCCGCACCGGCGCCGAGGCCGAGATCGCCTGCGCTGTTGGCCATGTTCTTCTTGTTGGCGCAGCCTGCCAGGGCGAGGCCGGCAACCAGCGCTATCATGACGGGATTGCGGGCGAGATTCTGCATGCGGCTCATAGCCGGGGTATGAATGCGGCTCATGGCCGGGTCTCCTTGCGACTTCATCAGGGTTGCCGGACTGTAACCGTACTAGGTTAACCGCCGTTCAAGAAGTATAGTTAATGATTTGCTGATTTGTCCCTACATTGCCCATTTTCAGGACTTTGCGGCGACATGAAGGCGTATTCCGGGCTCTCCACTACTCAAGCAGCGGCGACCATGCCGGGTCGGAAGCGTAGTTCGGAGTCTTGATCAGCTGTTCGTTGTAGCCCGTCAGGTCGATCGAATAGAGCTGCGGACCACCGGCGCCCGCTGCCTGGCGGAAGAACATGATGACGCGGCCATTCGGCGCCCAGGTCGGGCCTTCGTTATGGAAGCCCGTCGTCAGGATGCGCTCGCCCGAACCGTCCGGCTTCATCACGCCGATCGAGAACTTGCCGCCCGACTGCTTGGTGAAGGCGATCAGATCGCCACGCGGAGACCAGACCGGCGTCGAGTAGTTGCCGTCGCCGAAGGAGATGCGCGTCTGGCCGGAGCCGTCGGCATTCATCACGTAGATCTGCTGATGACCGCCGCGGTCGCTTTCGAAGACGATCCGGTTGCCGTCGGGCGAATAGGACGGAGACGTATCGATCGCCGCCGTCGAGGTCAGGCGGGTCGTCGTGCGCGAACGCAGGTCCATCGTGTAGATATTGGCGTTGCCTTCCTGCTGCAGGCTCATGACGACCTTCTGGCCATCAGGGGAAAAGCGCGGCGAGAAGGTCATGCCCGGGAAGTTGCCGACCACTTCGCGCTGTCCGGTTTCCAACTGCAGCAGGTAAACGCGCGGCTGCTGGTTGGCGAAGGACATGTAGGTCACTTCCTGGCGGTTCGGCGAGAAGCGCGGCGTCAGGACGAGGTCGCTGCCGTCGGTCAGGGTGCGGACGTTGAAGCCGTCCTGGTCCATGATCGCGAGCTGGCGCTTGCGCTGCTGCTTCGTGCCGGATTCCGAGACGAAGACGACGCGGGTATCGAAATAGCCTTCTTCGCCGGTGATCTGCTTGTAGATCGCGTCGGCGATGATGTGAGCAACGCGGCGCCAGTTTTCCGGCTGCGTATAGAACTGCTGGCCGGTCATCTGCTGGCCGGCAAAGGTATCCCAGAGGCGGAATTCGGCGCGAAGGCGGCCGTCGGCCTCCTGCGTGACGCGGCCGGTCACCAGCGCCTGTGCGTTGATGACCTTCCAGTCCTCGAAGCGCGGAGCGGCATCGGGGTTCGAAATCTTCTCGATAAAGGCGTTCTTGTTGACCGGCGCGAACAGGCCCGAGCGCTGAAGGTCGGCGGCGATCACCTGAGACACCTGGGCGCCCATGTCGCCCTGCAGGAAGTCGGTGACGGCGATCGGCAGCGGCTGAACGTTGCCCTTGTTGATGTTGATTTCGACAAGCGCGTATGCCGGCGTCGTAACAGCGCCCGCGGTGACGAGACCCGCCACCATCATCAGGGCGCGCAGAAGGGAAGACTTTCTCATATGACAGAGGCCTTTCAGCATTTAAATCCCTAGATCGCTGGGATCGAAGTTCACGACGACTTCGTTCCAGGCATCGTATTTATCTTTTGGAAGCGTGGAGAACGGCGCGGACTTCATGATCGCGCGATAGGCACCACCGGCAAGCGCACGGCGGGTCGAATCGTTGTCGCCGCCGGTCGCTTCGACTTCCGGCTGGCCGACGATGTTGCCGTCCTCATCAAGCTTCATGTGCACCTTGATGCGCACGTCGCCCATGCCTTCCATGCCCGGAATGACGTTCCAGTTGCCGGCAATCGCGCTCTTCAGCGCGTCCATCTCGCTCATCGACAGCTTGGAGGCGCCCTGAGTCGCCTTCTTGGCGCCGAGCGACGCTTCCTGCGTCGAGCGCTTCTTGCCGCCGGCGGAAGGGTCGGTCTTGTTCAGAAGTGCAGCGATGTCGTCGGCATTGAAGTCGCTCTTCATCGACGAGGCGGACTTGGCCACTTCGCGCTTCTGATCGTCCTTCTTCTTGTCGGTCGGCTTCTCGGCTGTCTTCGGCTGATCCTGGGGCTTTTCCGGCGGCTTTTCAGCCTGCTTTTCCTCAGGCGGCTTCACCTGCGGCTTGGCGACCGGGGTCGGCACCTTGTCCGGCAGCGCTTCGGCATCAGGCTTCGGCGGTTCTTCCGGCTTTGCGGCCTCGACCGGCTTTTCTTCCGGCTTCGGCGGTGTCGGCGCGACGTCTGGCTTGGTCTGCGGGATGGAAGCGACTTCCTTCGGCTGCTCGACCTCGGTCTCTTCCTTGTTGATTTCTTTCACGTCGTTCGGGACGGGATCGATCTGCTGTGCCGGCTTCTCGCTCGAATTGGCGGCAGCAGCATCCGAATTGCTCGGCTTGGCATTCGGCACCGGCGGCGTCTTCAGGTCGACATTGTTGTCGCCGGCATTTTCGGCCGGCTCCGGCGTCGGCGGGCGCGTCGTCGGCTTCGGCGCCGACACTTCCTTCATCGGCGCCTTCTTGTCGCCCTGCTGCATCTGCGTGATCGACTCGACCGGCACCAGATCGACCGGCATCGCTTCGAAATCATCAACCTTGAAATGCTCGGGCGAGCCGATCGTGACCAGTGCTGCAGCGAGCACCAGTCCATGCAGAACAGCAGATGTGACGACGCTGGTCTTCATCTTGCTTTCTACTGGTCCTTCTTCTGCTGCGTGACGAGGCCGATATTCTTGAAGCCCGCACCCTGGATGCGTGCCATCACGTCGGCGATCACGCCGTAGGGCGCGGTAGCATCGCCGCGCACGAAGATGCGCTCGTTGTAGCCGGTCGTCGCAATCGCCTCGAGCTTCGCGGCGATCTCGTCAACCGGGATCGTCGTTTCCTGCAGATACACCTGGCCGTCGTTCTTGACGGAAATGGTGATCGGCTGGGTCTCCGAATTCAGCGCCTTGGCCTGCGTTTCCGGCAGGTCGATCGGCACGCCAACCGTCATCATCGGTGCTGCGACCATGAAGATGATCAGCAACACCAGCATGACGTCGACGAGCGGCGTCACGTTGATTTCGGAAATTACGTTCTTGTTGCGGCCACCGCGACGGCGGCGTCCGCCACCGCTTCCGGAATTGCCTCCAACAGCCATACCCATGGTCGTTACCTCGCCGTTCCGTTACTGCGCGGCCTGGCGCGGCTGCAGCTTCTCGTCGATCTGGCGCGAAAGGATGGCGGAAAATTCATCCGCAAAGCCTTCCATGCGAGCCGAGAGCTTGCCGGCATCCGCGGAGAACTTGTTGTAGGCGATAACCGCCGGAATAGCGGCGACAAGGCCGATCGCGGTTGCGAGAAGCGCTTCGGCGATACCGGGAGCGACGACCGCGAGGTTGGTGGATTTCGAACCGGCGATAGCCTGGAACGAGGTCATGATACCGACGACGGTACCGAAGAGGCCGATGAACGGACCGGCCGAGCCGATCGTCGCCAGCGAACCGAGACGGGCCGAGAGGCCTTCCGATTCACGCGACAGCGTCACGTCCATGGCGCGGTCGATACGCATCTGCAGACCGATCGGCGACCGGGCGCCGCGCTCGAAGGACTTCTTCCACTCGCGCATGGCCGCGACGAAGATCGCCGCAAGACCGGTATTGTTGCGCTCGGACAGCGTCCTGTAGAGTTCTTCCAGCGACTGGCCCGACCAGAAGACCTGCTCGAACTTGTCGAACTGGCGACGGGCGCGGCCATAAGCCAGATATTTGTCGATGACGATCGCCCAGGTCCAGACCGAGGCTGCCAGCAGCCCGAGCATGACCAGTTTTACGACGATGCCTGCCTGCATGAACAGCGACCAGAGGCTGACGTCGGCCGTTGCTGCTGCCAATCCTGCTTGTTCCATTGATCCAAAATCCCCGAATCCAAACGCCCGGTTCTTGACCGGGCGGCACAAAAAGTGATCTCGCAAGAAATGTCTGGCGACCGCCGCCCTAAGCCCTGGTCAAGCTCGAAGCTTTTCTTCCGCCTTCCTTGCCGTCAAATTTGGTCAAAGGAAGGCGTGCACCGCACAAACTCTGACTTTCAGAGTAAGACACTATTATGGTTAATAGTTCGTTAGTGTCAGAGTACGGCGGCAAGCTTTATTAAAGCTGGGTTTTTCTGGCCGGTTTTAACCTGATTGGACGGTTCCGGCGGCGGAGCACCGCGCATTTCTTGCAGCGCGGCAATTCCTTCACATGAAACTCATGTTTTTGCAAGGGCGGTTTTGCTTATCCCGGCGGCAGTTGCACAGCCACCCCTAGATGCTCGAAATGCCGGGTGTTCAGCGTCACGACCGTCAGCCCCTTCGCCCGCGCACAGCGGCAATCAGGATATCGGCAAATCCGGGATTGGTGCCCTTGGCATCCACTTGATCCCCGAGATCACCGGCAAGCAACGCCACTTCCGTATCGACAGGCACGATTCGGTCGGCGAATTCGGCGATCAGGCCCTGAAGCCATTCTTCCAGTACCTCCGCTTTGGACGCACTCCACTTTCTCGCAAGCTTCTGAATGCCTCGGCGAATCTCGGCGACCGTTACCGACGAAATGCTGAGCTGATCCTCGCCATTCTCGATCATCCATTCCCGCAGGACATCGGGCGCCGCAGGCCGTCCCGGCGCGAACATCGAGATCACATTGGTATCAACGAGATAGCCGCTCAAAGGTCAACATCGCGCATCGGCGACGCGTCGCGCTCGAAGGCTACGCCACCGGGAAACGACATGAGATAGGCGCCGAAATTGCGCTTCGGCTTCAGAAGCACCTTCTTGGCTTCCTCGGCGGCCTCGATAGAGACGATCGCGGCGACCGGCTTGCCATGCCGCGTGATGGTAATGAACTCGCCATCCATCGCCTCAATGCCGGGGCAAGCTGAATTCAAGCGTCCGTCTCGATCATCATCTGCTTCGCCAATGCTTCCGGCAGACGGCGCGGGCGGCCCTTGGCGTTGATCACCGCGATGATTACCTTGGCTGCGATCAGCGGCGTTTCGCCGCGGCGGATTTCCTGGGACAGAACCATCTTCGCTCCGCCCGCCTTGTCGGTCCGGGTGACGATGGTCAGGATATCGTCCATTCGCGCCGGAGTCTTGAAGTCGATTTCCATTCGATGGACGACGAAGACCAGACCTTCCTCATCCGCCGTGATCAGTTCGCGCTGCTCGACGCCGAGGCAACGCAGGTAGTCGGTGCGGCCGCGCTCGAGGAAATGCAGGTAGCGGGCGTGATAGACGAGGCCGGAAAAATCGGTGTCCTCGTAATAGACACGCTGGGTTAGCCGATGGCCCTCCTCCGTCAGCGCCCCGGCAATCAGAAAACCGTCTTCCGCCATCATCGTCTCCAAATGGATATGCCTCTTTGCCGCGGCCGCCACGCCGGCCGGAGGCATTGAACAATCGTCATAATTTCTAAGTATTCCCGATAGTGGATGAGCACGCAGGAGGCAATGCGATGAAAATTGCAGTGATGGGCGGAGACGGATTCATTGGCTGGCCCACATCGCTGCATCTGTCCGACGCGGGCCATGACGTCCACATCCTCGACAATCTCTCGCGGCGATGGATCGATACCGAGCTCGGCGTCCAATCGCTGACCCCGATGGACTCCATTCAGGAACGCACCCGCATCTGGCACGCCGAGGCCGGACGGCGTATCCATTTCAATCTCATCGATCTCTCGAAAGACTACGAGCTCCTAAAGAAATGGCTCGGCGAGAACCGCCCCGATGCTATTATCCATTTCGCCGAACAGCGCGCCGCGCCCTACTCGATGAAGAGCGACCGGCACAAGAACTACACCGTCAACAACAATGTCAGCGCCACGCATAACCTCCTGAACGCCCTGGTCGAGCTGCAGCTCGACGCGCATCTGATCCATCTGGGCACGATGGGCGTCTATGGCTATTCGACCGTCGGAGCGGCGATCCCCGAAGGATATCTCTCCGTCGGCATCGAGACCACGGCGGGCGAAACCGCGAACCAGGAAATCCTCTACCCGTCCAATCCCGGCTCGATCTACCACATGACCAAATGCCTGGATCAGCTGCTCTTCCAGTTCTACGCCAAGAACGATGCGCTCAGGATCACCGATCTGCACCAGGGCATCGTCTGGGGCACCCATACCGAGCAGACCCGCCGCCACCCGCAGCTCATCAATCGTTTCGACTATGACGGCGACTACGGCACGGTGCTGAACCGCTTCCTGATCCAGGCGGCGATCGGCTACCCCCTCACCGTCCACGGCACCGGCGGCCAGACCCGCGCCTTCATCCACATCCAGGATTCCGTCCGCTGCATCGAGCTCGCCCTGAAGAACCCGCCGGCCCGCGGCTCCCGCGTCGAGATCTTCAACCAGATGACCGAGACCCACCGCGTGCGCGACCTCGCCGAGATGATCGCGAAAATGAGCGGCTCCGAGATCGTCCGGCTGCCGAACCCGCGCAAGGAAGCGCCGGAAAACGAGCTGATCGTGAAAAACGAGAAATTCCGGGCGCTGGGCCTGGACCCGATTACGCTCGAGGCAGGATTGATGACCGAGATCGTCGACGTCGCCAGGAAATTCGCCTACCGCGTCGACCGCTCCCGGGTACCGGCTGTGTCCGCCTGGACGAAGGATATCGCTGCGACGATCAATCATGATCCCGAGGGCAAGCGGTTGAAGTCGGTGTCGTGACGGAGACGCTTGTGTTGCGCGGGCTCACCCCAACCTCCCCCTCATTCCTGTGCTTGTCACAGGAATCCAGTGCGCCCATGTCCATGGGCGCGGGAGACGCTCGTGATGGGAAATGGTCATTCACCGCGCCGACGCGCGGTGGCTGGATTCCTGTGACAAGCACAGGAATGAGGGAGCGTTCCGGGATCAGGCCAACCCCATGACCCAACCCACCCGTCACGCCTACATCACCCTCGTCACCAACCCCGACTACGCCAGGGGCGCCACCGCTCTCGTCAACTCGCTGCGCCAAACCGGGACAAAAGTAGACCTTGTCATCCTCCATACCGGAGCCGTTCCGCACACCGATCTCGCCCCATTCCTGGACAAGGGTTGCCGCCTCATCGAAGTCGCGCACCTTCCGCTCTCCGACACCTTCAACCAGCGTCACGCCAGCGGCAGCGTCCACGCCTCCGCCCCGTTCACCAAGGGCCGCAAGCCCCATTTCCACACGCCGCTCGACAATTTCTGCAAGCTGCGCCTCTGGGAACTGACCGAATACGAGCGCGTGGTCTTCATCGACGCCGATGCCGTCGTCCTGCGCAATATCGACCGGCTCTTCGCCTATCCGGAATTCTCCGCCGCCCCGAATGTCTATGAATCGCTTGCCGATTTCCATCGCATGAACTCGGGCGTCTTCGTTGCCAGCCCGTCGCACGAAACCTTCGCCCGCATGCTACAGGCGCTCGACGCGCCGGATGCCTTCTGGCCGCGCACCGACCAAACCTTTCTGCAGCAGTTCTTCCCGGATTGGCACGGCCTGCCCGTCTATTTCAATATGCTGCAATATGTATGGTTCACCATGCCCGCGCTTTGGGACTGGAACAGCATTTCTGTGCTGCATTACCAATATGAGAAGCCGTGGGAGACCGATCATCCGAAGGCGGCGCAATTGCGGCCGCTGATCGATCTCTGGCACAGGTTTTATGCCGGTGACGAACCACCGGATCTGGCAGCCATGAATAATCCGGAGGTGGCATGAAGGTACTGGTATCGGGCGGCACGGGTCTCGTCGGACGCTATATCGTCGAGGAACTGCTGAATGCCGGATATCAGGTCATCATCGGTGGACGCCATGCGCCGCTGCCCCGCCTGTTTTCCCGCCCCGTCGATTTCGCGCCGCTCTCGCTCGATCCTGACAAGGACCATATCGAAGCCTTCGACGACGCCTATTTCTTCGTCCACGCCGCCTTCAGCCATCTGCCCGGCAAATATCGCGGCGGCGAAGGCGATGACCCCCAGGGCTTCAAGCGCCTCAATCTCGATGGTACGGTAAAACTCTTCGATGCCGCCAGACGCGCGGGCACCCGCCGCTGCATTTTCATGTCCAGCCGCGCGGTCTACGGCGATGCCGCTGCTTCGCACCTGCAGACCGAAGACCTGCTGCCGAAACCCGATACGCTCTATGGCGAGGTCAAGCTCGATTGCGAACGCGCGCTTGCCCATCTCGCCGGCCCCAGCTTTGCCGCGGTGAGCCTCCGGGCAACCGGCGTCTATGGCGATCTCCTGCCAAGCAAATGGAGCGGTCTGATCGCGGACTATATCGACGGCAGGCCCATACAGGCACGGGCGGGAACCGAAGTCCACGGCCGTGATCTCGGCGCCGCCGTGCGGCTTATGCTCGAGATCGAGACATCGCGGATTTCAGGCGAAGTCTTCAACGTCTCCGACATCACTGTCGATACGCGCGATATCCTGGCGCTGGTGCAATCGGAGACAGGCTGTCGTAGCGCTCTGCCACAGGCGGCAGACAAGACATCCCTGAACCGCATGGAAACCGCAAAACTCGAAGCCCTCGGCTGGACGCCCGGCGGACTGCCGCTTTTTGCTGAGACGGTAAAGACGCTCGCCCGGCGTTTGTCGCCAAGGCCCGCGCAAGCCTGAAGTTGCAGAAATCCCCTCATAGTATCGGGGGATATCATGCAGGTCGCACAGTCGAATGCGCTGAACATTCTGCGCAGCACGCCGCAATCGCTTGCGGCATCGGGAACATCGAGCAGCGATCCGCAGCTCAGAATGCTTCAGCGCGCCGACGAGGCGCTCGACGCCCTGCAGCAGGACAAGAAATCCTCCGCCGAACTTGCCAAGGAACGCGCCGCCCGCAAGCTCGCGGAACTTCAGCAGCAGGTCGAGATGCTGAAGAGCGGCGGTCTCTCGCCTGAGGCGACCGCCCGGCTCGCGGCACAGCTGTCGCAGAAGATCGCATCCGCTGCCGCGCAGTTCGCCTCCGCCGTCGCCGGCGCGGGCATCACACCCGGCGCGGTCACAGCGGTCTCCGCTGAGGCGGCAGGAGCAGCCACCACATCGTCATCGGCAGACGCAGCATCTGCCGAAGCCGATCCGGCGACCACCGAGACCGAATCCGTCGATACCGCGCAGGCCCGCAAGGCCTATCAGGACACGGCCGACGATGGCGAGCAGCAGGCCAGCGGCCTGTCCGATGAGGACCGCTCGACGCTCGAAAAGCTGCAGTCGCTGCTGCGCGAGGTCCGCCAGATCCTCAACAAGGCGATGGACGAGTTGCGCAACGTCGGGAACGGCGCTGATGCAACGCAGCCAAGGCCGATGCCGACGGCAGCCTCCGCCATCCCCTCCAGCATCGTCATCTAGCCCGATCTGCGCAGCCGGCGCCGCTTTCGTGCATTTGCATTGACCCGCTGCCGGTCTATGGTCTGTTCATGCAAACCATGTCCAAACAGCTGAAGGCCGACATGCGGGCCGAACGGCTTGCCCTTCGCGACGCCATCCCCGCGGAAATGCGCATCGAGAAGGCGCTCGCCATGGCCGATCACGCCGGCGAAGCCGTCGCCTTCGATCCCGGCACGATCATCTCCGGCTTCCTGCCGATCCGCTCGGAAGCCGACATCCGCCCCTTGATGGCGCGCTTTCAGGCGCGCGGCGCCCGGCTCTGCGTGCCGGCCATTCTCGACAAGCAGACCATCGTCTTCCGCGAACTGCTGCGCGATGCACCGCTGATTGCCACCGGCTTCGGCACCTCGGGTCCCGGCCCGGATGCACCGGTTCTCGACCCCGATATGCTGCTCGTGCCGCTCTCGGCCTTCGATGCCCGCGGCCACCGGATCGGCTATGGAGCCGGTTACTATGACCGCGCCATTAGCCTTTTGCGGCAAAAAGGCCGCAAACCGAGGCTGATCGGCATTGCATTCGACTGCCAGGAAGTGGCACATGTGCCCGACGAGCCGCATGACATAAGCCTGGATGCCATCCTGACAGAAAGCGGCCTTCGCTTTTTTGCTTCTTGGATCGGATAGAAATGCGGCTTCTTTTTCTGGGTGACATGGTCGGCAAGACGGGGCGCACGGCGGTTTGGGACCGCCTGCCGGGACTGGTCTCCGACCTGAAACTCGACTTCGTCGTCGTCAACGGCGAGAACGCTGCCGGCGGCTTCGGCATCACCGAAGACATCTTCCTCGAGACGATCAATGCCGGCGCCGATGTCGTCACGACCGGCAATCACGTCTGGGACCAGAAGGATGCGGTCGCCTTCGCCGGCCGCCACGACCAGTTCCTGCGCCCCGCCAACTATCCGCAGGGCACGCCCGGCCGCGGCTCCGGCCTCTTCTACGCCCGCAACGGCGCCCGCGTGCTCGTCGCCAACATCATGGGCCGCGTCTTCATGCATCCCGAGCTCGACGACCCCTTCAAATCTGCCGAGACGATCCTCGCCGCCTGCCCGCTGAAGGAACAGGCCGACGCGATCATCTTCGACTTCCACGCCGAGGCGACCAGCGAAAAGCAGTGCTTCGGCCACTTCGTCGACGGCCGCGCCTCGTTCGTCGTCGGCACCCACACGCATGTGCCGACGGCCGACCACCAGATCCTGAACGGCGGCACCGCCTATATGTCCGACGCCGGGATGTGCGGCGACTACGACTCCTCGCTCGGCATGGACAAGGAAGAGCCGCTCAACCGCTTCATCTCCAAGATGCCGAAAGGGCGAATGGAAGCGGCGACCGGCCCGGCAACGATCTGCGGCGTTGGCGTCGAGATTTCGGATGCGACAGGACTGGCGGAAAAGATCGCGCCGCTGCGGCTGGGGCCGAGACTGGCGGAGACGATTCCGGAGTTTTGGCGGTAGGCTGCTAGCTCAGCGGTCTGCGGCCCCCCTCTGCCCTGCCGGGCATCTCCCCCACAGGTGGGGAGATTGGCTGGGGGCACGCGCTCGCACAGATCTGAATTGTTTGGGGAGATGCGAGCCACGAGTCGATCTCCCCCCTTGTGGGGGAGATGCCCGGCAGGGCAGAGGGGGGTAGCTCCGGGCGACCACCCCAACACACAAATGTGAGCACCCCGCATCTGGACCCCTGCGGCGCCTTGCCGCATCCTTCCGCCTCCCGTGAAAGCGCCGGAGGGGTGGCATGAAGCCGCAATGTCTTGTCCTTGCGATCGCATGTCTTGCCTCGCTCGCCCTGCCGCAGGCTGCAAGTTCCCAGGAACAGCGCAAGAATGTCAGCCAGTGCCAGGCGATCGCGCAGGGCATCCCGAAGGCGCAGTTTGCAAGCTTCTCGCCTGATGCGCCCATCATCCCCGCCGTCTCGGAAGGCGAGGATGTCACCTTCACGTTCCTGGGGCATTCGACCTTCGAGATCGACACGCCCGGCGGCGTGGTCATCGCCACGGATTATAACGGCATCTATCAGCCCTCGGTGACCCCCGATGTCGTGACCATGAACAAGGCGCACCAGACGCATTACACGCTGACGCCCGATCCGGCGATCAAGCATGTCCTGCACGGCTGGAGCGATATGCCCGGCGAAAAGGCCAAGGTCGATCTCGTCGTCGGCGACGCCTATATCCGCAACGTCACCACCGATATCCGCTTCAGCTACGGCATCGGCGGATCGCAGACGGATGGCAATTCGATCTTCATCTTCGAGATCGCCGGCCTTTGCATCGGCCATCTCGGCCATCTGCATTATGAACTGACCGACGCCCATTACACCGAGATCGGGCGCCTCGACATCGTCATGGTGCCCGTCGATGGCGGACTGACGATGGGGCCGGACAGCATGAGCCGGGTGATCAAGCGGCTGCGCTCCTCGATCGTGCTCCCGATGCACCGCCGCGGGCCACCGGTCGAGCGCTTCCTGTCGATGATCGGCAAGGAATTCGATATCGTCATGGCGCAGAACAACACGCTGACGGTGTCGCTCAGGACGCTGCCTCGGAAGCCGCAGATCTATGTGATGAAGGATGTGCAGTAGAGGTGGGTTCGAACCTAGCGCCCGGAGCCCCCTCACCCTACCCTCTCCCCAAGGGGAGAGGGGAAGTTGGCACAAGAGGCATCCGCGGTTTCCCTTCTCCCCCGCGGGGAGAAGGTGCCCGAAGGGCGGATGAGGGGGCCGCGCGGTAGAATGCCAACTCAAGCAAACTGCAAATGCCGCTTGATCCCGACATCCGGCATCTTCTCGTCGTCGAGATTGGCCTTGGCGATTTCCCAGCCGAATTTGAGCTTGCTGCCGGTCGAGACCCAGATTTCCGCATCATCGACATGCATCGCGAGCATCGTCAGCTTTGGATCCTTCTTGCCGTCGTCGTACCAGGCCGCGACGATGGAGTTCCAGTATTCGTCGATCTTGCTGCTATCTGCCTTGACCTCGATCTTGCCCGCAAGGCACGCATGGTAGTCGTGATCCTTGCCGACGACGCAGAAATGCGCGCGGGCTCCGGACTTGATGGCACGGGCGATATCGGCGTCGGATTTGGTGTAGAACCAGATCGTATTGGTCTTCGGATCGGCATGCGGCGCCATGGGCTGCATGTGCATGTCGGCGCCGTCGACGCCGAGCATCCCGGCGTGAATGCCGTTCACCTGGTCCCAGAGCTGCTGTGCCGGATGTTCGCGGGCTTCACTGAAGCTTGCCATGGCCATTCCTTTCGGTTTCTTGTTGCACGGTTGAAACGTCAGCTTACGGGCTTTGTTCCGGCGATCTCCATAGGCCGTGCAGCAGGTCCGAAAGCTGCTTTCCGCTTGAATACGGCCCGTTTCGCTCTTATAAGGCGGCCCATTCCGAACAATGAGACGTGAACAGGGGTGCCATGGCTGGCCATTCACAGTTTAAAAACATCATGCATCGCAAGGGCCGTCAGGACGCCGTGCGGTCGAAAATGTTCTCCAAGCTGGCGCGCGAAATCACCGTCGCTGCCAAGGCCGGTCTGCCCGACCCGGCGATGAACGCCAGCTTGCGCCTGGCGATCCAGAACGCCAAGGCCCAGTCCATGCCGAAGGACAATATCGACCGTGCCATCAAGAAGGCAGCTGGCAGCGACGGCGAGAACTACGAGCAGATCCGTTACGAAGGCTACGGCCCGGGCGGCACCGCCGTCATCGTCGAGGCGCTGACCGACAACCGCAACCGCACCGCCTCGAATGTCCGCTCGATCTTCACCAAGGCCGGCGGCGCACTCGGCGAAACCGGCTCGGTCTCCTTCTCCTTCGATCACGTCGGCGAAATCACCTACAAGCTCGCTGCCGGCGATGCCGACAAGATGATGGAAGCCGCGATCGAAGCCGGTGCCGACGACGTCGAGACCGACGAAGGCGGTCACTACATCACCTGCGCCTTTGAATCGCTCGGCGAAGTCGCCAAGGCGCTCGAAGCGACGCTCGGCGAAGCCGAAACCGTCAAGGCTGTCTGGCGCGCCCAGAACAACGTGCCGGTTGACGAAGAAAAAGCGCAGTCGCTGATGAAGATGATCGACAATCTCGAAGACGACGACGACGTCCAGAACGTCTATTCGAACTTCGAAGTCTCCGAAGAAGTGCTGGCCAAGCTCTCGGCTTGATCGCCTCCTCAAGACAGCATTCGAAAGGCGGGCCCGGGCCCGCCTTTTTCTTGTGCGTCACATGCCGGCGGCAGCGCGCATGAAGCTTGCGCGGAAGGCTGCAAGGTCGCCGGCGCTGACATCCGATACCGCCCAGAAGACCAGCCCGTCCGCCGCCCATTCCGCCATGTTGTAGCCGTCATGCTCGCGGACCGCTTGCCGCCCGCCCGTCTGTGGCCAGACGAACAGATTGATGACGTGACCGTTGCGCCGGTAGACGAGCACCGCCACGACCCGGCCGCCGACATAATCGACGCGCCCACCGACCAGCGGAAAACCATCCTTGGCGAGATCGTTGACCGGCGGCGAGAAATCGATACGGCCGTTGAACCACGGTTTGACGGTATGCTGGTTGGAGGTCTGCACATCGACGAGATGATCGGCCAGCATCGACTGGACGTGGCTGGTCAGCAGCTGATCCTCGATGCCGAGCTGAGGCGCCGGCGCGTTGACGAACAGCATGGTGCTCGCGGCTAGCGCTGCCAGCGACGGCACGAAGCTCCAGTCGCGCACGAAGCGGAAGAAGCGGCTCCATGGCGATGCTGTCTCTGCGCGCCGTTGCGCCGGAAAGCCCGCGGCCTGCTCCCGCGAGAGCGCGGTCAGCACCTGTGCACGCACCTCTTCCGGCATCTTGAAGCGCACGCCATCCCGTCCGATCCGTTGCCGCACCCCATGCACCCTTTCCATCTCCGCCCGGCAATCCGGGCACCCCGCAAGATGAGCCTGTAGTTCCGCTGCCCGCACCAGATCGAGCTCGCCATCGATGAAGGCATGCAGCACCGGTCCCCACTGGTCGCAGCCCTGTTTCGGCACATCGCTCATGCCTCAACCCCGCCGTTCTCGAAGGCATCCCAGGCTTCGCCGAATTCGCGCCGCGCCCGGGCGATGCGCGACATGACGGTGCCGATCGGCACGTCGATGACCTCTGCGATCTGCTTGTAGGACAGCTCCTCGAGCTCCCGCAGCACCAGGATCTCGCGCATCGCTTCCGGCAGCATGGCGATCACATGGCGAACCCGCGAAGACTCGCTCTCGCGGATCATCGCCGTCTCCACCGTATCGTCATCGGCAGCGATCTCGTGGGCCGGGCCCTCGCTTCCGGCATCGCCATCGAGCGGCGTTTCGAAGCGTGCCTTGCGCCGCCCCTGCTGCCGCCACGCAAGATGACAGTTGCGGACGATCGAGAATATCCAGGCCCGTGGGTCGCCGCCGCGATAAGTCTCGAAGCTTCGATAGGCGCGCAGGAACGCATCCTGCACGATATCCTGCGCCGCATCCTGATCGCGGCTGAGGAAGCGTGCGAAATTATAGGCCGCATCCATATGCGGCAGGATGTTCTGCTGGAAGCGCAGCGTCTGGTCGGCCGCCAGCGGCCTTGCAGCGCGAGCGGCCTGATCGCGGGCCATCTCCATATAGCCGATCAGCACCGACGCGGCTTCGCCGAACAGCCGGCCGGCTATGCCGGCCAGCGAGCGCGAGCGGCGGCGCCACCGCAGAACGGCTTCGGCAAGCTGGTCATCCAATGGCATGGGGTAGGCAATACTGACTTGGGTCATCACGTCCCCTGCGGCTGCAGCCCAGCCGACTCTAATCCTCAGGGGCGCCGGCAGGCAACGCGACCCTTTATCGCCTAGATCGACGAGAGCCCCATTTTATTCCCTTACGCCGGGATTTTTTTACGCAATTTCCGTCTCCATAAAAAATAGCCCTCTTCTTCCAATGGCTTGACGAGAAAATTCCCGACAACGGGGAATAAGCCCGAGGCCACTGCGGTCTAGTTCTGCAGCGGGGACGTCGAACCCATCCCGATCCCGCTGAGACAATGGACAAGCCACAGGAGGCATCCTCATGTTCGAAATGTCACGCCGTACGCTGCTCGGTTCAGCCGCCGCGGCAGCCGCATTCGGCCTCGCATCGAAGCTCGAATTCGTACCGCCGGCCTTCGCCGCATCCGCGGACGAACCGGCCACCGGTTTCTATCGCTACAAGGTCGGCGATATCGAAGTGACCGCCATCTATGACGGCATCTGGCGCAAGCCGCACGATCCCGCCTTCATCAAGGACGTCTCGGTCGACGAGACCAAGCAGGCGCTCGCCAACGCCCATCTGCCGACCGATTTCATGCCGATCCCGCTGACGGTCGTCGTGCTGAAGGTCGGCGGGCGGCTGATCATGATGGATGCCGGTTCCGGCGTCGGCCAGTGGCAGGCAAACGCCACCAACCTGCCAGGCAACATGGCGGCGGCCGGCATCGACTACCGGCAGATCGACACCGTGATGATCTCGCATTTCCATCCTGACCACGTCTGGGGCCTGATGGAAAAGGGGTCGAACGCGCCTGTTTTCCCGAATGCCGAACTCGTCGTCCATTCCGCCGAGTATAACTGGTGGACGGACCCAAGCCGCCTCTCGAAACTCGCCGAGGGCCGCAAGCCCGCCGGAAAGCGCATCGCCGAAGTCTTCCCGAAATGGAAGAACTGGAAGCTGGTCGAGGATGGCGCACAGGTCGCTCCCGGGATCGAGTTGATCTCGGCGCCCGGCCATACGCCCGGACATTCGACCTATCTGGTCAACTCGGGAAAAAGCCAGCTGCTGGTCTCGGCCGACATCATGTATGTGCCGGCCCTGCTCGCCCCGCATCCCGAATGGCAGGGCAGCTACGATCAGGACGGGCCGCTCGCCATCACCAGCCGCCGCAAGCTGATCGATCGCGTCATATCGGACAAGATCGCCATCTGCGGCTCGCACTTCCCCTTCCCCGGCTCCGGCAGCTTCGTCAAGGACGGAAACGCCTATGCCTTCACACCGACTAGCCAGGCCTGATGCCTGAGGAGATATCATCATGAAACGCTCGTTCACCAGCTACGCCGTTCTCGGCGTCATGGGCTTCTGCGCCCTCTCCGCAGCCGGTTCCGCCATGTCGGCATTGACGGCCATGCCCGCCTATGCGGTCGACAACATGGAGACCGGCGATGGCCCGGACCTCACTTCCGTCCGCGCCAAGATCGCCGCCAAGGACTATCAGGCGGCACTCGCCGAACTGCGCGGCCTCGCCGAGGATAACCAGCAGGCCGACGTCTACAATCTGCTCGGCTACACGCTGCGCATGACCGGCGATTACGAGACCTCGCTGACCTACTATACGAAGGCGCTCGACCTGCAGCCGGATCACAAGGCGGCACACGAATATCTCGGCGAGCTCTACCTGCAGACCGGCAGACCGGACAAGGCGAACGAACAGCTGGCTTCGCTGAAGCAGCTTTGCCCGGCCGGCTGCGAGGAACTCGAAGACCTACAAGAGGCGATCGCCGCACGGGGCGGCAACTGACGGCGATTGCCCCAGGGCGGGCGGCGCTGCCGCTCGCCCTGCTCAACCCAGGAGATGATCATGGAACACTCCCTTACCCGATCCGCCGGCGCCAATATGGTGCTGCTTGCCGGGCGCCTGCTGCTCTCGGCGATATTTCTGCACGAGGGCGCGACGCTGGCGCTGAACTTCAACGCCACGGCTGAAGCCTTTGCCAGGCTCGGTATTGAGCTGCCGGTCGCCATCGGTGTCATCCTGCTGCAGCTCGCCGCTGGCTTCTCGGTCGCGGCCGGGCTGGCAACGCGGCTTGGTGCTGCAGCGCTCGGCAGCTTCTGCCTGCTGACGGCCCTGCTCTTCCACACGGATTTCGCCAGCCAGAACGAACTCCTGCATTTCGAGAAGGACTTCGCCATCGCCGGCGGCATGTTCGTGCTGGCGATATCGGGCGCCGGATCGCTGTCGCTCGACGCCTTGCTGAAGCGGAATTGCCCGGCGCCGATCGCCGCGCTGCTGTGATAGCTGCCACGATCTGGATCAAAGCGGTTCACAGCTCCGTGAACCGCCGCCCTTTTTTTAATAAAACGGTAATGCTGCCGCCCTTCAATGCCCCTGCCTCCAGCCGGTCTGTCTCAGGCCAGCGTCTCTCACACCATCGGCGGGGAAATGCCATGAAGAAACTTGCTCTCGTTCTCTCCTTTTCGTTGCTCGGCGCCTTTTCCGCCGAGGCGCAGCCCTCGATGGTCAAGCGCTTCAACGATTGGGGCGTCTATTCCTACAAGGCCAGCGGCCAGACCGTCTGTTACCTCCTGACGGTGCCGACCGGCCAGACGCCCGCCAATGTCGATCACGGAAAGAACTTCTTCATGGTCGGTGCGGGCAGCTCGGGCCAGCTGGAGCCTCAGGCTAGGATGGGTTACGAGCTGAAGGACAGTTCCCGCGTCAAGGTTCGCATCGGCGACAAGACCTTCTGGATGTTCACCCGCGAGAACGCCGCCTGGATGCAGCATGAAGAACGGGAGCCGGAGATGATCCGCGCCATGCGCGGCGGCAGCAAGATGGTGATCGAGGCCACCTCCAGCCGCGGCACGGATACGAGCTACACCTATTCCCTCGACGGCATCACTGCCGCGCTGAAACAGGTCAGCAAGTGCAACTGACGTGGGCACCCCTTCTCGTTTGCGCCGGACAAGCCGGCGCCTAGCCCTCGCCTGCGGCCTCCTCGTGCCGCTGTTGGCCAGTGAGGCATCTGCGATCCCCGACATGGCGGCCAAGGGCCGGGAGACCGGCCTGCCGGTCCCTCGCTTCGTCTCGCTGAAAGTGGGGAACGCCCGCATGCGTGTCGGTCCGTCGCTCGATTACGGCACCAAGTGGATCTATGCGAAATCGGGACTGCCGCTCGAGATCACCGCCGAATACGACAACTGGCGCCAGGTGCGCGACACCGACGGCATCTCGGGCTGGATGCATCGCGCGCTGCTATCGTCGCGCCGGACCGCGGTCATCGGTCCCTGGCTGAAACAGCCGGCAAGCCTGCATATGGCGGCGCGCGAAAGCTCGGCGGTCTTGGCCGAGCTGATGGCCCGCGTCCTTGTCCATATCAACAGCTGCAACGGAAGCTGGTGCGCCATCGACCTGCCGCATCAGGATCTTGCCGGTTTCATCGAGCAGACCGCCCTCTGGGGCGTCTATCCCGGCGAGGCGGTCGCCGATTAGGCGGCCGCACTCATGAAGCTGCCGAGACCGGCGAAGAGCTCGACGGATTTCAGCCGTGCCTCGATATCGTGGATCGGCATGGAGATGATCAGCTCGTCGGCCTCGGTTTCCTTCAGGAATTCCTTGAGTTTCGCCTCTGCCGTCTGCGGCGAGCCGACGACGGCGTAACGCAGCGTATGCTCTACATTGAGCTTTTCCATCGGCGACCAGAAGCTCTCCATATCCTTCACCGGCTTCGGGAACTGGCCGCGCACATTGCGACGGAGATTCACGAACTGCTGCTGCGCCGAGGTGAAGTGGTACTCGGCCTCTTCGTCGGTCGGCGCCACCGAGCCCATGACGCCTGCCATGACATAGGGCTGATCGAGAACGGCCGAGGGCTGGAACTTGCTGCGATAGATATCGATCGCATCGAGGAGTGAATCCGGCGCGAAATGCGAGGCGAAGGCATAGGGCAGACCGAGCATGGCGGCGAGCTGCGCGCTGTAGAGGCTGGACCCGAGCAGCCAGATCGGCACATGGCTGCGGTTGCCGGGAACGGCGAGGATCGCCTGGTTCTCGACCGGTTCGCCGAGCAGCTGCTGCAGCTCGACGACATCATGCGGGAAGCTCTGGGCACCGGCATCGAGATTGCGCCGCAGCGCCTGGGCGGTCCGCATGTCCGTGCCCGGCGCGCGGCCGAGGCCGAGATCGACGCGGCCCGGGAACAGCGCTGCCAGCGTGCCGAACTGCTCGGCAATGACGAGCGGCGAATGGTTCGGCAGCATGATGCCGCCGGAGCCGATGCGGATCGTCTTCGTCGCCGCACCGACATGGCCGATCACCACCGCCGTCGCGGCACTCGCGATACCGGGCATGCCGTGATGCTCGGCAAGCCAGAAGCGCTTGTAGCCATACTCCTCCGCCTTCTGCGCCATCCGGGCGGAACCCGCGAGAGATTGGCTGACGGTCGTGCCTTCTGGAACGGGCGAGAGGTCGAGAATGGAAAAGGGAATCATGAAAACCTGCCGGTCGGGGATCTGGGGTTACCGGCTATGTAGGTGGTAGGGGCCCCGCATCCAAACCCCGCGGCGAAGAAAAAGGGCTGGTTGCCTAGCCAACAACTAGATGACGCGGTTCGACGTTCGGCTGTGTCGATGTCTGAGGTTGACGGTTTCACGCCGAAACTATGAGAACTGGACCAACGCTGCGATGATCAGAAGCAGCAGGAATACCGCCGGCGGCGGGATGTGGCGAAAGTCACGCGCTCGCACGACAGCGAAGATCGCTGCGGTCATGATGCAAACCCCAAGCGCCACTCCAAGCGTAAATGTCGGGCGCAGGACGAGAAGCACAGCCGTCGTGAATTCAAGCAGAGCGGTGACCCAGCACCACCACCATGGAAATCCGTAACGCACGAATTCTTCGCGGATCGGCTTACGAGCACTCGCATTTACGATACTGCCGATGAGAAACGCCGCAGCGGCCACCAGCGTCACGGCATTGCCGAGCGAAAACGAAATGAGGTTGGACATTGGAAAGACCCTAACGGTTCGATCGCCGTGATGACGATAGCGACGAACATAAATATAGCATTGCTAGATTGTCAAGCGTTGCCATTGAAAATTAGGATCGCTAAAGTCCTCTCGACGCATCCACGGGGAAACTATGGGCATCAGCGAGCGGAAAGAGCGGGAGAGAACGGAGCGGGAGCAGCGGATCATCGTGGCGGCTAGAACGCTTGCCGAAAGGGATGGCTGGGCTTCGGTCACCGTCCGACGCCTTGCACAGGAGATCGAGTACAGTCAGCCGGTACTGTACGCCCATTTCAAAAACCGTGACGCGATCGTCGGCGCGGTCGCGCTTGAGGGTTTCGCAGAACTGGGGCCGGCGTTGCGGACGTCGGCCGGCAGAGATGCAACGCCGGCAGAGGCTATCGAAGCCGTCGCCACGGCTTACCTTGAGTTCGCATTCGAAAGGCCAGCTCTGTACGAAGCCATGTTTGTCCTGCCAAGCGGCCTTCGGTTCGCAAAGTCCGATACGCCTCAGGTCCTGCGCGATGGGTTCGGGGCCATGATGTCGGTCGTCGAACCGTTTTGCGCCGACCCTGAAATAGCGACCGAATCTTTTTGGGCTGCTTTGCACGGACTGGCGGAGCTCGAGCGCCATGGCCGCATCAGGGCGGCGTTCCGCGGCGAGCGGATAAAGTATATCGTTTCGATATTTGCGAATGTGAGCTGAGCGACCGGCAAGCTTTCGGCTTATGAGACGACCGCAATTGGCGCAAACCGGTCCAATATCGGTGTCGGCTTCGGCCCTAAGTGGCCATTCCGTAAAACCGCGGATCAAGCCAAGTAAGCACCACCTACTATGACATATCTGCTTTGCATAATCGGAAGTAGGCGCTTGCCGGAGATAAGATCATAAGGGCTCAGCTGATACACACGAGAGTTTTTAATATGGATTGGGTCCCGGTCGTCTTCGTGACGTTCAAGGTTCTTGCGCTCGGAATAGCCATGTTCTTCGCGATCAAGTGGCATTATGACCGAGCGGAGAAAGGCGACAGGCGAGCGCTACTGCGATCGGGCGGCATGATGGCAGCCATGTTCGCGGTAGCGGTCATCGGCGTAGGGCTCGCCGCCTTCGTGCTGAGCAAGAAGCTCGGTCTGGACCTGAACCTCTGATGATCAGGTGCGCGGCACCGGGTATTCCCGATGCCGGCGCTGCACGCGATATGCGAAAGTTTCGAGCGACCCCGCCTCCAAGTTAGCGGCGGAAGTCGCCTGAGCCTTTGGAGGGCTACGAAGCCCGGCGGTGCCTGAGCACATGCACTTCCGCGCTTTGATGGTGATGGGCCTGCGGCAGCGTGAAATTGCCGAGCTGCCGGTCCATCTCCAGCGCTTCGCCGGCGAGGCGATGGATCGCCGCCGTGCTTTCCTCGACCATCGCCGCATTCTGCTGCGTCATCGAATCCAGTTCGGCCACCGCGCTGTTGATCTGGCGCAGCGTATCGGCCTCTTCGCGGGTCGATTCCATGATCTCGTGGATCTGGCCGTTGATCGCCTCGACATGGCTGCCGATGCCGGTGAGCGCGACGCCCGCCCGCTCGACCAGCGACACGCCGCTTTCGACCTCATGCGTCGATTTCTGCAGCAGGCTGGCGATTTCCTTGGCGGCGCTTGACGAGCGCTGCGCCAGTTCGCGCACTTCCATGGCGACGACAGCGAAGCCCTTGCCGGATTCACCAGCGCGCGCTGCCTCTACACCGGCATTCAGCGCCAGGAGATTGGTCTGGAAGGCGATTTCGTCGATCACCGAAATGATCGAGTTGATCTGGCGCGATGAGGCCTGGATGGCTTCCATCGCTGCGATCGTCTCGCGCATGATATCGCTGGAGCCCGAGGTTTCCTTCTTGGCGTCGCGGGCGATCCGCTCGGCCTGTTCGGCGCGCTCGATCTGGATGCGGACCGACTGGGTGATCGCATCGATCGCATTGGCGGTCTCGGTGATCGACGCAGCCTGACGCTCGGTGCGGCCGGCAAGATCGTCGGCGCCGTTGCGCATCTCTTCCGAGCCGGAGCGGACGGCCATCGAGTTTCCGCCGATCGCCGTCATCGTTTCGCTGAGCGTCGCAAGCGCCTCGTTGAAATTGACGCGCAGACCTTCGAGCTCGCTCGGGAAGCGGGTGTCGATCTGATAGGCGAGATTGCCATGGGCCAGATGATGCAGGCCCTCGTCCAGCGCCTGGACGACATCCTGCAGGCTCTTCGCCTCGGCTTCGCGCTGCATCAAGTTTTCCTGACGCTCCCGCTCCGCCCGCGAGCGGGTTTCGGCACTTGCGGCTTCGAGTTCGCGGCTGTCGAGCAACGACTGCTTGAAGCGCGCCAGCGCCTTGGCCATCGTGCCGATTTCGTCATGGCGGTTCTGGCTGCCGATCTCGGTATCGAGCTTGCCGTCGGCGACATCGCGGGTATTGCCGGCGAGACGGGCGAGCGGCGAGAACAGAAGCTTGGTGATCAGGCCGGTGGCGATTGCCATGACGACGAGCGCGCCGAGACCGATCATTGTCAGCAGCGTGGCAATCTCGATCGAACCGGCATTCAGCTCGCTGAGACGGACGCTCTCGGCCACCAGGAAGCGGTCGCCATGATAATCGATGCCGCGGACATAAGCGCGGGCCGTGCCGTCGGCGCGGGCGAAATCATCGACCGTCATGCCCTGGCTGTTAGCGATCGCATCCGGGATGAAGGTGAAGGCGGCGGTATCGAGCGTCGAAAGCTTGCCCTCGGCATTCAGGCCGATCGCAGAACCATCCGACGAGATAATTGCAGCCTGCGCGGTGCTGCCGGAGACGATGCCCTTCGACAGGATGCTGGAGACGATATCGTCACGCACCTTGAAGAGAATGATGCCCTTGGCCTGGCCGAGCTTGACGATCGGCACGGCATAGAAGATCGCCGACTTCCCGTTGTCGACGCGCAGGCCGGAGAAAGCCGTCGGTGCGGAATCGTCGGTTGCCTTGCCGGTGTTCTCGACGGCCTTCGCATAGGCAAGACCGGCGCCGGTCGCCTTCCAGGCATCGGACTTCAGGTTTTCGGCGAAGGTGTCGTCCTTCTTGTAGGAATAGAGAACGGCGCCATCCATGTCGGTGATCAGCAGATCGCTGAAGGCGGTGTTTTCGAGGTCGCGGGCGACTTCGCCCTGCGTCTTCTCATGGTTCGAATAGTAGAACCCGCTCGGACCCTCCGGCTTCATCAGCTTCTCGCGCTGGTCGGCGGGGTTCGGATTGTTGGTGATGAAGACCTTCTTCAGTTCGGCACGGGCGTCACCCGAAGACTTCTCGATGGTCTTCCAGCCGCTCTTCAGGCTGGTGATCGACATCTGCAGCGCCTCGATGCGCGCAATCGAGTTTGCCTGGTTTTCGAGCTGTTCCAGCTGATCCTGCAGCATGTCGCCGCGGAAGATCAACACGCTCTCCTTGGCTTTCAGCGCCTGATCGTCGGAAATGCGGCTGCTGGCAAAATAGCCGAGCACGCTGATGGTGCTGACGGCGAGCGCCGTGAGCAAAATGAATGTTGCGATAACCTTAAAGGATAGAGACTGAAATCTCTGCGCCATAAACTCGAACCCTTCCGGAGCGGCTTGCCTGGCTTTCCGCAGCTGGCTTGACCGAAAACAGAACATCGGGGGCCTTGACCTTCCGAAAAAGTGGCCCCTCTCACAGTTGATCGATTAGATTTCAGACAACTGATTTAATTCGCAGTAAACAGCGCCAGGCAAAACCTCTAATGTTTTTGTTTTGTTCACATATCGATGGCAGATATTTTGCAACTGCAATATGGTGAGCCATGCAAAACACGATTCGCATCATCGGCATCGATCCCGGCCTGCGCCGCACGGGATGGGGCATTATCGACACGCTGGGAAATTCGCTGCGCTTCGTCGCCTCCGGCACCGTCACATCGGACGGCGACATGGACCTCGCGTCCCGTCTCTGCCAGCTGCATGACGGGCTCGCCGAAATCGTCCACAGCTACAAGCCGGACGAAGCCGCCGTCGAACAGACCTTCGTCAACAAGGACGCCGTCGCCACCCTGAAGCTCGGCCAGGCCCGCGGCATCGCCATGCTCGTCCCTGCCCGCGCCAGCCTGCCGGTTTCCGAATATGCCCCGAACGCAGTCAAGAAAGCCGTCATCGGCGTCGGCCACGGCGAGAAGCAGCAGATCCACATGATGCTGAAGATCCTGATGCCGAAGGTGGAATTCAAGGGCAACGACGCCGCCGACGCGCTCGCCATCGCGATCTGCCACGCCCATAACCGCGGCGGCGCCCGGATGCGCATGGCGGCACTGGCGGGATGATCAACTCCAATTTCGGAAAAATGCGATGATCGGAAAGCTCAAAGGCACTGTTGAGGAAATCGGCGACGACTATGTGCTCGTCGATGTGCATGGCGTCTGCTACGTCGCCTATTGCTCCGGCCGCACGCTGTCGAAGGTCGGCTCGGTCGGCGAGGCCTGCGTGCTCTTCATCGAGACCTATGTGCGCGAAGACCAGCTGAAGCTCTTCGGCTTCATGAGCGTGCTTGAGCGCGAGTGGTTCAACCTGCTGCAGAGCGTCCAGGGCGTCGGCGCCAAGGTGGCGCTGGCCGTGCTTTCGATCCTGACACCCGGCGAACTCGCCAACGCCATCGCCCTGCAGGACAAGACCGCCGTCTCCCGCGCCCAGGGCGTTGGACCCAAGGTTGCCGTGCGCATCGTCACCGAGCTCAAGAACAAGGCGCCCGCCTATGCCGGCGAGGCGATCAATATCGGCCTCAAGCAGGAAATCGGCGAAGGCGTGGCTTCCGCCCCGGTTGCCGACGCCGTCTCGGCGCTAACAAACCTCGGCTATTCACGAGACCAGGCGGCAAATGCTGTTGCCGCCGCGATGAAGACCGCCGGTGAAGGCGCCGATAGCGCCAAGCTGATCCGGCTGGGGCTGAAGGAATTGTCGCGATGAATGCCCTGCGGATTGATGCAAAGTTGCGTCGCGTCCTGTATGGGATTGGGTGCATAGCGGAAGAATGCTGACATGACTGAAGAAACCCGCCTGATTTCGCCGGAGAAGCGGGGCGAAGACCTGGATGTGACGCTGCGTCCGCAGTCGCTGGACGAGTTTACCGGCCAGGCAGAGGCGCGCGCCAATCTGAAAATCTTCATCGAGGCCGCCAAGAACCGTGGCGAGGCGCTGGATCACGTGCTCTTCGTCGGTCCGCCCGGCCTCGGCAAGACGACGCTGGCGCAGATCATGGCAAAGGAGCTCGGCGTCAACTTCCGCTCGACCTCAGGCCCCGTCATCGCCAAGGCCGGCGATCTCGCGGCGCTGCTGACCAATCTCGAAGAGCGCGACGTGCTCTTCATCGACGAAATCCACCGCCTGAACCCCGCCGTCGAGGAAATCCTCTATCCGGCGATGGAAGATTTCCAGCTCGACCTGATCATCGGCGAAGGCCCCGCCGCCCGTTCGGTGAAGATCGACCTGTCGAAATTCACGCTGGTTGCCGCCACCACCCGTCTTGGCCTGCTGACGACGCCGCTGCGCGACCGCTTCGGCATTCCGGTTCGCCTCTCCTTCTATACGGTCGAGGAGCTGGAACTGATCGTGCGCCGCGGCGCCCGGCTGATGAACCTGCCGATGACCGATGAAGGTGCGCGTGAAATCGCCCGCCGCGCCCGCGGTACGCCGCGTATCGCTGGCCGCCTGCTGCGGCGCGTGCGCGATTTCGCCGAAGTCGCCAGGGCCGAAGCCGTCACCCGCGAGATCGCCGACGAGGCGCTGACCCGCCTGCTGGTGGACAATGTCGGCCTCGACCAGCTCGACAAACGCTATCTCAACATGATCGCCGTCAATTTCGGCGGCGGCCCGGTCGGTATCGAAACCATCGCCGCCGGTCTCTCCGAGCCGCGCGATGCGATCGAGGATATCATCGAGCCCTACATGATCCAGCAGGGCTTCATCCAGCGCACGCCGCGCGGCCGAGTGCTGACGGCGACCGCTTGGAAGCACCTGGGCATGCAGCCGCCGAAGGATCTCGAAGCGGCGCAATTCCGCCTCTTCCAGGGCGACGAGTGAGAGCGCCATGCCGAAGAGAACGATGATCCGGCTGGATGGACATGCCGGACGTTTCAATTATCGCATTGCCGGGCTCGCCTTCCGCGAGGGACACGTGCTGGTCCACCGCGCCGTCCATGAGCCGTTCTGGACCTTTCCCGGCGGCCGCGCCGAGATCGGCGAGACGTCCGAGGAGACGCTGAAGCGCGAGATGGTCGAGGAGCTCGGCGTCACGGTCGAGGTCGGGCGCCTTCTCTGGATCGTCGAAAACTTCTTCCATTTCGAGAAGCGCGACTGGCACGAACTCGGCTTCTATTACCTGATGGAGATTCCGGAAAGCTTCCCCTTCAAGTCCGATGAGATCATACATCAGATCGAAGACGGCAAAAGCATCCTCGAATTCAAGTGGGTGCCGGCGACGAAGGAAGCGCTGACGGCTCTCGACATCCCGCCCTATTTCATCGCCGCCGAGATCGAGCAGCTGCCGGCAACGACGCGGCACGTCGTATGGCGCGACGGCGATCTCGATCGCGATATCTGAGGGAACTCCGCCCTGCCTGGCGCATTGCCACTCCGAAAGGAGACCGCCATGCAGAAATACCGGACTGGCACCAGCGTCGAATGGAAATGGGGCAAGGGCACGGGAACAGGCAAGATCAAACAGAGCTTTACCGATGACGTCGAGCGCACGATCGAAGGCGCCGTCATCAAGCGGAAGGCGAGCCCGGAAGAGCCGGCCTATCTGATCGAACAGGAGGATGGCGGCCGGGTGTTGAAGAGCCATTCCGAGCTGCAGAAATCCGGCTGACGGCGGCGCCATGCGCCTGCATGATCCAGCGCCGGAAGAGGAGGACATGCCATGACCGATTTCGATCCCTGCCGGGTGTTTCGCAAGCTCGCCTATAACAATGCGCTGGCCAATCTGCGGCTGAGCAATGCCTGCCTGCTGCTGCAACCGGGCGAGTTCGAGACGCATCGAACCAGCTTCTTCCCGTCGATCCGGATGACCATGAACCATATCCTGACGGTCGACTGGTTCTATGTCGATGCGCTGGAAGGCGGCACGCTGGGGCCGAAGGCCTGGGAGGTGGAAGAGCCTTTCACGGCGCTGGAAGCGCTGATCCCGGAACAGCGCAAGGTCGATGAGCGCCTTGTCATCCTCTGCGAAAGGCTGACGCCGGATGCCTTGGCTGCGACTGTGCAGCTTCACCGGACAGGCCGCATTCAGGAAGAGCGGGCGGAGGATGTTCTCAGCCATCTCTTCCAGCACCAGACGCACCACCGCGGCCAAGTCCACGCCATGCTGGCGGGTTCGAGCGTCAAGCCGCCGCAGCTCGACGAATTCATCGTTGATGACGATGCCCGCTTCCGGGGCGGCGAAATCGCCGCCCTCGGCTGGAGCGAAGAGAAGCTGATGCGTTAATCGCTGAGACGCGATTTCAGCGCGTCGACGATCGTCTTGGTCAGCAGGTCGTAATTCTCATCGAAATGATGGTCGCCCGGCAGCTCGACGACGGAAGCACCGCTATCCTTGAGATCGGGGCAGGCAACCTCGTCGTCATCGTCATTGCCGTAGATGCATTGCACCAGCTTTGGATCGACATCCTTGAGATCGGCGACCGGATCGCCACCGGCACCGTCGGTCTTCTGCCCGAGCCAGCCCATGACCGAGATCACGTAGTCGACCTCATGCGAGAGCGACAGCAGCGAGATCTGCACGATTGAGGATTTTTCTGCCGGCTTCAGCAGCTTGTAGGTGGCGGGCACCACATCCGCACCGAAGGAATAGCCGATCAGCAGCACATGCTTGACGTTCCACTGCTTGCGGTAAAGATCGATGATCTTGCCGAGATCGTCGGCCGTCTCCTGCGGCTTCCGCTCCGACCAGAAGTAATGCAGCGAATCGATACCGACGACCGGGATGCCTTCCTTCTGCAGCTTGCCGCCGACTTCCTTGTCGATATCGCGCCAGCCACCGTCACCGGAATAGATGACCGCCATCGTGTCCATCGCCGGCTTGGCGTCGAGAACGGAAAGCGGCAGGCCGAGCGGGTTGTCGGAGCTTCCGGCCTCGTCCATCAGTTCGTCCAGCGTGTCGGAAAGCGTCGTCTGCGCATCGTCATCCGCATCGCGGATATCGATCTTCGGATGGATCTTCTTCAGCTCTTCCACATGCTCGCGGCCGTCCTTCGGCGCTGCCGATGTGAAGGCGGCGATGATCGGATCGGGCAGGCTGCCATCGGAGAGGCCGTAGATCATCCGGTCGCCGACCGTCTTCTTGCTGGCAGGGGTGCAAAGCTGCTGAGTCAGCGGAATGCCGGCTGCCGGATCGATCGCCAGCGTCTGGCCGATCGTTGCATCCGGGGTTTGCGCGGCAATAGCCAGCGCCAGGGCACCGCCCTCGCCGACCCCGGCGATGACTGGGAGGTGGTAGGCGCTGTTGCCGGCAGCGCGCTGAACCTGCTGGCTGAGCGACTCGATATCCGAGACCAGATAGATGCAGCCATCGTTTTCGCTGACGTCATATTTGCGCAGCGCATCGATATAGGAGGTGAAATCGACGCCGATCACAACGGCGCCGGCATCCACCAGCTTGCCGGCCTCGGCCTTTTCGTTGTCACCCCAGCCAGCGCCGTCCGAAATCAACATCACGGCGCCCTTCACATCGCCCTTCGGCAGGAAGATGTGCGGCGACGGAATGAGGCCGGTCTCGAAATCCTGGTCGGTTTCTTCCGCGGCGATTGCCGGGAATGCCAGCGCCGTGGCGCAGGCGGCTGCAAGGAGATATTTTCTGATCATTTCCTGACGACTCCCTTCAATCCGCCACCGATGAGAAAGGCCGCGTCCATCAACGCGATCATCGGATTGCCCCCTCCTGAAACCGCAAGATAGCGCGGTTGCCAGTGCGGATGAAACTTTGATTTGAATGCCCGAAGGCCTTTGAAATTATAGAAGCGCTCGCCGTGTTCGAAGACGGTGCTGCCGATACGGTCCCAAACCGGCGCCGTCTCGCGCTTCGACATGCCCGAAAGCGGCGCCATGCCGAGGTTGAAGTGCTTGTAGCCCTCCGTGCGCAGATATTCCATGATCTGCACGAAGAGGAAATCCATCGAGCCCTTCGGCGCCTCCGGCGAGAAGCGCATCAGGTCGATCGTGCCCTCGGATTTTGTTTCGGTGACGAGAATATTGGCGAAGGCGACGATCTTGCCGTCCTTCTTCAACACGCCGACCGGCTGCGAATTGACATAGTCGGGCTCGAAGGCGCCGAGCGAGAAGCCCTTCTCCTTGGCATTGTGGTCTTCGAGCCAGGAGCTGGAGACATCAGAGAGATCGCCGAGAATGGCGGGCACCTCCTCCGCGGGAATGACCTCGAAGCTCAGGCCGTCGCGCTGCGCGCGGCTTGCCGTCTGGCGAAGGTTCGCCCACTTGCCGCCCTTCATCTCGAAGGCGCCGAGATCGGCAACCGCGAGCTCGCCGAGCTTGAAGGCCCGCAGGCCTGCATCGGCGCAATGCGACAGCAGCGCCGGCGAAATCTGGTAGAAGACGGCACGGCAACCCGCGGCACGCGCCGCTTCGACGAAGCTCCAGACGAGCTCGGGGATCGCATGCCGCTCACCGACGGGATCGAACAGCGCGATCCAGGAGCGGCCCTGGCGGCCATACATTATGAAGGCATCGCCCTTCTCGGAAAACATGATGCTCTTGTCGGCCATGCGCACGAGATTGGCGTCGGCATAATCCTGCGCCCTGACGATATCGACGGCGCGCTGCAGCGCCTCTTCGGTTGCTGGTTCGGGCCTGAACGTCGCCGGGCGCAGCAGGCTAAAGATGGCGATCGCCGAGGAAATGATGGTGATGCCGAGCACGGCGCGCAGGCCGCGCGGCGCTTCAGCGGCGAACTCGAACTGCCACCAGAGCTCGTTGCTATATTCGACGTCGCGGTAGACGAAGAGCAGGATGACGACAGCGCCGACGCAGATCACCGCAATCGCCATCAGCCAGGCGGCCGTCAGCGTCTGGTTCAGCAGCGAGGCATGGCGGGTAAAGAGCCGGCGGCTGACGAACAGGCTGAAGATCAGGATCGCCAGGAAGATCGCTTCGACTAGCGCGATTGCCTTCAGGAGCGACAGCGCCAGCGCCAGGACGGCCGATACCACCGAGACCAGCCAGGCGCCGTCGAGACGCTGCCCGAGACCGCGGGCGGCAACGACGAGCGCGAGGCCGAGCAGGCTCGAGAGAAAATGTGCCCCCTCGACGATCGGCAGCGGCAGGTAATTCGCCAGAAATTCGAGATTCTCATCCGGCGTCGGCGTAACGCTCGAGAAGATCAGCATGACGCCGAGGATCAGCGCAAAGGCCGACAACAGCTGCGGCGTCAGGCGCCCGCCGATGCGCCGGATGCTTGAGGCCGCCGGATGATCGACGAAGCGGCGAAGCTCGGTCAGCGACACCGCGAGCACCGCGATCAGCAGCGGCAGCACGTGGTAGATCAGCCGGTAGAGAACGAGCGAACCGAGAACGGCATCGATATTCACGGCGCTACCGAGCGAAGCGATGATGACGGTTTCGAAGACGCCGAGACCGGCCGGAACGTGGCTGAGAACGCCAAGACCGACGGCAATCGCATAGACCGCAAGGAACACCGGCCAGCTGATCGCCGTCTGCGGCAGGAGAACGTAGAGAACGGTCGCCGACGCCGCGATATCGAAGGCGGTGACGAGGAACTGGCGGGACCAAGTGCGCGAATCCGGCAGGCGGACGGCGATCGGGCCGAGATTGACCGCCCGGCCATGGCGGCCGAGATAGACGACGAGACCAAGTCCCGCGAGGATCACACCGGCGACGATCCGCAGCAGCAGCGCGTTGGTGTTGATCAGCGGCCCGATTTCATCGGCGATGATCATCAGCGCGATCGCAGCAACGCTCGCAAGACCGAGACCGAAGGACAGAGTGACGAAAGCGATGACGCGGCCGATATCTTCGGGCGTCAGGCCGAGCCGCGAATAGGCCCGGTAGCGGATCGCGCCGCCGCTGAGCGCGCCGAAACCGGCGGTATTGCCGACCGCATAGGCGCTGAAGGCTGTCAGCGCCACATGCGGAAAGGGCAGCTTCTTGCCGATATAGTCGATGGCGTTCAGGTCGTAGAAGATCAGCGCGAAGAAGCTGAGACCGGTGAAGAAAAGCGCCAGAAGGATCGAGCTGACGCGGGTATCGGCCAGTGCTTCGACGACGTCGTCATAGCGGACTTCATCGGTGAGCTGCATGATCGCATAACCCACCATGCAGAATAGGATGAGCGTCGCCGTTGCGATCAGCTGCGTGCGGTATCGCCTCAGAAAGCCGCGAAACCCACTGGTCTCTTCGCTTTCCATCTCTTCCAGACTGTTCTCGCTCGCCATTTTACCCCTGCCGATCGCCAGCGTGGCGTGACCTCTTCGGCAAAGCACTAGCATATGCAGCAGACAGGCTCTATCGGCCCGCTGCCAACGCTACCCCGTCGCCGCCAGCGCGCCTCTTCGGCTTGAATTGGGGCAAAATTAGCGACACGAAACAAAGGCACGCATCGCGCTTCTGGAACATTCCGTCGCACCCCCTGGCGTCGCCCATCAAGCCGCGGGTTCGCCACCGGCGCGAGCCTGCGCCGCATAGCGCGCCGCCGCCGCCAGGCTCTCCGCATCCCGCCCCTCGCCTGCCACCTGAACGGTTGGGACCGCGAAGGTGATGCCGTTTTCCTTGAAGGCATTGCGGATCATCGCCAGCGCATTGCGGCGGATGACGAACTGCTCGCCCGGCTTGGTCATCATCGACAGCCGGATCTCGATGGCGAATTCGCCGAACTGCTCGACGCCCTTCATCTTCAGCGTCTCGATGATATGCGGACCCCACTCGGGATTTTCGAGCAACTGCTGGCCGATCTGCTTGATGACTTTCTTGGCCTTCACCAGATCGGTGTCGTAGGTGACGTTCAGGCTGATCTTGTCGATCGTCCAGTCGCGATTGAGGTTCTTGACGGCGCCAAGCTCTCCGAAGGGAACCGTGGTCAGCGGTCCGCGATGGTGACGCAGCTTCACCGAGCGCAGACTGAAGGCCTCGACAACGCCTTTGTGACTGCCGCTCTCGATATATTCGCCGACACGGAAGGCATCGTCCCACAGGTAGAACATCCCGCTGATGACGTCCTTGACGATCGTCTGCGCCCCGAAGCCGACGGCCACGCCGACGACGCCGGCACCGGCGATCAGCGGTGCAATCTCGATGCCGAGCCCGGAGAGCACCATCAGAATGGCGATGACGGCAATGACGACGGCGAGAATGTTTCGGAAGATCGGCAGCAGCGTCTGGAACCGCGCGCGCCTGGCCTTCTCCTCGTCGGTCGCGGCGCCGTCCAGCGGCTGATCGAGGAGCTTTCCGTCGATATAGGCCTTGACCATGTGCCATAGCAGATCGGCCGCAAGCAGAATGACGATGCCGCCGATCGCACCCCGGGTGATGCGGTCGACCATGGTGTCGCCGGCGGCCATCCTGTCAGCCGCAAACCCCATGATGCGCCCCATCCAAACCGCTGCGGCGGCGATGATGACGGCGCGGACGCCGCGGTCCAGCAGCACGGTCGCCATTCGGCGATGGGCGAGGAAACCGGCTTCCGCCTGGTGCAGCGAACGAACCGCGGCGGTTGCGACGCGCAGAACTTTCGGAAGCAGCAGCGCATAGATGCCGACCCAGAGCAGCAGCATGAAGCCGGTCACCCAGAGCAGCCAAAGCACGAGAAAATAGATTGTCAGCGCCCAGGCCGTCGCCGTGCTGTGCCGCAGGCCGTCGGTCGGACGCGACCAGACGGCCTCGACGGCAATCAGGAACAGCCCGATCCCCAGGATATACGCGATGAAATAACGTGAGCCGGGCGAAAAGCCGAGCGGCTCCATAATCTGGATGACCACCCAGCCAAAAGCGAAATAGATGGCGAATACCGCCGAGCGGCGGAACCAGTACATCGCCCTGGCGCGCGAGATATCGCGCTCACCGTCGGCGCGCGGCAGCGTCACCAGCGTCACCAGCATCCTGCCGATCGAGATCGTGAAGCGGCTGGCAATCAGTGCGATTGCAACGGCGATCGCGATCGCCTGGCTGATCGGCGGCCAGCTGAAGGCGACCAGCGGCACGATCGTCGCCATGGCGAAGACGATGGCGGGGATCACGCGATAGAACAGGTTGGCGCCTGCATGATGCAGCGCTGCCGGCTCCTCGACATCGGAGCGCCGGATACGCGGCCGCGGTGTGGCGGCGCGAAACAGCAATTCGGCCAGGGTTCCGATCAGCAACACGGTCAGACCCTGAAGCACGATCCATCCCGGCCCTGCCGGTTCGACCTCACGATCCACGATATCGTCGGCCGCCTCGACTTCTTCCGGCAGATCCATGGCGGCATCCGAGACCATCTCGACATGATGGCGCGCATGGGCGAGGAGATCCGACAGGACGGACATCTGCCCGCTGTCATCCGCAGCCGCCGGCGCCGTCTTCATCTGCGAGGCCATCCAGGTCTGCACCTCGGGCGCCTGCATGAGTTCCATCATCTGCCGCACCTTGTCGGGCGGCGTGGCGCTTGCGGCCGGCGGCGTTTGCGGCGCGCTCGGCGCCTGAGCCCAAACACAGCCGGGCGCGAGAACCGCCAGGCAAAACAGCAGTCTGACCAACCCCGATCGCAACACCCGACGCCCCTCCGGCATGACAGGATTCAACCATACCGTCTGCGATGCGTTAGGCAATGGGCACGAAAAAGCCCGCACCTTTAAAGCGCGGGCTCTCGAACGGGAATAAGGCCTATCAGGCCTTCGGCTTCTCGACATGGCCGCCGAAGCCGGCGCGCATGGCGGAGAGCACCTTGTTGGCAAACTCATCCTGATCGCGGGAGGAGAAGCGGCCGTAGAGCGCAGCGCTGAGCACCGGCGTCGGAACGCTTTCATCGATCGCCGCCATGATCGTCCAGCGTCCTTCGCCGGAGTCCGAGACGCGGCCGGCATATTTGGCCAGCGCCGGATCGGCATGCAGCGCATCCGAAGTCAGGTCGAGCAGCCAGGAGGTGATGACGCTGCCGCGGCGCCAGACTTCCGAGACATCCTGCAGATTGAAATCGTAGCGGTAATGTTCCGGATGGGCGAGCGGCGCCGTTTCGGCATCGGCCTCGTGTGTGGCGGCGCCGATATTGGCGTTCTTCAGGATGTTGAAGCCTTCGGCATAGGCGGCCATCAGGCCGTATTCGATGCCGTTATGGACCATCTTGACGAAATGGCCGGCGCCATGCGGGCCGCAATGCAGGTAGCCCTGCTCGGCGGTGCTGTGCTCGCCGGCGATGCGGTTTTCCGACGGCTTCACGTCGCCGACGCCGGGTGCCAGCGAAGCGAAGATCGGCGACAGCGACTGGACGATGCCCTTCTCGCCGCCGATCATCAGGCAATAGCCGCGCTCAAGGCCAAAAACGCCGCCGCTGGTGCCGACGTCGACATAATGGATGCCCTTGGTGATCAGCTCGGCGCCGCGGCGGATATCGTCGTGATAGTAGGAATTGCCGCCGTCGATGATGATGTCGTCATCATGCAAGAGCGGCACCAGCTGGGCGATCACCTTGTCGGTGATGGCTGCCGGCAGCATCAGCCAGATGGCGCGCGGCCGCGACAGCTTCGAGACGAACTCTTCGAGTGAGCTGCTGCCGACGGCGCCCTTGCCCGTGAGATCGGCAACGTTTTCCGGCTTCGCATCATAGACCACGCATTCATGGCCATCCCGCATCAAGCGCTGGACCATGTAGTTGCCCATACGGCCCAAACCAACCATGCCAAGCTGCATCACACATTCTCCTGGAAATCTAATCGATATGATTCCGGAAACTAGCACTCACGCGGCAGCAGGCAAGCGAAGTCTCTGTCACATTCCGGAGATGCAATTCTTCGTTCGCTCCCCAGGTATCCGCATATTTCGCCTGAGAGATGTAGCCGGCGCTAAAATCGGAGTAAAAAACTCAGTAAAAACCTTGACCGCACTGCCAGTACACAAGGCATTCGGCAGTTGCATCAATCGGCATCACAGTTACCGCCGGATGCCGTCGGACGGTCAATTCCTATAGTCACGAAAATTTTCTATGCCGGAAATAAAGCCGATTAATTCGTTTCTTTTCATATTCTTAACTTGGAGACCATCTTCGTCACAACACTGGTCCGCAAAATTTTGCACTTGAGAAGCAGTTGCCTTGCCGAAATCCGGATGGTACTTTTTCATTAACAACTAAATAAAAAAATGACGGGGGAAGTGCCCTTCAATTTCGATCTGTGATTTGTCAGTTCAGGATTGAATAGTATGAAGGCCACACCGATAAATATTCACCCAAAAGACGTACGAATACTATCCATCTCGCGGATTGCAGGGTATTTGTTCGCGTTCTTGCTGCTGTTCACCATCGGCATGTCGATGGTGCCGAACCAGTTCTTCGTCGTCTCGCCGAAGGCTGTGATCAACGCCCCGGTGCAGATGATCGCTTCCCCGATCTATGGGCGTGTCGACAAGATCGATCTGCAGGTTGGCCAGGTCGTCAATCTCGGCGACGTCACCGCCACCGTTTCCAATCCCAATCAGGACCAGACGTCGCTGACGGGCCTCAGGCTTGAGAAGCTCGACCTGACCGAGAAGCTCAATAACACGATCAATGTCGTGGCCGAGCGCAACGACCAGCTTGGCAAGGTCAAGGCGCAGATCGCAGACGTCAAGGATGGCGTCTTGAGCGAGCTCGGCGCCGTCATCGGCAACGCCCAGTCGAATGTCTCGATCTACGAAGCGCGGCTCGCCGAGCAGGATGCGCTGCTGCAGCGCGCCAACGTGCTGCTGAAAAAGGGACTGACCTCGGAGGCCAGTGTCGAGCCGCAACGCCAGAAGCGCAACGCCGCGCAGGGCGAGCTCGACGCGGCCCGCGGCGAACTGAAGCGCAACGAGATCGTCCAGTCCCTCGTTACCCGTGACATCTATACGGGCGGCACGGTTGCCGCCAACCTGCTGACGCTGGAGATGCAGCGCACCAAGCTTGCAGGGGACATCGCCGAGGACAATATCGAGATCAACCAGATGACCGAGCGCAAGGCGCAGGTCGAGAAACTGATCAACCGCGAGGAAGGCCGGCTCGGCAAGTCGGGTGCGGCCGAAGTCGTCGCCGATCATCACGGCCAAGTCGTCAGCGTCGATGCCTCCTTCGGCGATTTCGTCATGCAGGGTCAGGCCGTCGCCAAGTCGCTCGATTGCAGCGAGGCCTTCGCCGCGGCCGTCTATCGCAGCCGGGATGTCTCCTCGCTCGATATCGGCACGCCCGCCATGGTCAATTTCCGCTCGCTTGGGGTCAAGAAGAGCGGCCATGTCTACAAGATCGTCCGCTACTTCGACAGCGGCCAGCAGAACCGCTACTTCGCGAAGTTTCCGAAGGCCGAGGGCGACGAGGTCTATGTGCTGGTGAAGGTCGATGATGATCCGACCGAGATAACCGGCGCCGGACAGCCCAACAACGACAAGTTCTTTGGATGCAACGTCGGTGAGGACGTGATTGTCTCGCTTGGAGAGACCGTTGTCGCGCGCCTTACCCGCTACTCGAAAATGGCCGTCGACAAATTGGCAGCAGCGGACGGCCTGCTCTCCGCGTCGGCACTTTTTGACAAGGGCCACAGATTGGCGAGCCTCCAGCAATAACTGAGCACTTTCGCTTCACTTTATCGACCGCGATAACAGGGAAGACCTGGATATGGTTTTGCGTACACTCATGATTGCGGCGGTGCTCGCTATAGCGGCACCTGCCTTCAGCACTGCGGCCATGGCGGAGGCCAAACGCGCCGAACTTGCCTGCACCCTCTGCGATGGCCTCGCCGCGCTGATGACCGGCGAACCCGAACAGGCCTTCGTCTTCCGCAGTTTCGAACCGGCCAATGGCGGATCGAAACTGCACCCGGCGCTCGACAATACCGGCTTCACCTATGACAACGCGCTGGCGATGATGGCGCTTTATGGCTGCGGCCGCGCCAGGGAGGCCAAGCGCGTCGCCGATGCGCTGGTTCTGGCGCTCGAAACCGACCGCCACTACCACGACGGACGGCTGCGCAACGCCTATCGTTCCGGGCCGGTCATTCCCGGCAAGGACGGCATGCTGCTTCCCGGCTACTGGAGCACGCAGAGCAATTCCTGGATCGAGGACGGCTATCAGGTCGGCAGCGCCACCGGCAGCACCGCCTGGGGTGCGCTGGCGCTGCTTGCGGCCTATTCCGAAACCAATCAGCCGGCCTATCTCGACGGCGCGCGCAAGATCATGGATTTCATCCACCGCTCGACGGCCGACCCCAAGAACCCCGGCTATTTCGGCGGCTTCTTCGGCCACGAACCAACGCCCGACCGCATGGCCTGGAAATCGACGGAGCACAATCTCGACATCTACGCGGCCGACCACTGGCTGGCAACGGTCGACGAGGCCGGCGACTGGGAGCATGACGGGGAGAGCGCCAAGGACTTCCTGGACGCCATGTGGAACAAGGCCGAGGGCCGTTTCTATATCGGCAGCATTCCCGACAGCAATGCACCCAACGTCAACATGTCCGGTCTCGACGCCGAGCTCTGGCCGCTGATTGCCGTCAAGGATTTTGCCGCCAAGGCGCCGCAGGTGCTCGAATGGACCGAGGCCAATCACGGCGTCCCCGGTGGATTCGACTTCAACAGCGACCGCGACGGCATCTGGCTCGAAGGCACGGCGCAGGCAGCCCTCGTCTACCAGAAGGTTGGCGACGCGCAGAAGGCCGAGCCGCTGTTCCAGACCATATCGGCGCAGATCTCGCCGGAGAAACTGATCTACGCCACCGTCGACGAACAGCTGACGACCGGGCTGCAGGTCGGGCCGAATTCCGAGCCCGGCGACTTCAAATACTACCGCCTGCCCCATGTCGGGGCGACAGGATGGGCCGTGCTTGCGGCGCTCGGCATCAATCCCTTCAGCGCGGATTCCTTTGCGGCAAAGAACGAGGAAAAGCCATGTCCCCAGAAGTAGTCACGCTTTCGGATGCCATCCTGTTCTCGCTGATCACGCTGGCGCTGATCCTCGGCTGCGCCCTGCTGCTCGACAGCCGCAAGGGCAAGGACCGCGTCCTCTTCGGCACGATCCTCATCCTGATGCTGGCAAACTACGTCTTTTTCCGCCTGACGACGACGCTGCCGGATTTCGACTGGAGCGCTTATGCGCTATGGCCGCGCATCTACCTCGCCTTCGAGGCGGTGGTGATCGTCTATACGCTGCTGTCGATCGTCTTCTTCTTCCGCCGCACCGATCATACCGGCGCTGCGGATGCCAGCGAGGCGATGATCTCGGCGATGGGCAAGCCGCCGGCCGTCGACGTCTTCATCTGCACCTATAATGAGGACGTCAGCATCCTGGAGCGGACCATCCTTGCCGCCAAGGCGATCGACTACGGCAACTTCACCATCTGGATCCTCGACGACGGCCGCCGTCAGTGGCTGCGCGATTACTGCGCCGAGCTCGGTGTCCGCTACCTGACGCGCGACGATAACAAGGGCGCCAAGGGCGGCAATATCAACAATGCCATCCGCTGGTCGAAACAGATCACCAATGCGCCGTTCATCCTGGTCCTCGATGCCGACTTTGCGCCGCAGCGCCCCATCCTGAAGCGCATCATCGGCCAGTTCATCGATCCCGAGATCGGCCTGATCCAGACGCCGCAATTCTATTACAACGCCGACCCGGTGCAGCATAACCTCCTGGCATCCAAGGCCTGGGTGGACGACCAGCGCATCTTCTTCGACGTCATGCAGCCTTCGAAAGACGGCTGGGGTGCGGCCTTCTGCGTCGGCACATCCTGCGTCGTGCGCCGCGATGCCCTGGAACTGATCGGCGGCATGCCCGAGGAGACCGTGACCGAGGATATCCACCTTACCTACCGCCTGATGCAGAAGGGCCTGCGAACCCGCTGGCTGAACGAGCGCCTCAGCGTCGGCCTCTCGGCGGAAAGCCTCTCCGGCTACATCACCCAGCGCTGCCGCTGGTGCCTCGGCACGATCCAGGTCGCGCTGCTGCGCGACGGCCCGTTTCTCGGCCGCGGCTATACCGTGATGCAGCGGCTGCATTATTTCCACGGCCTGCTCTTCTGGTTCTGCCGGCCATTCATGCTGCTCCTGATGGCGGCGCCGATCCTCTTCTACTTCCTCGGCCTGCCGGCAATCCTCATGGAACCCGAAGCCTTCTTCCTCTATGCACTGCCGATGGTCGGCGCCATGTGGACGTTCCACGCCTGGGTATCGGGCTGGCGGAGCCTGCCGCTGTTTACCGAGGTCTCGCAGATGGTCTCGGCGATCCCGATCACCATCGCCATCTGCCACGCGATCGCCCATCCCTTCGGGCGGCCCTTCAAGGTGACGGCCAAGGGCGAGGACCGCACCCGTGTCGATATCCTCTATCCGATCGCCACGACCTTCGCGCTGATCATCATCCTGACCTTCACCGGCATGCTGAACGGACCGCTGCTCAGCAATTACAGCGGCCTCGACAGCTTCAGCGTCGCCTGGGGCATGGTTGTCATGGTCTATGCCTTCGTGTCGATGCTCGTCTGCATCGAACTGCCGCGTGAACCGCTGGATGCCATCCGCTTCCCGCTCGGGCGCAAGACAGCGATGACCTGCAACGGCCAGGCGCTCCCCTGCACCGTCGACACGCTGTCGCTGACGCAGGCCGAAATCAGCCTGCAGCAGAAGCGGATGCTGGCCGAAAGCCGCATCGGCGACCTGCTGCTGTTCTCGCCTTTCCCGGGCTTCGATGTCGCGGGCCGCATCGAGCGCGTCGATCAGAGCCGATCGGCCTTTACCGTCTCGATCGTTGCGGTGAAGGAACGGCGCGAGAGCGAGGAAATCCACGCACATCCGGCGATCGTCCGCCGCAAGATGATCCAGCGGCTCTATAGCGAGATGCCGGAGGCAATGCCCGGACGCGCCTATCCGCTGGCCGCGATGGGCGCCCTGTTCAACCGGATGTTCCAGAAGCCATCGGCCTATGCCGGGAAGACGCGGATCGCAGCCAATACCGTTGCCATCCGCCGCTCGCGCTGGAGACCGTCGCCGGCCGGCGTGCTTGCCGGCAGTGTCAAGGCGCTGCCTTCACCCGCCCAAGGGCTGATGCCGCCGGCCGCTGAATAGTCTGCGCCCCAGGCGGTTCCATAGATCCGCCTGGCAAACCAAATCGGCGGCATCAGCTCATGGCAGTTTCTCATAGTCCGGGGCTTCGGCGGGCACGCCGCGCATTTCGCTGAGGAACATGCCGTCGCGCAGGTTGATGCCGTATTCGACGAAGGCCTTCATGCAGCAGAGCATGTTGCTCCAGCCCTCGCAATTGAGATAGGTGCCGCGCCGCCCGGCATCGTCCTCGCGCCAGCCGCTTTCGGAGATCGTCACCATCGTGCCGCCGTCGTCGAGCGCATCGAACTTCATCTCGATTGTCGTCTTGTAGCGGACATTGTCGGCATCCGTGCCACCATCCCAGCGCAGTACGATCAGCTCATCCTGAACGAGATCGACGACCTCGACAGGCGCATCCTTCCACCAGGTCACCGTCGTACCCTTCACCAGCGGCGCACTCGCTCCGCCGACCGTCGTGAAATAGCTCGACAGCTTCTTCGGATTGACGACGGCATCGAACACCTCAGCCGCAGGGCGGCCGACGCGGCCACCGACACGAATTGCGAGGGACATGACACTTACTCCTCTCTCGTTGCCAATGCGGTCATTATGTTATAAAAATATAACATGTCAAGCGAATCGCAGAACGACCCGGTTTTCAAGGCCCTTGCCCATCATCGCCGCCGCGAGATTCTGGATCAGCTGAAGGATGGCCCGCGGACGACGGGCATGCTCTGCGAGAGCTTTGAGGACATGGATCGCTGCACCGTGATGCAGCACCTGAAGGTCCTGGAAGACGCCGATCTGGTGATGGCCAGGAAAGAGGGCCGCGAGCGCTGGAACCACCTCAACAGCCTGCCGATCAAGCAGATCTACGACCGCTGGATCAGCGCCTATGCGGGCCACTCGCTGTCGATCATCGACCGGCTCAAGAGCGATCTTGAGAACTAATGAAAACGGGCGCCGAAGCGCCCGTCTCACCATTCTCTTCCTCGCAGCTTACGCTGCCTTCCGCAGCGGCTCCACGCCGGGTTGGGCCTCGCGCCGATCGAGCGCTGCACTGCGCAGCGTCAGCAGCAGCGCACCGGCAACCAGGATCGCACCGACCCACGGCGTTGCCTGGAGGCCAAGGCGAGACTCGACGACCAGACCGCCGATCCAGGCGCCCAGGGCGATGCCGAGATTGAAGGCTGCAATATTCATCGCCGAAGCAACGTCGACTGCGGCCGGGCGCACCTGCTTGGCGAGCTGGACGACATAAAGCTGCAGGCCGGGAACGTTCGCGAAGGACAGGAAGCCGAGCGCGGCAAGCGTCGGGATCGTCAGCCAGGGCGAGACGGCGGTGAAGCTGAAGAGCAGGAGCACGGCTGCCTGCGCCACGAACAGCCAGGTCAGCGCCGCCACCGGATCGCGATTGGCGATACGGCCGCCGACGATATTGCCGGCCGCGATCGCCAGGCCGTAGAGCACCAGGATGAGGCTGACCGCGGAAGCCGAGAAGCCGGTGACGTCCTGCAGGATCGACGCCAGGAAGGTGAAGGCAACGAAGGTGCCGCCATAGCCGAGCGCCGTCATGGCAAAGACGATCAGCAGCCTGCTGCTGCCGAGCACACCGGCCTGCTGGCGCAGCGTCGCAGGTTCAGCCTTGCTGAGCGTCGACGGCAGGAGGGCGGCGATCGCGGCGAAGGCGATGATGCCGAGACCGGCAACGGCCGCAAAGGTGGCGCGCCAGCCGAAGGTCTGGCCGATGAAGGTGCCGAGCGGAACGCCGGTGACGATCGCCACCGTCAGGCCCATGAACATCATGGCGATCGCCGATGCACGGCGGTTCTCAGGCACGAGATCGGCAGCGATCGTCGATCCGACCGAGAAGAACACGCCATGGGCAAAGGCCGAGAGCACCCGGGCGACAAGCAGCGGCACATATCCGGGGCTGAGCGCCGCCAGCGTGTTACCGACAATGAACAGCGCCATCAGCCCGAGCAGCAGCGGCTTGCGCTCGATACGCCCGGTCAGTGCCGTCAGGATGGGCGCGCCGAAGGTGACGCCAAGCGCATAGACGCTGACGATCAGTCCGGCGAGCGGCAGGGTGATGTGAAGGTCCTGCGCGACGGTCGGCAGCAGGCCGACGATCACGAATTCCGTTGTTCCGATCGCATAGGCAGCGACCGTAAGCGCAAAAAGAGCAAGGGGCATGATGAGAGATCCGATAGCTGTGGCGCCCCGATAAGCGGGGCAGCCTTTGTTGTTCGGACCTCCATATGGATGATCACAGCGCCCGGAATAATCGGGAGGCGGCGCCCAACACTTGTGAATTCAATTCATCAAACGGCATTAATTCACAGCTATCAAGGATTCGCAGTTTGTAAGAATCGGAAACACATTGTGACTAAACCGTTGCAAAGGCAGACATTTTCCGGCTTGCGGCGCAGCGATACATAACGGATATTGCATACACTTTCGAGGACCCGTTGATGATCCGAATGATTCAAGACCCTGCGGAATTGGCCGGCGAAGACATCACCGGAAAATATATCCTGCGCAAACTGAACTATCACTGGTTCGCCTATGGCAAGGCGGCGATCGTAACCGAATGCAAGGGCACCATCCTGCATCTCGAGCGCGAAGAGACCGTCTATTCCGAACGCTGGGGCCGCCGCGCCTATACCGGCGCCGGAAAACGCTATCCCGGCGGTATCTGCCCGATCTCGGCGGTTGCCTGCATCTGCGACACGCCCGATGACGTGAACGCCGTCATCCAGCTGGATGTCGATGCCCAGGAAGAGTTCTACCAGCTGATCGCCAAGGCCGAAGCCCGCGTCCAGGCGCTCGCTTCCTCCTCGCAGAACACGGTTTATCTGGCGGCAGCCGAGTAGGCCTCAGGCCGCGGAAACCGTCTCTTCAAGCAGCCACTGACGGAAGAGCGCGACGGAGGATTTCTCCAGCGCTCCCGCCGGATAAAGCATCGCATAGTTCAAAGCCGCCGGCTGCTGCTCGATGAAGCAGCGCTTCAGAATGCCCGAGGCCAGACCCGCGCCGGCCAGCGAGCTGCGCACCAGCGCAAACCCCTCCCCTCGCCCGCAGGCCTCCAGCATCGCCTCGACCGTATCTAAGACCTTCGCACCGCGGACTGCTTCGGTGATGTCGTAGCCAGCGAGCTCCGGCGCATCGGGATCACCGCCGATCTGTTCAAACCAAAGCTGCCAGTCGAGCACGGTATGACGCATGCCGCGATAGACAAGTAGCGGCGCCGCGCGGATCGCGCCTCTCTTCGGAAGCCGGGCGGAAACCTCGGGGGCGCAGACCACGAATTCGTCGTCGAGCAACAATGGTTCCGTCACCACCTCCGGCCCGCCGCGGCCAAGCCAGATCGCCAGATCGGCATTGGCAAAATCCGGACGCTTGTAGCTGACCGCGATCTGCACCTCGATCTTCGGATAGCGGCGGCAGAAACTTTCGAGCCTTGGCGCCAGCCACTGGCTGGAAAATTCCGGGGTCGTGGCGATGGTCAGCGACGGGCTGGCGCTGGCGGCCCGCGCCTGATGCAAGGACGTCTCAAGGCTCTGCAGCGCCGCGGCAATATCCGGATGAAGTTTCAGACCCACAGGCGACAGCCGCGCACCGCGCCGTCCGCGCTCGAAAAGCCGCTCTCCGATCCATCCTTCGAGCTGGGCGATCTGGTGGCTGACGGCGGTCTGCGTCAGCCCCAGCCGCTCGGCCGCCCGCCCGAAACCGCCGGTTTCGGCAATGGCGCAAAAGGCCTGCAGGGTCGAGAGGGGCGGCAACGGGCGATTTGACATGAAATTCTCTCATGAAAGATCAGGGCGAGTTTCATTATACGCAGACCAGACGCCCGCATAAACTGCCCTCATGGAGAAAAACCATGACGCTATCGATGAACATTCTGAATGCCTGGGTCAAATCCGCCATCGCGGCATGCTTGCCCGCAACGAAACAGATACCCGCACCGCAAAAGGCGCTGGAACTGGGCAATCATCTGAAGGAAGACATCGGCATCGGCGAAGCGTCGCCACGCGCCGGAAAATGAAGTGCGATCCGCGGCAACCGGTGGATGTTTACGATCCTGGGTGCCTACAAACGTAGGTGGGCGCCATATGTCCAGGCCCACGAGCCTGGTCAGGGACAGCTCCCGTTGGATCGAGTATGGCCCCAGGGATTGTGGTTCCTGCCGAGAGGCGCAGATCGCAAGCAATATATAAGTGCGTTCTCAAGCCTGCGCCAGTGGCTGCGCGCGCTGTCCCGGTGAATTAATTCAGCTCGGCCGGCGCCCGGTTGTTGAGCTTTTCGGTGATGATGCGGATGTGGTTCGTCACTTCGCCCAGCGCCTGCGCCAGGGTCTCCTCTGTGCGCGCCGTCGCGGCAACCACGGTGTCGCGATTGCTGCGCAGACCTTCAAGCTCGGCCTCGAGCCCCGCGACCCGGCGCGTCAGCTCGGCAATCTCGTCCATCACCATGATACCGGCCATGACGGTGATCCGGAGATCGCCGATTTCGCCGAACTGGCCCTTGAGGTGGCCGACATAGCCGTCGAAACGGTTGGCGAGATCCGTCAGATGGCCTTCCTGGCCTTCCTCGCAGGCCATGCGATAGGCCTTGCCGTCGATCGTTACCGTCACCTGCGCCATATCGCTGCTTCCTTTACCGGTCCAGAACCGCGCGAATGGTTTCCATCGCCGTTACCAGGCGGCGGGAGACCTCCCGGTTGACCTCTTCCAGACGGTTCGCCCGGAATTCCGCCTGATCCAGTTCCTGCGCCAGCTTCGAACGATCGGCGTGGACCCGGCGTACTTCGCTTTCGATGTCGCCCTGCTCACGCTGGCGTTCGATGCGCATGTCGACGGCATTCTCCAGGCCGGAGAGGGCCTGTTTGAGCTCGTTCAGCGCGGTGTCCATGGCAGTGCCTGTGGGCGTCATGTCTTAAGTCCGGTGTTCCCGCAGAAGACCTGGCGAATCGGCAAAGGGTGCCGGTTCAGTGTTTTCAAGAGGATATGCAGCTAGCCAACTGCCCGTCAATAAACGGGACACGGGGATACACGGCCTATTCTGTGGATGACCGAAATTGAGGCAGTCTTCCCAACGGATTGGTCTTTTGTAAAATTTGATGGTCAAATGTTAAAAATCGTCGCACCCGGCCCGGATTCAGCCCGCAATTTATTGACTTGGCCGTTCCAACTGCTATGTGTCACCCCGCTCTCATCGATGGTCTTCAGAAGGCTTGAGGCCATCCCCCGACACCCGGAACCCGTGGAATAGCCATGACCTCTCCTGAACAACACGACCGGATGGCAAATGCGATCCGTTTCCTCGCCATGGATGCAGTCGAAAAGGCCAATTCCGGCCATCCGGGTATGCCGATGGGCATGGCTGATGTCGCCACTGTCCTCTTCAGCAAGTATCTCCGCTTCGACCCGAAGAAGCCGCATTGGCCGAACCGCGACCGTTTCGTCCTCTCCGCCGGCCACGGCTCGATGCTCCTCTATTCGCTCCTCTATTTGACCGGCTATCCGGACATGTCGATCGAGGACCTGAAGCAGTTCCGCCAGCTCGGCTCGAAGACCGCCGGTCACCCGGAATACGGCCACGCAACGGGCATCGAAACCACCACCGGCCCGCTCGGCCAGGGCATTGCCAATGCCGTCGGCATGGCGATCGCCGAGCGCAAGCTGCGCGAGGAATTCGGCGCCGACCTGCAGGATCACTATACCTACGTGATCAACGGCGACGGCTGCCTGATGGAAGGCATCAGCCATGAGGCGATCGCTCTTGCCGGTCACCTGAAGCTCAACAAGCTGATCCTCTTCTGGGACAACAACTCGATCACTATCGACGGCGCCGTTTCCCTCTCGGATTCGACCGATCAGATCATGCGCTTCAAGGCGGTTCACTGGAACACGATCGAGATCGACGGTCACGACCAGGCTGCGATCGCGGCTGCGATCGAAGAAGCCCACAAGTCCGACCGCCCGACCTTCATCGCCTGCAAGACCGTCATCGGCTTCGGCGCTCCGAACAAGGCCGGCAGCCACAAGGTTCACGGCACGCCGCTCGGCGCCGAAGAGATCGCCGCGACCCGCAAGGCTCTGAACTGGGAAGCCGAAGCCTTCGTGATCCCGTCCGACGTTCTCGATGCATGGCGCACCGCCGGTGCCCGCTCCGTCGATCTGGTCAAGTCCTGGGAAGAAGGCCTGGCAAAGTCCGCTCACAAGGCCGAGTTCAGCCGCCGCTTCGCCGGCGACCTGCCTGAAGGCTTCGACGCTGCGATCAGCGAGCTGAAGAAGAAGATCGTTGAGACCAAGCCGACCGTCGCCACCCGCAAGGCGTCCGAGGACGTACTCGAAGTCATCAACGGCCTGCTGCCGGAAACGCTCGGCGGCTCCGCCGACCTGACGCCTTCGAACAACACCAAGACCAGCCAGATGGTCTCGATCACCCCGACGGATTTCTCCGGCCGCTACATGCACTGGGGTATCCGCGAGCACGGCATGGCATCTGCCATGAACGGTATCGCCCTGCACGGTGGTCTGATCCCTTACGGCGGCGGCTTCATGATCTTCTCGGACTATTGCCGTCCGCCGATCCGCCTCGCCGCCCTGATGGGCATCCGTCTTGTCCACGTCCTGACGCATGACTCGATCGGCGTCGGCGAAGACGGCCCGACCCACCAGCCGGTCGAACAGGTCCCGAGCCTGCGCGCAGTGCCGAACCTGCTGGTCTTCCGTCCGGCGGACGTTACCGAGACGGCGGAAGCCTGGCAGATCGCGCTGAAGACCAAGAACCGCCCGACGGCTCTGGCATTGACGCGTCAGAACCTGACGACGGTTCGTACCGAATATTCGGAAGAGAACCTGACGACCAAGGGCGCCTACACCCTGGCCGGCAAGGCCGACGCCAAGGTGACGATCTTCGCATCGGGCTCTGAAGTCGAACTCGCCGTTGCTGCCCGCGCCACGCTGGAAGCCAAGGGCGTTTCCGTCCGCGTCGTGTCGGTCCCCTGCACCGAACTCTTCTTCGAGCAGCCGGATGCATACCGCAAGGAAGTGCTCGGCAACTCGCCGGTCAAGATCGCCGTCGAAGCCGCCGTCCGCGAAGGCTGGGATGCGTTCATCGGTCCTGAGGGCACCTTCATCGGCATGAAGAGCTTCGGCGCTTCCGGTCCGGCCAAGGACGTCTTCAAGCATTTCGGCATCACGGCAGACGCCGTCGTCGCTGCTGCAGAAGCCAAGCTTTAAGGGGAGCGCGCAAGCGCTCCTCCACCTTATCCGCAAGCCCCATCTCTAGGGAGTGAATGCACATGACTGTAAAGGTTGCCATCAACGGCTTCGGCCGCATCGGCCGCAACGTTCTCCGCGCTATCGTCGAATCTGGCCGCACCGACATCGAAGTCGTCGCGATCAACGACCTCGGCCCGGTCGAGACCAACGCACACCTGCTGCGCTACGATTCGATCCACGGCAAGTTCCCGGCCGAAGTGAAGGTCGAAGGCGACACGATCACCGTTGGCGGCGGCAAGCCGATCAAGGTCACTGCCGTTCGTGATCCGGCGCAGCTGCCACACGGCGAACTCGGCGTCGACATCGCGCTGGAATGCACCGGCATCTTCACCGCCCGCGACAAGGCCGCTGCCCACCTGACGGCCGGCGCCAAGCGCGTCATCGTTTCGGCTCCTGCCGACGGTGCCGACCTGACCGTCGTTTTCGGCGTCAACCACGACCAGCTGACCAAGGAACATCTGGTCATCTCCAACGCATCCTGCACGACGAACTGCCTCGTGCCGGTCGTCAAGGTTCTCGACGACGCCGTCGGCATCGACCACGGCTTCATGACGACCATCCACTCCTACACGGGTGACCAGCCGACGCTCGACACCATGCACAAGGATCTGTACCGCGCCCGCGCTGCAGCCCTGTCGATGATCCCGACCTCGACCGGCGCCGCAAAGGCTGTCGGCCTCGTCATGCCGCACCTCAAGGGCAAGCTCGACGGCACGTCGATCCGCGTCCCGACCCCGAACGTCTCGGTCGTCGACTTCAAGTTCGTTTCCAAGAAGGCAACGACCGTCGGCGAGATCAACGAAGCCATCAAGGCTGCCTCGAACGGCAAGCTGAAGGGCATCCTCGGCTACACCGACGAGCCGCTGGTGTCCCGCGACTTCAACCATGATAGCCACTCGTCGATCTTCGCGACCGACCAGACCAAGGTCATGGAAGGCAACTTCGTGCGCGTTCTGTCCTGGTACGACAATGAATGGGGCTTCTCCAGCCGCATGTCGGACACCGCAGTCGCCTTCGCCAAGCTCATCTAAGCTTCGCTTCGGCGAAAAGCAGATCGAGAAAACGGCCCGGGAAACCGGGCCGTTTTGTTTTAGACGGCAAGCGGAAAAGGGGGAGAACGGCATCATGGTGGATTTCGGAATTCGAGAAGCGCGCGCGTCCGACGCCGATGAACTCACACTGCTCCTCAACGAGATCATCGCGGCTGGCGGTACGACCGCCATGGAGGTCGCGCTTTCACCCGCAGAGTTCAGGGAATGGTTCATCGACGGACCATCCGTCTTCGCTTGCCATGTCGCGGAAACTGACGGCGGCCTTGCCGGTTTCCAAGAGCTCAGCCGCTACGGAGACCTGCCCCGGGGATGGGCGGATATCGGCACGTTTTCCCGCATGCATCCAAAGATCCCCGGCGTCGGCACCGCGCTGTTTGCGGCGACGCTTACGGCCGCCAGGGCGCTCGATATAGAGTTCATCAACGCGACGATCCGCGCCGACAATACCGGCGGTCTCGCCTATTACGGCAAGATGGGCTTTGAGACCTACAGCATCACGAAAGACGTGCCGCTGCGCGACGGCACGCCGGTCGACCGCTTCAACAAGCGCTATCGGGTCGTCTCAGCGTAAGTGCCCGCACTTCTTCGGCAAAAAGCGCCACCGCTTTTGCTCCTGCCCTGCTCTCGCCCGATTTGCCTCTACATTCTTTATAGAGAATCTCTCCCGTAGCATTCCGCGCGGTGATCCGTCCGGTTCGCCGTTCAGCAGCATGACGCCGCAGGTAAGCAAGGTTAAGCCGCGAGGCCTACCCTTCCGGCCTGTTTTGCCGTTTACTGGCTGAAGGAAAGCAACGGACGAGGTCTAAGAGATGGCTGCGGTTTCCGGGGGCGGATCGCAGCGCGGATGTGAAAGGGGATGGACGTGGAAGCATTCTATATCGTCGTGCTGGTTTCGACGGCGCTGGTGCTTCTTGCTGCCTTCTCCAGCCTGCTCGCCTTCCGTTTCGGCGCCCCGCTGCTGCTGCTCTTCCTGGCGATCGGCCTCGCCGCCGGTGTCGACGGCCTCGGCATCGAATTCAGCAACAACTATCTGGCCTATATCCTCGGCTCCATCGCGCTTGCCGTCATCCTCTTCGATTCCGGCTTCGGCACGCCCATCCAGGCCTTCAAGCTCGCGGCCATCCCGTCGCTGACGCTCGCATCCGTCGGCGTGTTGATGACCGCTGCCCTCGTCGGTCTCGCAGCCACCTGGCTTTTGAATTTCAGCTGGCTGGAAGGCATGCTGCTCGGCTCGATCGTCGCCTCGACCGATGCCGCCGCCGTCTTCTTCCTGCTGCGCATCGGCGGCATCAATATCCGCGACAAGGTGCGCTCGACGCTGGAAGTCGAATCCGGCACCAACGACCCGATGGCGATCTTCCTGACCATCGTTCTCGTCGAACTCCTGGCGAGCGGCGAAGGCTATTCGGGCATCAACCTGGCGATGCTCGCCATGTTCGTCGAGGAAATGGGGCTCGGGGTCATTCTCGGCATGCTCGGCGGCATGATGATCGCCCAGGTGGTCAGCCGCCTCGACACCGATCGCGGCCTCACCCCGATCTTCGTGCTCGGCCTTGCCATGCTGGTCTTCGCCTTCACCGGCGCGGTCGGCGGCAGCGGCTTTCTCGCCGTCTATGTCGCCGGCATCTATGCCGGTAACCGCAAGCTTCCGGGCCTCGCCGCCATCAAGCGCTTTCAGGACGGCATGACCTGGCTGGCGCAGATCATCATGTTCCTGGTGCTCGGCCTGCTCGCCACGCCCTCGCAGTTCCCGGCGATCATCATTCCGGCGGTGACGCTGGCGCTGTTCCTGATCTTCATCGCCCGCCCGTTGGCGATCTGGCTGTCGCTGCTGCCCTTCGATTATACGCAGCAGGAAATCGGCTTCGTCGCATGGGTCGGCCTGCGCGGCGCCGTCTCCATCCTGCTTGCCATCATGCCGATCCTCGGCGGCCTGCCGAACGGTCACGTCTACTTCAACGTCGCCTTCATCATCGTGCTGGTGTCGCTACTGGTGCAAGGCTGGACCATCAAGCCCGTGGCCAAGAAGCTTGGCCTCATCATTCCGCCGCGGATGGGCGCGGTCGACAAAGTCGAGATCGACCTGCCCGGCAGCGCCAATCACGAGCTGCTCGCCTACCGCGTCATCAAGGATAGTCCGGTTCTGCGCGGCGAGCGCATCCCGCGCTGGGCTACACCCTCGCTCGTCATCCGCGACGGCAAGTCGCTGCGCTATCAATATGCCGGGCGCCTGCGCGAAAACGATCTTGTCTACCTCTTCATCGTCCCGAGCTACGCGCGCCTCCTCGACCGTCTCTTCGCCAGCAAAGCGCCCGTCGATGAAGACGATGCGGATTTCTTCGGCGCCTTTGCGCTCTCCCCGGCACGCCCTGCGGCCGATCTCGATGCCGCCTATGGCCCCGGCCTGCTGAACGAATCCGAGAAGGGCCTGACGATCGCGGAGCTGATGAAGCAGCGCCTCGGCGGCAAGGCCGATTATGCCGACCGCGTCCGCCTGGGTTCGATCATCCTGATCGTGCGTGATCTCGACGACCAGGACCACATCAGTTCAGTCGGCATGTCGCTCGAGGCTGTCGAGCCGGCAATTACCCTGCCGATTTTCATCAATATGCGCGATATCATCCAGCGCGTCCGCGACCGGCTGAAGGGGCGCCACATGGCGGCCGCCGCGCATGCCGGATCGGCGGCCGACGGCGACGAAACCGCCCGCGAAAAGCACGGCTGAACACCTTGCGTCGCGGGGCGACCTTGCTATGGTCGGCCACCTTCCAAGGCACTAACGAACGGATAGTCCCATGCCAGCTTTCAAGACCCTCGACGACCTCAACGGCATTGCCGGCAAGCGCGTCCTCGTCCGCGTCGACCTCAACGTTCCCGTCAAGGACGGCAAGGTCACCGACGCGACGCGTATCGAGCGCGTGGCTCCGACGATCCTCGAACTCTCCGAAAAGGGTGCAAAGGTCATCCTGCTCGCCCATTTCGGCCGCCCGAAGGATGGCCCGTCGGCGGACCTGTCGTTGTCGCTGATCGCGCCTGATGTTTCCAAAGTGCTCGGCAAGCCGGTTGCGACCGCCACCGACTCCATCGGCGACGCGGCGGCCGATGCCGTTGCCAAGATGAAAGACGGCGATATCCTGCTTCTCGAAAACACCCGCTTCTACAAGGGCGAAGAGAAGAACGACGCCGATCACACCAAGGCGCTCGCCGCCAACGGCGACATCTTCGTCAACGACGCCTTCTCCGCTGCCCACCGCGCCCATTCCTCGACCGAAGGCCTCGCCCAGGTCCTGCCCGCCTATGCCGGCCGCACCATGCAGGCCGAGCTGGAAGCGCTTGAGAAGGGCCTCGGCAATCCGGCCCGCCCGGTCGTTGCCATCGTCGGCGGCGCCAAGGTCTCGACCAAGATCGACCTGTTGATGAACCTGGTAAAGAAGGTCGACGCCCTCGTCATCGGCGGCGGCATGGCCAACACCTTCATCGCTGCCCGCGGAACCAATGTCGGCAAGTCGCTTTGCGAGCATGATCTCGCCGAGACGGCGAAGCAGATCATGATCGAAGCCGCTGCCGCCGGCTGCGCAATCGTCCTGCCCGAGGACGGCGTCGTCGCCCGCGAGTTCAAGGCAGGTGCCGCCAACGAGATCGTTGCCATCGACGCGATCCCCGCCGATGCCATGGTGCTCGACGTCGGCCCAAAATCCGTCGAGGCTGTCAAGTCCTGGATCGAACGCGCCCAGACGCTCGTCTGGAACGGCCCGCTCGGCGCCTTCGAAATCGAGCCCTTTGACAAGGCGACCGTTGCCGCGGCAAAATATGCCGCCGAGCGCACCAAGGCCGGCAAGCTGACCTCGGTTGCCGGTGGCGGCGACACGGTTTCGGCGCTGAACCATGCCGGCGTCGCCGACGATTTCAGCTACGTTTCGACGGCGGGCGGCGCTTTCCTGGAATGGATGGAAGGAAAGGTACTTCCAGGCGTCGCAGTGCTTAAGGGCAAATAATCAGCCAGAGCTGATTTGACAGATTTTACATGTGGATAGGACCGCGGAACAATTTTACTTCCGCGGTCTTTTGCCCAACGGCGGAGTAGTTGTTCATTTATTCAAACGATTGAAACCATTTCAATCGTTTCAACGGTTTACCGGTCCATTTTCCTTTATATAAACTTCTGTTATCCGCGATTGACAGCCAGTGAGACATACGCGCACAGCGCGCCAACTTTGGGGATAGGAGCAGTATGGTAGACGCCAAGATGTTGAATAAGATGAGCGCTGCACCGGGTTTCATTGCGGCGCTGGATCAAAGCGGTGGCTCCACGCCCAAGGCACTGCGTCTCTATGGCGTGCCGGACTCCGATTATTCCGGTGACGAAGAGATGTTCCGGCTGGTCCATGCCATGCGCGTCCGCATCATGAGCGCGCCTGCCTTCTCCGGCGACAAGGTCATCGCCGCGATCCTCTTCGAGCGAACCATGGATGGCGATGTAAACGGCCAGGCTGTTCCGTCCTATCTCTGGGAAAAGCGTGGCGTCGTTCCCTTTCTCAAAGTCGACAAAGGCCTCCAGGACGAGCAAAACGGCGCCCAGGTGATGAAGCCGATGCCGGATCTGGACGCACTCCTGATCCGTGGCCGTGAGAAAGGTATCTTCGGCACGAAGATGCGCTCGGTCATCGCCCATGCCGACAAGACAGGCATCGCCGCCGTCGTCAAACAGCAGTTCGAGGTGGCGCGCCAGATCATCGGCCAGGGCCTCGTCCCGATCATCGAGCCGGAAGTCTCGATCGACAGCCCGACCAAGCAGGAGGCCGAAGCCATCCTGCGCGACGAGATCGCGGAAGGACTGGACAAGCTTCCCGCAGGCGAAGCCGTCATGATCAAGCTGACGATCCCGACGGTTGCCGATTTCTATGCGCCTCTGATCTCCCACAAGTCGGTGATCCGCGTCGTGGCGCTTTCGGGCGGATACAGCACGGATGACGCCTGTGAAAAGCTCAGCCACAACCACGGCATGATCGCGAGCTTCTCGCGCGCGCTGGCGGAAAACCTGCGCGTCACGATGAGCGACGCGGAATTCGACGCAAGCCTGGCCGCAACGATCGCCCAGATCTATGCGGCAAGCGTCGACAAGTCCTGACGCGACAGGAAGCATCTACATCTCCTGACGACAAGTGGGCGGCATTGGCCGCCCATTTTTCTTTGTCACGGCGACAAGTTTGCGCTTCTGTCACCAGCGCTCCCGGATGAAAGTCGCGGAAAGCCGAACAGGAGCCAGCCGTGGCCAATCTTGCCTACACCACACTCGACGTCTTCACCTCTGTACGCTTCGAAGGCAATCCGCTCGCCGTCATCACCGATGCCGAAGGGCTCGATGCCGGCATGATGCAGAAGATCGCCGCCGAGTTCGGCTATTCCGAAATCACCTTCGTCCTGCCGCCATCGGATCCGGCCAATACCGCGCATGTCCGCATCTTCACGCCGACCATGGAAGTGCCCTTCGCTGGCCACCCCAATGTCGGCACCGCCTATTTCATCGGGCAGCAGCGCGAGGTCTTCGGCAAGCCGGTGAGCGACCGGCTGCGCTTCGAGGAAGCCGCCGGTATCGTCGAGGTCGATCTGCGACGCAGCAATGGACAGGTGACGGCAGCGACCATCCGCGCGCCCAAGCCGCTGCAGACCGGCGCCAACATCCCGGAAGCCGATATTGCCCGATGCATCGCTATTCGCCCGGATCAGATCGCCACCGCGCTGCATCGGCCTCTCTTCGTCTCCGTCGGACTGGAATTTGCCGTCGCCGAGCTCGACAGCCTGGACGCGCTGGCCGCAGCCGCGCCCAACCCTGCCCTGTTCCGTGAGGCCGCTGGAAACCGCAGCGAGAATAATCACGACTTCTCACTGTTTCTCTATGTTCGCTCGAAGGAGAACCCCTGGCATCTCCGCGCGCGCATGTTCGCCCCGCTCGACAATGTCGCCGAAGACCCGGCTACCGGCAGCGCCTCGGCAGCGCTTGCGGCCTACCTGGTTTCCCGGACAACTGGGGACGGCGAGCAGCGCGTTACCATCGAGCAGGGCGTCGAGATGGGCCGCCGCAGCATCATCGAGGTTGATGTGACGAAAGCCGGCGGAACCGTCACCGATGTCCTGATATCCGGCAGCTGTGTCTTCGTGATGCGCGGCGAGATCCTGGCCTAGCCGACGAACTCGCGGGCGATCAGCGCCACCGACCAGATCGCGAAAGCAACCAGCGCAATCTTCCAGAAGTCCATCCGGCGTCGCAAACCGGGCAGCCCCAGCGGCTTGATGATGTGTATGACCATGGCCAGGATGAGCAGCAATGCGAGCAGCTTGGTCATGGTTTTATTTTTCCAACATTATCAGAATGTCACAGGACGGACATTATTCCGCGCGAACACAAGATTTCTTCATGCCGTAACGGCATTCCGGGGCACAATCAACATCATTGGGACTAGGCGGGACAGCGTCTCGTCTTATGTCTTTTTTAAACAGAACTCTTCGAGAGTGGGGATATGAGAAGAAATCTGCTGTCCGTCGCCGCGCTGCTTTTCGGAACGCTTTTCCTTTTCATGGGCAACGGCCTGCAAGGCATTCTGCTCCCCGTCCGCGGCAATATCGAGGGTTACGCAACCACCACGCTCGGTCTGCTCGGCACCTCCTGGGCGGCGGGCTTCGTCGTCGGTTGCCTCGTGGCGCCGAACATGGTGCGCCGTGTCGGCCATGTGCGCGCCTTCTCCGGCTTTATCTCGATCATCGCCATCAGCGCCCTTTTCAGCGGCATCATCATCGATCCCGTCTGGTGGATCGCGCTGCGCGCCGTTACCGGCTTCTCCACCGCCGGCACCTCGATGATCATCGAAAGCTGGCTGAACGAACGGGCGACCAACGAAAGCCGCGGCGCGATCTTCTCGCTCTATATTGCCATCACCCTGTTCGGCGTCGTCGGCGGCCAGATGATGATCCCGCTCGAAGACGTGCGCACGCCCGTCCTCTTCATGATCTGCGGCGTCTTCTACTGCGTCGCCATGCTGCCGACCACGCTCTCGACCGCCGCCTCGCCGCAGCCGCTGAAGGCGGTGCGGCTCGACCTGCCGGCGCTCTACCGCAATTCGCCAGTCTCGTGCCTCGGCATCCTGCTCGTCGGCATCGCCAATGGCGCTTATGGCACGCTGGGCGCCGTCTTCGGCGCCGGCGCCGGCCTTTCCGATACCAGCATCGCCATCATGATGAGTGCCACGATCTTCGCCGGCGCCGTCATGCAGTTTCCGGCTGGCCGCCTTTCGGACCGCATCGACCGCCGCTACGTGCTGGCCGCCATGTCGGCGCTGGCTGCGCTTGCCGGCATCCTCATCGTCGTCTTCAGCCCGTCGGATCCATTCTGGGTGATCGGCCTCGTCGTCTTCTACGGCGCCGTTGCCAACACGCTCTATCCGATCGCCGTCGCCCATGCGAACGACTTCGCCTCTTCCGAGGATTTCGTGAAGGTCTCGGGCGGCCTGCTGCTTCTCTACGGCATCGGCACGGTGATCGGACCGACCATCGGCGGCCCCGTCATGTCCGTCGTCAGCCCGCACGCGCTGTTCTTGGTGACGGCCATCGCCCATATCCTGATCGCCGCCTATGCCATCATCCGCAGCCGCCTGCGCGCCGCCATCCATCCAAGCGAGCGTGACGCCTATACGACGATCCCGACGGCCACCTCGCCGATGATCACGCCGGAAAGTATGACGCTTGCCGATCGCGGTTCGACCAAGGCTCCCGAAAGCGGCGATCCTGCTGTAAAGTACGGCTGAAAAGCCAAAGCAGGAGGATTGCCCCATGAGCTTCTTTGACGAGGAACGGCCACAGAAGAAGACGGTGCACGAGATCGGACAGGATCTGTCGCTGCTGTCGGTCGGTGAACTCAAGGAGCGCATCGAGCTCCTGAAAAGCGAGATCGCGAGACTGGAAACCGAGTCGGCGAAGAAGGCTTCCGGGCGCGCCGCGGCCGAAGGCCTGTTCCGCTCGTAAAAGCCCGAAAAAAGTCACAGGCAAGCGCAAAACGCGCCACGGCAAGTCTCAATCGAGAACAGTATTAACATACAATTAAGCTTTACGAGCTATTACTTAACGCATCCAGATTTCGTCTGGATCTCAGACAGTTTTCCATGCGGTGAATTGGTCTGATTTTTCTCCCTGTTTTACCTTGAGAGCCGCTTTTGCGGCTCTTCTTTTTTGCCCGCGCGATGGCTCACCACGAATCTGTGGAAGTTAACCCTTTCTTAAGAAACGCCTTGCGCATTTAGGGTAATGATACCATCTTAAAGACATAAAGACCCGCCGCTGAAACTTTTACTTCCGGCTGGCGTTACCTGACCATATGTAGACGCGTGCAACAGGGACCATTGGAATGTCGGAACTCGGTTTGAATACGATCAGCTTCGCAGGACGCGCCGCCGCATCGTCGCAGTTCAAGACGCTTTATGCTGAGGGCATGTCGCTGGTCGAAGAAACCGCAGCCTACCTCGATGGTAACGGTCGCGCCGCTTCCAAGGTCCTGCCCCGCATGGCATCCGTGCTCTACGCCGCAGAATCCATGCGCCTCACCACGCGCCTGATGCAGATGGCATCCTGGCTGCTGCTACAGCGCGCCGTCAACAATGGCGAGATGTCCCGCGATCAGGTTCTCGCTGAAAAGAACAAGGTTCGCCTCGACGGCTTCAACGTCGATCGCAATGCTCCGGGCTGGGGCGACCTGCCGGAATCCTTCCGCGATCTCGTCGAGCGCTCGCTGCGCCTGCAGAACCGCATCGCCCTGCTCGACCGCGAAATCTATCGCCCGTCGGAAGCACCGATCGTGCCCGACAACCAGAACAGCGTCCAGGCGCAGCTCAGCCTGCTGCAGACGGCGTTTAGCAACAACTGAGTTTCTTCCGACATATTTTAAAGACCGGCCGGCTGTGTTCCCTGCATAGTCGGCCTTTTCATTTCGGCGGCCTTTTCATTTCCGGGCCTAATCCAGAATCTGGACAATAAAAAAGCCCGGTCGAAACCGGGCTCTTTTCAAATTCCGTACCGCAGGAGCGATTAGAGGCCGAGGCCGCCGAAGCGCTTGTTGAACTTGGAAACGCGGCCGCCGCGGTCCATGAGCTGCTGGTTGCCGCCCGTCCATGCCGGATGGGACTTGGAATCGATTTCGAGGTTCATGACAGCGCCTTCCGAACCCCAGGTCGAGCGGGTTTCGTATTCGGTACCGTCAGTCATCACAACCTTGATGGTGTGGTAGTCGGGATGGATATCAGCCTTCATAACAATCTTCCTGCGATGCCAGGGTCCAATTTGACGCATGTCATTGCGGCAAGAGAACCGATTGAATAAATGAAGCCGCAGTCGCGAAGGCTACGGCTTCCCATTCGGATGCGGTGCCTATACATGAAGGCCATCCGGATAACAAGTGCCAACAAGCTGGTGATCAACGGTTTGAAGGCGATTGGAGATGATTTGACAGACGCAGTGCAGGGCGGGGAAAAGAAGTCGCGATCGCTGAAACCTCTCGGACGGCTGACGCCTTACATCATGCGCTATCGCGGCATGGTCGCCGGTGCCCTCGCCGCACTTGCACTCGCTGCCGTCACCTCACTTGCCCTGCCGCTTGCCGTCCGCCGGATGATCGACCACGGCTTCACCCAGCCTGACGGCACCTTCATCAACAGCTACTTCGCCATGCTGATGGCCATGGCCGTCGTGCTCGCGATCGCCAGCGCGCTGCGCTACTATTTCGTCATCACGCTTGGCGAGCGCATCGTCTCGGATTTGCGCCAGGATGTGTTCGCGCATGTCACCCGCCTCTCCCCATCCTTCTTCGACGTCAACCAGTCCGGCGAGATCGTCTCGCGGTTGACGGCCGACACGACGCAGATCAAATCCGCCGTCGGCGCCACGGCCTCGGTGGCGCTGCGTAACATGATCCTGTGTCTCGGCGCCATGGGCATGATGGTCGTGACATCGCCGAAGCTCGCGAGCCTGGCGCTCGGCGCCATCCCGCTGATCGTCTTTCCGCTGGTCGGCTTCGGCCGCTCGGTACGCAAGCGCTCACGCGCCGCCCAGGATACGCTTGCCGAAGCCTCCGCCTTCGCCAACGAGACGATTGCCGCCACCCGCACCGTACAGGCCTTCAACGGCGAAGACGCGGCTTCCGGCCGCTATGCCATTGCCGTGGAATCCGCCTATCAGGCCGCCCGCTCCGCCATCCGTTCCCGGTCGCTTCTGACGGGCATCGCCATCACCCTGATCTTCGGCAGCGTCGTCGCCGTGCTCTGGGTCGGCGCCCATAATGTTCTGACCGGCACGCTCTCGGCCGGCACGCTCGGCCAGTTCCTGCTCTATTCGGTCATTGCCGCGGGCTCGCTGGGCGCGCTCTCGGAAGTCTGGGGCGAACTCTCGCAGGCCGCCGGCGCCGCCGATCGGCTGACGGAATTGCTGGACGAAGTCTCGCCCATCGCCGCCCCGGCCAATCCCGAAACGCTGCCGATGCCCGCCCGCGGCAGGGTCGAATTCGCAGGCGTCCACTTCGCCTATCCCTCGCGGCCGGACAAATCCGCCCTGCATGGCCTGACCTTTACCGTCGTGCCTGGTGAAACCGTGGCGATCGTCGGCCCTTCGGGTGCCGGCAAGAGCACGGTCTTCTCGCTGCTTCTGCGCTTCTACGATCCGCAGCTCGGCGGCATTACGGTCGACGGTCTCGACGCCCGTAGCGTTTCTCCTGATGATCTGCGCGAGCGCATGGCGATCGTGCCGCAGGACGTGACGATCTTTGCCGCCTCGATCCACGACAACATTGCCTTCGGCCGTCCCGGCGCCAGCCGCGAAGACGTGCGGGCCGCGGCAATCGCCGCACAGGCCGACGAGTTCATCGCCCGTCTTTCGCAGGGGTATGACACCGAGGTCGGCGAACGCGGCATCACGCTTTCAGGCGGCCAGCGCCAGCGCATCGCCATTGCCCGCGCCATCCTGAAGAACGCCCCGATCCTGCTTCTCGACGAGGCGACATCGGCTCTCGACGCCGAAAGCGAAACTTTGGTCCAGAAGGCCCTCGACGGCCTCATGCAGGGCCGCACGACGCTTGTTATCGCCCACCGCCTGGCCACTGTCCTCAAGGCCGACCGCATCCTCGTCATGGATCAGGGCCGCATCGTCGAGGAAGGCACCCACCAAAGCCTCATCCGCCAAGGCGGCATCTACGCCAAGCTCGCCAAGCTGCAGTTCGATGCCGGCGCCGAAGAGTTTCTGGCGGCGGTGAAGTAAGCTCACCCGTCCGGAAACGTGAAGACATCGACCGGTTCGCCGAGACCGCGCAGCGGGAAGGTGCCGACGGGTTTCAGTTCGGCGCCGCATTTGGCCATGTCGACGAAGGCTTTCGAGATCAGCACCGGCTGGCCGACGTCCTTGGTGAGTGTTTCCAGCCGCGAGGCGACGTTGACGGCCGGGCCGATGACGGTGAAGTCGAGGCGTTTGCGCGAGCCGATATTGCCGTACATGACATCGCCGACATGGACGCCGACGCCGTAGCGGAGCTCGACGACGCCGCGTTCGGCATTGAACGCGTTGAGGTCGTTGATCGCCTTGCGGGCTTCCTTCAGCGATATCAGCAGATTGCGGCAGGCATCGGGATTACTGAGCGGGAAGATCGCCAGCAGGCCGTCGCCCATGAACTTCAGGATCTCGCCGCCATGCCGCTCGATCGGCTCCGACATCGCGTCGAAATAGGCGTTGAGCAATTCGATCACGTCGTCGCGGGGCCACATGTCGGAGATCGTCGTGAAGTCTCGGAGGTCGCAGATCAGGATCGCGGCGCCGACGGTGCTGCCGCTGCCGCGGGTGGTGGCGCCCGCCAGGATCTGCTCGCTCGCATGCGGGCCGACATAGGTCTGCAGCAGCGTGCGCGCCAGGATGTTCTTTATCCGGATCTCGCTCACCAGCGTCAGTGCCGGAAGAAGATCGCGCAGGAAGGCGATCTGATCTTCGGTGAAGCCACCTGCCGCGTTGCTGGAGAAGGTGACCACATGCCGCTTGCCGAGCGTATGTTCCAGCGGCCAGGCGATGTAGTCGGTCAGCCCCTCGCCGCGCAGCTCCTGATAGAGCGCATAGTCGCTGCGGATCTCACCTTCGAGATTCTGGCGGACTTCCGACGCGCCGCTGAAAATCTCGTTCATCGGGCTGCTGAGAAACTGCGGCGTGTTCTCGACGCCATAGCCGAAGGTGGTGATCTTCGCTTCCTTCATGGCCGGCCGCCAGAGAACCCGCGCGCCCATCCATTGCGGATGCAACGTGCGGAAATGCAGCGTGGCCCGACCGAGCGGCACGCCGGCCTCGATCAGCCGCTCGCTCATCTCGACGAAGATGTTGTCGATGAAGCGTTCGCTGCGGGTTTCGTTGACGAGCCAGTCGAGGATACGGCGGCGGCGCAGCGGCCAGGCGCCGTCTTCGGCAGCAGCGGAGATGGAAAGCGCATCAGGGACCGGACGCATATCAAAACCTCATGAGAGCCACCCGCGGGACGAGCGGCGAAAGACTTGCTTTATCCCTAGATGGTTATCGGAGGATCAAATGTAATATCAATCCCCCAATCCAAGGCGACTAAAGTCGAATTCGCTTCAACACCATCCGCGGTTGCCTTTGAAGCCTGCTGCCCTAACCTCCTCCTGCCCGGTCAGACGCAGCCGGGTGCATAGCTGTTGAATTCTGGGAGGAGAATCGAATGGCGCTTTTCAATTTCACCCGCCGGGCAAGCCTGGCGCTCGGCCTCGGGCTGTTTGCGGCGCTCAGCGCCGGCACGGCGATGGCGGAGGGCTTTCCGGATCGCACGATCACGATGGTCGTCCCCTTCGCGGCCGGCGGATCGACCGACGTGGTCGCCCGTATCATCGCCGAGAAGATGTCGCAGGATCTCGGCCAGCAGGTGATCGTGCAGAATGTCGCCGGTGCAGGCGGCAACCTCGGCGCCGATAATGTCGCCCGCGCCGAGCCGGACGGCTACACGATCCTCATGGGCACCGTCGCCACCCATGCGCTGAATCCACTGATCCTGAAATCGACGCCCTATGACCCGCAGAAGGATTTCGCGCCGGTCTCGCTTCTCGTCGTCGTGCCGAACGTGCTGGTCGTCAATCCGGAGCTGCCCGCCAAGAACGTGCAGGAGCTGATCGCGCTGCTGAAGGCCGAGCCGGACAAGTGGAGTTACGCCTCCTCGGGCAACGGCACGCCGCTGCATCTCTCCGGCGAGCTCTTCAATGCGATGGCCGGCACCAAGATGCAGCACATTCCCTATAAGGGTGCCGGACCGGCATTGACCGATCTCCTCGGCAACCAGGTGTCGATCATGTTCGACAACCTTCCCTCCTCGTCCGGCCATATCAAGAGCGGCAAGCTTCGGGCACTCGCTGTCACGACGGCAGAGCGCGCACCCTCGTTCCCCGACATTCAGACGGTCGCGGAATCAGGCGTTCCCGGCTACGAGACCTACACCTGGAACGCGCTCTTCGCCCCGGCCAATACGCCCGCCGATGTTGTCGCCAGGTTGAATGAATCGGCCAACAAGACTCTCAAGGACCCGGCCGTGGCAGGCCGCATGAAGGAGTTCAGCGCCACCATTGTCGGCTCGACGCCGGACGAGCTCGGCGCCCATGTGAAGGCCGAATTGGCCAAGTGGGAACCAATCGTCAAAGGCGCAAATATCCAGATGGAATAGTCTCAACTTTTGCTCTAGATTATCGCCTGTTACCGGGGCAACTTCCTGATATTGGGAGACATTCGATGTATAAGTTTGAAGTGTACAAAGACAAGGCCGGCGAATTCCGTTTTCGCTTCAAGGCGTCAAACGGCGAGCAGATGTTCGGCTCGGAAGGTTACAAGGCCAAGGCGTCCGCGCTGAGCGCCATTGAATCCATAAAGAAGAATGCGCCCGGCGCAACAGTTGACGATCAGACCAAGCCGACGGCTTGATCCTGAGGAAGGCGGCACCCGATAAGGTTGCCGCCTTTTCTCATACCGCTCGCCCGGCCACGCGGCCTGAAAAAATACAACCGCCGAGGAAGGTGCCTTCCAGCGCATTGTATCCATGCATGCCGCCCCCGCCGAAACCGGCGACCTCGCCCGCGGCATAGAGACCGGGCACGGCATCGCCGCTCGGACCTATCACACGTGCAGAAAGATCCGTTTCCAGCCCGCCGAGCGATTTGCGCGTCAGGATGTGCAGCCGCACGGCAATCAACGGCCCCTTGGCCGGATCGAGCAACCTGTGCGGCCGCGCGGTCCTCAGCAACCTGTCGCCAATATAGCTGCGCGCACCGCGCATCGCCGTCACCTGCGCGTCCTTGGAGAAGCTGTTTGCGATCTCGCGGTCGCGCGCCTCGATCTGATGGCGAATATGGGAAACATCGAGCAACCGCTCGCCGGTCAGCGCATTCATGCCGTCGACCAATTGCTCCAGCGTGTTGCGGACGATGAAGTCCTCACCCTTGTCCATGAAGGCCTTCACCGGCCCCGGTGGCTCGCTACCGAGACGCTGCAGCAGTAGCTTGATATCCTTGCCGGTCAGATCCGGATTCTGCTCGGAGCCGGAGAGAGCGAACTCTTTCTTGATGATTGCCTTGGTGAGGATGAACCAGCTGTAGTTGTAGCCGGTCTGCCCGATCGCCTTCAGCGTTCCCAATGTATCGAAACCCGGCATGGCGGGCGCCGCAAACCGGTTGCCGCGCGCATCGCACCAGAAGGACGACGGTCCCGGCAGAATGCGGATGCCGTGGTTCGCCCAAACCGGATCCCAGTTCTTCAAGCCCTCGGTGTAATGCCACATGCGGTCACCATTGATGACACGGGCGCCCGCCCGCTCGCCGATCTCCAGCATGCGGCCGTCGACATGTGCGGGTACGCCCGCCACCATCGAAACCGGTGGCGGACCCAGCCGCTGCTGCGGCCAATTGCGCCGGACGAGATCGTGATTGCCGCCGATGCCGCCGGAGGTGACGATGACGGCGCCGGCCCGGATCTGGAACGTGCCGGAGATCATCCGCGCCGTCGGCTTGCCGCGCGGCGCATCGTCGGGCACCAGCACGGTGCCGAAGGCTCCCGTGACCGTGCCGTTCTCGACGATCAGGTCGTCGACGCGATGGCGGAAGGCGAAGCTGATCTTGCCCTCTTCTTCAGCCGCGCGGACACGGCGAATGAAGGGTTCAAGGACAGCCGGACCCGTTCCCCAGGTCAGGTGAAAGCGCGGCACCGAATTGCCGTGACCATGCGCCATGCCACCGCCGCGTTCGGCCCAACCGACGACCGGAAACCAGCGCATGCCCTGCTGATACAGCCAAGACCGCTTTTCACCCGCCGCAAATTCGAGATAGGCCTCTGCCCATAGCCGCGGCCAGTAGTCCTCGGGCCGGTCAAAACCTGCAGAGCCCGACCAGTCCTGCCGCGCCAGATCAATGCTGTCGCGGATACCGAGCCGGCGCTGTTCGGGGCTGTTGACAAGAAACAGCCCGCCGAGAGACCAGAAGGCCTGCCCCCCGAGGCTCTGTTCCCCCTCCTGATCGACGATGCAGACCTTGTGTCCGCGATCGGCAGCCTCGGCTGCCGCCACCAATCCCGCCAGGCCTGCGCCGATGACGAGCACATCACATTCCATCCCGAACGCCTCCCCGCATTCACGAATCCAAGGTTATGCAGTGGCGGCGTCAGCCGCAACTGCTGGATTTCACTCTCTGAAATTTGGGGCGATGGCAGGGCGGCGAAACGCCACCCCACACCTATTTCTCGGTGAGCTTGAGCTCGATACGGCGGTTCGTCGCCCGTGCTTCCGGCGTATCGCCAGGCGCGATCGGCTGGAATTCACCGAAGCCTGCAGCGACCAGACGGTCGGCGGGGACACCCTGCGAGATCAGGTATTTGACGACCGAGATGGCGCGCGCCGAGGAGAGCTCCCAGTTGTCGCGGTAACGGCCGCTGCCCGAGAGAGCAACGTTATCCGTATGGCCGTCGACGCGCAGCACCCAGTTGATCTCCGGCGGAATCTCCTTGGCGAGATCGAGAAGTGCGGCGGCGAGCTTGCCCATCTCGGCAGTACCATCCGGATTGAGATCCGAACTGCCCGAAGGGAAGAGCACTTCCGACTGGAAGACGAAACGGTCGCCGACGATGCGGATGTTCTCGCGATCGGACAGGATTTCACGCAGGCGGCCGAAGAAGTCGGAACGGTAACGGTTGAGCTCCTGGACGCGCTGCGCCAGAGCGACGTTCAGACGGCGGCCGAGATCGGCGATCTTCGTCTGCGAGGTCTGGTCCTTCTGCTCGGAGGCCTGCAGCGCCGCTTCGACGGCGGCGATCTGGCTGCGCAGTGCTGATATCTGCTGGTTGAGCAGCTCGACCTGGCTCATCGCCCGCTCGCTGACCTGCTTCTGCTCGTCGAGTTCCTTGGTCAGGCCGCCGATCTTCTGCTGAGCGGCGTCCTGCCCGCCGGAACCGGCATCGAGCAGCGCCTGCAGCCGCGAGCGCTCGCTCTCTGCACCTGCGAGCGAAGCCTGCAGATTGGCAACGGAATCCTCAAGATCCTGCTTGCTGCCCTTCTCGAGCGCCAGAAGCTGCGTCAGCTCGTTAATCTGGCTGTTGAGGCGGTTCAGCACCTCGTCGCGGCCGGAAATCTCGCGGCTGAGAATGAACTGGCCGACGACGAACACCGTCAGCAGGAACATGATGGCGATCAGCAGCGTCGACAGTGCGTCGACGAAACCCGGCCAATAATCGACCGTACGCTCGCGGCGGCGGTTCCTGGCAAGAGCCATGGCTTATTTGCCCTCGCTCTTCTCGGTCTGGCTGCTGCGGTAGCTCGTACGCTCCTGCCCACCGATACGCTCGGCAAGCCTGTCGAGGGTGCGGCGCATTGCTTTGGCCTCATCCTGCTGCGCCTCGATCCAGTCGCGCAGCATTTGCTGCTCGTTGCGCATGTTCTTGACGAGGCCCTGAATGCCCTCTGCAAGGCTCGCCATCGCGGCGACAGAGCGCTGGTTCCCCGCACCGCCCTCTTCCGAAGCCTTCTTAAGATATTCGGAAAGTGCGCGGACATCTTCCGACGAACCGGCGGGCGCATCGAGCGCGGTGGCGACAGGGACATCGGAACCCACGTCGGTAACCGACGACAGCCAGTTTTCCAGCTCCATGTAGAATCGGTTCTGCGCGCGGCCTGCCTGCAGGTCGAGGAAGCCGAGGATCAGCGACCCGGAAAGACCGAGCAGCGAGGACGAGAAGGCCTGCCCCATACCTGAGAGCGGCGTCGAGAGACCTTCCTTCAAGGTGGCGAGGACGTCGCCACCGCCGTTCGCTCCGGCATCGAGCGACTGAATGACGTTGCTGATCGAGCCGATCGTGCCGATCAGACCCCAGAAGGTGCCGAGCAGGCCGAGGAAGACGAGCAGGCCGATGAGATAGCGCGAGGTGTCGCGGGATTCATCGAGGCGGGTAGCGATCGAATCGAGGATCGAGCGCAGCGCCGTGGTCGACAGCGTGGCGGTGGATTTGCGGCTGCCGATAAGCGTACGCATCGGTCCCAGAAGCTTGGGATTGCGGTTGACCTTGTCGGCGCTGCCTGCGGCGCGGAACGAATTGAACCAGCGCACTTCCGGGCGCAGCGCCAGGACATGATTGAAAACCAGAATGATGCCGACGGCGAGCACGCCGAGGATCAGCCCGTTGAGGCCGGGATTGTGCATGAATGCCGTTTGCGTCTGCCTGAAGAGGATCGCAGCGATGAAGCCGACGATCACCAGAAACAGGAGCATCGTCCAGAGGAAGGACATCGGGCTGGAGAGTTTGTACGTATAGGTACCGCTCGGTTTTTCGGTCGAGCCGAACTCCGCCGCATTCACATTTTCCATGGTCTCGCAGCCTCCGGATTGCTAGCATCGGGAGACTAGAGCAACATTGTGCCGAATTGAAGTGTGCCGGGACAGAAAACCGTGTGTTTACAACAGTCGGTTTTGATGAGGTCCTACTTCGAAGGGATAGGGCGCTTGATCACTTCCGTAAGCGCTTTGTGGATGTACTCGTTGCCGGCGACCACTGCGCCACCTTCGACGACGTTTGCACCACCATCCCAATCGGTGGCATAGCCGCCCGCTTCGCGGATCAGCAGGATGCCGGCAGCGATATCCCAGGCCGAAAGACCATTTTCCCAGAAGCCGTCGAAACGGCCGGCGGCGACATAGGCGAGATCGAGCGAAGCCGAGCCCATGCGGCGGATACCGGCGACTTCGCCCATCACATGGCGTAGCTCGACGAGGAACTTGCCGTGGTTGCCGCGGCCGAGATGTGGCACGCCGCAGGCAATGACGGCATCCGACAGGACGCGGCGGGCGCCGACGCGCAGGCGGCGATCGTTGAGGAAGGCGCCACCGCCGCGCTCGGCGGTGTAAAGCTCGTCGGTCGCCGGATTGAAGACGACGCCGGCGACGATTTCGCCGTTGCGCTCAAGAGCGATCGAAACGGCAAACATCGGAATGCCGTGCAGGAAGTTGGTCGTGCCGTCGAGCGGATCGACGATCCAGCGATGCGCGCCGTCGGTGCCGGTGATCTCTTCGCTTTCCTCACCGAGGAAGCCGTAGGTCGGGCGGGCCTTCAGAAGCTCGTCCTTGACGATCTTCTCGGCCTTGCGGTCGGCGTTGGAAACGAAGTCGCCCGGTCCCTTGACCGAAACCTGCAGGTTCTGAACTTCCCCGAAATCACGCCCCAGCGACTTGCCTGCCTTGATGGCAGCCTGAACCATGACATTGAGAAGAGCAGAACGGGCCATGTTGGCAATTTCCTTGGAACTGGTACGGGGTCGCTGTCAGGGCGGGAAAGGTCCCTGATCGCCGGAAAAGGCAGCGCTTTACAAGATTGGCGGCCTCAAGACCACAAAATCAGGGAAATTTCAAGGGGAGAGGCAGGACAGCTGTTGCGACAGACGATAACCGGCGGCCGATACCGCCGGCTTTCCTAGAATTTCTGCTGTGTCAGCAGCACTTCGCGGGCGATCTGGTCGAGCGGCAGGATGCGGCTGACGCCGCCCTTGGCGATGGCTTCCTTCGGCATGCCGAAGACGACGCAGCTCGCCTCGTCCTGGGCCACCGTATAGGCGCCGGCCTGGTGCATCTCGAGCATGCCGCGGGCGCCGTCGTCGCCCATCCCGGTCATGATGATACCCATCGCGTTCGAGCCCGCGGCACGCGCCGCCGACCGGAAGAGCACGTCGACCGAGGGACGGTGGCGGGACACGAGCGGTCCGGTCTTTACCGAGACATAGTAGCGAGCCCCCTGGCGCTCCAGCAGCATGTGCCGGTCACCGGGCGCAATCAGCACATGGCCGCGCAGCACCGCGTCGCCATCGGCGGCTTCCTTGACCTCGACTTCGCAGAGACCATTGAGGCGCTTGGCGAAGGCTGCGGTGAACTTTTCCGGCATGTGCTGCACGATGACCATGCCGGGCGCATTGGCCGGCAGCGCTTCCAGAAACTCGCGCAGCGCTTCCGTTCCGCCCGTCGAGGCGCCGACGCAGACGACCATCTCCGTGGTCTTCGCCATCGCACGCCCCGTCGGCGGCGGCAGCATCGCATCGGCCGTCAGCTTCTTGGCCGGGCCGTCGGCAGAAGCCGAGCGCGCCGCACCCGCCTGGCGGCGAAGGGCCGGAAGGCGTGCATGCGAGGCGCTCTTGACGACTTCGCGGATGCGCACCGCATCGTCGGCGAGGCTGTCCGCGGCCCCGATCTTCGATTTCAGGATGATATCCACGGCGCCGGCTTCGAGTGCCTGGAGCAGCGTTTCGGAGCCGGTCTCGGTCAGCGACGAGCACATGACCACAGGGATCGGATGCTGCGACATCAGCTTGCGCAGGAAGGTGATGCCATCCATGCGCGGCATCTCGACATCCAGCGTGATGACATCAGGAACGTCTTCCTGAAGCTTGCGGGCGGCCATGAAGGGATCGGTCGCCACGCCCATTACCTCAATATCGGGATCTTCCTCGAGAATGCGCACCAGCGTCTGGCGAACGCTGGCGGAGTCGTCGATGACGAGAACGCGAACCTTCTTTCCCATCTCTTTCCTGCTCTACTTCTTCTGGAACACCGTGTTGGAAACCTGCCTCAGCGGCAGGTCGAATCCGGTGATCGATTCCGAATGGCCGATGAACATGTAGCCGCCATCTGCAAGGCAATCGCAGAGTCGCGTCAGCACGGATTGCTGCGTCGGCTTGTCGAAATAAATCAGCACATTGCGGCAGAAGATGATCTGCATGGGATCGCCGATCGGATATTTGTCGTCCATCAGGTTCATGCGCGCAAAGCCGATCTTGCTGCGCAGCTTCGGGGAAATCCGCACTTCCCGGCGTCCTGCCTGCTTGGCGGTCATCACATATTTGCGCTGCAGACTGTAAGGCACCGGCTGCACCAGATCCTGCGCATAGATGCCGCGGCGCGCCGTCTGCAGCACGTCGGTGCTGAGATCTGTCGCCAGCACACTGTAGGAAAGACCGGGGTTCTCCTCGACGAATTCGGAAAGCACCATCGCCATCGTATAGGGTTCGGCACCCGTCGAGCAGGCCGAGCTCCAGGTGCGGATCTTGCGCACGCCGCTTGCAGCCAGCGCAGGCAGCGCCGTCATCTGCATATATTCGAAATGCTTGGCCTCACGGAAAAAGTCGGTCTTGTTGGTGGTGACGACATCGATCAGATACACGGTCTCCTGTTCAAGCCCGCCATGGTCGAACAGAAAGTCGCAATAGTCGTCGAATGTCGAATGGCTGGTGGCGCGAAGCCGGCGGCGCAGCCGGCCTTCCAGCATCGTCAGCTTGGTCGGCGGCATCTTGATGCCGCTGTAGTCGTAGATGAACCGAGCCAGCTTGTCGAAATTGCGCTTGCTGATACGGTCGCCCGGCAATTGGGCTTCCATTACTGCCGTAGTCATGAATTAGAACCCCCAGGAGGCCGGCAGCCTCAAGCTGCCGATTGCAATGCCGAAGCGTCTTCGCGCGACAGAAGCCGCGCCAGATCGACGATGACGACGAAGCCGTTTTCACGGCGCACGACGCCCGCAATGTAGTCCGAACGCCAGCGGGTGCCGATATCGGGGGCCGCTTCGATCTGGTCCTGACGGAACGGGGTTACCTCGAAGACCCGGTCGGCCACGAGCCCGAGCGTCAGCACCCGGTTTTCCATCGGTATGTCGAGAACGAGCACCCGCGTATGCGGCGTGGGCACCGTCTTCGACATGCCGAGTTTCAGGCGCAGATCGATGGTCGGGACCCCCTGGCCGCGCACGTCGCGGAGGCCGAGCAGATAGTCGGGACCGTTCGGAATCTTGAAAGCTTCCGCATAGTCCAGAATTTCCCGCACCACCTCCACAGGAACGGCAAAGATTTCGTCGCCGAGGCTGAAGGTCACGAATTGAGCTTCCAGGGATGTCGGTGCCATGATTATGCGCTTTCCTTGAATTCGGCGTCACCGTCGTCGGGACCACCCATTGACATGTCCAGGGCAAACCCCTTCGCGCGGGCCTGCTGGCTGGCGACGCTGTTGGCCGCAGCAACCGCCTTGACGGGCTTGTGCGGCGAAGCGGTGGGACGGGCGCTCATCCGGGCAGCTGTCGTGCGGGCATGGCCCGAGGTTTCGACCTTGAAGAAGGCGATCGACGCCTGCAGCTCTTCCGCCTGGGTGGCGAGTTCTTCCGAGGTTGCCGACATCTCTTCCGACGCGCCGGAATTCTGCTGGGTCACCTTGTCGAGCTGCTGGATCGCTTCGTTGATCTGGGCCGCACCGATATCCTGCTCGCGGCAGGCAGCGCTGATCTCGGAAACGAGTTCCGCGGTCTTGCGGATATCCGGCACCAGGCGGCCGAGCATGTCGCCAGCATCCTGCGCTGCCTTGACGGTATCCGTCGACATCAGGCTGATTTCCGCGGCAGCCGACTGGCTGCGTTCGGCCAGCTTGCGGACTTCGGACGCAACGACCGCAAAGCCCTTGCCATGTTCACCGGCACGGGCGGCCTCGACTGCAGCGTTCAGAGCGAGCAGATCGGTCTGGCGGGCGATTTCCTGAACGATGCCGATCTTCTGGGCGATGGTGCGCATGGCCTCGACCGCGCGGGCCACGGCCTCGCCGCTGTTTTCCGCATCCTTTGCGGACTGGCGGGCGATCTTTTCCGTCTGGGCGGCATTGTCTGCATTCTGCTTGATGTTGGCGGCCATCTCTTCCATCGAAGCGGATGCTTCTTCGGCCGATGCTGCCTGCTCGCTTGCACCCTGCGAAACCTGCTCGGCGCTGGCGGAGAGTTCCTGGCTGCCGGAGGAAACGTTGTCGGCAGCAGAAAGCGCGTCGGCAACGACGCCGCGCAGGCGATCGACCATCTGCTCGAGAGCAACGCCAAGCACATCCTTGTCGGAGAGCGGCTTGGGAGCGACGGTCAGGTCGCCGTTGGAGATCTGATTGGCAATGCCGGCGGTGACACGCAGATTGCGGGTCATCGTCGACATCGAATTGACGAGATCGCGGATTTCATCATTGCTCTTGTGGTCGATGTTCTGATCCAGGTCACCGATGGCAACGGCTTCGGCAAGACCGACCGCGCGCTTCAGACCGCGCGAGATGTTGAGCGAGATCCACGTGGCGCAGGCGAGCGAGAAGATGATCAGTACAATCGTCATCGACACCAGCAGGAAGCGAGAGTTGGCATACTGAACATTGGTCGTATCGTCGGTTTCGGTCACGTTACTCATGATGGTCTGGGTCATGTCTTCCATGACCTTCAGAGCCTTGTTCATGACATCGCGACCCTCGTGCATCGTCAGGGACGTTGCTTGCGCGTTGGATTCGGTGGTGTTTTGCGTCGCCAGGTCGGCGATGCGCTTCTGGATCGGCGCATACTGGTCGTAGAGCTGCTTGAACTGCTCCGCTTGACCGCGAACCTGAGAATTGGCGGACGCCTTGAGCTTGTCGGTCAGACCGTCGATGGTCTCCTGACGCCCGGCCAGCGACGTGACGAAATCGGCAATTTCGCTCGCATCCGTATTCAGGATCGCGTTCTTCTCAGCGCGGACAGTGCCGTTGAACGTGTCATTGAGCTCGACCACGCTATCGAGATCCGCGATAGGTCCGTTGACCATCTCTGTGACCGCGGAATTCAGGGAAGAAAGATCGTAGATCGCAAGGCCTGCCATCGAACCGCTGAGCAGGATGACTGCGGCGAAGACCAAAGCGAGCTTCAGCTTTATCGTAAAGCGCATGAGTAGACTCCGGAGACTGGGAAGGCTCGGGCAAGATTGCCCGACAGATGGGTGTGCGAGGGAGAGGGAGATAAAGAGCCGTACATCTACTCTTGCGTGAGCGGGTGGCGGTGCCAGCCACGCTTCCAACGTTTACATCCGTTGGCTTCTGCGGTGCCGCGGCCAGTCGCCTGGCCACGGCGTTGTCTCTGATCAGGCGCTTTCGCGGAAGTCGTCGTCGTGCGAGTCCGGACCGCCCATCGACATGTCAAGGGCGAAGCCCTTGGCGCGGGCCTGCTGGGCGGAGACCGAGTGGCTGCCGGGGCTGAAATGCGAGTGATCGCTGGCCGGCTTGCGAACCGGGGCCGATGCCTTGACCACCTTGGTCACGGCCTTCACCGGCGTGCGCTGCGTGCCGGAGCGGGCCGCACCTGCCGTATCGACCTTGAAGAAGGCGATCGAGGCCTGCAGCTCTTCTGCCTGCGCCGCAAGCTCTTCCGAAGTCGCCGACATCTCTTCCGAGGCACCGGCGTTCTGCTGGGTCACCTTGTCGAGCTGCTGGATCGCTTCGTTGATCTGCGAGGCGCCGATATCCTGCTCGCGGCAGGCGGCGCTGATCTCGGAAACGAGCTCTGCGGTCTTGCGGATGTCCGGAACCAGGCGGCCGAGCATTTCGCCGGCATCGGCGGCAGCCTTGACGGTATCGCCCGACATCGAGCTGATTTCCGCGGCAGCCGACTGGCTGCGCTCGGCAAGCTTGCGGACCTCAGATGCGACCACCGCAAAGCCCTTGCCGTGTTCGCCTGCACGGGCGGCCTCGACAGCGGCATTCAGAGCGAGCAGATCGGTCTGGCGGGCGATTTCCTGAACGATGCCGATCTTCTGGGCGATCGTGCGCATCGCTTCGACCGCGCGCGTGACGGCTTCGCCGGAAGCCTCGGCGTCCTTGGCCGACTGGCGCGCGATCTTTTCCGTCTGCGCGGCATTGTCGGCGTTCTGCTTGATGTTGGCCGCCATCTCTTCCATCGAAGCGGATGCTTCCTCTGCCGATGCTGCCTGTTCGGTCGCGCCCTGCGAAACCTGTTCGGAGGAAGCCGAGAGTTCCTGGCTGCCGGAGGAGACGTTGTCGGCAGCCGACAGAGCATCGGCAACGACACCGCGAAGACGCTCGATCATCACATTGACATTGCCGAGCAGTTCGCCGATTTCGTCGCGGTTTGTGATTTCGGCCGTCTTGGTCAGATCGCCTTCCGAGACTTCGCGGACGACGACATTGGCGCGGGCCAGACCCTTGCTGATGGTGTTGGCGATCCAGAATGCCGTGATGGCGGCGATCAGGAATGCGGCGGCGGCGATCGCGATCATCGTCGTGCGGGTCCTGGCGTACTGAGCTTCGGCGCTTGCATCGGCGTCGCTCATCTTCTGCTTTTCGATCCGCAGCATCTCATCGACGGCGCCATCGATGACATTTGCCGTCTGCCGGGCATCGCCGACGGAAACGGCAGTAGCACCGTCCTTGTTGCCGGCCTGCAGTATCTGGCGGATCTGGTCGTCGGCATCGATGAAGCGCTTCGCAATACCGGCGATCTCCGTCCACCGGGCACGGTCCTCGGCGTCGGCAATTTTCTGCACGTCAGTCAGAGCGCGTACGAGATCTTCACGGGCCGTATTGCCCTTTTCGATCGAAGACTGCATTTCCTTGGCGTCGGCAGCAGCAAGCAGGTTCTTCTGCTGGCGAATGGTTTCAAGCTGCGCAATGTTGACGTTCTGCGTCAGCTCCAGCCGCGCCGCCGGGCCCGCAAGCAGCTCACCCAGCGTGTCGTTAAGCGAGCCCAGGCTCATGATGCCGTAACCGGCGGTTCCCACGAGCATCAATATGATGAAGGTGAACGCAGTCACCAATTTAGCTTTGATTGTCAGTCGCATCGTCCCAGCCCCCTAGCTGCTATCAACGGCGTTTCAGTTTGAGTTGCCGGCGCTGTCGTGCCGGGCGGAGAAGATTGCCTGCAGATTGGGGATGATGATGAATTCCCCTCCCCGCTTGACGAGGCAATTGATGTAGTCGGCGCGCCAGCGCATGCCGACACTTGGCGGTGGTTCGCTCGCCGTCTTTGCAAGCGTGGTGACTTCATTCACCTTGTCGGTCCTGAGGCCAACGAGCGTCTGCTCGCCCTGCAGGTCGATCTCGATAACGATGATGCGGCTGTCGATCGTCGCCTCGGTCGCCTCCATTCCGAAGGCAAGGCGCAGATCCGCAAGCGGAATGACCTTGCCGCGAAAATTGATGACGCTCGCCACATAGGACTGCGCGCCGGGCACCGCGGTCTCGGGCAGCAGGTCGAGGATTTCCTGCACCATCACCGCTTCAAGCGCGAAGGTCTCGCCGTTCATGTCGAAGGTCAGGACCTCGACTTCATCGGCATAGGCCCAATGCTGGTCTGCACGTTCGGCTACGGCGCTCATCCTGCGGCCCTCATCTGCGCTTCCTGTTGCTGACCGGCGGCCACTAGATGGCCGACGTCGAGAATGAGTGCGACGCTGCCGTCGCCGAGAATGGTGGCACCGGAGAAGGTCGCGACGTCGTCATGCAGCTTCGACATCGACTTGATGACCGTCTGGTGGTCGCCGATGATCTGATCGACGACGAGGCCGACACGCTCGGTGCCGGTCGATATGACGACCATCTTCTGATGCACGTCAGGCTTGGTGCCGGTGCGGAACAGGTCGCGCAGGCGCAGGAACGGCACGAGGCTGTCGCGCAGCGAGATGAAGCTGCGGCCGCGCGAGCGGAGATCCTCTTCGAGCGATAGTTCGAGGCATTCCTCGACAGCCGAGAGCGGGATCACGTAGCGGCCGGAACCGACACGGACGAGCAGGCCGTCGATGATCGCGAGCGTCAGCGGGATGCGCAGCGAGACTTCCGAGCCTTCGCCAGCATGGCTTTCGATATCGATGGCGCCGCGCAACGCCTCGACCGTCTTCTTGACGACGTCCATGCCGACGCCGCGGCCGGAAAGATTGGTGATGGCCGCCGCCGTCGAAAAGCCGGGCGCGAAAATCAGCTGCAGCAGTTCCTGATCGGAGAGCTGCTGACCGGGGGCGATGAGACCCGAGGATTCCGCCTTGGCACGCACCCGCTCGCGGTTGATGCCCCGGCCGTCATCCTTGATCGAGATGATCACCTCGCCACCGGACTGGCGGGCGGACAAAGTCACTGTCCCGGCCTCGCTCTTGCCTGAGGCAAGGCGTTCGGCCGGAGTTTCCAGGCCGTGGTCGATCGAGTTGCGGACGAGATGGACGAGCGGATCGGCAAGACGCTCGATCACCGTCTTGTCGACTTCGGTGCTCTCGCCCTCGGTCACCAGTTCGATCACCTTGCCGGTTTCGCGGGCGAGATCGTGAACGAGGCGGCGGAAGCGTGAGAAGAGCGTCGCGACCGGCACCATGCGCAGCACCATCATCGTGTCGCGAAGCTCGCCGGACAGCCGTTCGATTTCTTCGGAAACGGAGCGCAACGCGATGTCCGAACTGGAGCTCGCCAGCTGGCTGAGGCGGGATTGAGCAATCACGAGCTCGCCGACGCGGTCCATCAGTTCGTCGAGGCGTTCGGCCGGAACACGGACGTTTTCCTGCGCCTTGGCCTGGCGGCTGTCGACGGCGGCGGCTGGCGCATCGCGCTTGACCGGAACGGCTTCGACAGGCTTGAAGGCCGGAGCGGCGGCGGCCTGGGGTGCGGCGACGGGCACCGCGACCGGTTCAGGCTCGGCGGCCTTGACGGGCGCAGCAACAACAGGCGCGGGAGCTGCGCCAGCGTCATCGATGTCGACGACTTCGAGTTCCATGTCGTCCATCACGAAGATGAAGACGTCGTCGATCGCCGAACGGTCCTGCTCGCTCTTCAGCGCCACTTCCCATGAAATGTAGAGCTCGTTCGCAACCAGCTCGCCAAGCGGCGGGATGCCGGACGTGTTGGCGCGCACCGTGCATTCGCCAAGCTCGCGCAATTCGTCGAGCAGGCCGAGCGGGTTGGTACCATTCGCCATGGCGTTGGACGGCAGGCTGAAACGAATGCGCCAGTGATTGAGCTTCTTTTGCGGAGCGGGTGCAGTAGCAGCGGGCGCTGCGACAGCAGGTGCTGCTTCCTTCGGCGCCGCGGAACCGCCGACGGCGGCCTGCAGCTGGGCCAGCAGCTTCTGCCCGGTGTCACCATGATCGGCATCGGGCTGATCGACGAGCGCACGCATGTGATCCTGAGCCGCAAGTACCGCCGCCACCAGTTCGGCTGTCGCCGGAACTTCGCCCTTGCGGACACGATCGAATGCCGTCTCGCAGTGATGCGTGAAGGCTGCCAGCGCCTCGAAGCCGAACATCGCGCCGGAACCCTTGAGGGTATGCAGGCCGCGGAAGACGGCGTCGACGAGGCCCTTGTCATCGAGCTGATGGGTGAGATCGAGAAGCCCGGCCTCGATAGCCTCGAGGCATTCGGCGGCTTCCGTGCGGAATACTGCGACCGGATCGAGCGTGCTCATCTACCGAGAACTTTCTTGACGATCTTCACGAGGTTTTCAGGATCGAACGGCTTGGTCAGCCAGCCCGTGGCACCGGCCGCCTTGGCGCGGGCCTTGAGATCGGCGTCGGACTCGGTGGTGAGGAAGATGATCGGCACGCCCGCCTGGCTCGGCAGCTTGCGCAGCTCTTCGATCATCGTCAGCCCGTCCATGACAGGCATGTTGAGATCGGTGACGATCAGGTCGAACTGCGCCGTCTGTGCCGTTGCCAGTCCTTCGGCACCGTTGACCGCCTCGGTAACGCTGTATCCCGCATTGGTCAGCGTGACCTTGGTGGTCAGCCGGATGCTGGCGGAATCGTCGACTGTCAGGATATTGGCGCTCATGCTGTAACCTCTTCATGCAACCAGAATTTCGTGTCCTCGGCGCTAAAGGCTTCAACGAAGCCGGCGCGTTCGAGGACCTTGAGAATGCGTTCGCCGACCGGCGCCGCGAGGGTCAGGCTCTTGCCCTGGAGCTTTGCTTGGCGGCGCGCCGATTCCACCAGCTGCACGAAGCTCAGATCGGCTTCGGCACCCGGCGAGATCTCAAGTATAACTCGATCTCTACTTTCGATTTGACTGGAAATCATCGCGCTGAGATCCAATACATTCCTGATACTTAGAATTTCAGGCATGGATATAGAATCGCGATAATGATTATCGTCGCCCAAGACAGCCCCCGAGGCTTGAGAAATACTTTTGTTCGTCCCAAGGACTCTCACGACAGGCTTAACGGGGGGTAAACCCTGGTTGTAACCAATCTGCAATCGGCGCGAGTCTCGACTCCCAAATTTTTACCCCAGAAAACTTATAGTCTCGGGTAAAACTCAAGATTTTAACGATAGAAAAACATAGGGTTATGGAAATGTGAGCCTCGTCTAACGAGATGCGGTCGACGTTTTTACACCTCGTTAATCACAACGTTGGCGAGTCGCTTGCGTTTACCGCTCGTTTCCATCCTGCCCGTAAAAATAGCAGCGGTTTTACGGAAGCTATAAGTAAAGGGAACAACGTGGGGAACGGGGCAGGATCGGCGCAAGCGAGAGAATTGGCCGCTGGCACAGCGGTCAGTCAGACGCTCGAAACCGCACGCAGCCAGGTCGAGCAGCGCTTTCTCGAAGGCGGCACTGTGCTGCTTTCCGTCATGGATGTGCTCAACCGTCTGCTGAATTCCCTCGATAGCATCACCAAGGCGCTCGACAACGAGGGGTCTCGAGCAATGCCGACGCCGATCTGCGCGCCACGGTCGACAGCTTGACCGCCCTGCCGGTCACCGAACAGGCGCGTCAGACCGCACTTGCAGCTCTCGCCGAGACCAGCGGCGGTCTGCACAAGCATATCGCGGACATGCAGGAGACGATGCGCTATCTGCGCACCTTTGCGGTGACCGTAAAGATCACCGGCGCCGGTCTCCCCGAATTTGCCGGCTTCGCACAGGAAATCCTCGAGCGCATCTATTCCGGCACCGAGGAAGTCAACCGCTTCGCCGGCCATCTCGACAGCCTGCGGAAGGAAGTGAAGCTGGCTCTGAGCTTCGGCGCCAAACTGTCCAAGAGCTATTCCGATACCGTACCTGCCGTTGCCGGCGCGCTGCGCCAGGATGCGCGGAAGATCGCCGAGCACCGGCAGAACCTCGGTGTCATAGCCCGCGAAGTCGGCGCGATCGCCCGTGGTGTCCAGTCCAAGGTCGCCTCGACGCTGTCAGCCCTGCAGATCGGCGACATTACCCGGCAGCGCATCGAACACGTCCAGGGCACCTTTGGCCTGCTCGACGAATTCCTCAATGGCGAAGGCAGGATGCTGGATGCCGACCAGCGCGAACGGCTCCGCAACGTCATCAACCATTTGACCGCGGCGCAGATGGCGGAAATGTCCGCCGATTTCAGCCGTGACTCGCAGAATGTCGTCCAGACGATCAAGAGCTTCAGTCAGGACACGAACGGCATCATGAAGCTGCGCGACCAGATGGGCGGCGGCGAAGGCAATTTCATGCGTGCGCTGGAATCCAGCGTGTCGGCGGCCCACGAGATCGTCAAGCAGGTGGACGCTGCCGCCGGCCAGGCCAATCAGGTCAGCCAGTCAACTCTCGGAACCGCCGCCAGGCTTCTGGAATCGATCGGCAACATCCGCGCGGTCAAGACCGATATCAACTACATGGCACTGAACACCAACCTGCGCTGCAGTCGGCTTGGCGAAGAGGGCAAGTCGATCAATGTCGTTACCGCGGAACTGCGGATCTTCGCAGGCAAGCTTGACGATTCCGCCGACGCGATCGTCAACGGCCTGCCGGCCCTCGAAGCGGCGGCATCGAACATGGCGGCGGGTGGCAGTTCCGGCAGCCTCGCGGAAAACCTGACCGATGCGGTTGGCAGCATTCGCGCGGCGGCCAACGTGATGGATGAGGAGCTGAAAGTGCTTGCCGAGCACGGCCGCGAGGTCGCCAGCAAGATCAATCTGATGATCGGCAAGCTCGACTTCGAACACGATCTCGGCGAAACGCTGGCGCGCTGCGCCACCGTGCTCGAAGACGCCGCCGGAATGGAGATCGCCAATATCGACGATATCGCCGCGCAGATCGCACCCCTCGATCGCAAGATCTTCAAGCTCTACACGATGGCCCAGGAACGCTCTGTCCATCGTGCCATCATTCCGGCAATCGAAGAGGAAGCAGCAGCACCGGCCGCAACGCCTGCAGCCGCGGAGAACGACGAAGACCTCTTCGCCGACGCGCTTTTCTAGGATGAGAGCTTACGGAAGGCGGCGGAACTTGTTCGCCCGGTCGATCGCCGCCTTCTGCTGATCATCCTCGATCCCCAGGAAGAAGTCCTCGAGCTCGGGATCGGGCAGACCGGCGCGGCGCGACAGCACATACCATTTGGCCGCCTCGACCGGATCGGGCTTGGTGCCCAGCGCATAGATGTAGAGATGCGCGAGCTTGTTCTGTGCCACGACATTGCCGCGGTTGGCGGCAAGCTGCATCCATTGGAAACCGTGCACGAAATCTCGCGGCCCGTTCTGGCCGTTGACCATCCAGACTGCAAGATCGACCTGAGCTGTGTCGAAACCGGCATGGGCGGCGCGTGCCATCCAGGGCCGCGCAAGGCGGCGCTTCTCTTCAGGAATGTCGGGCAACGTCGAATAGAGCTGAGCTACCGCATATTGCGCATCGGCGATGCCCTGGTCGGCGGACTTCTCGTAATAGGGCAGAGCGAGCTTCAGGCCTTCCTGGCCGGGATGGTCGGAGGTGAGGATCTGGCCCCAGTTGAACTGCGCCGAGGGATTGCCGGAGTCGGCGGCCTTCTTCATGTACTCGTCGGCCTTGGCCTTGTCGCGCGGCACGACTTCGCCCGCCATCAGCATCAGCGCATATTTGAACATGGCGGCGCCATCGCCGCCTTCAGCCGCCTTGCCGTACCAGAAAGCCGAACTCTTCGGATCACGGCGCACGCCGAGACCGGCATACTGGATTTCGGCAACCAGCGTCTGCGCGGCGGGATCGCCAAGCTGCGCACGCGGCAGAGCCAGCTGCATCGCCGTCAGATAATAGCCGCGCTGATATGCGCCATAGGCTGCATCGACCGGCCCCTTGTAGTCCTTTTCCGGCGGCAGATCGGGAAGTTGCGCGCCCATGCGGTCAAGAACGCCAAGACCAGTCGAGGGCTGCACGCCTTCGGGCGGACGTCCCTTCTTCAGCGGTTCTGCATCGCCGCCGACCGGCCGCGTCACCACATTATCGACCGTCTGCGCCATTGCAGCATAGGGAAGCGTCGCGGAAAACGCGGCGGCGGCAAGAATCAGACGGCGAATGTGGACGGCGCGGATCGGCATGAGCGCGACTTCAATCCTCAAACCGTGGCGCTTTTTCGTCAAGAAGTGCGTTGACCTGAGCGACGATTGCCGGCGCCTGCGCCGGATCGGCGAAGACAGCGAGGCGCAGCGCCACGAACTCGGCGCCGGATTCGGCCACGACAAGCGCCGAAGCGGGATCGGTCCCGCCCATCACCATGCAGGGAATCTCGATCATCGACGCCCACCATTCGCCGAGCGCGACGTTCTTCGGATGCGCTTCCGGCTTGATGTCGCCGTCGAGCTTGCCGAAGAAGATATAATCGGGGCGCTCTTCACCGATCTCCAGCGCATTGTGACGATCGGTGGCATTGCCGCCGCCGACGATCAGCTTGTCGGCATATTTGTCGATCGCTTCGGCGATCTCAGCGGCCGGGCCTGTCAGATGCAGGCCGTCGGCCTTCGCGCGGCCGACGATGCGGCTATCGCCGGCGATCAGGGCTGCCGCGCCCGCATCCTGGATGATCGGCACCAGCTTTTCGGCATGCTTCTGGAAAACGCCGTCGTCGAGACCGTATTGCGGCACGATGACCGAGGCGACGTCTCCGCCTTTCAGCGCATCGCCAACGATCTTCGCCTTCTCGTCGGCATCGGCAATGTCAGGTGCGATCAGGACCAGGCGGCAGCGGTTTTCCGGTTCGGTGCTCATGAAGTCTTTCCATTTTCTGCCGATTCCGCCAGCAGGCGGCAAATCCGCACTCGTTTTGTGTGAGTAATTCCGATAGACGGGGCTGGCAAGGGGAGGACTTGAAAAGCATGCTGCCGGAACTGTCATTCTTTTACGCGGCAGTGCCCGCAGTCCTGCTCGTCGGCTTTGCCAAAGGCGGCATGGGAGATGCTCTTTCGCTGATCGGCGTACCCTTCCTGGCCCTCGTCGTCTCGCCTGTCGAGGCTGCCGCAATCCTGCTGCCGATCCTCGTCTTCATGGACATCATTTCGCTGATCATCTGGCGCCAGCATGGCGACTGGACGACGCTGAAGATCATGCTGCCGGGCGGCCTGCTCGGCATCGCGTTCGGCTGGGCAACGTCGGCGCTCGTTCCCGCAGATGCCCTGCGTATCCTCATCGGCACCGTCATGGTGCTCTTCTGTTTGCGCTACTTCTGGAACAATTTCGGCCCCGGCGCAGGAAAAGTCGTCCCGCCGCGTGGCCAGCGGCCGATCCTGGCGAGCGCTTGGGCCACATTATCGGGATATGGCAGCTTCGTCGCCCATGCCGGCGGCGCGCCCTTCCAGATTTACGCCCTGCCGCTGAAGCTGCCGCCGCGCGAATTCACCGGCACCAGCGTCCGCTTCTTCGCGATCCTCAATGCCGTCAAGCTGATCCCCTATTTCGCGCTCGGCCAGCTCGACACCAAGAACCTCGTGACGTCGATGACCCTCCTGCCCTTCGCGCCTTTGGCAACGATCGCCGGCGCCTGGTGCGTGCGCCGCATGAAGCCGGAGATCTTCTATCCCTTCATGTATATCATGGCGATGATCGCCGCCTTCCTGATCATCCGGGAAGGTCTCGGCTTCTAGTCTTCCGAGCGGCTGGTATCGTCGCGGTCGCGCTCGTAGCGCTTGACCCACGGGAATGCCGGCAGCCAGGCCTCCCGGCGTATGGTCCACAGCTCGTAAGTCGGCTTGAACTGATTGGGCTCGTCGAGCGATCCGAGATTGAGCTCGATCTCATCGCCGCTGCGGCCAAAGACGGGCGACCCGCAGCGCGGGCAGAAGAAGCGCCCCGCGTAGCTCCCCGTCTCGCCTTCCACCTCCACCGCATCTTCGGGATAGATCGCCGAGGCATGAAACAAGGCGCCATGATGCTTGCGGCAATCGAGACAATGGCAAACGCCAACCCGATAAGGGTTTCCCCTCGCCGTAAATCGGACGTTGCCGCATAGGCAGCCACCGGTGACGCGCTCCATGCTCTAGCTCCTTAAATCCAAGGGAGCCGATGGTTTACACCGAAGGCCGCCGCCATCGCAAATTCCGGCGCTCGACGGCAAGCAATCGAGTTTGGGTGCACCGCACAATTTCCTTGCCGGACAGCGGTCTTTGACGTAGCGTTTCGGCATGTCGAGCACCGACCCCTTCGCCGCGATATCAGATCCGAACCGGCGGTTCCTGCTGGAGCAGCTGAGGCGCGCGCCGAAGACGGTCAATGAACTGGCCGAAACCCTTCCGATCAGCCGCCCGGCGGTCTCGCAGCATCTGAAGGCGCTTCTGGATTCCAACCTCGTATCCGTCACCTCAGAGGGCACGCGGCGGATCTACGCGGTCAACAATCGCGGCTTCGACAGGCTCAATCTGTGGCTGGATCAGTTCTGGGCGTAAAGCACGCGTAGAAATGAAAATGCGCCAGTCCAACTCCGCACTGAATGGACTGACGCACGATTTTTAAAGCCACCGGGCTCTTGCTAAACCTGTTTAAAGATTGGATTTTTGTCCTTCAAGACTGCAAGTGATCGACCGGTGATCTCAAGTTATTCCATTAGTGAACGGAAGATTTCAGACGTTGGATTTCGTCCTTGATACGCAGCTTTCTGCGCTTGCACTCTGCAATGTCTGCATCGCGCTTAGAGGGAGATGTCATCAGCGCGTGCAGCTCCTCCTCAAGAGCTCCATGCTTCTTCTCGAGTGACTCAAGATGAGCTTGAACAGTCATTTGACCCTTCCTTCCTCTTGCCTTCCCCAGCCATCCATCGCTGGAGTTCTAGGCGTCAACCTTTCGACTGTGACATATTTTTGAAGGCTTGTCGAAGGCGAAAACGTGGTGCCTCGATGGCAAATTCATGATCAACACTAACTTCCCGTTACCGCTATTTGGTGATAGGAGCTTGCGGAAATCATCGGCGCAACGGACAAGGTCCGAGGACGGTAATGGGGAATGCAAATGGCCGATCAGGAACAGGCGGAAATCAGGCTCATCGCGGCTCGGCTGCGTCAGGAGCATGAGGATTATGACGCCGCGATCAACGCCATGATTGCTACCGGATGCGACGCTCTGCGCGTTCAGCGCATGAAGAAGAAGAAGCTTGTGATCAAGGACAAGCTGACGAAGATCGAGGATCAGATCATCCCGGATATCATCGCCTGAAGGGGACGTGCCGTTGACGATGACAGACAGACCACCCGTTGCCATCATCATGGGCAGCCAGTCCGACTGGGAAACCATGAAGAACGCCGCCGACACGCTTGAGGCGCTCGAAATTCCCTACGAGGCGCGCATCATTTCCGCCCACAGAACGCCGGACCGGATGGTCAGCTTCGCGAAGAATGCGCGTGACGAAGGCTTCAAGGTCATCATCGCCGGCGCCGGTGGCGCAGCCCACCTTCCGGGCATGACGGCGGCCTTCACGCCGCTTCCGGTTTTCGGCGTGCCGGTCCAGTCGAAGACCATGTCCGGCCAGGACAGCCTTCTTTCGATCGTGCAGATGCCGGGCGGCATTCCCGTCGGCACACTGGCGATCGGCAAGGCGGGCGCCATCAATGCAGCACTGCTCGCTGCCGCGGTTCTCGCCCTTTCCGATGAAGATATCGCCGACCGGCTCGACGAATGGCGCGATCGCCAGAGCGGCGCGATCGCCGAATACCCGATGGACGACAGATGACTGCAAAGACGATCGGCATCATTGGCGGCGGCCAGCTTGGCCGCATGCTTGCCATGGCCGCAGCCCGCCTGAATTTCCGGACGATCATTCTGGAGCCACAGGCAGACTCTCCCGCCGCGCAGGTGGCCAACCGCCAGATCACCGCTGCTTATGACGACCCGGCGGCGCTTGCCGAGCTTGCCGCCGTCTGCGACGTCGTCACCTACGAATTCGAGAACGTGCCGGTTGCCGCTGCCGAAACGCTGGCCGCGAGCGTACCGGTCTATCCGCCGCCGAAGGCACTCGAAGCCGCGCAGGATCGTCTGATCGAAAAGCGCTTCATCAACGACTGCGGCATCCCGACCGCAAAGTTCCATGCGGTAGACAGCCAGGAAGACCTGGAAGCCGCGCTCAAGGATTTCGGCGGACAGGGCGTGCTCAAGACCCGGCGCCTCGGCTACGACGGCAAGGGCCAGAAAGTATTCCGCTCGCCGGCCGATAGCGCCGAGGGCGCTTATGCCGCGCTCGGCAGCGTGCCGTTGATTCTCGAAAGCTTCGTCGCCTTCGAGCGTGAAATCTCGATCATTGCCGCCCGGGCAGTGGATGGCAGCGTCGCCGTCTTCGATCCCGCCGAGAATGTCCACAGGAATGGTATCCTCCATACCTCGACGATCCCGGCATCGGTTTCGGACGCCACCGCCGCGGCCGCCCGCGAGGCCGCTGGGAAGATTCTCTCTTCCCTCGGCTATGTCGGCGTCATCGGCATCGAGTTCTTCGTACTCGCCGATGGCGGCCTGATCGCCAACGAAATGGCCCCGCGCGTCCACAATTCCGGCCACTGGACGGAGGCCGCCTGCGTGGTTTCCCAGTTCGAGCAGCACATCCGCGCCGTTGGCGACCTGCCGCTCGGCGATGCCGGGCGCCACTCGGACTGCGTCATGCAGAACCTGATCGGTGACGACATCCTGACCGTTCCGGACTGGCTAAGGCACAAGGATGCGCTTGTCCATCTCTATGGCAAGACCGAGTCCCGGCCGGGCCGCAAGATGGGCCACGTGACGGTGCTGACGGCGAAAACCTAGGATTTTGCCGGATAAAAGGCCTTCATGTGGTTGACACAGGAATGCCATCGGGTTATCTGCCTGCCCAACCTAAAGGCGCGCCACGAGCGCGCTTTTGAATGTTTAAAGATACGGGCGAATGTGAAATTCCCCCCAGAGATCGCGGATCAGAAAAATGAAGATCAAGAATTCGCTCAAGTCGCTCAAGGCTCGTCACCGTGACAACCGTCTGGTTCGCCGCAAGGGCCGCATCTACATCATCAACAAGCTGAACCCGCGCTTCAAGGCTCGTCAGGGCTGATTGCGCATTCCGGAGGCGATCGGCGGCACGGCTGCTCGATCGCTCGTTTCCGGTGGGTCGCTTCGGTGATCACGTCAAATTTTCTTTGATCTTGTGCGTTGGCGGGCTACATTGTCCGCCATGCGCTTTTTTGCTTTGCTCTCCGCGGCTCTGCCGCTGACCCTTGGCCTCCTCGCTCCGATCGTTCCTGCCGCCGCTGCGGAAAAGGACGTCATCGTCGAGCAGCCGGATGCCAATGCCTCCCCAAAACACCGGCTCGACAATCTCTATGCGCAGCTGAAGCGCGAGCGTGATCCAGAGAAGGCGAACGGCATCGCCCAGGAAATCCGCGTGGAATGGAACGATTCCGGCAGCGCCACCGTCAATCTGCTGATGCAATGGGCCGACAAGGCAATCGAGGACAAGCGCAATGTCGCAGCACTCGATTTCCTCGATCAGGCAATCGCGCTGAAGCCCACCTATGCCGAGAGCTGGAACCGCCGGGCAACGCTGAACTACGCGTCCGGCAATTATCGCAAGTCGATGTCCGACATCGAGCATGTGCTGGAACTCGACCCCCGCCATTTCGGCGCGCTCTCGGGCATGGCGGCGATTCTCAACGACACCGGCAACGAACAGCTGACGCTGAAGGCCTGGGAACGCTTCCTCGATGTCTTCCCCGCCAACCGCACGGCGCAGGACCAGGTGAACACGCTGTCCGAAAAGCTGGCCGGCAGCCGGACCTGATCTTGACGGCGGCACGCCGCACCCAATCTTAGGGAAAAGCGATATATCCTCCCGGTCCCACCATGCTTGCCGAAGTTTCCGCCCTCCTCGCCCCCATTGCCGCAGCGATAGGTTATAGCTCCTACAAGGCCCGCCAGTTCGAGCGCGCCTCTCCCAATATCGGTGAGCTCATCGATATCGGCGGCTATCGCCTGAACTCGCTGCACATTCCGCGCCCGGAGACCGCCGACTTGCCGCCTGTCGTCTTCATCCACGGCGCCAGCGGCAATCTGCTCGACCAGACCGGCGCCTTCCTGCGCCCGCTCCAGGGCCGCGCCGAGATGCTCTTTGTCGACCGGCCGGGCCACGGCTATTCCGAACGCGGCGGACCTGAAAACGCCATCCCCTCCGGCCAGGCCGCGGCAATTGCCCGGCTGATGGAAAAGCGCGCGATTGAAAAGGCGATCATCGTCGGCCACTCCTTCGGCGGTGCCATCGCCGCCGCCTTCGGCGTTCATCATCCGGAAAAGACCGCCGGCTTGCTGTTTCTGGCGCCTGCGACGCATCCCTGGCCGGGCGGTATCGACTGGTATTATCACGTCGCGACGGCACCCGTTCTCGGCTGGCTGTTCAATCACGCCTTCGTCGTGCCGATGGGTCTGAGGCGGCTGGAACAAGGCACGCTGAACGTCTTCCGCCCGAACGGCAGGCCATCCGATTACATCGCCAGCACCGGCCCGTCGCTCGTACTGCGGCCCAGCACCTTCTACAACAACGCCACCGACTTCACACGCCTGCATGCCTATCTCGAGGCGGAATCGCACCGCTACCCTGAAATCGCCGCGCCGACCGTGATCATCACCGGAGACAGCGACGATATCGTCTGGGAGCATCTGCACTCGCAGGGCCTCGCCCGCGATATCGCAGGCTCCGAACTGGTGAAGATCAGCGGTGTGGGCCACAAGCCCGATTATCTCGCAACCGACGTGGCAATCGCAGCGCTGGAAAAGATCGCTGGCCTGCCGCGGGATCTGCAGGCCGCTGCACGCCTTGCGGAAGCGCGTCTCGCTGGAGAGATCGCGGCAGTTGCCGCCTGAAGCCTTGCTCCTGCACGAAGCCGAACCATATCCACTCCATAATTTATCTTTTGGAGGGGATCTCATGGACCGGCTTCAGGCCAGAACCATTTCGCTTTTCACCGCTTTCGCCTTCTCTCTCAGCCCGCTTTCCACCAGCTTCGCCGCCTCGCCCGCGCCCGTCGAAGGGCAACATGGCATGGTGGTGACCGCCCAGCATTTGGCGACCGATGTCGGCGTCGAGGTTCTGAAGAATGGCGGCAATGCCGTCGATGCCGCTGTTGCCGTCGGCTATGCGCTCGCCGTCGTCTATCCGACCGCCGGCAATATCGGCGGCGGCGGCTTCATGACGATCCGCATGAAGGACGGCAAGACCACCTTCCTGGATTTCCGCGAGCGCGCGCCGCTGGCCGCCACCAAGACCATGTATCTCGACGCCAAGGGCGATATCGTGCCGCGGGCCAGCCTGGATGGCTATCTCGCTGTCGGCGTCCCCGGCTCGGTCATGGGCTTCGAAACCGCGCGCGAGAAATACGGCACCAAGTCGCGTGCCGATCTTCTGGCTCCCGCCATCGCCTTTGCCAAGAACGGCTTTACCTTCGAACAGGGCGATGCCGCGACCCTCGCGGACAGCGCCAAGCGCCTCGCCAAGGATGAAGCTGCCGCAAAAATCTTCCTGAAGGACGGCAAGCCGCTGACCGCCGGTGAAAAGCTTGTCCAGCCAGAGCTCGGCACCGTGCTCCAGGCAATTTCCGAGAAGGGCACTGACGCCTTCTACAGAGGCGCGCCGGCCGAGGCCATCGTCAAGGCCAGCCAGGCCAAGGGCGGCATCCTCGCCAAGGAGGATTTCGAGCAATATTCCGTCCGCGAATTGAAGCCGATCGAGTGCAATTACCGCGGCTATGACATCGTCTCCTCGCCCCCGCCCTCATCGGGCGGCGTCATCATCTGCGAAATCCTCAACGTTCTCGAAGGTTATCCGCTGTCCTATCTCGGCTACGGATCGGCCGAGACCGTGCATGCCATGGTCGAAGCCATGCGCTACGCCTATGTCGATCGCAATGCGGCGCTCGGCGATCCCGACTTCGTCGAGAATCCCGTAAGCAAGCTGCTAGACAAGGCCTATGCGAAGGATATCCGTGAGAAGATCGATCCCTACAAGGCCGGCAAGTCTGAAGACCTGAAGCCGCTCGGCGGCAAGGAAAGCACCGAGACGACGCATTATTCGATCATCGACGACGAAGGCAACGCCGTTGCCGTCACCTACACGCTGAACGGTTCCTTCGGCGCCGGCGTCGTCGCACCCGGCACCGGCATCCTGCTTAACAACGAGATGGACGACTTCACCTCGAAGCCCGGTGTGCCGAACCTCTACGGTCTCGTGCAGGGCGAAGCGAACGCCATCGCCCCGAAGAAGACGCCGCTCTCCTCGATGAGCCCGACGATCATCTCCAAGGATGGCAAACCCTTCATGGTGATCGGCAGCCCTGGCGGCTCGCGCATCATCACCATCACGCTGGAAGCGATCCTCAACGTCATCGATTTCGGCATGGATATCAGCCAGGCGGTGAACGCCCCGCGCATCCACCATCAATGGCAGCCGGACAAGGTCTATCTCGAGCCCTACGCGCTGTCGCCGGATACAGAAAAGACGCTGGCCGCCATGGGCTACGCCTTCGACGGCGGCAACGACGCGCCGGTTTGGGGCCAGGCAGCCGGTATTCTCGTCGGCGGCAAGAGCCTTGCCCATATCGAGAAGGGCGGCGGCGCGCGCTATTACGGCGCCATGGACAGCCGCGCCACGGAAGGTGCTGCCAAGGGCTACTGATCAGCGGATCCGGGCGTGAACGAAATCGCCCTGGATCTTAACCTGCGGCCTGGCGCCCGGCACACTCGGCCTCATGGCATCGACAAGCGATGCCTTGGCTGTCACGGTATAGTCGACGTCGACCTCGCCTCCGAAATCGAGATCGGCCTCAAGCGCCTGCGCGCTGATCCCGACCGTCTCGTTGCTGCCAATCGACGCATAGCTCAGATTGGCGCGAACGGCCGCGCCGGCGATATCGACCGCGGAGGCATGGCCGTTCAGCGTGATATCGGCGGCCCGGCCAGATGTTCGGAGACTGCCAAAGTTGCCGTCGAGCCGCGCCGTGAACGCCTGCTGTTCGATCTGAACCGCGGAGCCGGCAGGCACATTCGCCGACACGCGTGGGACGCAGTCGCCGAGATCGCTCCAGGCGGAAACGGCGGCACGTATCGTCATCACGGTGCCGGTAACCTCGACCTGGCTCTCGTCCTTGCAGGCATTGAAGAACCAGCTGGAATACCATGACGAGAACCAGCCGCGGCGGTGGCCTGACGTCGTTGCCTCATAGGGCTTAGCGGCATCGGTGGTGATCCGGATCGAGCTGGCATCACCCTCGATGACGATCGAGCGAATGGCAGTCACGTCGAACGCCTCGCCCGGCGAGAACGATCCGCCGAAGGCTGACAAGAGTGTCGCGAAGAAAAGCGGAATGGCAAGAATTGTGGTCATGGCTATACTCCCTGATCGGCACCGGGGAATCCGGTCCCGACAAGCTGCCGGGTGAGCCGCCTTTTCGAGACCTCAATCGCGTTCCGGGTCGCACGCGATTGCGATCGAGGCCATTGTCGTGCTCAAATCGCTCATACAGACCCGGACGCCGCAGATGATTTTCGTTCCGCTTCCCTTCGTTGTCGCCTTCCTGCTGTCGATCGTGCTGATCCGCATGATCCGCCAGGAAGGAACCGATGCGCCGGACAGACGCCTCTTCCAGCTGCTGATCGCTGCCTATGCCCTGCAATCAGTGCTGATCGGCGTGCGCTGGGGCTATGACGTCCTGGCGATCATGCCGTTCCAAGCGGTTCTCGCTGCCGTCGTCGCGCCACTGACCTGGCTCTCCTTTCAACGCCTGACGCTCAGCCAGCCTGCGCCGCTCAGAGACCAGTGGCCGCATATTTTGCCCGCCATCCTGGTTGCCATGCTCTTCGCCTTCTGGCGCGATCCGGTGAGCCTCGTGCTCATCCTGATCTTCCTCGGCTATGGAGGCGCCCTCGTCTGGCTCGCCCGGTGCGGACCCGACGGGTTGCCTGCCGCCCGTTTCGACGGCGCGCTGCTCTCCTACCGTTCGCTGGTCGCGACGGCGGCAGCAGTCATTTTGTCGGCCATCAGCGACGTCTTCATCACGCTCGATTTCGTCCGCACCGGCGGCCTTCACGCGGGCGCCATCGTTGCGCTCGGCAATGTCATCGCGCTGATGATCCTCGGCGGTGCCGCGGCCATCGCCGGCGGCAGTCAACCGGCCGAGACTGAACCCGCCGAGGCCCCGATGCCCACCCCGACCGTCGAGGATGGCGAAGTGGCCAAGGCACTCGATGCGCTGATGCAAGCCAAAGAGATCTACCGGGATCCCGAACTCAACCTGAACCGCATCGCCCGCAAGCTCTCGCTGTCAGCCCGCCGTGTGTCGATGGCGGTCAACCGCATCCACGGCGTCAGCGTCTCGCAATATGTCAACGAATTCCGCATCCGCTCCGCCTGCAATCAGCTCGACGGAACCGACCTGCCGGTTACCCGGGTGATGTTCGACTCGGGCTTCATCAGCAAGTCGAATTTCAATCGCGAGTTCCTGCGCGTCACAGGCAGCAGCCCGACCGAATACCGCCGCCGGGAACGCGCGCCGCGGCAGCCGGCGGAAGACATCACAAGGGTTTTCGTGTCACCGTGACAAAGCGGGGCGTTACAACCGCCCTGTCACATTCTATTCATGGCGCAGCACATCAGCCGAAAGAACATCCCATGGCATCCATTGAAATGATCGTTGCCGCCCGTGCCCGCCTGCGCGGACATGCCAGGCGCACGCCGCTGCTCTCCTCGCCGTTCCTCGATGAAATGGCCGGGCGGCGGGTCTTCGTGAAGGCCGAATGTCTGCAGCATACCGGTTCCTTCAAGTTCCGCGGCGGCTGGTCGGCGGTATCGGGGCTGGAGCCCGATGTCCGCAAGCGCGGCGTCATCGCCTTCTCCTCCGGCAACCATGCCCAGGGCGTGGCCCTTGCTGCCAAGCTGCACGGCGTTCCCTCGGTCATCATCATGCCCTCGGACGCGCCGAAGCTGAAGATCGACAACACCCGCGCCTTCGGCGCCGAAGTGGTGCTCTATGACCGCGCCAAGGAAGACCGCGACGCGATCGGCGACCGTCTCTCCGCCGAGCGCGGCCTGACGCTGGTCAAGCCGTTCGACGAACCGCTGGTCATCGCCGGACAGGGTACGACCGGCCTCGAGATCGCCGAACAGGCGGAAGAGGAAGGCATCAAGGCAGCGGAAGTGCTGATCCCCTGCGGCGGTGGCGGCCTGAGCTCCGGCGTCGCACTGGCGCTCGAAGCCAGCGCGCCGTCCTTCACCGTCCGCACCTGCGAGCCCGAGAAGTTCGACGACTTCGCGCGCTCGTTGGCCTCGGGCGAAATCAAGCGCAACGCCTCGATGACCGGCTCGATCTGCGATGCGATCATCACCCCCGAGCCCGGCAAGATCACCTTCCCGATCCTGAAGCGCCTTGCCGGTGCCGGCATCGTCGTGACCGATGAAGAGGCACTCCGCGCCATGGCGCTCGCCTTCAAGCGGCTGAAGGTCATCGTCGAGCCGGGCGGCGCAGTCGCGCTTGCCGCGGCTTTGTTTCACGGCAAGGCATTGGAGAGCGACACCGTCATCGCCATTACCTCTGGCGGCAATGTCGACACCGATGTTTTTGCCATGGCGCTGGAGCGTTTCGGCTAGTTCGGACGTCGGTCAGGCCATGAGACGGGCGTTCGACGCAACGCCGTCCAGAGCTTCCCGCGCTGCCTGCAGCACGATCGATGAAAGCCGCGCGGTGGCCGCATCCGGGTCCGCCTCGGCGCGATGCAGCACCAGGCCGAGTGACGGCAGAGCGGGCAAGCTGGCGGCCTCGGGCGAAACTGGCTTCACCTTGGCGGGGAGACCGATCGGGGTGCGGGTGGTGATGCCTAATCCTGCCGCCGTCGCCGCCCAGAGGCCACCGAGGCTGGGGCTGACGAAGGAGAGCCGCCAGGGAATGTTGGCATGGTCGAGCGCGTCGATTGCCGCGGTCCTGAGCAGACAGGGCGCTTCGAGCGACGCCAGCGGCAGTGGTTCGCCACTCTCGGCTGTCCAGCCCTGTGGCCCGGAGGACGGACCGATCCACAGCATCGGCACCTCGCCCACCATCTCGCAATGGGCCGTCGTGTTGCCGCTGCTCCAGGCAAGCGCCAGATCGAGCTTGCCCGTCGTCACCCGCTCGATCAGCTCGGTATTGCGCACGACCCGTGCCTCGATCCGGACTTTCGGATGCGCCCGGGCGAAACGGCCGAGCACCTCCGGCAAAACCGTCTCGCCGAAATCCTCCTGCAGCCCGAGCCGCACCCAGCCTTCGAGCTCGACGCTCTGGATCGCGGCCGCTGCTTCGTCATTGAGCTCCAGGAGCCGCCGCGAATAGGCGAGCATCGTCTCCCCGGCATCGGTCAATGCCAGCCCGCGGCCGGACTTGCGGAAGATCGGCGTTCCCGCCTGCTCCTCCAGCTTCTTCAACTGCGCGCTGACGGCCGATGTCGAGCGTCCGAGACGCTCGGACGCCTTCGCGAAATTGCCGAGCTCCATGCCGGTCACGAAAGTCCGGAGAACATCCAGGTCAAAATTTGTCTTGCGCATTATCAATCCCAATTTTCAGGATCATAAGTTCAATATATTCTGATTTTATGGATTAATGTGACGTGCGATGTTCCTCCTGTCAAGATTTCAAGCAAGGAGGCTCCCATGCCCTTCGTTCGCATTTCTCTCCTCAAAGGCAAGTCACCGGACTATCTACGTGCCCTCTCCGATGGCATCCATCACGCCCTCGTCGAAACCTTCGACGTGCCCCCGGCCGATCGCTTCCATGAGATTCAGCAGCACGAGGCGGGCGAGCTGATCTTCGACCGCAATTATCTGGCTGGACCACGATCGGACGATTTCGTCATCTTTGCCATCCGCGCCGGACGCCCTCGCAGCACCGAGATGCGCAAGGCTTTCTTCAAGCGCGCCGCCGAGCTGCTGGGCGAAGCGCCAGGGCTGCGGAAGGAAGACATCATGATCATCATCAACAGCTCCGACCCCGACGAATGGTCCTTCGGCGACGGCGTGGCACAGATGGCGGACGAGGGCTGGCGGGCCCGCGCCATGGGAGAGCCGTCATGAGCGGCAATGACCAACAGGGTGTCGTGGGGCCGGAACGGATGGAGATAATTCAATGATCGCCATGCAATACAGCTTCACCCTGCCCGCCGATTACGACATGGGTATCATCGACCGCCGCATGCGCGAGCGCGGCCCGGGCACCGACGGCTTCCCGCATCTCACCTTCAAGGCGTATCTCAGCGCCCGCAAAGGCGAGTTCGGCGGCCAGGAAAATCTCTACGCTCCCTTCTACCTCTGGGACCAGCCGGAGGGAGCAAGCAACTTCATCACCGGCCCGGGCTTCCAGGCCCTGACGCAATCTTTCGGCCGGCCAAGCATCGACCAGTGGATGGTCTGGCACGCCGAAACCGCTGCCGGTCTCGGCAACGCCAAATTCGCGACCGCCGAGCGTCTCCCGATCGAGCCACATGCCGATCTCGCGGCTCTGCGCGCGGAAGAAGCGGAGCGGGCAAGGCAGACGGGACGCAAGCGCGATGCGCTGGCCTCGATCTCGGGCTTCGAAGCCCGATCATGGTCGCTCGTCCGCCTCATGCTCTACGCGGACATGCCGTTGATATCAGGTGACGGCCAGATCTACCGCGTCGGGCATATGTCGCTGCCCGCCGCCATTCAGGCCGTTGCCCGGCGGTAAAACGCGAGCGAACCCGCGAGAGCCAGGAGCGCGCCTCCACAAGCGCGCTCAAGCCACACGGCACCGCTCGTCTTGAGAAAGCGTGCCGCTTGCGAACCGAACACCGCGTAGCCGAACATGATGAGGAAATCGAGCGCGGCGAAGACCAGCGCAAGCAGCAGATACTGTGATGCCTGCGGCAATGCGGGATCGATAAACTGCGGCAGAAAGGCGGAAAAGAACAGGTAGCCCTTCGGATTGGTGACAGCCACCATGAAGCTCTTCAGCCCGATAGCAATCGCTGACCGGGATCCGCCGCCCTGCTCCGCGAGCGCGACATCGAGAGATCCCTTCGATCGCAGCAGCATGACGCCGAGAAAGGCGAGATAGGCCGCGCCGCAATATTTCAGCACGGAGAACCAGAATTCCGACGCGGCAAGCAAGGCACCGAGACCAACGGCGACGGCCCCGATCAGGACGAAATCCGAAAGCACGGCGCCCAGCATGCCGGGGATAGCCCGCCTGACGCCGTAGCGCGAGCCGTTGTTGAGCGCCAGCAGGACCGTTGGCCCAGGTGTTGCAATCCCAACAAAAGAAACTGCGGCAAAGGCCAGAATTGTAACGGCGTCCATATCCACCTCCCGGATTTTTCCGGAGGCTCGCATGTCGCCATCGTCCGTTCAAGATTACCGCAAAAGAAAAACCCGCCGGTTTCCCGGCGGGCTATCGAGACTAAAGCCTTGAACCTATCAGACGCCGCTGCGCCCGTCGGAGCCGATATAGGCAATGCGGATCATGTTGGTCGCACCCGGCGTGCCGAGCGGAACGCCGGCCGAGATGATGATGCGGTCGCCCGGCTTGCCGAAGCCTTCGTCGGCAACGATGCGGCAGGCGCGGTTGACCATGTCGTCGAGGTCGGTTGCGTCATGGGTAACGACGCAATGCAGGCCCCAAACGATCGCCAGACGGCGGGCCGTCTTGATGATCGGCGACAAGGCCAGGATCGGAACCTGCGGACGCTCGCGCGAGGCGCGCAGGCCCGTCGTGCCCGACGAGGTATAACAGACGATGGCGGAGAGCTTCAGCGTTTCGGCAATCTGGCGCGCTGCGAGCGAGATCGCGTCCGCGCCGGTTGCTTCAGGCTGGGCGCGCTGCGCGTAGATGATACCCGGATAGTGCGGCTCGCGCTCGATGGCCGTGGCGATCGACGCCATGGTCGAGACAGCCTCGACCGGATAGTCACCCGATGCGGATTCGGCCGACAGCATGACGGCATCGGCGCCTTCGAAGACGGCGGTGGCAACGTCGGACACTTCGGCGCGGGTCGGAACCGGTGCCGTGATCATCGATTCCAGCATCTGCGTGGCGACGATGACAGGCTTGCCCGAACGGCGGCAGGCGCGGATCAGCTGCTTCTGGATGCCGGGAACGGCTTCGAGCGGCATTTCGACGCCGAGGTCGCCACGGGCAACCATCAGGGCGTCGGAGAGCTCGATGATTTCTTCGATGCGCTCGATTGCCTGCGGCTTCTCGATCTTCGACATGATGCCGACGCGGCCCTTGGCGATCTTGCGCACTTCGGCGAGATCTTCCGGACGCTGCACGAAGGAAAGCGCCACCCAATCGACGTCGTCGGTGGCCAGAACGGCATCGAGGTCGACGCGGTCCTTGTCGGTCAGAACGCCGACGGTGAGAAGCGTGTCGGGAAGGCTGACACCCTTGCGGTCGGAAATCTTCGTGCCCGAGATGACTGTGGTGACGATGCTCTTGCCGTCGCACTTTTCAGCGCGCAGCGCCAGCTTGCCGTCGTCGATCAGCAGGCGATGGCCCGGCTGCACCGATTCCAGGATTTCCGGATGCGGCAGGAAGACGCGGGTCGCATCACCGGGGGCTTCGTTGTTGTCGAGCGTGAACGTCTGGCCGGGCTTCAGGTCGACCTTGGTGTCGGCGAACTTGCCGACGCGCAGCTTCGGACCCTGCAGGTCGGCGAGGATGCCGATCGGACGGCCGGAGCGGGCTTCGACCGAGCGGATGCGCTGGATCAGCGTGCGCATCACGTCATGGCTGGCATGGCTCATGTTGATGCGGAAAACGTCGGCACCGGCCTGGTGCAGCTTCTCGATCATCGCTTCGTCGCTGGAGGCGGGGCCGAGCGTTGCGAGGATTTTTACTTTGCGGTTACGCTTCATCAATTCGGGCTTTCTTGCGTTCCGGGCGTATCGGAAAGTTGGACCATCCAGCTGCCCTGGCGGCCCGTATCATATTCCTTGAACCCCATCTTCTGGTAGCCACGGGCATAGCAGTCATTGACGCCCGTGATCTTGAATTCGTTTTCCGCTACGCACATCTGAACATCGCCCGTCCAACGGCCTCCCCGGGCGGCATCTTCTGCGTAGAGGTAATAGTATCGCGACTGCAGCTCTCCTTCGATCAGCGTCGCGCAGGTCGTTGCCGGGACCTGCCACCAGCCTTCGGTGATCCAGCCATCCTTGGCACGATAGCCGATGGCGACCCCGACCAGATTTTGCGTGCCATTGCACACACGGAAATCCGCGCGGGCCGCTTCGGCGGCGAAGAATGGCGTCATGGCTGCGAATGCGAACAAGGCGAGGCGGGCAAGCGGCCCGGACCGGGTGAGGAAACTTGGTGCGGCTTGCATCAACACGGCTTCCGATTTGCTCCCACGGTTATTCGTTTTCCCGTGCCTTCTTGCGCCGCCATCCCGCGAATGTCAACGCGATGCTAATCGATTATATTCCTTTCATAACCTGCTTGTGACCGGCGCATTGCCGCAGACGCGCGATGATCCGGCTTGAACCTCCGGCACGTGCATGCGATCAGTGACCCCTCGCCCGAAATGACGAATGGCCATTTGCTGATGGAAGACTTCCAACCCTTTGAAATCCTACCCGGCAAACATGACAGCGGCATGGTGATCCTCGGCGATCACGCCATGAACCGGCTGCCCGAGAGCTATGGCAAGCTCGGCCTGCCGGAGACTGCCTTTGCGCGGCATATCGCCTATGACATCGGCATCGAGGGACTGGTTCGCAGCCTCTCGGCGAAGCTTGGCGTGCCTGCGGTCCTCGGCGGTTTCTCCCGCCTGCTGATCGACCCGAACCGTGGCGAAGACGACCCGACGCTGATCATGAAAATCTCCGATGGCGCGATTATTCCGGGCAACCACCCGATCTCCGCGGCCGAATGGCAGAGCCGCATCGAGCGCTTCCATCGCCCGTATCATGATGCCGTGTCGGCGGAGATCGCCAAGGTGGCAAACGCTGCCGGCAAGGCGCCGCTGGTTCTGTCGCTTCATTCCTATACGCCGGCCTGGAAGGGCGTTGCGCGCCCCTGGCATGCGGCCGTGCTGTGGGACAGCGATCACCGCGCCGTTGGTCCTCTGCTTGACATGCTGCGCCGCGATCCCGATCTCATTGTCGGCGACAACGAGCCATATGATGGTGCGCTGAAGGGCGACACCATGTACCGGCACTGCATGGTGACGGGTATCCCGCACGCGCTCCTCGAGGTCCGCCAGGATTTGATCGGCGACGAGGCCGGGATTGCCGATTGGGCGGCACGCTTGGCACCGGTCTTTCAGGCGATGAATGCCGATCCGGAGTTGCACGAGTACAAGGTGCATCCCTCGCGCACCGGCCCCTACGCATGAAGGAAGAGACGATGACGGAATTGACCAAGGAACAGCAGACCGAATTCGAGGCGGCCGCCTTTCGCCGTCTGGTCGCCCATCTGCGTGAACGCAGCGACGTTCAGAATATCGATCTGATGAACCTCGCCGGCTTCTGCCGCAACTGCCTGTCGAACTGGTATCGCGAGGCGGCCGAGGAAAACGGCGCGCCGGTGACCAAGGATCAATCCCGCGAGATCGTCTACGGCATGCCCTATGACGAGTGGAAGAACCTCCACCAGAACGAGGCGTCGGAAGCACAGAAGACGGCTTTTGCTGCGAACAATCCCCACAAATAACGTCATCGCCGCCGAAGGGACTTGACCGCGGCGCCGCTTCACGGCAGTTCACTGGCCACGAATTCCAATCCGAAAAAATCAGGAGAACACGGATGTCTGATGCTCATGGCGTCGCCCGCGATCAGCTTCGCGCTTTTGTCGAGCGTATCGAACGCCTGGAAGAAGAAAAGAAGACCATCGCCGACGACATCAAGGATGTCTACGGCGAAGCCAAGGGCATGGGCTTCGATACCAAGATCCTCAAAAAGGTTGTCGCCCTGCGCAAGAAGGACGAACAGGAGCGCATGGAAGAAGATGCGATCCTCGACACCTACCTGCACGCCCTCGGCATGATCGAAGCTCCGCCGGAAGGCTGATCCCAGATATTTTCGTCGAAAGCCGCCGGGCCCAGCGCTCTGGCGGCTTTTTTTTTGCCGTGAAAGAGCAAAACAAAAAAGCCGCCGGATCGCTCCAGCGGCTTTTTCAGTGAACTCGAAACCGGTCAGTTCGTGTTGAACTTCTTCACTTCCATGAAGTTGACCGCAGTACCGCTGAAACGGCCGGGGTCGATCGAAGCGGTCTTGACGTTGAAGCCTTCGGCATAAACGGCGGTCGGCTGGGCGCGGAGCGTCTGGCTGACGAAGCGCGGAGCCTTGACCGGCTTGGTGACCATTTCCAGCCGGGCATTGGTCAGCGCCCACTGCGAGATCATCTTCTGCGTCAGCTTCGGCTCGGTGCGAACAGAAGCACGGCCCGCATCGGCGGCGGCGGCAACGGCCTTGGTCGGACGGCCACCCTTGGAGGGCGCCACCGGTGCCGCATCCTCGCTCACGCGCTGAGGCAAATCGAAGCTGTCACCGAAGCTTGCGGTCTTGGCAGGCGCCAGAGCGGCCAGCTGTACCGGTGCCCGCTCAGCCGGCTTGATCGCACCGGGCATTGCCGCGCTGATCGCCTGCTCGACGGTCGACGGCGCGAGAGCCGCAACCTTCTGGCTGGCTGCAGCGCCATCCTTGGCGAGCTGCTGGGCAACGGCCGGGGAAAGCTGCTCTGCTTCCGCCTCGTCGCCTGCGGCGTCCGGATCGGCAGCGGCAAGCAGGTTCTCTGCAGCCACCGGACGATCGACCGGAGTGGGTATCGGCATCGCCGGATCGATGGACGCGAGTTCGGCATCACCCGGATCGCGACGCTGGCCAAGCAACTCAGGAACAGGAACGCGATACGTGCTGAGGTCGGCAAACTGCTGCGGCTGGTCTTCCTGCGCGGTTGCGGCAGCAAGCGCCTGCTGGGCGGCATTGCCGGAATTTGCAGGCAGCATAGCATTGGCAACTTCACCACCGGCGAGCTGACCGGCAAAGGCCGGACGAACCTGCGGTACGGGCGCGTTTACCGCAGCCACCTGAACCTCTTCCTGTGCAGCAGGCTCAGCCGCGGCAGCCGGAGCTTCAGGCTTCGTCGGCGTTGCCTTGGCAACGGCGACCGGTGCCGAATCGTCCGAGCTGTCCTCTTCCTCGTCCGCCCCGCCGCCGAACAGCGCCGCAAACAGCGTCTTCGGCTTCTTGGACGAAGCAAGGTTGTCGCCACCCACGGCAGCAACGAGCGTGTCGGAGCTGACGCGGCGCTTGTAATCGGCGAGCGCCTGCTGGTAGCCCGGAAGCGGCGTACCGTCAGCCGGGATATGAAGCGTATTGCCCTTCGGGAAGAGCCGGACCAGCTCGTCGCGGCTCATGCGCGGCCAGGCGCGAACGCCGCCGACATCCATGTGCACGAAGGGCGAACCAGATTTCGGATAGAAGCCGACGCCGCCGACCTGCATCTTCATGCCGATGGCGCGCAGGGTTGCGAGCTTGACGTCGGGAATGAAGAAGTCCATCGCCTTGCCGAGCATGTGCTGGCTCTTTTCGGCGACGCCCGAATTGCGCGAACGCGCCTTCAGCATGGCGTTGGTGCCGGGCGAACGGAAACCGCAGACGACGTTGATGTAATCCTTCGAGCCGCTCTGGCGATAAACTTCCCAGATCAGGTCGAACAGATGCGGGTCCATCTTCGTCGGCTGGTTCTTGCGCCAGTCGCGAAGGAATCGGTTCAGCTGCTCAAGACCCTTCGGGTCGAACTTGCCGTTGCGTTTGTAAGTGATGACTGCCTTTTCACCGGTATGGATGAAATAGAGCTTGAGGCTGCGGGTTTCCCCCGCGGCCTCGGACGGCGTACCAACGAATACCGGTGAGGACACCGCGAGCGCGAGAAGGGCGGCCATCGCCGTCCTAACCGCCTTTCCGCCAACGTTGGCGCAACGTGTGCGCCAGCTCAAGCGCGAAGGCTTGGTATGCTCATTCAGATCCGGCAAACTCAATCCCCGTCAGACTGCCCAATAGTCCGGCTGTCCCAATGACTGTCAAATGCGGTGACACGATGGCAAAAATGCCACACACGATCAACCTTTTCTTTACATAGTCAACGATCGACTAACAAGTGGTTTATAAACAGTAACCGGACATGCTTGCGGGAATATTAACGCGGCAACGCTTATGCCGCGTCTTTCTGGGGATTATCGGGGTCGATACCGTAATCTTTCAGCTTCCTGTACAAAGTTGACCGTCCGATGCCGAGTTTGCGCGCAACTTGACTCATCTGGCCCCGATAGAATTTAAGGGCGAATCGGATCAACTCCTCTTCCACATCCGCAAGTTTGCGCACTTCGCCCGCCGGGCTGACGCTGGCGATGGCGTTATCGGGCGTCTCGACATGGCGGCCGGACGCGTCGATCATCGACGGCGGTGGAACGCTGTAATCAGCGGCCGCAAACTCGGCGGCATGGTCGCGATGCGAGTTGTCGGCCACCAATGCCAGATGATCGACGACGTCATATTCCGGCAGCTGAGCAGCAATCTGCGGGAAGTCCGTTTCCGTCAGTTCGGGTCCTTCGGCAAGCACGACGGCGCGGAAGATCGCATTTTCCAGCTGCCGGATATTGCCCGGCCAGTCATAGGCGGTCAGCAGCGCCAGCGCACCAGCGCTGACGGTCATGCGATGACCGTTCTTCTGTTCCGAAGAGAAGCGGTCGGCGAAGACGCGCACCAGATGCGGAATGTCCTCCTTGCGCTTGCGCAGCGCCGGAATGGTGATCGGGAACACGTTCAGGCGATAGTAGAGGTCCTCGCGGAAGTGGCCGTTCTTAACCTCTTCGATCAGGTCCTTGTTGGTCGCCGAAATCAGCCGGACATTGACCTTGTGCGCAGTGCGGGCACCGACCGTTTCGATCTCGCCCTGCTGGACCGCCCGCAGCAGCTTCACCTGAACCTCGAGCGGCAGGTCGCCGATCTCATCGAGGAAGATGGTGCCGCCATCGGCTTCCATGAACTTGCCGATGTGCCGTTCGGTCGCGCCGGTAAACGCACCCTTCTCATGGCCGAAGAGGATGCTTTCCACCAGATTGTGCGGGATCGCACCACAGTTGACGGTCACGAACGGCTTGCCGGAACGGTCACCGGCCGACTGGATGGCGCGGGCGACAAGTTCCTTGCCGACGCCGGACTCGCCTTCGAGAACGACCGGAATGTTCGACTGAGCGGCGCGCTGGGCCAGATCGATGACGCGGATCATCGCCGGGCTCGCCGAGACGATATCGTCGAAACCGACGACACCGGAGCGCGCGCGGCGGCCGGACCGGGCCTTCACTTCGCGCTGATCGAGCTTCATCGCGTTGGCGATCGACGTCGCGATACGTTCCGGGGAAACCGGCTTGACGACGAAGTCGAAGGCACCGGCGCGCATCGCCTGGACAACCGTTTCGATACCGCCTTGGCCGGTCTGAACGATCACCGGGATCTGTGTGCCAAATTCGTGCACCGCCTCGAGAAATTCGAGGCCGGTCATTTCCGGCATCATCAGATCGAGCACGATCACGTTGAAAAGGCCAGCATCGCGCTTGACCATCTCCAGGCCGATACGGCCGTTTTCTGCCTGATGGACGACGTGCCCGTGGCGCTCGATTGCGTTCTTCAACAGACGGCGCTGTACCGGGTCGTCCTCGACCACGAGTATCTGCCCTGCCCCTTTGAGCTCATTGTAACCGGTCATTGTCGCCTCACTTCATGCGAAACCTAGGTTGCACTCTGCCTGAAAGGCTTGAACATCCAGTTTTGAGAAATAATCGCATTTTAACGATTGTGACGATGGCGATTCCGTGCCGAAGCGGGGCCTTTCCGGCGTCGAAAGCCCCTTGATGCCGGGGCTTGGGGCGCATAGACAGTCAGACCTGTTTGAAAAGAGGAAGAGGAGCCCTGCCATGAATTTTGTGCTCAACGCCGCCGGTCTTAATTTTTCGGCAACATCTGCCGCCGGTGCAACCGACGCTGCGCTCGGCGATCTTCCGGTCTGGAAACTGCAGGATCTCTACCCTTCCGCAACCTCGACCGCCTTCACCAGCGACATGGAAAAGGCCGGCAAGGATTCGGTCGCCTTCGAGACAAAGTGGAAGGGCAAGCTGGCCGCCGCGGCCACCAGGACAGGTGCCGAAGGCATCGGCCAGGCGCTGAATGAATATGAAGCACTCGACGACATCATCGGCCGTCTCGGCTCCTTTGCCGGCCTTACCTATTTCTCCGATACGACCAGCCCGGCAAACGGCAAGCTCTATGGAGACGTCCAGGCGCGCATCACCGAATTCTCCGGCCATCTGCTGTTTTTCGCGCTCGAACTGAACCGCATCGACGATGCCGTGATGGACGCCTGCATGGCGAACGATCCCGCCGCCGGTCACTACCGGCCGTGGCTGGTCGACCTGCGCAAGGACAAGCCCTATCAGCTCGACGACAGGCTGGAGCAGCTCTTCCTCGAGAAGTCGATGACATCGGCCGCCGCCTTCAACCGCCTGTTCGACGAGACGATGGCCGAGCTGCGCTACGAGATCGACGGCGAGAAGCTGCCGCTGGAAGTGGCTCTCAACATGCTGCAGGATCCGAACCCGGAAGCCCGCCACAAGGCGGCCATGGCTCTGTCTGAAACCTTCAAGGCCAATATCCGCACCTTCACGCTGATCACCAATACGCTCGCCAAGGACAAGGACATTTCCGACCGCTGGCGCGGCTTCGAGGACATCGCCGACTCCAGGCATCTCGCCAACCGTGTCGAGCGCGAAGTCGTCGATGCGCTGGCCGCCGCCGTCAAGGAAGCCTATCCGCGCCTGTCGCACCGCTACTATGCGATGAAGGCGAAGTGGCTCGGAATGGAGCAGATGAATTTCTGGGACCGTAACGCGCCGCTGCCGGAAACCTCGAACGCTGTCATTTCCTGGAACGAGGCCAAGGATACGGTCCTTTCCGCCTACGGCAATTTCGCACCAGAAATGGCCGCGATCGCCAAGCGCTTCTTCGACGAGGAATGGATCGACGCACCGGTTCGCCCCGGCAAGGCGCCGGGCGCCTTCGCGCATCCGACCGTTCCCTCCGCGCACCCCTACGTGCTTGTCAACTACATGGGCAAGCCGCGTGACGTGATGACGCTCGCCCACGAACTCGGCCACGGCGTCCATCAGGTTCTGGCCGGCGGCCAGGGCGCGCTGATGTGCCAGACGCCGCTGACGCTCGCCGAGACCGCCTCGGTCTTCGGCGAAATGCTGACCTTCCGCGCCCTGCTCGACAAGACGGGTGACAAGCGCGAGCGCAAGGCGATGCTCGCCCAGAAGGTCGAGGACATGATCAACACGGTCGTGCGCCAGATCGCCTTCTACGAATTCGAGCGCAAGGTGCATACAGCGCGTAAGGCCGGCGAGCTGACCGCCGACGACATCGGCGAACTGTGGCTCTCCATCCAGTCCGAAAGCTTGGGACCGGCGATCAAGATTTCGGAGGGATACGAGACCTACTGGGCCTATATCCCGCACTTCATCCACTCGCCCTTCTACGTCTACGCCTACGCCTTCGGCGACTGCCTGGTGAACTCGCTCTATGCCGTCTACCAGAAGGCCGACAAGGGTTTTCAGGACAAGTATTTCGAGCTGCTCAAGGCCGGCGGCACCAAGCATCACTCCGAACTCCTGAAGCCTTTCGGCCTCGACGCCACCGATCCGTCGTTCTGGAGCAAGGGTCTGTCGATGATCGAAGGGCTGATCGACGAATTGGAAGCTTTGGATAAGGGCTGAAGTGATACGCTTTCTCCGCGCGGGGAGAAGATGGCCTGAAGGGCGGTCGGCGAGATGGCTTTCCGCATGTCAGGCGGGTTGCGCCGTCCTTGCTGCCGCCCAAGAGAGAACGAATGACGCCAACCCACCCACTCCCTCATTCCTGTGCTCGTCACAGGAATCCAGCCACGGCGCGTCTGCGCCGTGAAGGGAGTCTTTCGCGCCCAAGGACTTGGGCGCGCTGGATTCCTGTGACAAGCACAGGAATGAGGGAGGCGTAATTGGAGCCGACATCGAATCCCTTCATCCTCTTCCGCGACGATACAGTCGATCAGACGATGCTCTTTTCCGAGCCGTCCGAAATCATCATCGCGAACGACCGAGCCGAATTTTTCCCTGCCCTGCAGCGCATGCAAGACGCCAAGGCCGCAGGCAAATGGCTGGCGGGCTATATCTCCTACGAGGCCGGTTACCTCTTCGAAGACAAGCTCGCCCCCAAACTCCCTGCAAAGCTTCAGGCACCGCTCCTCTGTTTCGGCACCTTCGACGGTCCGGCACCCCAAGACCACGCGCTCGCCCGGCCGGTCCGCCGCCGCGACAACGAGGAGTTCCTGACCACCCCTAAGGCTGGCTGGAATTTCGAGATCTATAAGGAGCGCTTCGACCGCCTCCACTGGCACCTGCGCCAGGGCGACTGCTACCAGGCCAACCTCACCATGCCCATTGAGGCGCGCTGGAGCGGCGATCCGCTGGCCGCCTTCTGGTCGCTGATCGAGCGTCAGCCGGTGAAATACGGCGCCTATGCCGATCTCGGCGGCCCGATCATTCTGTCGCGTTCGCCAGAGCTCTTCTTCCGCACCGACGAGGATGGCTGGATCGAAACGCATCCGATGAAGGGCACCGCCAAGCGCGGCGCCGACGTCGCCGAGGACGAGGCGATCAAGGCGGCGATGCTGGCCGATATCAAGACGCAGGCCGAAAACCGGATGATCGTCGATCTGCTGCGCAACGATATCTCGCGGATCACTGAAGTCGGCACGCTCGATGTCCCGAAGCTTTTTGACATCGAGACCTATCCGACCGTGCACCAGATGGTGAGCCACGTGCAGGCGAAGCTGCTGCCCGACCTGACGATCCGCGATATCTTCGCCGCCCTTTTCCCCTGCGGCTCGATCACCGGCGCCCCGAAGCTCAGCGCCATGCATATCCTAGACGATCTCGAGGACCGGCCGCGCGACGTCTATTGCGGCGCGATCGGCATGATCGCTCCGACGGGGGCGATGCGCTTCTCCGTCGCCATCCGCACTATCAGCCTGTTCGACAATGGCCGCGCCGTCTTCAATGTCGGCGGCGGCATCGTCTTCGATTCGACCGCCGAAGCTGAATACGAGGAATGCCTGCTGAAGGCCCGCTTCGCCATCGGCGATCAGGAGATCGCCCGATGAACGACTTCTCGCTGATCGAGACCCTGCGCTTCGAGCCCAGCATCGGCTTTACCCGCCTGCGGCTGCATCTCGCCCGATTGGACCGCTCCGCCCGCCGCATCGGCTTCCCCGCACCGGTTCAGGCAGACGAGCGGCTGGAGGAAGCCGTCGCCGGTGCAACGGCACCGCTGCGCGTCCGCCTGACGCTCGATGCCGCCGGACGGATCGATGTCACGAGCGCCGCCTTCACGCCTCTGGCGAGGGACACCGTCTGGAAGATCCGCATCGCCTCGCAAAGGCTCGACAGCGCCGACAAGCTGCTGCGCATCAAGACGACGCGCCGGCAGGTCTATGAAGCCGCCCGGGCGGAATATCAGGCCAGCGAAGTCGATGAGGTGCTGATGCTCAACGAGAAGGACGAGGTCTGCGAGGGGACGATCACCTCGATCTTTCTCGACGACGGCTCAGGCGTGTTGCGCACTCCGCCGATCTCCTGCGGCCTGCTTGCGGGCGTCTTGCGCACCGAGCTGATCTGCCAGCGCAAGGCCCGCGTCGGCAGGATCAGCCTTGCCGATATCGCCAACGGAAAGCTCTTCATGGGCAATTCGCTGCGCGGATTGATCCCGGCGGTTCTCGTCTAGGCGACGATTTTCAGCCGGTCACGGCCGCTCTGCTTGGCGACATAGAGGGCTTCGTCTGCCCGCGCATAAAGCTGCTGGACCGTATCGCCGATCCTGACCTCCGCGAGCCCCGCCGAGCAGGTGTAGGAAAAGCCGGGAGACGCCGGCAGCGGGCGGGCGACACGAACCAGTTCCAGCACCCGATCGACGATGCGCTCCCCCTGTTCCAGCGTCGTATCCGGCAGCACGAGCATGAATTCCTCGCCACCGATCCGTCCGAAACTGTCGCGGCGCCTGACCATCGGCTGCACCCGGCGTGCGAAATCGATCAGCACCTGGTCACCCACCTGATGGCCGAAACTGTCATTGATGCGCTTGAAGAAATCGAGGTCGATAATGCACATGCAGCCGCTGATCGCCATCACTGACCCTTGGCGGAGGATCATGTGTTCCAAGGCTGACATCATGAAGCGCCGGTTGGAAATGCCCGTCAGTTCATCGGTCTGCGATGCCTTGAGCGCGAAATCTCGATCCTGCCTCAAATCCCGCTGGCTGGTCTTCATATGCGTGATGTCGCTGGCGATGCAGAGCATCCAGCCGTCGCGCTGAACTGTTTCCGTCATCCAGAACCAACGGCCATCGACGACATCGGTCTCGAAGGCACGAAACGGCAGCTTGCCGCGCCGTGACTGTGCCGAGATCAGCCATGCCTCGAAATCCGCGGTGCGGATGATCGTGCCGCGTCCCGCCTTGGTGTTCCGGCGCATCAATTCTGCCCAGGTGGGCGTCTCATCCGGCTCAATCGCGAAGGTGAAACGAAAGGCGGCGTTCGCATATTGCAAACGGTCATCCTGATCGTAGAGCCCAAGAAGGACGGCTCTTTCTTCCTCCACCCCCAAAAGCCGCTCCGATATCTGGTTCATCCGATGGTTCCGGGCGTGCTGTCGATGTGTGGCACAATGCTGCGAAACTATAAAAAGAAGATGGATGAAACGGTGCCATTTCGGTTATCAACAGCCTCAAAACGGCACAACCTCCAGGATCCCGCAATGTTCATTCTTTCCCTCACCTATGTGAAGCCCAGCGAAGAAGCCGACCGGCACATGGAGCCGCATATGGTCTGGGTGAAGGAAGGCTATGCGAAGGGCTGGTTCCTCGCCTCCGGCCGCAAGGTCCCCCGCACTGGCGGCGTCATCCTTGCTACCGGCGATCGCGCCGAGATCGAAGCCTATGTCGCCGCCGATCCGTTTACCGTGCATGGGGTGGCGGAATACGAGGTGACGGAAGTGGCGCTGACGACTGTCAATGCCGGGCTGGAGGCGTTGAAGGGCTAGCCTCTTTACGCTTGCATCAATCGCTGCAAACCGTCAGTTTCCTTACAATGAAGCTTCCGGCCTACACACCCTATGATGGTTCCTCGAAGCCGTTCACCATCGGCTTGATGCCGCTTGATGCTGGACGCTGGATCGAGCCTGATGATGAGCTTGCGCGCTATCTGGCGGAAAAGCGCCGGCTGCTTTGCGAACACTCCCAGGATGTGTTCGTTGCCGAAGAGGGCACACAGGCAGCTCAGGAAGAATGTCTTGCCCTCCTCGCCGATCATCTTTGTTTCGCCTACCCGGATCACTATTCCCGCCATGGCGACATCGTCACGGCCGGCGGCACTGAAGTCGATCTTGGCGACATGTCGCTGCCGCCGTTGATGCGGGCAGGCCTGCTCGTCGAGGACGATCTCGTCATCATGCGGCGCAAGGACGATGGGTGGCATCTGGTCGCAGGTCACGTCTCCTTTCCGTCGTCCTGGTCGCTGCAGGAAAAATTCGGCCGGCCGATGCAGGCGATCCATGCCGATGTGCCGGGCTTTAGCGAAGGTACGCGCAATGCGGCGCTGATCACGCGGATCTTCGACAATCTGCAGGTCGCCCAGCCCGTCGAGCGGATGAACTGGTCGGTCAACACGACGGGCGATCTCTTCCTGCCGATGTCCAAGCACCGCCGCCCGCCGTCATCCGAGGATTTCACGCTGTCCGAGCGCTTCGCCCGGGTCGAGCGGCAGACCCTTCGCAAGCTGCCTGTCGCCGGGGATATCGTCTTCACGATCCGTGTCTATGTCGATCCGATCGCCGCGATCGAGCATCATCCGCGCGCCGCCGAACTGGCAACGAGCTTCGCCACCCAGCTTGCCGCGCTTGACGAACAGCAGACGGCCTACAAGGGATTGACGCTGCAGAAAGCCGAGTTCGTGCAGAAGCTGCACAGCCTTGCACAACAGCTTGCACCCGCCTGATATTAGATTTCCCAGCCAAACGCTCTTTATTGTGACGCCATTTTGTGGTTAGAGCCGGTCACTTCGCGAGTTTTTAGCCCATTTTGAAGAATTCTTCAGGCAGATCGCCTTCGTCGCCTTCCACAGGAGAAAAGAATGACGGAACAAAACCACCCGGTATATGCCGAAATCACCGGCCCGATCGTGATGATCGGCTTCGGCTCCATCGGCCGCGGCACGCTGCCGCTGATCGAGCGCCACTTCAAGTTCGACAAGAGCCGGATGGTAGTCATCGACCCGCGCGAAGAGCCGGGCGATATGGAAATCCTCAAGAAGCACGGCGTCCGTCACATCAAGGAATATGTGACCAAGGACAACTACAAGGACCTCCTGAAGCCGCTGCTGACCGAAGGCGAAGGCCAGGGCTTCTGCGTCAACCTCTCGGTTGATACCGGCTCGCTCGACCTGATGAAGCTCTGCCGCAAGCTCGACGTTCTCTACATCGACACCGTCGTCGAGCCGTGGCTCGGGTTCTATTTCGACAAGAACATGAAGAATGCCGACCGCACCAACTACGCACTGCGCGAAACCGTGCGCAAGGAAAAGGAAAAGAACCCGGGCGGTGCTACGGCCGTTTCCACCTGCGGCGCAAACCCGGGCATGGTGTCCTGGTTCGTCAAGCAGGCGCTGGTCAACCTCGCCAATGACACCGGCCTGAAGTTTGAAGAGCCGGATCAGCACGACCGCGAAGGCTGGGCCAAGCTGATGAAGAAGCTCGGCGTCAAGGGCGTTCACATTGCCGAGCGCGACACGCAGCTCACCAAGAACCCGAAGCCGCTCAACGTCTTCTGGAACACCTGGTCGGTCGAAGGCTTCATTTCCGAAGGCCTGCAGCCGGCCGAACTCGGCTGGGGCACCCACGAAAACTGGATGCCGAAGAACGCCAAGAAGCACAAGAAAGGCTGCAAGGCCGCCATCTACCTCGAGCAGCCGGGCGCCAACACCCGCGTTCGCACCTGGTGCCCGACTCCGGGTCCGCAATACGGCTTCCTCGTCACCCACAACGAGTCCATCTCGATCGCCGATTACTTCACGGTGCGCGACAAGGACGGCGAAGTAACCTTCCGTCCGACCTGCCACTACGCCTACCATCCGGCAAACGACGCCGTTCTGTCGCTGCATGAGATGTTCGGCAACGGCGGCAACGCCCAGCCGGTTCACCACGTTCTCGACGAGGACGAACTGGTCGAAGGCATCGACGAACTCGGCGTACTCCTCTACGGCCACGAGAAGAACGCCTACTGGTTCGGCTCCCGCCTGTCGCTCAAAGAGACCCGCCGCATCGCGCCTTACCAGAATGCCACCGGCCTGCAGGTCACCTCGGCTGTTCTCGCCGGCATGGTCTATGCCCTCGAAAATCCGAAGGCCGGCATCGTCGAAGCCGACGAAATCGACTACAAGCGCTGCCTCGAAGTGCAGTTGCCCTACCTCGGCCCGGTCGAAGGCCACTATACCGACTGGACGCCGCTCGACGGCCGCCCGGGCCTCTTCCCCGAGGATCTGGACACCAAGGATCCCTGGCAGTTCAAGAACATCCTGGTTCGCTGATTTCAGCGCACCGCAGACAACAGGATGCCCGCCGAAAGGCGGGCATTTTTGTAACGCCTGCTGTGTAATTTCGCTTCGGCGTTGCAGAACACTTGCCTTGGCAGCCGCCCCGCGCCATGTTTTTCCCGAACTCTTGCGGATAAAGTCCGCCGCCAATCGCCGGAGAAGCCTATGAAGTTGAGAAATATTGCCGCGCTTGCGGGTGCTGCAGCCGCGCTCGCCGCTTGCGTATCCTCCGATCCCCGCCCGATGCCGGTGTCGACGCGCGCGGCTCCAGCCGCCGGCGTCGAAGGCGCCTGGCGCGATCCGAACGGCATCGTCTCGACATTCCAGGCCGGTACCTTCACCACCCGCACGACAGACAGCAACCAGCTGCTGGCATCGGGAAGCTATGTGAATACCGGGCCCTCCCTGGTGGAAATCAGCATGACCTCGCTGGTGCGCAAGACGCAGTCGAAGGTCAATTGCGCGCTCGTCAACCCGAGCCAGCTGAACTGCACTTCGGACGCCGGCTCGCAGTTCACGCTGACGCGCAGCATGTAATCTTCGCCGGCCATTTTCAGATGATGAAAAAGCTCCCCTTTGCGGGAGCTTTTTTGTTTGCCGCACCTTGGAAAGCGGGAGAACTGTCACAGCTTTTTCGCTTGCGGTTGCGCGGTCTTGATGGAAACATCCGGCGCGCCGAGTAACGGCGAAGAGGGATCGGCGGAACAGCCAGGGGTAAGCGCTGCCGCCGGAAAACCAGGAGAACAGGATGACGAAATCCTTTAGTTTTGGTCTGCTGACGGCGTCCATGCTGGCTCTCAGCACGAGCGCCGCCTTTGCGGACTACCAGCTCAATATTCTTCATATCAACGATTTTCATTCACGCATTGAATCGATCAACAAGTTCGATTCCACCTGCTCTGCCGAAGAAGAAGGCAAGAAAGAATGCTTCGGCGGCGCCGCCCGCCTGAAGACCGCGATCGATCAGCGCCGCCAGGCGCTGTCCGGCCAGAACGTGCTGCTGCTCAATGCCGGCGACAATTTCCAGGGCTCGCTCTTCTACACGACCTACAAGGGCGCGGCCGAAGCCGAAGTGCTGAACGCCATGAAGTTCGACGTCATGACCGTCGGCAACCATGAATTCGACGACAGCGAGGACGGCCTTGCCACCTTCCTCGACAAGGTGCAGTTCCCAGTCATCTCCGCCAACGTGCTCGCCGGTGACGGCTCCAAGCTCGGCGACCGCATCAAGCCGTCGCTGGTTCTCGATGTCGGCGGCCAGAAGATCGGCATCGTCGGCGCCGTGACCAACGATACGGAAGAGCTCTCCTCCCCCGGCCCGAAGGTGCTGATCGCCGACGACGTCGCCTCGATCACCGCGGCTGTCCAGGACCTGAAGGCCCAGGGCATCAACAAGATCATCGCGCTGACCCATGTCGGCTATCCGCGCGATCTCGCCTTCATCGCCAAGATTCCGGATGTCGACGTGGTTGTCGGCGGCCACTCTCACAGCCTGCTGTCGAACACCGATCCGAAGGCAGAAGGCCCCTATCCGACGATGGTCGACAATCCCGGCGGCTACAAGGTTCCGGTCGTCCAGGCTGCGTCCTACAGCAAGTATCTCGGCGATCTCGTCATCGACTTCGACGACAACGGCGTCGTCAAGAGCGCCAAGGGCGATCCGATCCTGGTCGATTCCTCCTTTACCCCCGATCCGGCGCTGACAACACGCATCGCCGAGCTCGCCAAGCCGATCGAAGACCTGCGCAAGAAGGTGATCGGCGCCTCGGAAGGACCGATCGAGGGCGACCGCACCGTGTGCCGCGTCAAGGAATGCTCGATGGGCAACCTCGTCGCCGATGCGATGCTCGAGCGCACCAGGAGCCAGGGCATCCAGATCGCCATCCAGAACGGCGGCGGCCTGCGCGCCTCGATCGATGGCGGTGAAGTCACCCAGGGCGAAGTCATCACCGTGCTGCCGTTCCAGAACACGCTGGCAACCTTCCAGCTGACCGGTGCCGACGTCGTCAAGGCGCTCGAAAACGGCGTCAGCCAGATCGACCAGGGCGCCGGCCGCTTCGCGCAGGTCTCCGGTCTCAAGTACAGCTTCGACCAGTCGAAGCCTGTCGGCAGCCGCGTCAGCGACGTTCAGGTCAAGGACGGCGATGTCTTCGCGCCGATCGATCCCGCCAAGACCTATGGTGTTGCCACCAACAACTTCATGCGGGCGGGCGGCGACGGCTATTCGATCTTCGAGACCGCCGGCAAGAACGCCTATGACTTTGGCCCCGATCTCGCCGACGTCACCGTCGAATACCTGGCGGCGCACAATCCGTACAAGCCCTATACCGACGGCCGCGTCACCGAGATCGCTGCCGCTGGTGCGGCAGCGCCTGCTGCTCCGGCGGCACCGTCCGCCGAACCGGCTGCACCGGCCGCTTCTGCTCCGACAGCGGAAACGCCGTCCAGTCACGTGATCGCCGCCGGCGACACGCTCTGGGATCTCGCCAAGCAGTTCTACGGCGATGGCGAGCTCTGGAAGAAGATCTCCGAAGCCAACGGCAGCCCGAACCCGCGCCGCCTCATGGTCGGCGAGGAGCTGAAGCTTCCCGCGAAGTAAGACGATTTGTCCCGATCCTGAAGGCCGGTCCGGGGTTCCCCGGGCCGGCTTTTCTACTTATAGGGATGAACCAACCGAGCCCGGCTGCGTATGAGCGGGGCAAAGACATCATGAGCGTTGGGGCCAGAATGACTGCTGAAATTTCGAACCGCCCGGCGGACCATCCGCCCGTGACCTTTGGCAAGGTGGGAGTGCTGCTCGTCAATCTCGGCACGCCGGATGGTACCGACTATTCCTCGATGCGCCGCTATCTCCGCGAGTTCCTGACCGACAAGCGCGTCATCGAATGGTCGCCGTGGAAATGGTACCCGATCCTGTTCGGCATCGTGCTCAACACCCGCCCCGGCAAGGTCGGCAAGGCTTACGAGCTGATCTGGAACAAGGACAAGGACGAAAGCTACCTGCGCACCTACACGCGCAGCCAGTCCGACCTGATGGCCGAGCGGCTGAAGGACCTGCCAAACGTCGTCGTCGATTGGGCGATGCGCTACGGCAACCCGTCGATCGCCTCGAAGATCGACAGCCTGAAGGCTGCCGGCTGCGACCGTATCGTGCTCTTTCCGCTCTATCCGCAATATGCGGCTGCGACGACGGCAACTGTCAACGACAAGGCCTTCCAGAAGCTGCTGACCATGCGCTGGCAGCCCGCACTTCGCACCGTGCCTGAATATCACGACGACGAAACCTATATCGAGGCGCTCGCCAACTCCGTCAGCAGCCATCTGGCGACGCTGGATTGGGAACCGGAAATGGTGGTTGCCTCCTTCCACGGCATTCCGATGTCCTACTTCAAGCAGGGCGATCCCTATTATTGCCAGTGCCAGAAGACCGGGCGCCTGCTGCGCGAGCGCCTCGGCCTGTCGAAAGACAAGTTCATGGTGACCTTCCAGTCCCGCTTCGGGCCGGAGGAATGGCTGCAGCCCTATACCGACAAGACCATCGAGAAGCTGGCGCAGGGTGGCGTGAAGAAGATCGCCGTCCTCAATCCCGGCTTCGTCTCCGACTGTCTGGAAACCCTGGAAGAAATCGCCGAACAGGCGGCCCATTCCTTCCATGAGAATGGCGGCGAGAAATTCGCCCATATTCCCTGTCTGAACGACAGCGAGGACGGCATGCGCGTGCTCGAAAAGGTGGTCCGCCGCGAGCTGCTCGGCTGGGTATAGCGGCACTACGAGATGGCAGAGGGAGCAGCCGGCAAACTGCCCCCTCTTCATAGTTTCAGACTCCGCGCCGGTTCCCCCACAACAGCACATGCAGCTGCGGCAGCACACGCGCCCCAAACCACCTGTCGCCGGTCACCTTGCCGACGAGCCACAGCATGCGATCCATGATGCCGTCGACATCGACCCGCGCGTTGTCGTCATCGGGTGGCGGCGGAGTGTGGTTGCCGGGCTGGAGATAAATAGGCAGCTGCGGATAGCGATCCGCCACAGCGCGTGCGTAGTCATAGTCGCGGTCATCGAAGACGACAATTTTCAATGCCACTTGCGGCCCGTCCGCCGCCATTTCCAGACAGCGATCGAAGGCCGTCCAATCCGTCTCCATTCCACTGGAGGGCGGCTTCGGGCTCAGCACCAGCACATCGAGCGCGGCAAACCACTCTTTTGAGACGCTGCCCTGGGTTTCGAGCGCGAAGCGGTAACCCTGTTTGCGCCCGCGCGCGATCAGCGGTTCGAGAGGCTGGATCGCCGGGTTGCCGCCCGAAAGCGAAACCATCAGCGGTTCGCCACCTGAAAGCTCCGTCACCTTCTGCCAGATCGCCTCGACCGACATCGGTGGCCACTGATCGCGATAGACGTTGTCGACGGCATGCAGACTATCGCACCAGGAACAGCGATAGTCGCAACCGCCCATACGGACGAAAACGGTTGGCAAGCCGATCAGGACACCCTCTCCCTGGATCGTCGGCCCGAAAATCTCGCTGACGCGGATCTGCGCCTCGCGCCCGCCGGTCATGGCCGGTATTCCGCCCATGTCTTCGGCGTTTCGCTGACCCGTACCGCCGATGTCTCCGGCAGTCTCTCCTTGCACCAGTCGTAGAAGTGCCTGGCAAGACATTCTGAGGTCACCCGCGCGTGGCCGAGAACCTCGTTCAAATGCCGGTGATCGAAGTGGTCGTCGATATAGCGCTTCAGCGGTGCCAGGTCGTGATAATCGCGTACGAAGCCATCGCCGTTGAGTTCGGCGGCGGCCAGCTCGACAACGACGATATAGTTATGGCCGTGCAGCCGCGCGCATTGGTGATCGGCCGGCAGATGCGTCAACTGATGTGAAGCGGAGAAATGAAATTCCTTGGTGATGCGGAACATCACTTCACCTCCTGTGCTGAGAAGCCACTCGTCGCGACCACCCAGAAATCGGCGTCGTCATAGTCCGTCGGATCGGTGACGCCGGCCAAATCGAAAGCCTCGCGACGTTCGACGCAGGTGCCGCAGCGGCCACAATGGCGAAGGCCGCCCTTGTAGCACGACCAGGTCTCCGCGAATGGCGTACCGTTCCTAACGCCGTCGGTCACAATCCCGGCCTTGGAAATATTCACGTAGGGTGCATAGAGCCTGACGCTGGCATAGCCGTCGAGCGCCTCGTTCTGCATCGCCTGGAACGCATCGATGAACCCTGGGCGGCAATCCGGATAGATGAAGTGATCGCCGCCATGGACGGCGACCGCGACCGCATCCGCCTTCTGCGCGGCAGCCAGGCCGAAGGCGATCGCCAGCATGATGGCATTGCGATTGGGAACGACGGTGGCCTTCATCGTTTCTTCGGCATAGTGGCCGTCGGGAACGTCGACAGCATCTGTCAGCGCCGAGCCCGTGAGGTGGCGGCCGACCCCGCTGATATCGATGAGCTGGTGCGGCACGCCGAGCCGCTTGGCACAGGCAGCGGCAAAATCCACCTCCTTGCGATGGCGTTGGCCATAATCGAAGGACAGCAGGCCGATGAGGTGGTGTTCCGCTGCCACCTTGTAGGCAAGCGAAATGGAGTCCAATCCGCCGGAGCAGATGACAATAGTCTTCATGATAAGGATCCCTTGTTTTGACCGGGTGGGCTGCGACCGGATACGGGCGTCTTCTAGGCGAAAGCCGCGCCGTTGTTAATCCCCCATCAAAAACCCATATCTTCTGCATGATCCATTAGCGACGCCGGTCGAAGACACTGGCGTTTGAGGTCGCCTCGGCTAAGCTGCGGTCAATCGAATCGGGTGGGAGGATTTTTGATGGTTCTGGGCGGCTTCGACATCGTCGTCATCGCGTTGGTAGTCTTCGTCATTCTGGTGCTGTTCGCCGGCATCAAGACGGTGCCGCAGGGCTTCCGCTACACGATCGAGCGGTTCGGACGCTATACGCGCACGCTCGAGCCCGGCCTCAACCTCATCACGCCCTTCATCGAGCGGGTTGGCGCCCGCATGAATGTGATGGAGCAGGTTCTCGACGTCCCCACTCAGGAAGTCATCACCAAGGATAATGCCTCGGTCTCTGCCGATGCCGTCGCTTTCTACCAGGTGCTGAATGCGGCGCAGGCGGCCTACCAGGTCTCCAATCTCGAAAACGCCATCCTGAACCTGACGATGACCAACATCCGCTCGGTCATGGGCTCGATGGATCTCGACGAGCTGCTCTCCAACCGTGACGCGATCAACGACCGCCTGCTGCGCGTCGTCGACGATGCCGTCCATCCCTGGGGCATCAAGGTTACCCGTATCGAGATCAAGGACATCCGCCCGCCGACAGACCTCGTCGATGCCATGGCCCGCCAGATGAAGGCCGAGCGCGAGAAGCGCGCCCAGATCCTCGAAGCCGAAGGCTCGCGAAACGCCCAAATCCTGCGCGCCGAGGGCGCCAAGCAATCCGCGATCCTGGAAGCCGAGGGACAGCGCGAAGCCGCCTTCCGCGAGGCCGAAGCCCGCGAGCGCCTTGCCGAGGCAGAAGCCAAGGCAACGACGATGGTCTCCGAAGCGATCGCCGCCGGTGACGTTCAGGCCATCAACTACTTCGTGGCACAGAAATATACCGAAGCGCTGACCTCGATCGGTTCTGCATCCAATTCGAAGGTCGTGCTGATGCCGGTCGAGGCATCCTCGATCCTGGGATCGCTGAGCGGCATCGGCGCCATCGCCCGGGAAGTCTTCGGCGACGGCACCAACCCGCCTGCCCCGCCGCGCCCGCGTCAGGTACCGTCGCGCAGCACGCCGCCGGTCAACCCCTTCAATCAGACGCCGGAGCGCTGACGCATGCTGGCACGCATCGCTACAGAGCTCGGCCCCTGGATCTGGTGGGTAGCCGGCCTCGTGCTGCTGGCCGCCGAAATGATCGTGCCGGGCTTCTTTCTCGTCTGGATCGGCCTTGCGGCACTTGCCGTCGGCATCCTCTCACTCCTTCTGTGGGATGCAGGCTTCTGGATCTGGGAAGTGCAGCTGATCGTCTTTGCGGCGCTTTCGGTCGCCTCCACCTTTGTCGGCCGCCGCCTGACGCTGCGCCATCATGCGACGGACGAACCCTTCCTCAATCAGCGCGGCGCGAGCCTCGTCGGGCGCACCGCCACGCTGTCGGAGCCGATCACCGAAGGCCGCGGCCGGATAAAGCTGGATGATACGATCTGGCAGGTAATGGGGCCCGATTTGCCGGCCGGCACCCGTGTCAGGGTTATTGCCAGCACCGGGCGCGACCTGACGGTGGAGGCCGCCTGATCAGGCGACGCCGATCCGCAGGAGATCGTGGAAATGGACGAGACCGACAGCGCGGTTGTCGTCGTCTACGACGATCAGCGCGCCGATATGATGCTTGTTGAGCAGCGCCAGCGCGGCTGTCGCGAGCACCGTGGGCTTCACCACCTTCGGCGTGCGGGTCATGATGTCGTCGACCGTCAGCTCGGCGAGATTGCGCGTCAGGTTGCGTGCCATGTCGCCTTCGGTGACGATACCGCAAAGACGGCCGTTACCATCGAGAACCCCGACGCAGCCGAAATGCTTGCGGGACAGAACCTGGATCGCGTCGGGCATCGGTGTGCCCTGTGGCACGAGCGGCACCCGTTCGCCGGTATGCATGATGTCGGCCACATGCGTGAGACTGGCACCCAGCTTGCCGCCGGGATGGAAGACATGGAAGTCGCCGGCGGTGAAGCCTCGCGCCTCGAGCAGCGCCACGGCCAGCGCGTCGCCGACGGCGAGCTGCATCAGCGTCGAGGTCGTCGGTGCAAGGCCGTTCGGGCAGGCTTCTTCCTCGTTTGGCACCAGCAAGACGACATCGGAGGCCTTGGCGAGTGATGATTCCGCACCGCAGGTAATCGACACCAGCGGAATCGAGAAACGGCGCGTGTAGGAAATGATGCTGCGCAGTTCCGCGCTCTCGCCACCCTTGGAAATCGCCAGAACCAGATCGTCCTTGGCAATCATGCCGAGATCGCCGTGATTGGCTTCGGCAGCATGCACGAAGAAGGCGGGCGTTCCGGTCGAGGCAAAGGTCGCCGCAAGCTTGGCGCCGATATGACCGCTCTTGCCGACACCGGTGACGATCACCCGGCCGCTGATATCGCCGATGGTCTCGACGGCCTGTGTGAAGGGGCCGGAGAGCCCGTTGTTCAAGGCGCGCTCGAGCGCTTCCAGGCCGCGCCTCTCGGTCGCGATCGTCCGCTTGGCGGATTCCAGCACGCTGTTCTCGGTCAGATTGACGGCTTTCCTCATCATCCGCCTGCGTTAGCGCTTTTCACGGGGGCTGTCCACCTCTCCTCGCAGCCGCGTGGAATGACCACCCTAAACGAATGATTAACTATGACAGTTTACCTTCGGGTAACGAGTTGAAGCATGCCACACGCGGATTCTGAATGGGCAAGGAACGTGATACGAGCAGTTTGACGCCGCTCCGTGCGACGCGCTTTGCCGTGTCTGCCGTCCTTCTGGCCGCAGCACTGCCGCAAGCCGCATTCGCCCAGTCGGCGCAGTCCTACGGCAGCGGCGCTTCCGCATATCAGTCGTCCTCCCAATATTCCTCCGGCAGCAGCACCGGCAACACGCAGGCGCAGACAACCGACCTCGATGGCGATGGTGTCCCGGACCCGGGCCAACCCGGTAATCAACCCGCCGATGGCACGGCCACAAGCACCGAGACCAGAACCACGCAGCAAACCGGCACGGCATCGACCACGGCAACCGGCGATCAGCAGCCGAGCGACGAGACAACAGGCTCGATCCTCGACGAGGACATGCGCCGGCTGAACACCCGGGAACCTGCGATCGACGAACGCCGGCTGCCGCGCAAGGCCGACGACACGCTGACCGAAAGGGACACCGACGGCATCCGCGTCGGCACCTTCATCCTGCGCCCGTCGATCACCCAGTCGATCAATACCGAGACGACCAAGGAAAGCGGCGTCAAGGAAAGCCGCGGCTTCCTGCAAACCGACGGCAACGCGACGCTCACCTCCGATTGGGGTCTGCATCAGCTGACCGTGACCAGCCAGGGAAGCTGGCAGCAGAACATCAGCGGCGAAGGCGAGGAACAGCCGTCTTTGCAGATCGATGGCGATCTGCGCCTCGACCTGCCCGAGGACACCACCGCCCATCTCAAGGGCGGCTACCGCTTCTACCGCGAAGACACTGATGATCCGAACGCCATCTCCGGCGCCGACAAGCAGTCGAACGTGCAGGAATTCAGCACCGGCGCCTCGATCGAGCGCGATTTCGGCGTGTTGCGCGGCACGACCGAGCTTGATCTCGTCAGGACCGTCTATTCCGACGTGACGCTGGCAAACGGCACGAGTGTTTCCCTCAGCGACCGCGACCAGACCGCCGGCAATTTCCGAGCCCGCATCGGCTACGAGCTCTCCCCGGCGCTCATTCCCTTCATCGAGGGCAACGTCGGCAAGACCGTGTATGACGAGACGCGCGACAGTTCAGGCTATGCCCGCTCGGGAAACAGCTATGGCGCCAAGGTAGGCGTTCAGGTCGATCTCGGCGAGAAACTGCGGGGCGAGGTGAGCGCGGGATACGAAACGGCCAATTTCGACGATGATCGCCTGTCCTCGATCGATGCCGCAACCGTCGATGCCAATATCCTCTGGTCGCCGCTGCGTGGCACAAACGTCAATTTCGACCTGCAGACCAGCATCCAGCCGTCCACCACGCCGGGGCTGAGCGGCTACGTCTCGCACGCGCTGACCACGACCATCACGCATCAGCTCCGCGACAATCTGCAGGCAACCGTTTTGGGTGGGGTAACGCTCCGCGATTATCCGGCCGGAGCAAGCAGCGACGAGACGGTTTACACGACCAGCGCCGGTCTCATCTGGAACATCAACCGCTATCTCGATCTGACGAGCACTGTCGGCTACGAGCTGACGACGCGGGATGAAGGCACCGACTCGCAGCAATGGCGAGCCGGTGTCGGTTTGCGGTTGAAGCGCTAGGCCCTTCCGGCGCGCGCCGGAAAGACCTGATTTCAGAGACCCTTCAGCAGAGCCTTGAAGCCTTCTTCGACGGTCGGGCGGATATCCGCACGGTCGAGCGCGTAAGCGACGTTGGCGAGGATGAAGCCATCCTTGGCGCCGCAGTCGTAGGTCGTGCCGCGGAAGTGGTAGCCGGCGAAAGCTTGGTCCTTGAGGAGTTTCAGCATGCCGTCCGTCAGCTGGATTTCGTTGCCGGCGCCACGCTCCTGGGTTTCCAGGATCTTGAAGATTTCCGGCTGCAGGATGTAGCGGCCGTTGATGAAGAAGTTCGACGGCGCCGTGCCCTTGGCAGGCTTTTCAACCATGCCGGTGATACGGAAACCTTCGCCGACAGCGTCACCGACACCGACGATGCCGTACTTGTGCGCCTGCTCGGGTTCGCACTCTTCAACGGCGATGATGTTGCCGCCGCTCTGGGCATAGAGATCGATCATCCCCTTCATGCAGCCCTTGCCTTCGGCCTTCATGATCATGTCGGGAAGAAGCAGCGCGAAGGGCTCGTCGCCGACGATCTCGCGGGCGCACCAGACGGCGTGGCCGAGACCAAGCGGCTCCTGCTGACGGGTGAAGCTGACGGTGCCGGCCTTCGGCAACTGCCCTGCGAGCAGCGTCATTTCCGCCTTCTTGCTGCGCTCGCGCAGCGTCTGCTCCAGTTCGAAGTGGATGTCGAAATAGTCTTCGATGATGTGCTTGTTACGGCCGGTCACGAAAACGAAATGTTCGATACCGGCTTCCAGAGCCTCGTCGACCACATATTGAATGATCGGTTTATCGACGACGGTCAGCATTTCTTTCGGAACGGCTTTCGTCGCTGGAAGGAACCGGGTTCCAAGACCTGCGACCGGGAATACCGCCTTACGAACTTTTTTCTGCTGCGTCACGTAGAACCTCCTGGGGGGTTTATCGCTTTTAACTCAAGCTATTTGAGGGTGAATTAAGCTAAATTCGCTACTGTTTTGCAAATGATGACGGGAAGCGCCTGTCATGGTAAAGAATTTGTTGACTTCGTTCCGGTAGTCTCGGGTCCGGACGGAAATGTAGCTCCGCCGTATTTGTAACAAGATGACGGATACGACTGCCGATGACCCAAAATAACAAATACTCCCTTCGTGGTCTTGCTCTCGCCCTCATTGTGACCGCTTCCGCCGGTTTGGCACCCCATAACGCGGCTGCCGACCAGCGGTTCCAGAAGTGGATCGCGGATTTTTATCAAACTGCCGCGCAAAGTGGCATCAGCAAGGCAACCTACCGGAAAGCCTTCGCTGGGGTGAGCGAGCCCGACCCTACAGTCCTTGAAAAGGCGGCGTTTCAGCCGGAATTCACAACCAAGATTTGGGACTATGTGGATTCCCGCGTGAACCCCTATACGGTGCAGATCGGCCGCAAAATGGCCGCAAAGCATGCCTCGACGCTCAACGCCATCGAGCGCCGTTTCGGCGTCGACAAGACGATCATCCTCGCGATCTGGTCGATGGAATCGAACTATGGCGCCGTTCTCGAGAAGGACGATCGTCTGCACTATGTGCCGCGCGCCCTTGCGACGCTCGCCTATGCCGACGAGCGCCGGGCGAAATTCGCCAAGAATCAGCTGATCGCTGCGCTCAAGATCCTGCAGAGCGGTGATATCTCCGCCGACGGGATGACCGGCTCATGGGCCGGCGCCATGGGCCATACGCAGTTCATTCCGACCAGCTACCTGCTCTACGCCGTCGATGCCGATGGCAACGGCCACCGCGATATCTGGAATTCGGTTCCCGATGCGCTGGCAACGTCGGCCAACCTGCTTGCCAAGAACGGCTGGCAGGCGGGCAAGACCTGGGGCTACGAGGTTTCCGTACCCGCCTCCGCCGCCAAGCAGGCGGGCAAGACGCACACGCTGGCACAATGGGCTGCGATGGGCCTGACGCGCCCGAACGGCAAAAGCTTCAAGGATGCAGGCACCAAGGCGCTCCTGAAAATGCCGGGCGGGCCCAATGGTCCGGGCTTCCTGATGACGTCCAACTTCTTCACCATCAAGAAGTACAACGCTTCCGACAGCTACGCGCTCGCCGTCGGCCTTCTGGCTGACGAGATCGCCGGCTATGGCGGCATGAAGCAGCGGTGGCCGCGGCCGGACGGTACCCTTGATGTCAAGGAGAAGTTCGAGCTGCAGACGCGTCTGAAGACGCTCGGCTATTACGACGGCGAAGTCGATGGCAATTTCGGCACCGGGTCGAAGGCCGCCATCTCCGCGGTGCAGGAACGTCTGGGGATGCAGGCCGATGGCCAGCCCTCGCTTCCTCTGCTCAACGCGCTGCGTCGCTAGGCGCCAAGTTTTCGCGATATAAATCCCGATCCGGAGTGGACGCTCGCGCCCACTCCATGCGAAAATGCCGCAAGATGCGGGACATGACCATGCGCAAATCTCACAACAAGCGGAAGCTGGCTTGGCAGGCGGCGATCTCCGCCATCTTGGCGCTCTCCTTCGGGGTGATTGCGCCGGTCCATTACGCGGACGCCCAGGAGCGCTATCAGCGCCGCTCGATCATGGATTTCCTGCTCGGCCGCCGCTACATCGACGAGGACTACCAGCCGGCACCCGATGTGCAGCGCACCCGCCCCCAGCGCAAGCGTACGACGACACCGAAGGCAGTCGTGACCGCTCCCAAACCGGCTGCCCCTGCGCCGCAGGAGGAAGTGGTACAGAAGCTCGAAACCGCGCAGAAGATACTGATCGTCGGCGATTTTCTGGCGAGCGGTCTCGGCGATGGCATGACCGAAGCCTTCAAGACCTCGCCCGGGGTCGTCATCGAGGCGCGCGGCAACGTCTCCTCCGGCCTTGTCCGGGACGACTATTACGATTGGCCCGAACAGCTCTTGAAGATGATGGACGAGGTCAAGCCTGCCATCGTCGTCGTGATGATCGGAGCCAATGATCGCCAGCAGATGGCGATTGACGGCAGCAAGGAAAAGTTTCGCACCGACGCGTGGTACGCGGAGTATCAGAAACGCGTGCTGAACTTCGGCAAGGAAGTGACCAACCGGAAGATTCCCCTCCTCTGGGTGGGCCTGCCGGCCTTCGGCTCCGGCTCGATGACCGCCGATGCCGTGCAGATGAACCAGCTTTACAGGAAGCAGGCCGAAAGCGTTGGCGGCGAGTTCGTCGATATCTGGGACGGCTTCGTGGACGAAGGCGGACAATTCATCGTCACCGGTTCGGATATCAATGGCCAGCAGGTACGCCTGCGCACATCCGACGGGATCAATCTGACGCAGGCCGGGCGCCGCAAGGTTGCCTTCTACGTCGAGAAGCCGGCACGCCGCATTCTGGGTACGCAGGCGAGCCCGGATCTTGTGCGCCTCGATACAAGCAATCTGCCGAGCCTCGGCCTGCCGCAAGCCAACCTGCCCCACACCCAGCCGATCAGCCTCTCGGATCCCAATCTCGACGGCGGGGCGGAACTGCTGGGCGCCGGGCCGCCGCCGGTTTCTTTGACCAAGTCGCCGCGCGACATGCTGGTTCAGGACGGGATGATCGAGGCCGCCCCGGCAGGCCGCGTCGACGACTATCGCCTCCCTGCAAAAGAACCGAAGCAGGTTTCGGCAAAGTAAAAGGGCCGCAAAAGCGGCCCTCTTCATTTTGGAATTCAGTTCAGATCAACGCGGCAGAACCGTGGACCCCATTAGCGCTTCGTCGATGGCGCGAGCGGCCTGGCGGCCTTCGCGGATCGCCCAGACGACCAGCGACTGACCGCGGCGCACGTCACCGGCAGTCCAGAGCTTGTCGACCGAGGTCTTGTAGTCGCGGTCGTTGGCAACGACGTTGGTCGAGCCGCGGCGGTCGGTGTTGAGCGTCAGCTTGCCTTCGAGATCCTTCAGCACGCTGTCGGTGAATGGGCCGCGGAAACCGATGGCGATGAATGCGAGATCGGCCTTGATGATGAACTCCGTGCCGGGAACCGGCTTGCGGCGCTCGTCGACTTCACAGCACTTGACGCCGGTGAGAACACCATCTTCGCCGATGAACTCGAGCGTTGCGACCTGGAACTCGCGCACGGCACCTTCGGCCTGCGAGGAAGAAGTGCGCATCTTCGTGGCCCAGAACGGCCACACGGCGAGCTTGTCTTCCTTCTCGGGCGGCTGCGGGCGGATATCGAGCTGCGTGACCTTCACGGCGCCCTGACGGAAAGCCGTGCCGACACAGTCCGACGCGGTATCGCCACCGCCGACGACGACGACATGCTTGGCGCCGGCGAGGATCGGATCCGCCTGCCAGCCGGTGCTGTCGATATTTTCGCGGCCGACACGCTTGTTCTGCTGCACGAGATAAGGCATCGCATCGTGCACACCGGCGAAATCCGCACCCGGAATGCCAGCCTCACGCGGCGTTTCCGAACCGCCGCAATAGAGAACGGCGTCGTAATCGGCGAGCAGCTGCTCCATCTTCACATCGACGCCGACATTGACGCCACAGTGGAAGGTCACGCCCTCGCCGCTGATCTGCTCGACGCGCCGATCGATGAAGTTCTTCTCCATCTTGAAGTCAGGGATACCGTAGCGCAGCAGGCCGCCCGGCTTGCTTTCGCGTTCGTAGACATGAACCTCGTGGCCTGCGCGGCCGAGTTGCTGGGCAGCCGCCATTCCGGCCGGACCGGAGCCGATAATCGCCACCTTCTTGCCGGTACGCACCACGGCCGGCTGCGGCCGGATGAAGCCGAGCTCATAGGCCTTGTCGGCGATCGCCTGTTCGACCGTCTTGATCGCAACAGGCGTATCTTCGAGGTTCAGCGTGCAGGCTTCCTCGCAGGGCGCCGGGCAGACACGGCCGGTGAACTCAGGGAAGTTGTTGGTGGAATGCAGGTTCTGGATCGCTGCTTCCCAATTGTTGTTGTAGACGAGATCGTTCCAATCAGGGATCTGGTTGTGCACCGGGCAGCCGGTCGGACCGTGGCAATAGGGGATGCCACAGTCCATGCAGCGGGCCGCCTGCTTCTGCACTTCCGGGTCCGACATCGGGATCGTGAATTCGCGGAAATGCCGGATACGATCGGACGCCGGCTGATACTTCGCAACCTGCCGGTCGATTTCCAGAAAGCCTGTAACCTTACCCATATTTTCGTCCCTTACACTCATGACCGCCTCTTTCGTCAGCGCAGCCAATTTTCAACTTTCAATCCCGGCACGCGGGAAAACTCATCCTGGTTATCCGTCACCAGCACCGCGTCTAGAGCCAGCGCATGCGCCGCAATCCAGAGATCGTTCGGCCCGATCGGCGTACCCTTCTTCTTCAAGTCGGCCCGCAGCCATCCGTATTGGCGCCAGACCGTATCGTCCAAGGGCATCACCTTGATGGAGCGCAAAATCGCCTCCATGTTCCGGCGCAGTTTTTCGGACTGTTTCAGCTCCAGCCCAAACTCGATCTCGCCCGCAACGATGACGCTCGTAGCGACATTCTCGGCGCCACACCTTTCGATGTTCCGAGTGATCTGGCCTTGCGGATCGCTCGAGAGATTCGAAAGCATGTTGGTGTCGAGCAGATAAAGCATCACAGACCGGCTTCATCGAGAGACAGGAGATCGTCGTCATCGATCTCAAGCATCCGATCGTCCTTTCCGAGCGGCTCCAAAGTCGCCAGCACGTCCAGCAACCCTTTTTTCTGCACCGGATGAATGAGCAGATCGCCATTCTCATTCATCCTGATTTCCACCTGATCCGCGTCGAACTCGAATTCTTTTGGAATCCTGATTGCCCGGCTGCGGCCATTGTTGAAGACCTGTGCGACCTTAGCGACGCTGGAATGCTGAGCCATGGGCACCTCCATTACTGTGATATGCAAACGTCATATCACAGCATCCACCAATCTCCAATTACTCCGCAGCGATCCCCATCCGGGCGCGTTCCATTTCCTCAAGCGCACGGCGGTACTCAACCGGCATAACCTTGCGGAATTTCGGGCGGTAGTCGGCCCAGCTGTCCAGGATCTGTTTGGCGCGGGTGGAGCCCGTGTAGTGCAGGTGGTTGGAGATCAGCTGATAGAGGCGTTCCTCGTCGTGACGCGTCATGTCGCCGGTGACGTCGACGCGCCCCTTGTGCGCCAGATCGCCGCCGTGATGATGCAGCTTCTCCATCATGTCGTCCTCTTCCGGAACCGGCTCGAGTTCGACCATGGCCATGTTGCAACGCTTCGCGAAGTCGCCGCTCTCGTCGAGAACGTAGGCCACGCCGCCGGACATGCCAGCCGCGAAGTTGCGCCCCGTTTCGCCAAGCACGACGACGACGCCGCCGGTCATGTATTCGCAGCCGTGGTCGCCCACGCCTTCGACGATGGCGATCGCACCGGAGTTACGAACCGCAAAGCGCTCGCCCGCGACGCCGCGGAAATAGCACTCGCCTTCGGTCGCGCCGTAGAGAACGGTATTGCCGACGATGATCGAATTTTCGGCGACGATCTTCGAGTTTTCAGGCGGACGGACGATGATCTTGCCGCCTGAAAGGCCCTTGCCGACATAGTCGTTGCCGTCGCCGATCAGGTTGAAGGTCACACCGCGGGCGAGGAACGCGCCGAAGCTCTGACCTGCAGTACCCTTGAGCGTGACATTGATCGTGTCTTCCTTCAGGCCACGGTGATTGTAGCGCTTGGCCACCTCACCCGACAGCATGGCGCCGGCCGAACGGTCGACGTTCTTGATGTCGACCTCGAAAGCAACCGGGGTCTTCGATGTAAGAGCCGGTTGCGCCTGCTCGATCATCTTGCGGTCGAGGATGTCGTCGATCGGGTGCCTCTGGCGGGCCGTCCAGTAGGTCGCGTCCTTTTCGGCTTCGACCTTGTGGAAGATGCGGCTGAAGTCGAGGCCCTTGGCCTTCCAATGCGCCAGCATCTCGTCCTTCTCGAGCAGCTCCGAAGCGCCGATGATGTCATCGAGCTTGGTGAAGCCGAGCGAGGCGAGGATTTCGCGCACTTCGTTGGCGACGAAGAAGAAGTAGTTGATGACGTGCTCGGGCGTGCCCTTGAAGCGCTTGCGCAGGACCGGATCCTGCGTCGCAACGCCAACCGGACAGGTGTTCAGATGGCACTTGCGCATCATGATGCAGCCTGCCGCGATCAGCGGAGCCGTCGCGAAGCCGAACTCGTCGGCACCGAGCAGCGCGCCGATGATGACGTCACGTCCGGTCTTCAGACCGCCATCGACCTGCAGCGCGATGCGCGAGCGGAGGCCGTTCAGCACCAGCGTCTGCTGCGTTTCGGCAAGGCCGATTTCCCAGGGCGAACCGGCATGCTTGAGCGAGGTCAGCGGCGATGCGCCGGTACCGCCGTCGAAGCCGGAGACGGTGATGTGGTCGGCGCGCGCCTTGGCAACGCCGGCGGCAACCGTGCCGACGCCGACTTCCGAGACCAGCTTCACCGAGACATCCGACGTCGGGTTGACGTTCTTCAGGTCGTAGATCAGCTGCGCCAGATCTTCGATCGAGTAGATGTCGTGATGCGGCGGCGGCGAAATCAGGCCGACACCCGGGGTAGAGTGACGGGTCTTGGCGACGGTCGCATCGACCTTGTGGCCGGGGAGCTGGCCGCCTTCGCCGGGCTTGGCGCCCTGCGCGACCTTGATCTGCAGCATGTCGGCATTGACGAGATATTCGGTGGTCACACCAAAGCGTCCCGACGCGATCTGCTTGATCGCCGAGCGTTCCGGATTGGACGAGCCATCCGGCAGCGGCATGTAGCGGTCGCTCTCTTCGCCGCCTTCGCCGGTATTCGACTTGCCGCCGATCTTGTTCATGGCGATCGCCAGCGTCGTATGCGCCTCGCGGCTGATCGAGCCAAAGGACATGGCGCCCGTCGAGAAGCGCTTGACGATATCGGCAGCAGCTTCGACCTCGTCGATGGAGACCGGCTTGCGGCCGAGCTGCTCGGCGCTCTTGATGTTAAAGAGACCACGGATCGTGTTCATGCGCAGCGCCGAGGTGTTCACCATCTCGGCGAATTCACGGTAGCGGTCCTCGGCATTGCCGCGAACGGCATGCTGCAGGGTCGCAACCGCATCCGGCGTCCAGGCATGGCTTTCGCCACGCATGCGGTAGGCATATTCGCCGCCGATATCGAGCGTCGTGGCGAGCAGCGGATCCTTGCCGAAAGCGGAAGTGTGACGGGCAACGGTTTCCTCGGCGATCGCCGCGAGATCGACGCCTTCGATCATCGTCGCGGTACCGAAGAAATACTTGTCGACCAGTTCCTGCTGCAGGCCGATCGCATCGAAGATCTGCGCGCCGCAATAGGACTGATAGGTCGAGATGCCCATCTTAGACATGACCTTCAGGATGCCCTTACCGACAGCCTTGATGTAGCGGTAGACGACTTCAGAGGCGTCGACTTCCTTCGGGAACTCGCCCTTGGCATGCATGTCGAGCAGCGTGTCGAAGGCCAGATAAGGGTTGATCGCTTCGGCGCCATAACCTGCGAGCAGGCAGAAGTGATGCACTTCACGCGGTTCGCCGGTCTCGACCACGATACCAACGGATGTGCGCAGACCCTTGCGGATCAGGTGATGGTGGACGGCAGCGGTCGCCAGCAGCGCCGGGATGGCGATACGGTCGGGGCCGAGCTGACGGTCCGAGAGGACGATGATGTTGTAGCCGCCCTTGACCGCCGCTTCGGCTCGCTCACAGAGACGGTCGAGCATCTCCGGCATGCCTTCGGCACCGCGTTCGACAGCATAGGTAAAGTCGAGCGTCTTGGTGTCGAAGCGGTCTTCCGTATGGCCGATGGAGCGGATCTTTTCGAGATCGCCATTGGTCAGGATCGGCTGACGCACTTCCAGGCGCTTGGCATTCGCCATGCCCGTATGGTCGAGAATGTTCGGGCGCGGGCCGATGAACGAGACGAGGCTCATGACGAGCTCTTCGCGGATCGGGTCGATCGGCGGGTTGGTGACCTGCGCGAAGTTCTGCTTGAAATAGGTGTAGAGCAGCTTCGACTTCTCAGACATGGCCGAGATCGGCGTATCGGTACCCATCGAGCCGACGGCTTCCTGGCCCGTCGTCGCCATCGGCGACATCAGGATGCGGGTGTCTTCGGTCGTGTAGCCGAAGGCCTGCTGGCGGTTCAGCAGCGAAACGTCACGGCGAAGCGCACGGGGCTCCACCGGCTTCAGGTCTTCGAGAATGAGCTGGGTGCGGTCGAGCCAACTGCGATAGGGATGCTTGGTTGCAAGCTCGGACTTCACCTCTTCGTCGGAGATGATGCGGCCCTTTTCCATGTCGATCAGCAGCATCTTGCCCGGCTGCAGGCGCCACTTCTGAACGATATCCTCTTCGGCGACCGGCAGAGTGCCTGCTTCCGAAGCAAGGATGATGCGGTCGTCGTTGGTGACGAGATAGCGAGCTGGACGCAGGCCGTTACGGTCGAGAGTCGCGCCGATCTGCTTGCCGTCGGTGAAGGCGACAGCCGCCGGGCCGTCCCACGGCTCCATGAGAGCGGCGTGATACTCGTAGAATGCCTTGCGCTCGGCGGCCATCGACTGGTTGCCGGCCCAGGCCTCGGGGATCAGCATCATGACGGCATGCGCCATGGAATATCCGCCGCGCACGAGGAACTCGAGCGCGTTATCGAAACAGGCCGTATCGGACTGTCCCTCGTAGGAGATCGGCCAGAGCTTGGAAATGTCTTCGCCGAAGAGCGGCGAGGAAACCGAAGCCTGACGCGCCGCCATCCAGTTGACGTTGCCGCGCAGCGTGTTGATCTCGCCGTTGTGGGCGACCATGCGGTACGGATGCGCCAGCTTCCAGGACGGGAAAGTGTTGGTCGAGAAGCGCTGGTGCACGAGGGCGACCGCGGATTCGAAACGCGGGTCCGCGAGATCAGTGTAGTAGGCGCCAACCTGATAGGCCAGGAACATGCCCTTGTAGACGACGGTCGCCGAGGACAGCGAAACCGGATAGAAGTTGCTCTCCTCGCCGTCGAACTCGTCATAGATACGGTTCGAGATCACCTTGCGGAGCGTGAAGAGGCGGCGCTCGAATTCGTCGTTCGTCGCAGCATCCTTGCCGGCGCCGATGAAGACCTGAACGTGATGCGGCTCGGTCGCGGCAATGTCAGGCGCCTTGGACAGCGACGAATTGTCGACGGGCACATCGCGGAAGCCGAGGAACACCTGACCTTCTTCGACGATGACGTCCCTGATGACCTTCTTGAAATGTTCGATCTGCGTCTCTTCGCGCGGCATGAAGATATGGCCCATGCCATACTCGCCGAACTTCGGCAGGGTAACACCCTGCTTCGCCATCTCTTCGCGGAAGAAGCGGTCGGGAATCTGCACGAGAATGCCGGCACCATCGCCCATCAGCGGATCGGCGCCGACGGCACCGCGATGCGTCAGGTTCTCGAGAATGAAGAGACCGTCCTTGACGATCTGATGCGACTTCTGACCCTTCATATGAGCAACGAAGCCGACGCCACAGGCATCATGCTCGTTGCGCGGGTCGTAAAGGCCCTGCTTGGCAGGCAGGCCGGAAGCGAATTTGCGCGCTTTGGCCGTTGCTGCGGCAATCCGGTCAAAACTCGTGGATGGCGTCTTCTTCGTCATCGTCTTCGCTCCTGTCAAAGCCCGCGGGGACTGCGGGCGGCCTTTGGTCATGCACCGTCCCTGATCTTAGGTTCGGCGCGTGACAGCGCTGTTGCATTGTGAAGATCCGGCCGCATGCGTCCGCCAAAAGCGATCCGCCGCGCTCCGCGCCTGCCAGCCGCCTCCGCTTGGGCCGATCGCCCTCGCTCGTGGTGACTATAACGTGAAAGCCTGCAAACGTCAGGACTTCCGGCGCCTCTTCGGCCATAAAGGCCAAAATAGGACAGCAACCCTGCCCTAATTCACTAGTTCTATGCCAGAAGGCTTGAGCACCTGCAAGACCATCAAATTGAAAAAACGTGAACTAACGAACGAAAATTACGCATTGGAATTTTGGTACGCAGTAAAATTACAAGCTTTTGCATTATTTTGTTTGTTGATTGCCGAAATCAGATTTCGTGATGGATCGGCTTCCGGGTCTTGATCAGCCACGGCAAAGGCGTAATCTCCGGCGCGGAATTTGCCCCCTCTGTTTTCATCAATAACGGTTACCTCATGTTCTTTGCATCCGATAACTGGGCCGGCGCTCACGAAGCCATTGCCCAGCGACTGCTTTCCGCTTCCACCGGCTTTGCCGCAGCCTATGGCAACAGCGATCTCGATCAAAAGGTCGAGGCGCGCTTTTCCGAAGTCTTCGAACGCGAGGTCGCGGTTTTCTTCGTCGCAACCGGTACGGCCGCCAACTCTTTGTCGCTTGCCAGCGTCCAGCGCCCGGGCGGCATCACCTTCTGCCATTCGGAAGCTCATGTGATCGAAGACGAATGTGGCGCCCCGGAATTCTTCTCGAACTCCGCCCGCTTGGTCGCCGTCAGCGGCGAGGCTGGCAAGATCGATCCCGCGCAGCTTTCGGCAAAGATCGCCGGCTACCCGGAAGACGCCGTGCATCATGGCCGCGCCAGTGCCGTCACCATCACGCAGGCAACCGAGATCGGTACTGTCTATTCGCTGCCGGAGATCGGCGAAATTTCCTCTATCGCCAGGAAGCGCGGACTGCCGCTCCACATGGACGGCGCGCGGTTTGCCAATGCACTGGTTGCCCTCGGCGCCACGCCGGCCGAAATGACCTGGAAGCGCGGTGTCGATATTCTCTCCTTCGGCGGCACGAAGAATGGCTGCTGGTGCGCGGAGGCCATCGTCTTCTTCAATCCGGATCAGGCAAAGGAAATGCCGTTCATCCGCAAGCGCGCGGCGCAACTTTTCTCCAAATCGCGCTTCATCGCGGCACAGTTCGACGCCTATTTCGAGGAAGAGCTCTGGCTCGGTCTGGCCCGCCATTCGAATGGTATGGCCGATCATCTGCGTGCAGGCATCGGTGCCAGCAACTCCGCCCGTCTAGCTTGGCCGACGGCCTCAAACGAAGTCTTTGCCGTCATTACCAAGAACGCAGCGAAGGTGGCTGAAAGCAGGGGTGCCAAATTCTACGAATGGCCGGTCCCTGTCGCAACTCCGGAGCTTGTCGGCGACAATGAAACGCTGATCCGCCTGGTGACCAGCTTCGCCACGACGGAAGCCGATGTCGACGGCTTCCTGAAATGCCTGGCGGCGTGAGGCAGCATCAATTCTGATGTCCGAAGACGGCGGATTGGGGCGCTCCCTGATCCGCCTTTTCTGCTTCATGGCCGATCACTACGATCATCATCACGCAGGCAACCAGCCCGGATACGAATACAGCTCCATAGATCATTGGTCCGTTCTCCCTTGCCCCGAACGACGACCTTTAAGGATTGCTAAACTATCGACCGAAGTCTGACCAAACGCCTAAGCGACACGGTTGAGGGCGGTTTAAAACGGGGGGCAGACCGTTAACGTTTGCGTGAAAGCGCAAACAAAAGCGCGCCAGCGCGGAACTTTAAGGCCGCCTTTCGATTTTACAGCTGAAAGGTGGAAATCATGAAAAAACTCGCAATCTTAGTCATTTCCCTCGCAACAGCTTTTACGGGCGTGGTGCCTGCACAGGCATTTCCCGTGATCAACATCGAGAAGCCACAGGTGACTTCCGAAGTTCAGCAGGTGCGCAACCGTAGGATCATCCGTCACGGCAACTGGAGCACACGCCTGTCGAGAGGCGGCCATTATCGCTCGCATTATGATCGCCGCTACCACGGCAACCGCTACTACGGCAACCGTTACTACCGTGACCGCTACTACCGCCATCGCCACAACAATGCCGGTGCCATCATCGGCGGCCTGGCAGCCGGTGCGATCATTGGCGGCGCGCTGAGCAGCGCACAGCGGCCACGCTATTACGGCGGCACTTCACACACCCGTTGGTGCTACGACCGTTACCGCTCCTACCGGGCATCGGACAATACGTTCCAGCCCTATAACGGCCCGCGTCAGCAGTGCGTCAGCCCGTAAATTGCACTGGAAACCCCGCCCTCGAGGCGGGGTTTTCTTTCAGCTTCCTGCGCGAAGCCGGCGCACCTTGGCAAGAATATCCTCCGAGAGAGCCGAAACCAGCGCCCGGTCTGCCCCCTTGCGTGGCACTAGCACAAATTCCACGTCCTCCAGTGCCGGCAACCGCCCCGGCGCGATCTCTTTCAATCCCGCCGGTGCCATGCTGCGCGGCTGAACCAGGACGCCCATTCCTGCCCGCGCGGCGGCCGTCAGTCCGCTCAGGCTGCCGCAGGTGCAAACAATCCGCCAAGCCGCCTGAGCCCGACCGAGCGCCTCCAGCGCGATGCTGCGCGTCACGCTGGGTGCCGGAAAGGCAATCAGCGGCAGCGGATTTTGCGACAGCACATGCTCGGGATCCCGCGCCAGCCAGATCAGCGGCTCACGATAGACCAGCTTGCCCCGCGCATCGCCCAGACGGCGCTTGGCGAGAACCAGATCGATCTCACCATTGTCCTGCATTTCGTAGAGCGCTCCTGATAGCGCGACCGTCAATTCGAGATCGACGGAGGGGTGCGAGCGGACGAAATCTTCGAGCACACCCGGCAATTGGCTGGTCACGAAATCCTCGGACACTCCGAGCCGCAGCTTGCCCCGCAGGCTGTTTCCCTTGAATAGGGACTGCACCTGCCCCTCGATCGACAGCATGGCGCGGGCATGCGACAGCAATGCCTCGCCATCCCCCGTAAGCACCACCTTATGCGTATCGCGGGCAAGAAGCTTGCGGCCGACCGAGGCTTCAAGCCGTTGGATATGCTGACTGACCGTCGATTGCCCGAGCCCAAGCCGCTCGGCCGCAAGGGTGAAACTTCCCATCTGCTCGACGGTGACAAAGCTGCGCAACTGGGTCATATCGAGCATAAACATCTCAATTCGTGATAACTGTTATTTCTTGCATCCTGAATCATAATGGATGACAAGACAATGAACTTGTTATTGCCCGGAACCACAATCATGCGCCGCTTCCTGCCCGATACCTTTACAATCCTGCTCGTCTGCACCGTCATCATCGCCTCGCTCTTTCCGGCGGACGGCGCTTTCGCGGGATATTTTGGCATAGCGACGGATCTGGCGATCGCTCTCCTGTTCTTCCTGCACGGCGCACGGCTTTCGCGGGACGTGGTGATTGCCGGCGTACTGCACTGGCGCCTGCACCTGGCGATCCTGCTGACGACGTTCGGCGTCTTCCCGCTGCTCGGTCTCGGACTGGGGATCATCCCTGACACGATCCTGCCGCAGCCGCTCTATCTCGGTATTCTGTTCCTCTGCGTGCTGCCTTCGACGGTCCAGTCGTCGATCGCCTTTACCTCGATGGCCGGCGGCAATGTACCCGCCGCCATCTGCTCGGCTTCGGCTTCGAACATCTTCGGCATGTTCCTGACGCCGCTTCTCGTCGGCCTGCTCTTTTCGGTCGGTGGCCATGGCGGATTTTCCTGGGATGCGCTTGAGCAGATCATGCTGCAGCTGCTGCTTCCCTTCGTTCTCGGCCAGGTGCTTCAACCCTGGATCGGCGACTGGATCCGCTCGAAAAAGAAGATCCTGATGCCGGTCGATCGCGGTTCGATCCTGATGGTCGTCTATCTCGCCTTCAGCAAGGCTGTTGTCGAAGGGCTGTGGCATACGTTCTCGATCGGGGACATCGCCGCCGTCATCATCGTCGACATGCTGCTCCTCGCCTTCGTGCTCGCCTTCACCATGTTCGGCAGCCGGCTGCTCGGTTTCAACAAGGCCGACGAGATCACCATCACCTTCTGCGGCTCGAAGAAGAGCCTGGCGAGCGGCGTTCCGATGGCCAACGTCATCTTCGCCGGCCAGGCGATCGGCGCGATCGTTCTGCCGCTCATGCTGTTTCACCAGATCCAGCTGATGGCCTGCGCCGTCATCGCCCAGAAATATGCCGCCGCCGCCAAGAAGCGCGCGAGCGCCAAGGAAATCGAGGAAGCGGCTAGCCCCGCCTGATCTCATTCGCATCACGCAATAAAAAAGCGGCGCTCCAACGGAGCGCCGCCTGCCTTTTCCTATTCCTGGGAGGAATGGATGGATTAGCTGTTGACCTGAGCCTCGATCGCCTTCGGCGCGCTCACCGGCTCGGCGGCAATCGCGATCTTGCGGGGCTTCATGGCCTCGGGAATGCTGCGAAGAAGGTCGATATGCAACAGACCATTCTTCAGAGAAGCAGCGGTGACCTCGACATGATCGGCCAGCTGGAAGCGGCGTTCGAAGGTGCGCTTGGCAATGCCGCGATAGAGGAATTCGCTGCCTTCCGTATTGTCTTCGCTCTTTTCACCCTTGACGGTCAGAGCGTGGGCCTGGGCTTCGATCGAGATTTCCGTTTCGTCGAAACCGGCGACGGCCATGGTGATGCGGTAGGTGTTCTCACCGGTGCGCTCGATATTGTAGGGCGGATAGGTCTGACCCTGATCCGGCTGAGCGAGGCTGTCGAGCATCGTGAAGAGACGGTCGAAACCGACGGTGGAACGATAGAGGGGAGAGAAATCGACGTGACGCATAGTGTCCTCCTTGGGAAGCGACGAGTTGCGATGATGTTGCCCCTGAAACCCCATATTCGGCAGCTTCGGGACGGTTTCGCAGGCCCTTCCGGCGCCTGCAGATTTCAGATGGTGATAGCCTTTGGCGAGTTCAAGCCCTGCCGTTAATACCCGTGAACCACGCATGAACGCCCGGTTCGGCATGCGTTCAGCCGCCCTGCCTTAGAAGTCGAACCGTCGGGTGATCAAACTGGCCCGATGGCTGAAGTGCATCGTCCCTTCTTCTTCAGTCCGATTATGGACCGGCGCCGGGCATCCCTCTCGCCCCGCCGGTCTCTTTTTCTCCAATGCCTGTATTTCTCCCGTTGCCGCTGAGGCATGGCGATCTTTAAGAGTTGATTTCCCGCCCTCGTGCATTATCCCCTAGACTGGAAGCTCAGCGAACGATGGCAACGCGCATGGATCAGGTCCTCATCTCGACACCGGACAATCCGGCACCCGACAACCGGACGGAAGGCTATTTCGAGACCTTCGACGGCCAGAAGCTTCGTTATGCCGTCTTCCGCTCCAACGCTTCCGTTGCCAAGGGGACCGTGGTCCTGCTGCAGGGCCGCAACGAATATATCGAGAAATATTTCGAGACGATCCGCGACCTGACGGCTAGGGGCCTCTGGGTGGCGACCTTCGATCTGCGCGGCCAGGGCGGCTCGCCACGGCTCGTTAAGAAGCGCCAGCACGGCCATGTCCGCCGCTTTTCCGATTACGAGCGCGATCTCGATGTCTTCCTGGAGAAGGTCGTGCTGCCGGACACCCGGCTGCCCTTCTATATCCTGGCACATTCGACCGGCGCGCTGATTGCTCTTTCGGCCGCACCCTATCTTGCCACCCGCATCGAGCGCATGGTGCTTTCGGCGCCGTTCATCGGCCTGATCGGCCAGGCGGCATCCGCCTCGACGATCAGGAGGCTGGCATCGATCGCCAGCACCATCGGCCTCGGCTCCATGCCGCTGACCGGCAAGCTGCGCGAGCCCGAGTTCCGCGACAATCCGCTGACATCGGATGAGGTACGCTTCGAGCGCAATGCGTCGATGATGCGCAACCATCCCGAACTGACGCTCGGTCCCCCGACGTCCCGCTGGCTCGTCGAATCCTTCAGGACGATCGACAAGGTGATGACGCCGAACCACCTGTTCTCGATCACCATTCCGACGGTCGTGATCGCTCCGACCCGCGATGGCGTCGTGCCCTATATGGCCCAGGAGCGGCTGTCGCGCTATTTCCGTGCCGGCCAACTCGTGCCGGTCAACGGCGCGCGTCACGAGATCTTCCAAGAACGCGACGTCTATCGCGCCGCCGCCCTCGCGGCCCTCCACGCCTTCATCCCCGGCAGCGACGCCGAGGCCGAGCAGGAAATCGAAGGCATCGGCGCTTAAACGCGCGTTATCGCTGCAGAATTGCGATCGCCTGTTCATAGACTGCACGGCTGCCGGCGGCGATGATCGTGCCGCCATTTTCTGGGCGTCCGCCGTCCCATGTCGTCATGATCCCGCCCGCCTGCTCGATGACAGGAATGATGCCGCCGACATCGTACGGCTTCAGGCTGTTCTCGATCACCAGGTCGATATGACCGGCGGCCAGCAGCGCATAGGCATAGCAATCGCAGCCATAGCGGAAGAGCCGCACTTGGCTTTCGATCTCACGGTACTTGTCCATCTCGCTGCCGGTGAAGAGATGCGGCGAGGTGGTGAACAGGATGGCGTTGGACAGGCTGCCGCAATCGCGCACCTGCAGCCGCCGCTCGCCCTCGGGACCCGTATAGATCGCGCCATTCTGATCCGCGAAATAGCGCTCGCCGGTGAACGGCTGCTCGATCATGCCCATCACGGCACGGCCGTTCTTCTGCAGGCCGATCAGCGTGCCCCAGACGGGAACGCCGGAGATGAAGGCGCGCGTTCCGTCGATCGGATCGATCACCCAGACATATTCGCGGTCGAGGCCGACGCTGCCATGCTCTTCGCCGAGAATGCCGTGCTCCGGATAATGTTCCTCGATCAGCCGGCGGATCGCCAATTCGGCCGCCTGGTCACCCTCGGTGACCGGATCGAAGCCGCTGGCGAGCTTGTTGACGACACTGAGGCCGGAACGGAAACGCGGCAAAGTCTCGGCCTTGGCGGCTTCCGCCAGGCGATTGAAGAACGAGCGGTCGGGAAGCATGGCGGATCCGTTTCTAGCCTCGGGAGTGGCGCTTTTCATAGCGAAACTGCGTTAAAATGCAAATACTTCAGGCAATGGCGCTTTATTTGCACAAACATTGTGCGCTGCAATATTTTACTTGACGATTGTGCAATGCAATAGTAGCTTCTTCTTACAGTCTTATGACTGTAAATACCCTCCTTGGGTGTTTCCTCCCTAGACTTAGCCGCGCTTCACAGCGCGGTTTTTTTTGATCATCAGGAAGAAATTATTCTGCGGCAAGCGCCGTATCGTCGGCGAAACGCTGGACGTAATCAGCCATCTGCCGCATGAAGCTGGTTACCGCATTGGCGATAACAGGGAAATCTGCCCGCTTCTCCAGCGTCACCTCATCCACATAGATGGAACGGTTCACCTCGATCTGCAGCGCATGCAGTCCGCGCGACGGGCGCCCGTAATGCTCGGTGATGAAACCGCCGGCATAGGGCTTGTTGCGGATGGCGTTGAAGCCCATTTCCTCGAAGATGCTGATCGCGGTGCGCGACAGCTCCGCCGAAGCAGACGTGCCGTAGCGGTCTCCGATGATGAAATCCGGCCGCTGGTTGCTGCCGGCAATGCGGATATTGCCCGGCATCGAGTGGCAGTCGATCAATACGCCGAAACCGAACTGCACGTGCGTGCGGGCAATCAGCCGCCGCAACGCCGCGTGATAGGGCTTGTAGACGCTCTCGACGCGGTCGAGCCCTTCCTGGACCGGAATTCGGTGCGCGTAGATTTCCATGTTCTCGGCAACGATGCGCGGGATCGTTCCGAGACCGCCGGCGACCCGCAGGGAATTGATGTTGGCATAGGACGGCAGCATGCCGTCGAACATCCGTGGATCGAGCTCGTAGGGTTCACGGTTGACGTCGAGATAGGCGCGCGGAAAGTTCGCGAACAGCAGCGGCGCACCAAGCATGCTCGCCGCCGAAAACAGCTCCTCGACATAATGATCCTCGGACCGGCGGATCGAAATGCCCTGCAGACGCGACTGGGCGATAAATTCCGGTGGATAAATGCGGCCGCTATGGGGAGAGTTGTAAACGAAGGGGATGGTCTGCGACACGGGCTCACGTATCTCAAAAAGCTCGTATTCGCGGATTTCCGGCACCTTCTGCCCTCTTAACCATGTCGTTCGAGGCTGACTTCGCGCATGTTGCCAGTTGCCCGGCCTCAAGTCCATACTATGTAAAGGGGATGACAGCCGCGGGTAGTCAGTTCACCGGTTGTTTACCGGGAAAAGACTAGTGTAAAGGCTGGAGCCTCCCATAAATTCATTTCACCAGCGGTCTGGATAATGACTCAGAAGATACTGCTTGCAGAAGACGACAATGACATGCGCCGCTTCCTCGTGAAGGCGCTCGAGAAGGCCGGCTATAAGGTTCTGTCCTACGACAACGGCGCAAGCGCCTACGACCGGCTCCGCGAAGAACCCTTCTCGCTCCTCCTGACCGACATCGTCATGCCCGAAATGGACGGCATCGAGCTGGCGCGCCGCGCCACTGAACTCGATCCCGACCTGAAGGTCATGTTCATCACCGGTTTTGCAGCCGTTGCGCTGAATCCTGATTCGAAGGCGCCGAAGGATGCCAAGGTCCTGTCCAAGCCTTTTCACCTCCGCGATCTGGTCGATGAAGTGAATAAAATGCTTGCCGCATAAGGCTTCCAGGCGTCGCGTCACAAAACTTCAAAAAAGCCTATTGACGGCCCCAAAGGTTTTGTGATCTATGCGCCGCCATCGGATGGGCGTGTAGCTCAGCGGGAGAGCACTACGTTGACATCGTAGGGGTCACAGGTTCAATCCCTGTCACGCCCACCATTCGAATTCAAAGGCTTAGCGATATTGCTGGATATCGCTAAGCCTTTTTCGTAGGCAGCCTCGAACTCATCCTCTCGGTCAGATCGGAGTTTTCGGCATCCCCAGAATTGGGCAGCGCAGACGTCGCGATATCATGCAACGCCTTTATGAGCGCCCAACGATCCCAAGAGTGCACCCATGCGCTCGAAATCGCGCAAGTTGGTAGCATTGGACTTTCTGAGCACCGTGCGGATCTGCGTTCGGATGGTGTCGAGCGATACGTCGCGTTCGCGTGCAACCGCCTCAGCGCTTTGACCGCCAAGGAGAGCGGCCGCGACGGCTCCTTCTGCTGCACTAAGCCCGAAGAGTTCGCTTAGCAGAGACGGCCGTGCGGCCCGAGGAGACGACAACTCGCTGATTTGGACCAAGACAGGCGCGCGGCCACCTTCCGCGAACGCGTCGCTCTTGCGATCAGGCCACTGTGGGGACACGAGAATGGCATACTGGCCAATCCGACCGCTGTTGCCGAGGGCATCGAATTCAACTCGCATGGCTCCTCCGACACCCCCCGCGGCGGCATCGCGGATCATGACTCGCAATCGCGTCATCTCGCCACGATTGTCGACGGCAAGCTTCGTTCCCGCAGTAGGACTGGTCGCCAGGCAAAGCGGTCGATCACGGTAGCGAAGCGCTTTTGTCGCCAACGAATTTGCGAACAGGACATTGCAGTCGGCATCGACGACGATAGCGGCGTCGGGAAGCGCTTCGAAAGCGCCATATCCCAAACGCGCGTCAAAGTCGGCACGATGCAGCCGCTCGCGCAACTGCAGCGCACGTCTCACATGGGGCAGCAAGGTCAAAAGGGTTGCGCGTTCGCAAACGCCGAATGCGAGGCCTTGTCTATAGAATCCGACAATCGATCGGTTACGGTCACCCACGAGGCCAACGATCATGTATTGCTGGCCCTGCGGCCTGGCGAAATCTCGATAGAATTCTGTGCGGTGATACGCGTCGCTCTCTATCAGTTCCTCATCCAGCAGAACTTTGCCATCCGCCTCGTTTCGCCTCGCCAGGCTGGACAAGGCGGCTCTGATTGGATCGAGTTGAAGGTAGTGCTCGACATAGTGATCGTTCTCGGCGCGCGTTTCGAAGACATTGACGGATTTCCCGCCATCTGCCTGGAGGCGTAGGCTGCCGGCGTCCGCGCCCAGATGCTTGAAAAGGCTTTTCCCGACCGCCAGCCAGTTGTCATCATTCTCACTGGCGTCGTAGATATCCCCGATTATTGAATTGAGTTCCACAAGCGCCCCCGCACTATCTGTAGAATACTTTCAATTTAGCATAGACTTATATACATGAGTCAATGCGACCGACAGTAGAATTTTCGGCATCTCAGCCGTAAGCCAGTCTCTTCGCGTGGCTTTCCTTTGACGCAAGAAAGTCGACAAGGCGCTCGACAAGACCTTCGACAAAAGCAGGATCGAGCGCGTGGCCCATCTTCGGGACAAGGTAAAGTTGGGCGTCCTCCAAGTTGGACGCCGCCCAATCGGCATGCTCGCGCGGAAAGATCGGATCCATTTCGCCATGGACGATCAGGCAGGGTTGCGCGACTTGTCCTAGATCCGCCGCTGTCAAAGGCTTGGTGGCGATCTGTGCTCTGCTGTGATTGCTGTGATTGGCCACCTTCGCGCCGCTGCGGGTTCTACCGGCGACCGCTCGCCCCAAGTTCAGCCAGAAGGTCTCGTCAAACGGCGATGCTGGCCCGGCAGCGAGACGGAAGTTTTCCATAAACCGGATGGCAACCGCGTCTTCGCACGCGGCGGGGATGCGGTTCAGAGCGATCACGGCCCCAACATAGCTCGGCGACGGTCTCGGCAAGTGTCCGTCCGCCGATGGTTGCCCGGTGAAGGCGTCGTTCTTCGGCTGAAGATCCGGCGACGACATGATCGACGTGATGCTTGCCACTCTCGATGGCCTGCTCAAGCCGGCGAGGTAAGCGATGTTTCCGCCCTGCGACAGACCGACGAAATGGGCCGTTTCGATTCCCAGCTCGTCCAACAGCCCAAAGGCGTCATCGACCAGATCGTGAAGCGTGTAGGGCTGCTCTTCAAAGTCCAGATAACTCGACAACCCTGTGTCGCGCTGGTCATAGCGGACGACGAAGTACCCCCTTTGCGCCAGCGAGTTGCAGAAATGATCCGGCCACACCACCCCCGGGGCACTATTGCCCATTAGAAGAAGGACTGCCGGAAGGCCGTTATGGCCAAACGTGTCGTAGGCCAGTTCGAGCCCATCCAGATGCGCAATTCCACTTTCCATGTGGATGCTCCAAAATTTATCGGTGATAAGTTTACTTATCGGTGATAAATGACGTTGTCAAGTATGGAGACGGTATGAAGATCGATAGAGCCCAGATTGTCAGAGAAGCATTGGTCCTTTTGAAAGAAGTGGGGCTGGACAAGATGTCCACGCGCGCGCTGGCAGCCCGGCTCGATGTCCAACAGCCAGCATTGTATTGGCACTTCAAGAACAAGCGGGCTTTGATGGATGCGATGAACGCCGAGATGATGCGCAGCTCGCACCTTTACAGGGTTCCCAGAGATGGCGATGACTGGAGGTCCTATCTCAGGAACCACAGCGTGAGCTTTCGCCAAGCGATGCTTAGTTACCGGGATGGTGCGCGCGTCCACGCCGGATCACGTGCAGAGGCGTCGGATGTCGACGTCGCCGACCGGCAACTGGAATTTCTGATCGCGCAAGGATTCGACGGCAGGCAGGCATTGAAAATGCTTGTCACCCTGGCACGGTTCACGGTGGGATTTGTTCTCGAGGAACAAGCCGAGGCGGATCACCCGCCCGAACTGCCGAACGAGACGACATCACCATCTCCCTTGCTGTCTGCCGCCTTCGAAGACTATGGCACGTTGTCCCAGGACGAGCTCTTCGATGACGGCTTGGCAGCATTCCTTGATGGCATCGGGCGCTGATGGTGCATTGAGCGAAAGATGGCGTATCGCACCGAGAATGATCGGCGTCCCGACAACGTCAGAGACTGCCTCTTTGCGAGCCGATTATTGAATCTCGTTTCCATCACTCCGTTTGGGTGAAATTCGACTGAGGTAAGCGACGATGTCGGTCCATCCTGCGGTCTCGGCTGTCATCGCAACATATCCATCGGGTCTCACGAGGCACATGCCTGCTACATTGCCTCGATCCACGGCGTGGATCTCGACAATATCGGCGAAGGCGCCCAGCCGGGCGACGGCACCTGATGCTTCGCTCGCAATCAGGGTGAACCGTGGTTTATCACCGGCACCAAACTTGAAGTCGCTCGAAATCCTATGGCCGGCTTTTGGAAAGTCGGAGCGAGGTAACTCAGGGCCGTTCAAGGGGCTTTTGTCATAGGAAACCGCAAGCTCCGACAGTTGCTCGGCCGCCATTGCGCTGATGAATTCCACTCCAAGCAGACGGTGGACCAGAAAGTCGCGAACGGCTTGCGCAGCCGCATTTGGCATCGTAGCGACGCGCAGCATGCGCCCTGAATCTCTGAGAACACGAGATGCATTTTCGCTTCGTTCGACGCTGTAGCTGTCCAAGACATAGCCCGGATCGGCGTCATCGTTGATCACCATGGCCAACTTCCAGGCAAGGTTGATCGCGTCCTGAATGCCGGTGTTCATACCCTGACCACCCGCCGGACTGTGAATATGCGCGGCGTCGCCGGCCAAAAACACCTTGCCGGCACGAAAGTCTTTCACCTTCCGTTCGTTGATCGTGAACGGGGCGATCCATACGCAGTCGCTGAGAACGACATCTCCTGGACCCCGCTGATCGACGATCGCTTGAACATCTTCGAGCGTCGGCTCGCGTTCTTCACCCGTCCGCAGGTCGGCGATAACCCGGTAGCGATGCTTGCCGATAGGGAAAAACGCTACCATGCCGTCGTGGTGCCAGAATATCGGAAACTCGTCATCGGGCAATTCGAGCCCGGAAGCGTGGACGTCGGCGAGAATGTAGGTGCCGGGAACGGTGTCTCCCTCGAACGGCATTCCGAGTTGATGGCGAATCTGCGAGTGCGCGCCATCACACCCAATAAGCCAGTCAGTGGACACAGCTTCTTTACGACCATCCAGATGAACGAGGTTGCATGTGACGTCGGATCCGGTTTCGGCGAAATCCTTGAATTCGACGTTTCGCTCGACATTAACACCGAAAACCCGGAGCTTTTCTTCCAACACTCGCTCGGTCTCGGACTGCGGGACCATCAGCACGAATGGAAACGGAGATGCCAGTTCGTCGAACGCGACGCGCGCGATCGTCTTCCTTCCGGAAACGATATCGACGGCGTGCATCTTGAGGCCAGTTTCTATCAGGCTCGCGGATGCTCCGCTTCGATCGAGGAGCTCGAGTGTGCGGCTCCACACCGCGAGCGCTTTCGACTTCTCCGTGCGAGCGGCGGACTTGTCGATGATACGGACCGGCACCTGGAAACGAGCGAGTTCAAGAGCCAACGTCAAGCCGACCGGTCCCGCACCTACGATTAGCACAGGGATCGACATGTCATTGCTTCCTGTCTGAAGAAAGAGGCGTTGCGGAGGACATATGATCGGCTCCATTTTCATTTGGCCGCCCAAAATAGCGCGCCAGATAGCATGCGAGCTTGCCGACAAAGATCCCCGCGAGGATACCTGAAAGGGCGAGATCCAGTAGTCGGAAGGAAGGTTCGGCCAGACGCTCAGGGTCGATCGCCGCCAAGACGCCAAAACTGTACTTGATCGTGAACGCGATGAGGACCAACGGCAGAACTGTGTAATCGGCAGGCCTCTTTAGGGTGCCAGCGGCGCGATCAACGGTGATCACTCGCCCCTTCACTAGCAACCAGCCGACGAACGAGCCCGCCGCGAGCGCAGAAATCCACGGAACAAGGTTGGCCGCGGATATCGTGTATAGCCGCACGAGATCGGCAAGACCCCATCCGGTCAAAAGCGCTGGGACAATTGCCAGCTTCAATGGGGTCACCTCTGCCGGCTTCATGGCTTTCACGCCGCGCGACACCAGGTAGAAAAGCAAAATGTAGACCCACACGGGCGTATGGGACAGGATTTGAATGAGTGACTGCATCGGGCGTTTCCTTCTTAGGCCTTATAGAGAGCCTGCATGGCGTCATGGAGTTTCAAGGACAGTGGCGATGCTGCGTAGGCGTCCGTGACGATCTCGATATAACTGCCAGTCTCGCCAGAGGACGCAGCCGCCATCGCTTCCTCCAGTTCGGCGCAGGTCGATACGCGGAAGGCCCGCCAGTCGCTTAAGCCGAGTGCAGCGGGAAGCTGGCTGTAATTCCACCGGGCGATGTCATTGTATTCGATCGCCGGATCTTTGCAGAGCAGGCGTTCGATCAGATATCCGTCATTGTTCAAGACGAAAATGATGGGCTTGAGCCCGAGGCGGGCGAACTGGCCTATCTCCTGAACGGTCATCTGGTGCGACCCGTCTCCGGTAACCAGGACGACCCGCTTGTCAGGGGCCGCCACTGCGACCCCCAGCGTCGCCGGCGTTGCCCACCCGATGGAACCCCAGAGGGTCTGATTGTGAAATGTGGATCCTGCTGGCATATGGGCGAATCCCAATCCCATCGAGGCAGTCCCTGTTTCCGCCACCAGTATGTCGTCATCCCGCAGGAATCTTTCCCATCTGGGATAGAGGCTTGCGCTGTCGATCGGATCGCCGCCCTCGCCTCGCAACGGCCCCAGCGTGGTTGGCGTTGTCGACGGCCAGCGTCGATGGATAGGCAGCTTTGAAAGTGCGCGCAGGATGTCTTGCATTTCCACGCCATGATAGGTCTTACCGCTGACCTCCGTGCGGTGATGGCCGATCACGATCGTCTTTGCTGGGTCGAGCTTCGACGTGAAGGCGCCGCTGTTGAAGTCCGTCATCGGTGACCCGATGTCGATCACAAGATCGCATCCTTCGACAAACTGGCGCACCTCTTCGTTCATAAGCGCGCCATCGTACATGCCGACGTAACTCGGATACCGCTCATCAAGAACCGTTTTTGCCATGAACATGGTCGCGAATGGCAAGCCGGAATGATCGATCAGGTCCAATAGTTCCGGACGATAGCCGCAACGCGCGATGAGGATGCCCGGAAGAACACATGCCGTCCTGGCACTGTGTATCCGTTCCCCGATCGCACTCACGGCTGACGCCAGGGCCTGAGGATTGCTCCGAGGCATTTTGATAGGCTCCGCCTCGGTCACGATCGGCTGCTCGGCGAGATCGGCAGGGAAAGCCATATAGACCGGGCGGCGATGGTACAGCGCCTCGAAGATCAATCGCTCGGTTTCATACGCAGCGTTTTGTGGCGTGAGCACGGTGTGAGCTACGACAACGGGTTCTGACATCTTGCGAAAGAAGCCATACTCCCCGTTGCCAAGCGTATGGTGCATGAGCTTGCGGTTCCTCTGTGCCGCGAGGTTCGGCGCGCCGACCAGATGGAATATAGGCAGATGTTCGGCATAAGCGCCGGCAATGCCATTGAGCGCACTCAACTCGCCCACTCCGTAGGTGGTGCAGACTGCTCCTACACCTTTGATACGGGCATAGCCGTCCGCTGCGTAAGCCGCATTGAGTTCGTTGGAACAACCGATCCAGCGAATGTCAGGGTGATTGCAGATCGCGTCATTGACGGGAAACGAATAGTCGCCTGGCACGCCGAAGATGTCGGCCACGCCGATGTCGCGCAAGCGATTGAGGACATAGTCTATAACAGTGACCATGAGATTGTTTCCAAGGTTAGGGCGTGCCGAGGCGCCCTAACGCCCCTTGCAGCGGTTTGTCTGAAATCCGGATGAGACCGGCATAGGGGTTTGCCATGTCGGAGATCGCAAAAACTGCGCCCGCCACCGAAAGTGCACAGACGATGATGATCGTCAGAACCGTTGGATTGGCCGGAGCCTGCAGCCCGAACGTGCCGAACAGAAGAGCGAGCCAGTAGATCAGAACGATGAAAAAGCCCCAGGGCAAACCTTCGTCGGCGGATTCGATCTGAAGCCAATGTCCTTCGGCAAGGTGACCACTGACTTCAAGTGCCCGCGCCTGGATCAGCCGATGCACGTCGTCCTGGGGATCAAGCGCGCGAAGCTTTCCCTGCACCGCTTCGATTTCCCTATAGGCCGGCGCCCTTCCCGCAAGCTGATCATCGCTTGTCTCAACGGCCCATCCATGGTCCAGACGGCTTTCGATCAGCTCCCGCAGCAATTGACGCGCGTCAGTGGCATCAGGGCCGTACTGGGCCATCAAGCGGTCGAGCAGAACGATCCGTGCGGCGGTCGCGCCAAGTTCCGTCTGCGCGTCATCGTAATCGGACTTTGCGGAAGCTATCAACAACCCGAGAGCCAGCGCCGACAGCGTGCCGACGATCGCTGTTGCAAGCCTGATGACCTCCTTCGATTCCGAGTTCAGATGGTGGGATGGAAGACGGTCCCGAAGGAGCATGCCCATCGCGGTCGCGAGCCCAAGAGCGATGAAGACGCCGGCGGCCAGAAGGAGAGCATTCATCGTTCAATCACCTTCGGCTGCCTGCGGAACTGCGCGCATGTACTGGGAGCGGCTGCGTTTGCGAACCTGTCGCCAATCCATTTGGCGGCGTCTTTCGCCGTATCGCGGGCGATGAAGCCATGTCCGACGTCTGGCAGCGTCACAAAGTCCACACTGCTGCCATTGTCACAGAGACGGCGAACATAGGAGATGGTCACGTCGGGACGAACGATGCCGTCGGCCAGTCCTTGGGAAATGAAAATAGGAAACTGCTTCGGGAGAACGCCGGGCGTATTCCGTTTCAGCAAGTCGTTCCACGGTTCTGCTGCGCTGATGTCCCTAACTGTCAGGAACTCCTTCGCCAGAGGGCGTTCCTCGAAGCGCCGTTCCAGGAGGTCAAAAATCGTCTCGATGCAGCCGCCTGCAAGGGTGTCGACCGTGGGCATGGCATTCGGGTCGACAATATTGTCGAGCTTGATATCGAAGATCCGTGACCAGGACCAAAGTGTGAGCGCCGTCAGCCCTTTCCCTCCGTTTGAGGCGAAGTCGTCGTGCATCAGCGTGCTGAGATCGGTCGCGGGGGCCGCCGCGGCAACGCCGACCAGTTTAAGCTCGGGCGCATAGGTGGATGCCAACAAGCCTGCGTAAAGTGCCGCCTGTCCACCTTGCGAGTGCCCCCAAACGGCAAAGCGCGTCGGCGCCTGTTCACCGAGAAGATTTCGCGCGGCTCGGACGGAATCGAGCACGGCGCGGCCTTCGCTATCGCCGATGAGATAGGGATGAACGCCGGGGCCGCCCAGACCGGGGTAATCCGTTGCAACAACGGCGAACCCTTGTTGCAGCAATTGCTCAAGGCCTTGAATCTGGCGATAGACCCCGCGGCTGAGCGACGGCGCGCAGGCCGTGGCGACGCCGCTCGTTGGATGTGCCCAAGCCACGATCGGGCGATTTGTGTCGTTGCCGCCGACCGGCTTGATCAAGACACCGGAGACAGCGATCGTTTCTCCATGGAGGCCGACCGAACGATAGAGGATACGCGACGCCGTGGCACCGTCCGTAGAGAATGGCATGGTCTCGGAGCGGATGACGGAACCTGGGCGCCCTGCGAGTTCCTCGCTCCCGAGCTCGTAGAACGCGTCATTGGCTCGAGCCGAGCCCGATGTCAGCACTATCCACAGGAAGACAGCCGCGAGCCCATATCCCAGCAACAGGCGGAGAGTGTCCTCCGCCCTTGCCAACTTATGCCTGGGCGGTTCTATAAAACGGATTCGAGTCATGATGGCAGTCCAATAGGGCTACTCGCCCACTTCATTGATTTCAAAGAGCGTTGCATGGAGCTTGAGATGGGGCGGCGATGGCCGCCCCATCTGTCATGATCACTGCCACTGACCATCTGGAAGACGGCCATGATACGGCGTGTCCCGGCAATGGCCCCATGGACCGAGCCAGTAGCCTGGCGGGCATGGGTTTGCAGGAGGATAGTATGCAGGCGCCGGATAGTAGGGCTCGACGTAGCGAGGCCCGGCCAGCGACGCACCGATTGCCGCACCGGAGACGGCGCCGAGTGCATACCAACCGGCGTTGTTCCAGCCACGCCAACGGTCGATAAACAAAGCAGCAGGACCGGTCGCGCCAGTCAGATTGCCTTCCAACACCGAAACGTCGAACGTCAGCGTTGTGCCATCAAGCTTCGGCGACTTGAGTGTGACCACAGCGTCGCTGACGTCAGAGCCGCCGCCGAGAACCGAGACCGTTGCGTTCGGCGGGTCCTTCTCGAAACTGTCGGCGCCAGCGCCCCATTGCTTGACGATTTCGTCGGTCGCAATGTGACCGGCGGCGCGTGTCGGACGATCGGAGAAGATGATCGAGTTGGTGGCAACACCCGTCAGGACCAGCTTGTCGCCATCGAGCTTCGCGCCATCGGCGTTAACGACCAGGAGTGATGCGACAGGCGCCTGCTGGCTGACCTGGCCGACGGTCTTTTGCAGGGGTACATGGGGTGCCTTGGCGGCATCCTGCCCCAGCGCGGTTCCCGCCAGCAGCGTGAGCGAGCCGGCGAACAATAGTCCTATTGGATTCATGCGTGTCATTGTCGAGTTCCTTTGTGAGTTCCGTTGCGGAAGGCACGGCGATCAGCCGCCACCATGTTCGGCGGCATAGTCGATGCCGGCCTGGACTTCGGCCATGGCCTGCATGACCAGTTCGGCGGCACGCTCCTTGTGTCCGCCCTTGTTCGGCGTCGCCCGGTGCAGCGAATTCAGCGCATTCTGGAGCTGGCGCAGTGCGGCATCCATGTTGCCTTGGTCCGCCATCGCAGGAGACGATGCGAAGGCAGCAGCCGAGCCTGCGGCCAGGACAACGCCTGCAGCGGCAAGCACGTTTCGGCGTGAAAGTGCGAGTTCGGTCATTTCAGTTCTCCGAGTTCGAGGGGGTTGTTCAGTCGGCGGCCGTCAGGGTGACCTTGACGACGCCGGTTGCGATGTTGATGCCGGTCTCGCCATCGACCGAGATCGGCTGCAGCGAAAACGACTGATTGTTGCCGCCCGCCAGAGCATTCGCTCCGGCGCCGACACCGAGCGCGGCGCCTGCGGCGACGCCGACGTACGTGCCGGCAAGCGCACCCTCAGGAATCCCGCGGGTCGCTGACGCGACGCCCCAGATCAGGTGCCCTTGATCGACTTTTCCGATTTCGATGCCGTATTCGTCGATGTTTCCGACATAGGTTTCAGATTGGCCGTCGTCGGGCTTGAACTGGCACGTCAGCGATTGCTTGCGAGCGAGGATCTCGCCGATGCCCTTTGCCACGTCACAGGACAGGATGCCGATCTTGGCGACCTCGGCATGGCCGGGGACAACGGAAGCAGCAACCAGGGTCAGTGCGAGCGCAAACCCGCCGGAGAGTTTCGAGACAATCATCTGTCGGCTCTCCGCTTACTTCCAAGTGCCGTTAGGCAGGCGACCGTGATAGGGCGTGTTGCGGCAATGACCCCAGGGACCGCGCCAGTAGCCAGGCGGGCACGCGTTGCTCATGACGGGGCGCTCCTGGTAGTAGCCGTTCGGAAGCCGGCCATAAAACGGTGTGGTGCGGCAACCGCCATAAGGACCGCGCCACGCGTTGGGACCGCAGCCGCCGGCGACCAGCGTGATTGCGGAGGGCGCATCGATGGCCGGCATCAGCGGCGCTGCGGTCGAAATAGACGGTGCTGCGAACAGTGCGGCGGTGCCGAGAATGACTGCAAATTTCGTGTTCATGCTCACTCCAGATGTGTTGAATGCTGCGGGCGGGTTGCGCTCGCTCGATCTGCATATCGATTGGACTACGGTTGAATGCTGGTCTGTCGGACGATCGTCGTCTTGGGAGAGCGCCGGTTGCCGAGCGGAGTGCGCCCCAGGCCTTCAATGGCCGGTCATGTGCTCCGATGGCCGGTGAATTAGCCGATATCGATCCGTTGCCGCATCACCACTTCTGGGTATGCGATCAAAACAGGATCAGATTATTTCGCTTCTATCGGCCGCCGGACGGCAAAAATCAGACATCGGAGCAGACAATGACCTTTAAAACGACGCGCAGGACACTGCTCGCGGGCATCGGGGCGGCCCTGTTGCCGAAATCACTCTTCGCGCAGTCGAGCGCCCTGATTGAGATCGAAAATCTGCGGCCGGGCGAATTTACATGGCATCCGGATCGGTCGCCGAATGGGCCGGTCGCTGTCATCGTCTCGCTGCCGCGTCAGCTCGTCCATGTTTATCGCAACGGCATACGCATCGCCGTGTCCACATGCTCCAGCGGCAAGGCGGGCCATGAAACGCCAACTGGCGTCTTCGTCGTCCTGCAGAAGGACGCAATGCACGAGTCCAACATCTATAGTGATGCGCCGATGCCCAACATGAACAGGCTCACCTGGTCGGGGATCGCGCTTCATGCGGGAAACCTGCCTGGTTACCCCGCCTCGCACGGATGTGTCCGCCTGCCGTTGGCATTTTCGCAGGACCTATTCACGGTCACCCACCTCGGAACTCCGGTCATCATCGCCGGCCCTTCCGACGCGCCTGGACTGATCGACCCCGGTCTTGTCCTTGGAGGGGGAGCGGCTGGACAGTTCGACCAGGCAGTGGTCACCAAGGATGGGCCAAAGCATCCCGCAGACTGGGCTGCCGCGGAAGTTCACCCGATTGTCTCAGTGATCGCATCGTCGGCAGACAGCAAGATCATGCTCATCGAAAACGACGAGGTGAAAGGAGAGGCGCCGCTATCGATCGATGGCGGAGGAAAGCTTGGCAGTCGCGTGTTCACGATGCAAAGCATTGACCCAACGACGGGCCCGCAATGGGTCAACGTCGCTCAGGGAGGATCGGAGCCCGCCGCAAAGTTTTCCGCCGACGCCCGCTTGATCAAGAGCCTGCATACGACCGATGAGTTCGCGAGCCTTATGCGATCGTCGCTTCAGCTTGGCTCCGTCCTGGTTCTCACCGACGCGCCTCTACACCCGGACACGCGAACCGGCAAAGACTTCGTCATCATGTCGTGAGCTGTGACGCCTGGCTGGAGACACTATGACATACATCGAAACACTGATCAGAACCCTGGAGACTGCGCCGGCCGAAAGACCCGTTCTTTGTTGCCGGGACGAAGATATGACCGCTTCCAGGTTCCTGGAACTGATCGGCGGCTTCGTCGACTGGCTATCCGCGCACGGCATTGCGCGGCGACAGCTGGTGGGGATCATCGCGCCGAACAGGCCCGAAGCTCTGGCGGTGCGATATGCCGCCCATCTGCTTGGTGCGGCGACATGCTTCCTCTCCTCGCCCGCCAAGGCCGAGGTGAGGAAACAGTTGATTCACGATATTGCTCCAGACCTCCTCGTCGCCTTCCCGGAAACAGAGCATCTGATACCCACCGGCCTGGAAGGCGTCACGCTGGTCGTCAACAAGGACGTCGTTCGCGCGCAGCCAAGACCGTTCGTGTCCCTGGCTCAGGATGATGACCTGGCGGTCGTCGTGTCGTCAGGTGGAAGCACAGGCGTGCCAAAGGGGAGCTGCCGGGATTTCAGGTCGTACACCGCTTAGGACGAGGCTCCATCTATCGACGGCAACAATTCATCCTACCACCGGAGGGCAAAGACGTGAAATTTATCGCTTCCACCGCTGTTCTTGTGACTTCTTGCATCTGGGCGAACATGGCCATCGCCATGGAAACTGGCACGGTCGAATTGCATAGCAAGACGAAGATCGAACGCTTGCAGGTGAGCTACACCTGCCACTCCGCAGGAAAACTTGCCGTAACCTATATCAATGCCGACCCGAACTTTCTCGCGCTGGTGCCTGTACCGAACCAACCTCAGCCGCTGGTGTTCACGTCGATAATCTCCGGTTCGGGAACACGTTATGCGGCTGGGAAATACGTCTGGTGGAGCAAGGGAAATTCCGCCAGCCTGTATGACACGACTTTGGGTGACAACGCACCGCCGACCATGACGTGCAACGCGTCCTGATCGCCTTGTACGTTCGAGCGAGGATCAGTCGATCCTGTTCAAGACCGCGCGGACGACCGTCGCCAGGCCGAGCAGGATAGTCAACGCAGGCAGTATGAGGCCGGTGTTGAGCCGAAGGGACAGAAGCACTCCGGCAAGCGCGAAGATGGCGCCAGCTATCAGCCGCGACAACGGCTGGATGCTTCGCCACCCCAAAATCCTTGCAACCCGAATGCTGTCCCATATCGCGCTCGCTGCCGGCAGCAGCAAGATCAAGAAGATCCACCGATAGGGCAGCGGGTAACCAAGCTGGTCGATAGCAAGTGCCGCTCCCAGGGCGATCAGCACGCAGCCGCCGAAGGCGGAGATCAGCCACCTATAGGCATCCTTGGAGCTATGCGCGAGCACGGTAGCCCTCCCGAAATCTTTCGGAAGGAGACTGTTTCCAGGCTGCCCACAAAAGGATCGACAGCGCTATGACGCGGGCAATCGTGAGAGCGAGCAATGGGCCGAAATTATCAGCGGCGTAGTCATTGTTCTGAAATGCCTGGACAAAATGGCCGACCGAGACGCCCGCATAAAAGATGATCGCATAGAGCGCAACAGCGCTTTGAAACGACAGGCTTCGCCAGAAAGCAAGCACTGCAATCGTGCCGAGTGCGATGTCGGCAACGCCGACTTCAAACTCGAACGGGCTCTGCTGCCATCCGATTTGCGCTGATGCTATCGCAGGGAAAAACACATGGAAAAGCCCTGCCCATAGCCCGTCGACGCCGACGGCCAGCAACAGGATCCAGGATAGGTATCGACGTGACCAATGTTGATCGCGATTGATCAACGTGGCGCAGACGACGGCGGCGATGCAAAGGAGCGCCGGCAAGTTCGCAAGGGTAATCCTAATTGTATCCGCGATCATAATGACCTCCGTAGAAACGACCACAATGCTCCTCGACCGCGGTGAAATCCGATCGATGAGCTTGCGCGTTACCTACGACCACGGTCGAATGGCCGCATCCTCAGAACTGGTGATTGGTCGGAAAGAGTTTGAGCTACCGTGGCAGCTTCAATGAACATAGGTCCCCAGCAGCGCACCGATGCGTTCGAAGTCACGCAGATTGGCTGCATCGGTCTTACGCAGCACAGTTCGTATCTGCGTGCGCACCGTGTCGAGCGACACTTCACGATCTCGCGCGACTATCTCGGCCGTCTGCCCACCTAGAAGCGCCGCCGCCACAGCGCCTTCGGCCGCGCTTAACCCGAACAATTCGCTGAAAACGCGAGGCGGCGCCGATCGTGGCTGCGAGATGTCATTGATCAGCACAAGGACTGGTGTGCCGCGAACGGGAACGGTCCCCTGCGCCGGCAAAGGGGTGACAAACACAGCGAGTTGGCCGATGCGATAATTCTCGGTGGCGTCGAACTCGATCCGAACTGCACCACCACTGCCTCCATGAGCAGCGCTGCGGACTACTTGCTGGAACTTCGCACCCTCACCTCGATCAACCACGAGTCGCTTGCTTCCGTTCGTCAGCGTCTTGGACAAGGAAATTGGAAGGCCTTTATGTGACAGCGTCTGGGTAGCCGATGTGTTCGCGAACAATACGTTGCAATCGCCATCGACAACGACAGCGCTCCCCGGCAAGGCTTCGAAGGCCGCATAGGTGAGGCGCGATGCAAGCTCGGATTCGAATAGCTTCTGGCGCATTCTCAGCCCGCGGCGAACATGCGGCATGAGTTGCTCCAGCGCAGTCCTCTCTCGAGTGCCGAACGCTCTTCCATCTCGAAAGAAGCTCATAATGGTGTGATCGTTGTCCCCGACGAGGCCAATGAGCATGTTTTCTCGGCCATTCGGCCTGGCGAAATCTTGATAGAATTCGGATCGACGATAGCGTTCTCCATCGACGACTTCGTCAACGAGCACGACTGTTTCCCTTCCCGATGCCGCGGGTTTCATCCGCGATATGGCCGACCGCACCGGGTCAATGTGAAGGTAGTAAGTACTGTACCTGTCCTCGTCAGGTGCGGATGTCTGGAAGACGTTAGTATAGCGGCCGTCTCCGTCCCTGAAACGGAAGGTTCCGGCTTCAGCGTCGAAGAACCGGAACAAGCGTCGCCCCAATGATGACCAATCTTGTTCGCTCGTTGATGCATCGTAGATGTCGCTGATGAGTGAATTACAGTCCATATGCATGCCACGCCCCACAACGTTTGAATGCAAAGAAGGCCAACATCGTTGGACATTGGCTGGCCGTAAGTGGAAAACTAACGCGACAAGGATGCCCTGTCGTTCACCCATTGAAGTTGAGAATGCAAAATTGGAACGCTTCAATGCCAATGTTTAAGATGTTGCGCATATACTCCCGCCAGGTTGTATTCGCCCAGCAAGATGCGACGAGATACTGTCGCATATAGGATAAGCCTCTTCCGCCCGCCGGCGAACGAATCCATTTTAACTGAGGGGTTAACTGGAGACCAAGTCTTCGCGAACACGTCGGTCACGAGCAGGCCGCTGATTGGTGATAAAAATTTTCCGGCAATAAAAAGTCTGCCCCACAGGGAAGCGTATCATTTACGCCACCACCCTGCACAAAGGCTCGCCCCCAAGCCTGCCCTCTTCGCCCAACTCACTTCGTAAGCGATGCGTCTTCGGTTATCGTCGTTGCTGCGGTTTGCAGGTACGGGGTCTCAGGAATGGATGCGATGAAGAACATCGTAAACGCATAGACTGAGAACAGCGTCAGAGCCGCGGTCAATCGAATCATGCACTATCTCCTTATTCACAAGGAGGAGTGTGCGCCAATTTGCGTCTTTCCCAAACAGTTTTCTGAACGGCAGATGAACAAAAACTTGTTATGGGCGATTTTAACGATATTTTTACAACATCGGTGATGACGATTTCACCCGTCAACCTGCATCCAGAAGCCCTGAATTTGCTAGCTTTTTCAGGTGCTCATCAACAATCCGGCGGTCGTTGCAGGTGTGATAGCGCCCGCCGCATGCCTCGCTCAGTTCATTCAGATTTCTGAATTTCGGCGATGTCGGCAATCCCGCGGCGTTCAGAATTCGCGCCATGACCAGGGCAATGTCCTCTGCCTGATCGAGTTTCGCGTAGTCGATATCGACACCATAGCCCCTCACCGCGAAATAGGTCTCGTAGACGGGCGAGCGGAAATCGGCGAACATGTTCTTGGCCGGATCAAGCGCCAGCGCGTAGCCGAGCGTTGCCTCCGCTTGGTGATCGCCGAAATCGACGGCGACGCTGGGACGGATCTCTGCCTCCGCTGCACGCCGCCTCAGAAACGCCTGCAGATCGCTACGGGCGAGCGCAACACGCCTGGCATATTCATTCACCTTGCGGTCCTCGGCGAAGCGCTCCGTGGGCACGAGAGCCTGCGGCACCATATCCTTGTCGTAGGGAGCATGGGCGAACATCGTCTCCATCGCCACAAACAGCGGGCGCTTGTCCGTCTCGCGGTGCTCCGCGATCAGCTTTTCGGCAAAGTCGAAATAGAGCTTGTCGCGCGCACCCCATTCCGGCAGCGACAGGTCGACGGCATCGAAGACCTCCTGGAAGCCGATCGAGCGCAGGAATGGCCCCTCGTTCACGGCATTGTACTTCATCGGCATGATCGCCACGGTGCGATAGCCGCAGCGCGCCAGCACGTCGGGCAGCGCACCCCTGATCTTGCCTTCGAGCAGCTGGTTGACATAGGGCGCCTGCCAGCTGAAATCAGCGCTGGAAAGGCCGGTCAGCATCGAGAAATTGCTCATCCATGTGCCGCCGCCGAAGGTTTCGACGAACATCGGCTTGATCGTGCCGTCTCCGGAGCGGAACGTGTCCGCGATCTCGGCGGGCAGGCTGATCTGCGGGAACCGCTGCGGCGATGTCTGGCTTTCCGAAAGCACGAGATAGAAATCCGGCCTCGCGCCCTCAGGACCGCATTCGACGGTATCGGCAAGCTCCCCCTGCGGCGCGACGCCCTGCAGCTTGGCGGCCAGTGGCGGTTCGCCGATCAGGCTTGGAATATGCCAGAAAGACATGAAAAGCGACGAGGCGTTGAAGCCGAAGATGAACGGCGGATCACCCGGCCGCGCTGTGGGGTGGGCTCCGATCGAGACACCGACGGTCAGAAGCAGCGCCGGCAACCGGACGAGTGCGGGGGCATTCCATGGCTTCTCGGCACGGAACATCGCCCAGAGGAAAGCAGCCGCCGCGACGAGCGCCAGGGCCGCACCGACGGCCAGCGCCGTATAATACTTGAGCAGGAAGCTGAGGATCGCCGTATCGGTGCTGGTGAAGATGAAATCGAAGACGTGCAGCGAATAGCCCTTGAGCCTGAACTTGACGATCGAGGCGCCGGTCTGCAGCAGCACGATCGCCGCCGCGCCATAGAGCGAGAAAATGGGACGCCGCGAAAACAGGAAGAAGATTGCCGCAATCACCAGCGTGACGGCAAATGTATAGGGCAGGAAACGCCAGCGCGTATCGAGGTAACGGATCAGCGCGAAGAACAATATCGCGGCAATGCATACACATGCCGGATGCAACAATATCCGGATGATCTTCGATACGACCTTGCCCATTCCGCCCTCTCACAACCCATAGAAATCTATAGTTTGCGTAACGTCGAATATCCATCGCAAGATGCTAATAGGGTTAAAGTCGCGCTGGATTAAACAGATAGAAGTTGCAGATTTTCACGACGGAGACCGTCAAGTCTTTTTCGTGATTAATCCTGTGAATAACGGGGATGAGCTCAGCATCTGTGGACATTAGAAAAGGGAAATGTTTCCCTGAACGGGTCGGCTGAGGGGCCGGCGGTTGAGGGCACGCATATGGAAATCGAAGAGCTGCTGGACATGCAGGAGCGGGGGATCCGCGATCGCATCCTGGGATGCCGACTGACTGACAACCCTATGTCGCACCCGGAATTCATGCCTATCTGGGACGCTGCAGCACTCGAAGTTTGGTACGCGCGTTATGAGGCTTGGCGTTTCGGCTGGTCTATGGAAGACGCCAGCCGCCGGCACTGAAGAGATAAGAGGGTGGGCTGCCGTCAAGGCGCCCCCGCTTCCTGGAACGGGCCGCGATCCCCTGTAGCGGCCCGTTTCATTTTGTCTGGACCTTTTGACGCAAGGCAAAATTCCGACACACAAGCATGCCAGTCAACGGTTCAGACGAGCAGCATGACAGGATTTGCAACCTTATGAGACGACATATTACTGCCGCGGCAGCCCTCTCCGCAGCGACAATTTCCGCCTTTGCCCTCCCCGCTTCGGCCTTTGCCCAATCGCAGAATTTCCCCAGCGCCGGCGTCACAACGCTGGCGGGACGATGCTCCAAGCTTGTCGTCGGCAAGCTCGATGTCTCCAAGCCTTGCAGGAACGAGATCGCGGCCGTGGCTCTGCCGAACGGCGACGTCACCTTCATCTTCACCGCACAGGGCAAGATGCTGGGTTTCCAGGGTGACGGCAAGGCGATCAAGCCGGCCTCGAACGGCAATGCCCGGATCCCGCTGACGCTGGTGACCACGGGTGTCGGCCAGAAGATGACCGGCGAGGTGAAGGTTGCCGGAAGCTGCACCTTCGGCAATCCCTATGGCGGCAAGCCGGTTGCGATCGAATGCACGGCCGAGAGCAAGGACAGCACCTTCGCTGCCAACTTCCAGACCAACGGCAAGGCGCCGGTACAGCCGAAGGCTCCTGCCGCCGCGGCAGCGCCCACGCCCGAGGCCAAGCCGGCCAAGAAGTGATCAGGTCAGGCGCACCAGGCGCTACCGGCGCCTGGCTTGCGGGCCAGCCCCTCGCTCGTGAGCTGAGCGCCGAGCGAACGGCCGTCGCGGGAGATTACCCGCGGAGCGCCGTCATTGCCGCCCTTGCCCGCCGTATTCATGGTGAATGGCCCGGCATTCAGGAACTTGAAGACACGCGACTTGGCCGCAAAACCAAGGCGTCGCTCGTTTTCGCAGCGTGCACTGGTAACGTCAGGCACCAGCGCATCGGCAACGACGATCTTTTCGCCCTTGTACCAGAACACCCCGCCATCGCCGACGCAGTTCACATGCTCGCCCTGGCCGCAATAGCCGAAGGCGGCCTTGGCGCTCAGCGCATCGGCCGGTGAGGCCTTGACCGGCTGGGCGGCGGGTACCGGAACGTCGGCCGGCGGCAACGGCCGCTGCGGCTGGACGAGGGCAACGGCCGGCTTCCGCTCCGCAGTCCTCGTTTCGGCAGTTTTGGGCGTCACAGCTTTCGGAGCGTCCGGCTTGATCGCAGCTGTGATGGTCGAAACGTCAGGGGCGCGGGCCAGCATCGGCTTCACGCTTTTCCAGTTGTCGTGCGCATAGATGCCGCCGACCGCCAGCAGGCCGATTGCCGCCCAGGGCAGGATGCCGCTGCCTCTGCTCTTGCTCCGTGCCGATGATTTGCGGCTACGGCCGCGCGTCGCTGTCTTCGCCATTGTCCCGAATCCCGTGAGTGCCCGGATTATTGGACGGCAATCCTTTCCGAAAGGTTGGCGAATGGCATGGCTATGCACAGACTTCTGCGATCGCTGGACATTGAGAGGCAACAGGGTCTATCTGATCGGATAATTGTGCGCGCGGTCTGGCGTCCGTCACATTGAGCCCTCATTTGGGTGGCTAGTCGCGTGCAAAGCAACTGGTGTCTTATGCGTTATCTGTCCTTCATAACCTGGCCCGCCGGCGCCATCTTCGGATTGGCGGCTCTCGTTGGCGCGCATGCCGCACTCGGACAGGCGACGGGCAATTTCCATGAAGTCATTGCCGGCGAGCTTTACCGCTCTGCGCAGCCGAGCGGCGCTGATGTGAAAGACTATGCCAAGAATTACGGTATTCGCACCATCCTGAACCTGCGCAACGAAAAGCGCACGGACTGGTACACCGAGGAAAAGCAGGCCGCCGCCGACAATGGCATCACGTTGATCGACTTCCCGATGTCCTCCTCGCGTGAACTGCCGATCAAGGAGGCGCAGAGGCTGGCGAAGATCATGGCCGACGCGCCGAAGCCGCTTCTTATCCACTGCGAGCACGGCGCCAACCGCACCGGCTTGGCTTCGGCAATCTATGTCGGCGCCGTCGAAAAGCTCAGCGAGACCGCCGCCGAATTCCAGCTTAGCCCCTATTACGGAAACTTCGCCATCAAGGGCCTCAGCCGCTACGCGATGTACCGCTCCTGGGACAAATACGAAGAGACGATCGGCTTCTGACGCGAACAAAGATGGGCTGCCGGCGTTAGCCAGCGAAGAATTCTTCGCCGGAGAACGCAAGCCATGGACCTCATCTTTGCCGATATGTTTCCCGAGTCGCGCATCCACTATCCCGTGATCTTCGCCCGGCTGATCGGTGCGGTCATTCTCGGCGGTCTGATCGGCATCGAGCGCGAGGCGCGCGACCACCCCGCAGGATTCCGAACGCATATCTTGATCAGCCTCGCCGCCGCCCTCTTCGGCATCATCTCCATCGAAGCCGTGCACATGCCGGGTATCGCTGATGACCAGCAGGTCCGCATCGACCCGCTGCGCGTCATCGAGGCGGTCACGGCCGGCGTGGCATTTCTGGCTGCGGGAATGATCGTCTTTGCCCGCGGCCGAGTTAAGGGACTGACGACCGGGGCAGGCATGTGGCTGTCGGGCGCGATCGGTCTGGCCATGGGCTTCGGCTACTGGCCGATTGCCTTCTTCGCCACGGCCGCAGCCGTCTGCGTGCTCTATGCGTTCGGCAAGATGGAAAAGCGCCTCTCCGCCTCTGACGAAAAAGACCAGCGCTAAAGAAAAAGCCCGGCTCAGCCGGGCTCATCTTCGTCAATTGCGGATCGATCTTTCCTGATCGAGTGGCGGCGAAGCTTTCGGGTTCAGCTTCAAGCCTTTCCAGGCGATGGTACCTTTACCCTTATCCTCGCCGCTGACATTGGCCATGCGGATCATCCGCCATTCTTCTTCATGCTGGAGATAGATGTCCTGTGGCACAAGACGAGTATCCATTCGCATATCACCTTTCATAGTGAATTATTGGCTTAGCGCTTGTTCTTGATGGCATCGGCGGCAATATCCGGGCCGCCCTTGGAAAGATCGCTGCCGCTCACATGTGCAGGCACATGAACGTCATGCACCGGCGATTGCGGCAGGGTCAGATCCACCTGATGCGGTGGCAGCACCTGCGCCTTCTGCATCCGGTTCGGGCGTGCCCGCTTCATGCGGTCGGCTGCCTCGGTTCTCTTGTCGGGGGAGTGGGTCGAATTTTGCATCATCGGCCTCCTTATCATCGCACCCGCGATGCATCGCATCGCTCAACCTCATCCAAACGGCCGGGGCCTCGTAAGGTTCCAAAGAAAATCCTGCTGTGATCAGACGTCACCCCTCTTGACTGCCCGTATATGGTCATTACCTAAGCGTGATCTGCCGCCGCAGAGATGTGCATGGTTGCCCCCCATGCGAAGACATCGGCGACAGATGAACACTGGTGCCGGGCCCCTCTGGCGAGAGTTTTTACGGCGCTCTCGTGATGTCGGTACCGCCTGCAGAAAGCCGGCGGATTTTCAATCGATGAACAAGCTCACCATGCCCTTCGCGCATGCCCGTTCCGGCATGCCGCGCTCTTCCACGACACCCAATGTCAAAAACGATGTTCGCACCAAAGAGGTGCGGCCATGACCCAGCCGCAAAGCCATAAGTCGACCCTCGGATATTTCCGCTGGTCCTTCATCATCACCGCAGTTGGCCTGGTGCTCGGCGCCATTCTCGGCTGGCAATCGACCGGCACGATCGGCGGCATGGCGACCGTCTTCTTCATCTGCGCGGTGCTCGCGGTTCTGGAAATATCGCTCTCCTTCGACAACGCCATCGTCAATGCCAACAAGCTGAAGGAGATGACGCCGGTCTGGCAGCAACGCTTCCTGACCTGGGGCATCCTTATTGCCGTCTTCGGCATGCGTATCGTCTTCCCGTTGGCAATCGTGGTCATCGCAGCCGGAATCGGCCCGATCGACGCGATCATCCTTGCGGCCCGCGAACCCGCCGAATATGCCCGCATCATGAATGACGCCCACCTGCCGATCGCAGCCTTCGGCGGCACATTCCTGATGATGGTCGGCCTCTCCTACTTCTTCAACCACGAGAAGGACATCCACTGGATCTCCTCGCTGGAGCGGATGATGTCACGCGGTGCCGCGATCAAGGGCATCGAGATCGCTTTCGTTCTCCTGCTCATCCTGCTCTTCTCGTCGCTTCTGGAAGGTGAGGATGCCACTACGTTCGTCTACAGCGCGATCTATGGCCTGGTGACCTTCCTGGCTGTCGAAGTCATCGGCGGTCTGCTGGACGCCTCGCAGAAGGCGATGAGCGAGGCTGCCCGTGGCGGTCTGGGTGCCTTCATCTATCTGGAAGTGCTGGATGCCAGCTTCTCGTTCGACGGCGTCATCGGCGCCTTCGCCCTGACGCAGAACCTCTTCATCATCGCCATCGGCCTCGGCATCGGCGCCATGTATGTCCGCTCGATGACGATCATGCTGGTCGAAAAGGGAACGCTGACGGAGTATCGCTACCTGGAGCACGGCGCGTTCTACGCGATCCTGATCCTGGCCGTCATCATGTACGTCCAGACGCTCTACCACATCCCTGAGGTGATCACCGGCCTCGGCGGCGCGACGCTCATCGGCATCTCGCTCTGGTCCTCGATCCGTTACAACCGCAAGGAAGCGGCGGAAGGACTGGCCCACGGCCATCACGCCAAGAGCGTGGAGGCCTGATAACAAGACTGCGGCGGGGCATCAGCCGCAGTCATCAAGACAAAAATAAAGCCCGCGACCAACCGGTTGCGGGCTATTTTCATGCGATGGTTTCAGCTGCGCTTAGCGGCGGATGTGATCGAACACATCGGCGTCGATGCCGAGCGTCTTCAGATGACGGCCCTGCGGACGGCGGCCTGCATCGACTGCGGCGCTGACTGCATTTGCGGCACCGATGACGGCGAAGGCGCGGCCAAGGAAACCTTCACGGATGGACTTCACGTAGGACATTGTCTTTCTCGCTTGAGCTTCATTATTGACCACTCACATATGGTGCAGCGCAACATCTACCACAAGTCGCGGAAATTCAGCGCTGCCATGCAAAAACGCCGATGCGAGATGGAAAATGCGGGCTTTTTGCCCGAACGAAAAACCGGCCCGCTTTCACGGGCCGGCTGACAGGTAGGGGTTGGATGCCGTCTTTTTGTTAGTCTTCGTTCGCGGCGAGCTGGGAAAGGACCTGCCCGCGCCCGCGCAGACGAAGGATCAGCGGAATGATGAAGGCGGCTGCGGCAACGAGCAGAAGGCCCGCCGCGATCGGCGACATGACGAGCGTCGTCAGGTCGCCCTGGCTGATCGCCAGCGCACGGCGCAGCTGTTGCTCGGCAAGCGGCCCAAGGATCAGACCGACGACGACAGGCGCGATCGGATAGCCAAAGAGACGCATGATGTAGCCGAGCACGCCGAAGGCGAGCAGCATGCCGAGTTCGAAAACCGACGGATTGGCGCCGATGGTGCCGAGTGTCGCGAACAGCAGGATACCCGCATAAAGCCAGGGCTTCGGGATCGTCAGCAGACGCACCCAGAGGCCGATCAGCGGCAGGTTGAGAACCAGCAGCATGGCATTGGCGAGCAGCAGCGAGGCGATCAGGCCCCAAACGAGCTGCGGGTTGGTTGCAAACAGCAGTGGACCTGGCTGCAGCCCGTATTGCTGGAAGCCGGCAAGCATGATCGCAGCCGTTGCCGAGGTCGGCAGGCCGAGTGTCAGCAGCGGAACCAGAGTACCGGCGGCCGAAGCATTGTTGGCCGCTTCCGGACCGGCGACGCCTTCGATCGCACCGTTGCCGAACTCCTCGGGGTTCTTGGATAGACGCTTCTCGGTGGCATAGGAGAGGAACGTGCCGATTTCGGCGCCGCCTGCCGGCATCGCGCCGATCGGGAAGCCGATAACCGTCCCGCGCAGCCACGCCTTCCACGAGCGGCTCCAGTCCTCCGCCGTCATCCACAGCGAGCCCTTCACGGCCTCGACCTTGTCGGCAACGGTGTTGCCCTGGGCTGCGATATAGAGCGTCTCGCCAATCGCGAACATCGCGACGGCAAGCGTCGTTACCTCGATGCCGTCGAGCAGATCGGGAATGCCGAAGGAGAGCCGTGCCTGGCCGGTCTGCTGGTCGATACCGACCATGGCGAGCGCAAAGCCGATGAACAGCGAGGTCAGACCGCGCAGCGCCGAGTCGCCGAAGGCCGACGACACGGTCACGAAGGCGAGCACCATCAGCGCGAAATATTCACGCGGACCGAAGACCAGCGCCAGCTTGACGATGTAGGGCGCGATGAAAGCGAGGCCGAGCGTCGCGATCAGGCCGGCCACGAAGGAGCCGATAGCAGCCGTCGCAAGCGCCGGTCCGCCGCGTCCGGCACGGGCCATCTTATTGCCCTCGAGCGCGGTGACGATCGACGCGCTTTCGCCCGGCGTGTTCAGCAGGATCGAGGTCGTCGAGCCGCCATACATGCCGCCGTAATAAATGCCCGCGAACATGATCAGCGAGCCGCCCGGATCGAGCTTGTAGGTGGCGGGCAGCAGAAGCGCAACGGTCAGCGCCGGGCCGATACCCGGGAGAACGCCGACGGCAGTGCCGAGCATGACGCCGATAAAGGCGAAGAGCAGGTTCATCGGCTGGAATGCAACCGCGAGACCCTGAAGAAGGAATTCGAAAGTGCTCATGGGGGCTGCACCTTAGAAGAACAGATGTTCAAGCCAGCCGGCAGGCAGCGTCAGCTGCAGCAGCTTGGAGAAGATCATCCAGACAATGAAACTCAAGACGATGCCAACGGGGATCGAGATCCACAGCTGACGCTTGCCGAAGCCGCGCGCCGTCAGGCCGAAGAGCAGTCCCGTCGCGATCGAAAAACCTGCGGTGCGCAGGAAGATCATCTGACAGGCAAGACCGGCGACCACCCAGAGAACGGGAGGCACTTCCTGCTTCTCGCGCTCGGGAAACTCGCCGCGCCAGGCCTCGGCAAGGGTCCACAGACCGAGAACAGCCAGGCCGAAGGCAACGAACTCAGGCACGGTCGACGGCCCGATGCGGTCGTATTGCGCGATGGTGCTCAGATGCGAAGCATCCCAGAACATCACGGCAGCAATTGCGAAAAGGAAGACGGCAATGACCAGCGCCGCCCAATCAGGGCGGCGCTTCGTTGCCGAGGGGGTGTTGCCCTCACTCATTTTACAAGTCCGATGTCTTTGAGAATGGTTTCGGTCGCAGCGACGTCCTTGTCGAGCTGAGCCTTGAACTCATCGCCCGCCAGATAGGTGTCTGCCCAGCCCTTGGTCTTCAGCGTTTCCTGCCATGCGGCAGACTTGTGCAGCTTGTCGACGTCGGCAGCGATCGTCTTGACTTCCTCGTCCGTCAGGCCGGGAGCGGCGGCAACCATGCGCCAGTTCTGGATCGAGACGTCGGTGCCGGCTTCCTTCAGCGTCGGCGCGTCGATGCCATCGAGGCGGGCATCGCTCGAAACGGCGAGAAGACGCAGCGTACCGGCCTTCACCTGGGATTCGAACTCGCTGTAGCTGGAAATGCCGGCGGTAACCTGGCCGCCAAGAATAGCGGCAAGCGCTTCGCCGCCGCCCGAGAAGGCAACGTAGTTGACCTTGGTCGGATCGACGCCCGATGCCTTGGCGATCAGGCCGGCGGTGATGTGGTCGGTACCGCCCGCAGAACCGCCACCCCAGGAAACGGCACCGGGATCGGCCTTCAGCTTGGTGACGAGATCGGCAAGCGTCTTGATGTCGGAAGAAGCCGGAACAACGACAGCCTCATATTCGCCGGTCAGACGGGCGATCGGCGTGACGTCCTTGAGGGTGACTGCCGACTTGTTGGTCAACAGCGCGCCGACCATGACGTAGCCGCCGACGATCAGGGCGTTCGGGTTGCCGGCGCTCTGGTTGGCGAACTGAGCAAGACCGATGGCGCCGCCGGCACCCGGGACGTTCTGAACCTGGACGTTGCTGGAAATGCCTTCCTGCTGCATGACCGTCTGCAGCGAGCGGGCCGTCTGGTCCCAGCCACCGCCCGGTGCGGCCGGCGCGATGATCGTATAATCGGCTGCAGCAGCCGGCAGCGCGATGGCGGCTGCAAAGAGAGTGGCGATAAATGTATGTTTCAAGACGTGTCCTCCTTGAGCGCGGGCTTTAGCCGCGTCATTGCTGTCAGGGATCGGGGAACACGGCCGTCGGCGAAAAAGCGATCAATCGCGAATGAACGGCAAGTCCTCCCGAAACTTCCTCCGCCTCCACGGAGAAGAAGTATCCAAACGCACCATAAGAAGCTGTCATTTAGCTGACATCGGCCGCACATCCAGTGCTCTTTGACACTTTTTTGCCGCAATTCTTTTGGCAGAGCTCCAAGACAGCAACGGCCGGCCCGCCTTTCAGCGCACCGGCCGTTCTATCGAATTGCGATCTCTTTCCAGAAGGTTGGAATTAAAATTCCGACCATTCCTGCTGCACTGCTGCGTTGCCGTGGCTGCGGTAGGCCGGTGCCGCGGCCTTCGGTGCGCTGCGCATTGCAGAGGCGGTGCGGCGCAGAGCTTCGGCATCGGAAGCTCCCTGATGATGGTCGCCGGCCAGCTTGAAGTTGGCGATCAGATCGCGCAGACGAACCGCTTCCGACGCAAGCGTTGCGCTCGCCGCGTTGGTCTCTTCCACCATGGCAGCGTTCTGCTGAGTCACCTGGTCCATCTGGTTGACGGCGCTGTTGACTTCGGAAAGGCCCGTCGACTGCTCACGCGAAGAAGTCGCAATCGCGTCCATGTGCTGGTTGATCGACACGATCAGGTTCTCGATCGTCTTCAGCGCATCGCCCGTGTCACGCACGAGCTGGACGCCGCCCTGGACTTCGACCGACGAGTTGCGGATCAGGTCCTTGATCTGCTTGGCGGCTTCCGCCGAGCGCTGCGCCAGTTCGCGCACTTCCTGAGCGACGACGGCAAAGCCCTTGCCTGCCTCACCGGCACGCGCTGCTTCGACACCGGCGTTGAGCGCCAGGAGATTGGTCTGGAAGGCAATTTCATCGATCACGCCGATGATGCTGGAGATCTGGTTCGAGGACTGCTCGATCTTCTCCATAGCATGGACAGCATTCGAGACGACCTGACCGGAGCGCGCCGCACTTTCGTTCGCCTGGATCGCCACCTGGCGGGCCTCATCGGCGCGCTTGGAGGAATTCGAAACGTTGACGGTGATCTGGTCGAGGGCGGCGGCGGTTTCCTCGAGCGACGCAGCCTGCTGTTCCGTGCGCTTGGAGAGATCGTCCGCACCGCTGCCGATTTCGCGGGTGCCGGTGTCGATCGCGCCGGCCGAGGACGAGATCGCCTTCATCGTGTTGGCAAGCTGCATAACGGCGCCGTTCAGGTCCTGACGCAGCGGCTCGAAGTCGGGCGCGAAGGCCTCGTTGAGCTGGAAGCTGAGATCGCCATTGGCGAGACGCTTCAGGCCTGCAGCAAGACCGGCCGTCGCTTCGGTGAGGCGGGCCTGTGCCGCGGCTTCGGCATCGCGCGTCAGCCGGTCGCGGTCGGCCTCGGCCTGGGCGCGGTTGGCTTCGGCACTGGCCTGCAGCCTGACATTCTCGATTGCCGCCTGGCGGAACACTTCGACGGCCTTGGCCATCTCGCCAATCTCGTCGCCGCGATGGGCGTCGGCAACCGTCATATGCGTATCGCCATTGGCAAGGGCGCGCATCGAAACGGTGATGCGACCGATGGCATTGGCAATGCCGGCGATGCCGAAATAGGCTGCGCCGCAGACGAGCAGCGCGCTCGCGCCGAGAATGACGCTGAGCAGCAGAAGCGTGCGGCCGAATTCCGCGCGGTTTTCGGCAGCGGCAGTCGCGGCCAGTGCTTGGTTCGACTTCACGACCTTGTCGACGCTGGCGGCCAGTTCGTCGGCGATCGGGCCGAGATCCTTGTCGAACGCATCGATCGCCTTCTGCTTTTCCCCGGCCTGGACGAGCGCAATGAGGTTGTCGCCGGCCGACACATATTTGGACGACGTGTCGTCGATCGAGGTGAAGGCCTCGCGCTCGGCATCGGTATCAACCTGATCCTTGAAATCGGCGACGGCCTTCAAGAGCGCCGCCTGCTTGGTCTTGATCTTCTTCACGAAGCCATCGGCGCCACCTTCCGTGCGGCCCATGACATAGTCGCCGTAGGAGCCGCGGAGCGAGTAACGCGCGAGCTGAATGTCCGTGGCCTTGGAAACGCCCGGAAGATAGCTGGTCGCGAAGTCCTCGGCATTTTCATTGAACGTGTCGAGACTGCGCAGCGAAATGAATCCGGTCAGGCCGAACAAGACGGCGATGACCGCGAATATGCCCACCATCGATGTTTTTACATTTGGACGCTTCATGAAAAAGAACCTCTGAAAAAAGGGGCTCCGCGCGATTGCGCTCCCCCTGCCCCGGCATTGTGAAGAGATATGATGCAGCTTCATGCCGCCGGCACGGTCAGTTAGCGGCCCCGTGCAAGCCGTTTCATATCGAGAATAACCACCGGTTTTCGATTAATTTTCGCTAAATGCGATGCAGAAAAAATCGCAATGAAAACAATTCACTTGTAAAATCAGATGTAAAAACTTGCCAATTTTACCGACACCATATCAAAATAAGTTTTTCTTACTTCAAAGATAAATTTTTATTTTAAATAACGCGCGATAACATTATAAATCAATAATATAATAAAGTATAAAATAACGCCTTTAGCCAGCGTTGCCATGACTGGCTCGAAGCCGCTTGCGAACTGCAGGCTTTCGGGAAATGAATGTCTCATGAGCATCCCGAAGCAACATCCGTTTCCCTTCGACCCAACCTACGGCGCGACCCTCCAGGCGCTGCAGTCGATCCGTCCGCCGGAAGCGCCCGAGGGCTTCGATGCCTTCTGGGAAGAGCGTCATGCCCGAGCGCTCGCCGTCGACCCGAAACCCGCCGTTTCCCGCAGCGCAATCGAGCATCCCAATTGGCATGTGCTGGACATTTCCTATGCATCGACGGACGGCCTGACAATCGGCGGATGGCTGCTGTTGCCGAAGCACGGGATGGTGTGCCGCGGTCTCGTCGTCGGCCACGGCTATGGCGGGCGCGACCAGCCGGATCTCGATATGCCCGTAGAAGACACTGCCGTCTTGTTCTTCTGCGCCCGCGGCATGTCGCGAAGCGCCCACCCGCCGATCCCCGATGAGGCCAGCGGTCACGTGCTGCATGGCATCGAGAGCCGTGACAGCTACGTCATCGGCGGCTGCGTCGAGGATATCTGGCTTGGCGTCTCGGCTCTGATTGCCCTTTACCCGTGGCTCGATGGCGCGATCGGCTACTCCGGCGTCAGTTTCGGCGGTGGGCTGGGAGCTCTGGCGATCCCCTTTGACCGGCGCATCGACCGCGGGTTCCTGACGGTGCCGACCTTCGGCAATCGGCCGCTCTGGCTGCGGCTGCGAACCGTGGGCAGTGCCGATTCCGTCCAGCAATATCGGCGCAAGTACGGCAGCGTTCTCGAAACCCTGCGCTTCTTCGATGCGGCAACGGCCGCAACGCGCATCCGGGTGCCGATGCTCGTCGCACCCGCCCGTTTCGACCCTGCAGTCGCGCCACCCTGCCAGTTTTCCGTCGCCAATGCCCTGCCGGGAGAGAAGGAGGTGTTCATTCTCGATGCCGGCCATTTCGACTATGACAGCGCGGCCGAACAGAACGACGAGCTACGGGGCCGGACAGCGGCCTTCTTCAAGGGCCGCTGAGCGCGACTACTGCCGGCGCAGCACCTCGTTCCAATGGGCAATCAGCCGCGCCCGCTTCACCTGATCGAGATAGACCATCAAACCGGGGCTGACCGGCACCGGCTTCAGCTGCGCGCCGAGGAGTTCCTGCATGGTGTTGGCGGTGTTTTCGCCCGCCACTTCCGGGCTGACGGCGGGTATCTGCAGTTCGCGCGCCATGATCGTCTGCCCCTGCTTCGACATGAAGAAGGAAAGATATTGCCGCCCCAGCTCCGGATCGGCGGCAGCTTGCGGAACGAGCCCGATGCGCGACATCACGACGGTATAGTCTTTCGGCAGCACGATCCCAACATCCGGATGCCGGGCTGCCCAATCGGCGGCGTAGGAGCCGAGGATGTTATAGCCGAGCACGAAGCGTCCATCTGCGACACGTTCGAGGATCGCGGAGCTTGTCGAGTAGAGCTTGACGCCGGCCGCGCCCATGGCGCCGATCACCGACCAGATATCACCGAACTGCTCCTGGTCGCGCGCCATGAACAGGAAGCCGACACCCGATCGTTCGATGTCATAGGTGCCGATGCGGCCATAGACCGCGTTTCCCTTGCGCTTGAGGTAATCGACGAACTCGGCACGCGACGAAGGCACCGGCTCGTCCTTGAAGCTCGGCTTGTGATAGACGAAAACCGCGGGCTCGAAGGTCAGTGCATAGGCGGTGTTGCGCCAGTTCGCCCATTTCGGCCATTGCGCGCTCATCGGCAGGTTGCTCATCTGCGCGTAACCGTCGTTGGACAGCTTCACCTGCAGGTCCATCGCCGATGAAAAGGCAAAATCCGCCGTCTTCTTGCCGGCATCGGTTTCCCTCACGATCCGGTCGTAGATCTCTCCCGTCAGCATGTCCTCATAGCGGATCGCCACATCGGGATTGGCGTCCTGAAATCCCGTTATCATCGGCTGCGCCAGGGGCTCGTCGAGCGAGGAATAAACCGTCAGAACTTTCGCATCAGCCTTGCCCGATTTCGCCGGATAGAAGGTCTGGTTGCCGAAAGCAAAGCTCGGACAGAGCATTAGTAACAGAATGAAAAGTCTCCTCATGCCTCAAGGATTGCATGCGTGCAAAATGGGAGCAAGCGCCGATACTCTTGTCAGAGCGGCAAAATCGCAGTCGCCCCGCGACAAGAACTTCAAAAGAAGTTAAACTAAATTAGATCGGTTTCATGGAGGGGATGTTGGAACGACGGCTGAGTGCAATACTCGCTGCCGACGTCGTGGGTTATAGCCGCCTGATGGGCATCGACGAGTCCGGCACTCTGCAGGCGCTCAACCGTCACCGCTGCGAACTGATCGATGTCAGGATATCCGACTACAAGGGCCGGACATTCAAGCTGACAGGCGATGGAATGTTTGTCGAGTTCCAGAGCGTTGTGAACGCTGTTGCCTGCGCCGTTGAAATCCAGCGGAACATGGCCGCGCGCAACGAGGGCGTACCGAAGGAACAACGCATCGAATTCCGCATCGGCATCAATCTCGGCGACGTCGTCGTCCAGGACGGTGATGTGTTCGGCGATGGCGTCAACGTCGCAGCGCGGCTGGAAAAACTCTCCCAGCCCGGCGGCATCTGCGTAGCCGGCTCGGTTCGCGATCAGGTCGGCACCCGGCTGAATGTCGGCTTCGAGCTGCAGGGCGAGCACGCGCTGAAGAACATCAAGCAGCCGGTTCAGGTCTATACGATCGACATCGCCAAAGGATCGGGAAGCAGCCGTAGCGCCGCCGCCCAGCGCCGCAACACTTGCTTCATCGCCGTCCTGCCCTTCACCAACATGAGCGGCGATACCGATCAGGATTATTTCTCCGACGGCATTACCGAGGACATCATCACCGACCTTTCCAAGGTCTCCAGCCTGCACGTCGTGCCGCGCCACACGGTTTTCACCTACAAGGGGACCTCCGTGCGCATCAAGCAGGTCGCCCAGGAGCTCGGCGTCCGCTATGTGCTGGAAGGCAGCGTACGCATGGCGGGGACCCGCGTGCGCATCTCAAGCCACCTGATCGACACGACCAATGGCGATCACCTCTGGGCCGACCGCTACGACCGGAACCTGACCGACATCTTCGCCATCCAGGACGAGATCGCCAATTCGATCGTCGGCCAGCTGAAGATCCGCCTGCTGCCCGAAGAGCGCAAGGCGATCGCCGAAGAGCCGACCGCCAACGTCGAGGCCTATACCTACTATCTGCGCGGCCGGCAGCTCTCCCACACCTGGACCAAATCCTATCTTGTCCTTGCCCGGCGCATGTTCCAAAAGGCCGTCGAGCTCGACCCCGAATATGGCCGCGCCTATGCCGGCATTGCCGATTGCGACGCCGCCATCCGGGATTGGGATCCGGATCAAGTCTCCGTGGAGCAGATCCTGAAGGCGAGCGCCCGGGCGCTGGAACTCAACCCCGATCTTGCGGAAGCCCATGCCTCACACGGGCTGGCGCTGCATCAGAACGGCGAGGAGCAGCAGGCGATCGAATCCTTCGAGCGCGCGCTGGCCCTCGATCCGAACCTCTATGAAGCGAACTTCCATTACGGCCGCTTCTTCTTCATGCGCGGCGATTACGCGAATTCGGTCCACTACTTTACCCGCGCCGCCCATATCCGCACCGACGATTACGTATCGCCGATCCACCTGATGAGCGCCTATCGCTCGCTCGGGCGAGCCGCCGATACCGAGAACTGGGCGAAGCTCGGGCTCCTGCGCGCCGAACGCGCTCTCAACCTCAACCCCGAAAATTCAGGCCCTGCCCATCGCGGCGCGCTGGCGCTCGCCCATCTCGGCGATGCCGGGCGGGCTCGCAACTGGGCGGCGCGCGCCATTGCCATCGATCCGGACGATATCGTCGCGCAGTACAATCTTGCCTGCGTCTATTCCGTTCTCGGCGATGTCGAAGAAGCGATGGTGCTGCTGGAAAAGCTGCTGGTGCGTAGCTCGATCTACCATATCAAATGGTTCGACAACGATTCCGACCTGGACAATGTCCGCACGCACCCGCGCTTTCTCAGGCTTCGCGAGATTGCGCAACAGGAAGAGGCAGTTCGCCCGCGCATCACCCAAAACACCGGCAGCACGGCTGATGACAGCGGCACACCCGCCCTGTAATCTCCTTTCCAAAAAAGGAAACATCCGTGCGCATCCTGCTGACCGAAGACAATGTCGCGCTTGCCGATGGCCTGTCCGCGATCTTGCGCGGTACGGGGCATGCGGTCGATGTCGTGCATGACGGTGCGTCGGCGAATGCCGTCATTGCTGCCGAGAATTTCGATCTCGTCATCCTCGATCTGAACCTGCCGGAGATGGACGGCCTGGAGGTGCTGCGCAACATGCGCGCGCGCCAGAGCAAGGCCGCCGTCCTGATCCTGACGGCCCGCGGTACGCCGGAAGAGCGCGTCCGCGGCCTCGATCTCGGCGCCGACGACTATCTGATCAAGCCCTTCGACATCGCCGAATTCGAAGCCCGCGTGCGCGTTCTCCTGCGCCGCCAGGCCGGGCTGCATTCGGCAACCGTCATGTATGGCCCGGTTTCCTTCGACCTCAATTCCCGCACCTTCTCGGCATCAGGAATACAGATCGACATCCCCGCCCGCGAACTCGGCCTGCTCGAAATCCTCTTCATGCGCGCCGGAAAGGTCGTCGCCAAGGAAGCGATCATCCAGTCGCTGACGGCCTTCGACGACGACATCTCAGCCAATGCGATCGAGCAATATGTCAGCCGCCTGCGCAAGCGCCTCGCGCCGTATAATCTGACGGTCAAGACCGCCCGCGGTATCGGCTACTATCTCGACAAAATGACCGAGGCCGCATGAGCGCTGCCTATTCGCTGCGCCGCAGGCTGCTCTTCTGGCTGCTGATCTCCACCGCCATCATCGGAACGCTGGCGCTCGCCGATACCTATCGCGAGGCGATCCAGACCTCCAACATCGTGTCGGACCGCGTGCTCGCCGGTTCGGCGCTGGCCATCGCCGAGCGTGTCGTCGTGGCCGAGGACGGAACGCTCGAAGTCGACATTCCCTATGTGGCGCTGGAGATGCTGACCTCCGCCGCCCAGGACCGCGTCTTCTACCGCGTCGACGGCCCGCCAGGCGAGTTCATCACCGGCTACCAGAACCTGCCCACGCTTGCCGACACATCCGGCGAGGTCGCGGGCTTTGCCGACGACACGTTCCGCGGCGAGCCGATCCGTGTCGCCACGCTTCGGCGCTCGGCCTCGACGGGCATCCGCTCTGTGCCCTTCGCCGTCACCGTTGCCGAGACCACCATTGCCCGCCGTCAGCTCGCCCGCGCCATCCTGCTGCGCTCGGCGTTGCGCCTGCTGTTCATGATCGCAGGTGCCGCCGTCATCGTCTGGATTTCGGTCACCGTGGCGCTCCGCCCTCTCTACAAGCTCCGCGACGCCATCGGCGAGCGCAGCCCGGACGATCTGCACCCGATCCGCCAGTCGGTCCCGACCGAGGTCGAGCCGCTGGTCGATACGGTCAACAGCTTCATGGTCCGCCTGCAATCGGCGCTCGACGCGCTGCGGAATTTCACCGGCAATGCCAGCCATCAGCTGCGCACCCCGCTGGCGATCATCCGCACCCAGCTTGCGCTCTCTGCCCGCTCCGCGACGCTCGATGAAGCCCATCGCTCCGCCCTGAAGGGCGATCAGGCCGTCGCCCATGCCGAGCGCATCCTCGCCCAGCTGCTCCTGATGGCGAAGATCGATGCAGCGACCGCCAAGGAGGCGCTGACCGCGACCGCGATCGACCTTACCCCAATCGCCCAGGAAATCACCGGCGAGCTGATCCCGACCGCCGCCGAGGCCGGGATCGATCTCGGCTTTGAAGGAGATGGCGCCGCGATGATCCGCGCCGAGCCGCTGCTGATCGGCGAACTCCTGCGAAATCTCGCCGGCAACGCCATCGCCTATGCCGGCAAGGGTGCCGAGGTCACCGTCCGCGTTTGCCGCAACGGCGAGACGGTGTCGCTCGAAGTCGAGGACAACGGTCCCGGCATTCCGCCGGAAAAGCTGGAAGCCGTGCGCCAGCGCTTCTCGCGCGGCAACGATTCGGGCGCCCCGGGCGCCGGTCTCGGCCTGCCGATCGTTGAGGAGATCGCCAATCTCTTCAATGCCAGCCTGACGCTCGCCAGTGGCTCGGATGGAAAGGGCCTCAAGGCTTCGGTCACCTTCGCAAAACTGTCGTAAAGCCTTCCAGCCGTTAACCTTTGTGCCTTGCATTCTTTCGCTGCATTGCACACTATCGCCTTGGGAACAGCCGCGGATAAGGCGAAATATGTCGATCAAGGCCAGCATCTATCATCTGACGCACTATACCTATGACAAGCCGGTCCGGCTCGGGCCGCAGGTCATCCGTCTGAAACCCGCCTCGCATTCGAAGACACGCGTTCTCAGCCATTCGCTGAAGGTGACGCCGTCGAACCATTTCGTGAACCTGCAGCAGGATCCCTACGGCAACTATCTCGCCCGCTTCGTCTTTCCGGAGCCGGTGACCGAATTCAAGATCGAGGTCGATCTCGTCGCCGACATGACCGTCTACAATCCCTTCGACTTCTTCGTCGAAGAGGAAGCGACGAAGTGGCCGTTCGACTATCCAGAGACCATCCGCGAAGACCTGTCGATCTACATGAAGCCCGAGGAGCCAGGCCCGCGGCTCAAGGCTCTCCTTGAGACACTCGACTACACGCCGGGCCAGCCGACCGTCGACATGGTCGTCGGCCTCAATGCCCGGCTGCAGCAGCAGATCGGCTACGTGATCCGAATGGAAGCAGGCGTCCAGACGCCGGAGCAGACGCTGGAGACCGCCAAGGGCTCCTGTCGCGATACCAGCTGGCTGCTCGTCCAGATCCTGCGCCATCTTGGCCTCGCCGCCCGTTTCGTGTCCGGCTACCTGATCCAGCTGACGCCTGATTTGAAAGCGCTTGACGGCCCCTCCGGCACCGAGGTCGATTTCACCGACCTGCACGCCTGGGCCGAAGTCTACCTGCCCGGCGCCGGCTGGGTCGGCCTCGACCCGACCTCCGGACTGCTGACCGGCGAAAGCCATATCCCGCTCGCCGCCACCCCGCATTTCCGCAATGCGGCGCCGATCTCCGGCGGCTATTTCGGCGAGGCAAATACCGAATTCGCCTTCGACATGACGGTCACCCGCGTCGCCGAACATCCGCGCATCACCAAGCCCTTCTCGGACGAGAGCTGGGACGAGCTCAACGAACTCGGCGAGAAGATCGACCGCATTCTGGAGGCGGAAGACGTCCGGCTCACCATGGGCGGCGAACCGACCTTCGTGTCGATCGACGATTTCGAATCCGCCGAATGGAACACCGCCGCCGTCGGCCCGACCAAGCGCGAAAAAGCCGACAGCCTGATCCGCAAGCTACGCGAACGCTTCGCGCCCGGCGGCTTCCTGCATTACGGCCAGGGCAAGTGGTATCCCGGCGAAAGCCTGCCGCGCTGGACCTTCTCGCTATACTGGCGCAAGGACGGCATGCCGATCTGGCAGGACCCAAACCTTATTGCGGCCGAAGGAACGGATACCGGCGTTACCGCTGCGGATGCCGAGAAACTGCTCTCCGGCATCGCCCAAGAACTGGCGATCTCACCGGATATGGTGCTGCCCGCCTACGAGGATCCTGCCGAGTGGATCGTCAAGGAAGGCAATCTGCCTGAAAATGTCGATCCCTCGAATTCGAAGCTCAAGGACCCCGAGGAGCGCAACCGCATCGCCCGCGTCTTCGAACGTGGCCTGACGGTTCCGACCGGCTACATCCTTCCCGTCCAGGCATGGAACGCCCAGGCGTCCGGAAGCCGCTGGATGAGCGAGAAGTGGCAGACGCGGCGCGGCAAGATCTTTCTCGTGCCCGGCGACAGCCCCGTCGGTTACCGGCTGCCGCTCGGCACCCTGCCCTATATCTCGCCCGCACAGTTTCCGTATATCCACACCGCCGACCCTTCGATCCCGCGCGAAGCGTTGCCGAAGGTGATGACGCCGCCCGGCCGCGCCATGCCGGAAGCCTCGCGCCACGCGGAAGAAGGCGGCCAGACCCGCATCGAACAGACGATCGGCGAGATCGGCGGCGCGGTGCGGACCGCCATGTCCGTCGAGCCGCGCGACGGCCGGCTCTGCATGTTCATGCCGCCGGTCGAGCGCATCGAGGACTATCTGGAGCTGATCGCCGCTGCAGAGCGTGCGGCCCGCGATCTCGGCCTTCCCGTCCATATTGAAGGCTACTCGCCGCCGCAGGATGAGCGCATCAACGTCATCCGTGTCGCGCCCGATCCTGGTGTCATCGAGGTCAACATCCACCCCGCCTCGAACTGGCAGGACTGCATCGACATCACCACCACCATCTACGAGGAAGCCCGCGAGACGCGCCTCGGCGCCGACAAGTTCATGATCGACGGCCGCCACACCGGCACCGGCGGCGGCAACCATGTCGTTGTCGGCGGCGCCAATCCCGGCGACAGCCCGTTCTTGCGCCGCCCGGATCTGTTGAAGAGCCTGGTGCTGCAATGGCAGCGGCATCCCTCGCTCTCCTACATGTTCTCCGGCATGTTCATCGGTCCGACCAGCCAGGCGCCACGCATCGACGAAGCCCGCCACGACAGCCTCTACGAGCTCGAAATCGCCATGGCGCAGGTGCCGATGCCCGGCCGTGGCGTCCCGCCGCTTCCCTGGCTCGTCGACCGGCTCTTCCGCAACTTGCTGACAGACGTCACCGGCAATACGCACCGCGCCGAAATCTGCATCGACAAGCTGTTCTCGCCCGATGGCCCCACCGGCCGCCTCGGCCTTGTCGAGTTCCGCGGCTTCGAAATGCCGCCGAATGCCCGCATGTCGCTTGCCCAGCAGCTGCTCGTACGCGCACTCATCGCCCGCTTCTGGATGAACCCTGCTGATGGAAAGTTCGTGCGTTGGGGCACCTCGTTGCATGACCGGTTCATGCTGCCGCATTTTGTCTGGGCTGATTTCCTCGACGTGCTGAACGATCTCCGCGACAACGGCTTCGACCTCAGCCCCGAATGGTTCAAGGCACAGCTGGAGTTCCGCTTCCCCTTCTGCGGCGAAGTCGAATACGAGGGCTCGAAGCTCGAACTGCGCCAGGCGCTGGAGCCTTGGCATGTAATGGGCGAGGAAGGCGCAATCGGCGGCACGGTGCGTTACGTCGACAGCTCCGTCGAGCGCCTGCAGGTGCGGCTGGAGACCAACAACGCCTCGCGCTACACCGTCACCTGCAATGGCCGGACGGTACCGCTGACGCCGACCGGCACATCGGGCGTTTCCGTCGCCGGCGTGCGCTACAAGGCCTGGCAGCCTTCGTCGGGCCTGCATCCCGTCCTGCCGGTCAACACGCCGCTTACCTTTGACATTTATGATACATGGTCGAAGCGTTCGATCGGCGGCTGCATCTATCATGTTGCCCATCCGGGCGGGCGCAACTATGACACCTTCCCGGTCAACGGAAACGAAGCGGAAGCCCGGCGGCTCGCCCGATTCGAACCGTGGGGACATACGGCAGGCGGCTTCATTCCGCGCGCCGAAACAGGTTCGCAGGAATTCCCGCTGACGCTCGATCTCAGGCGCCCGGCAGGACTTTAGGCTAGGTTTTAATGGGCAAGAAACCGGCAACAGAACGCAAGGCAGTCGAGAACCGCAGCGGCAACGATGCGATCCTCGATTATTCGCCATTGCCAGGCGTTGCCGACGAGATGGTCGACAATAACGGCGCCATCCGCCCGGTCTGGCAGCGCTTCCTCTCCGCCTTCGGCCGCGTGCCGAAACCCGAGCTTGCCGAACGCTTCGCCCGCGCCGACCGCTATCTGCGCGATGCCGGCGTCTTCTACCGCGCCTATGGCAACAAGGGCACCGGCGAACGCTCCTGGCCGCTCTCGCATATCCCCGTTCTGATCGACGAGCGCGAATGGCAGCAGCTGTCGGCCGGTCTCGTGCAGCGCGCCGATCTCTTGGAAGCGATCGTTGCCGATATCTACGGCAACAACGCGCTGGTCCAGGAAGGCTTCGTGCCGCCCGGCCTGATCGCCTCCAACCCGGAATTCCAGCGCCCCCTTGTCGGCGTCAAGCCGGCCACCGGCCACTACCTGCATTTCTGTGCCTTCGAAATCGGCCGCGGCCCCGACGGAAACTGGTGGGTGCTGGCCGACCGCACGCAGGCGCCCTCAGGCGCCGGCTTCGCGCTGGAAAACCGTGTCGCCACCACCCGCGCCTTCTCGGATGTCTATGCCGAAACGCCGGTGCACCGCCTCGCCTCCTTCTTCGGCGCCTTCCGCGATACGCTGCAGACGATGAAGCATTCGGGCGACGACCGCATCGCCGTTCTGACGCCGGGCCCGGCGAACGAGACTTATTACGAGCACGCCTATATCGCCCGCTATCTCGGCTTCATGCTGCTCGAAGGCGAGGACCTGACCGTCGTCAACGGCCGGATCATGGTGCGCACCGTCGCCGGCCTGAAGCCTATCGGCGTCCTCTGGCGCCGCCTCGATTCCGCCTATGCCGATCCGCTGGAACTGAACCAGAATTCGCATATCGGCACGCCCGGACTGCTGGATGCGCTCCGCGCCGAGACGGTGACCATCGTCAACGGCCTCGGCACCGGCATTTTGGAAACCCGAGCCCTGCTCGCCTTCATGCCGACCATCTGTCGCCGACTGCTTGGCGAGGACCTGCGCCTGCCGTCGATCGCCACCTGGTGGTGCGGCCAGAAGGGCGAGCAGGAGCATGTGGCCGACAATATCGAGAGGATGGTGATCGGCCCGGCCTTCTCCCGCGCGCCGTTCTTCGACGACAACGGCGAATCCGTGCTCGGCTCCTCGCTGCGCGCGACCGCGAAGGATTCGATTTCCGACTGGCTCGGCAGCGACGGCCCGAAGCTCGTCGGCCAGGAAGTCGTAACGCTCTCGACCACGCCCGCCTGGGTGGACGGCAAACTCACGCCGCGGCCGATGTCGCTGCGCGTCTTCGCCGCCCGCACCGCGAACGGCTGGCAGATCATGCCCGGCGGCTTCGCCCGCATCGGCGCCAGCGATGATGTCGAGGCGATCGCCATGCAATCCGGTGGAGCCGCCGCCGACGTCTGGATCGTCAGCGACAAGCCGGTCGCGCGCCACACGCTTCTGCCTGCCGAAAGCAGCTTCACCCGCAATATGCCGGGCAGCCTGCCGAGCCGCGCCGCCGACAATCTATTCTGGCTCGGCCGCTACATCGAGCGGGCGGAAGGCGCGTTGCGCATCCTGCGCGCCTGGCACGCCCGCTATGCCGAGGCCGCCGATCCGAACCAGCCGCTACTCGCCGATGTCTCTGAATATCTTGCCGCTCTGGACATCGACACCGAGGAACCGGTGCCGGAAACGCTGCTGCGCAATATCGACAGCGCCGTCTATTCCGCCAGCAACATCCGCGACCGCTTCTCACCGGACGGCTGGCTGGCGCTGAACGATCTCGCCAAGACCGCCCGCCGCTTCCGCATGACGGTGGCATCAGGTGATGACGCCAGCCATGCGATGACGATCCTGCTCCGCAAGCTCGCGGGTTTTGCCGGTCTCGTCCACGAAAACATGTACCGCTTTACCGGCTGGCGCTTCCTGTCGCTTGGCCGCTATATCGAGCGTGGCCTGCATCTGACACGGCTGCTCGGCCACATGTCCGGCCCCGACGCACCCGATGGCGCGCTCGACATGCTGCTTGAGATCGGCGACAGTGTCATGACCCATCGCCGCCGCTACAACGTCAATACGGCACGGTTGACGGTAACCGACCTTCTGGCGCTCGACCCTCTGAACCCGCGCTCGATCCTCTTTCAGGTCAACGAGATCCATCGTGAGGTGGAGCAGCTGCCCAACGCCTTCATCAACGGCCAGATGTCGCCATTCTATCGTGAAGCCATGCGCCTGCATTCCGGACTTGCGGTGATGACGCCGGAAACCATGAGCGGCGACGTCTACCAGAAGCTCGAACGCGAACTCGAATCGCTTTCCGATCTTCTCGCGCAAACCTATCTGGGGTGACGCCGTGCTCTACGACCTCTCGCTCCATATGGGTTACAGCTACGACAGCCCGGCTTCCGGCGCCCGCCACATCATGCGGCTGATGCCGATTTCGCTGCCCGACCGGCAGCGGCTGATTGCCGGTTCGATCACCATCTCGCCTTCGCCGGACGAGCAGTCGCATTTCACCGATTTCTTCCGCCACCCCTCCACGTCCTTCCTGCTGCGGTCGCCGCACGAGACGCTCGATATCCGCATGCAGGCGCGGGTGCAGGTGGAAAGCCATTCGATCGCCGCCGACTTTTCGCCGATGCTCGCGGGCTTGCCCGGAGAAGTCGCAGCCATCTGGTCGCTCGACCCGGAATCGCCGCATCACTTCCTCGGCGACAGCCCGCGCCTGAGCGAGACCAAGGCGATCTCCGACTATGCGCGCGAAAGCGCCGATGCATCGCGCACCGTGCTGCAGATCGCCACCGCGCTCTGCGCCCGCATCAACAAGGATTTCACCTACGATACCGAGGCGACCTCGGTGGACTCGACGCCGCTTGACGCCTTCGAGCTGAAACGCGGCGTCTGCCAGGATTTCTCCCATGTGATGATCCTGGCGCTGCGCAGCCTCGGCATACCCGCCGGCTATGTCTCCGGCTTCCTGCGCACCATCCCCCCGCCCGGCAAGGAACGCCTTGAGGGCGCCGATGCCATGCATGCCTGGGTCCGCGTCTGGTGCGGCAAGACGCTCGGCTGGGTCGAACTCGATCCGACCAACAACATCCCCGCCAGCACCGACCACATCGTCGTCGCCTATGGGCGCGATTACAGCGATGTGGCGCCGGTGATCGGTGTGTTGAAGAGCTATGGCGGCCAGCGCGCGGTGCAGGCCGTGGATGTAGTGCCGTTAAAGTAGACGACAGACAAAAATAGGACGCTTCGCTCTATTTTTACCAATCCGATAAGGCAATTGAAAACGTAATTGATGCAGAGATTGCTACTACAACCGATTGGTGAGGTAGCAGAAAATGAAGCCGTCATATTTGAAGCATTCAAAGCTTGCCGAATTGCTGAACGATCGCGGCGGCAATTTTGCGATGATGACGGGCCTGCTTGCCGTACCTCTTCTGCTCGCGGCCGGCATGGCCGTCGACTATTCCATGGCAGCTGCCGAACGAACGAATTTGCAGCAGATCGCCGATGGCGCCGCACTGGCTGGCGGCAAGATCTTTGACGGCACCAACCTTGCGGATGCGACGGCCGCAGCCAAGGCATTCATCGCTGGCTCTTCAAGCAAGATGCCGAAGGACGCCGCCTTCAATATCACTGCAAACGGCCGCATTCTGCAGGTTAGCATAACCGGAACGGCCGCAACGTCGCTGATGAGCGTCGGAGGCTTCAACTCGACGAAGGTCGGTGTGACCTCGGCGGCTATCAGCCCTTTGAAGCCCGAGAAAGTTACCTTCACCCCGACAAAGTCTCAGGGCTATTGGTATAAGCAGGTTTCCGTTCGAGTCGTCCGCGAAGGCAGCACCGCCGAATCCGTGCTGGCGACCGTGGAATATACCACGACCACCCATGCAAACAGCGGCATGGGCACGATGGTCGTCAAACCATCTTCGCAGATCGATCTCGGCAAATATACCAAACTTGTCCTGCAGATGGACATCAAGAAGGACGGCTGCCCGCTCAAGCAACGCGCCGTGGTCAATGGCAACGATGTAAAATGCGTCGACGACAGTGCCCAGACCTACAACAAATACGACGCGACCATGCGTACCGATAATCCGCAGACGACAAACTATCTCTTCGTCGACGGAAAGCAGCTTCAGCAGGGCGTGACGCAGCCGCTTGAAGCCTATTTTGGTTGCTCCAAACCTCAGAGCCATGCCTGGGAAGATGGCGGCGGCTGGGATCGCCAGGATTTCTTCTACACCGTGTCCTCGGATTGCACTGCGGCCGACGGCGAATATGTCAGGCTCACGCAGTAACCAAAAGCCACATATGTTAACGCGGCAATATGTTCATTGCTGCCGATACAGTCCATGCAAATGTTTTTCCAAGTAGTCTTTGTATCGAAATCTTGAGATCGTTAAAATTGGAGTGATAATCTTAGGACCTGTGGTAACAAGTTGCCTGTAAGCATGAGGTCAGTATAAATTTTCCTCTTGCTCAGGTGACATGATGTCTCCAATTTTCTCACTGCGCTCAAGCGTGGCAAATATACTGCGCGACCGGTCCGGCAATTTTGGCATGCTGACGGCGATTCTCGTCCCCGTAACCCTCGGTGCTGCCGGTGTTGCGGTCGACATCTCCAACACTGTCATTGCCCAGCGGCAGCTCCAGGAAGCTGCAGATTCTGCCGCGTTGGCGACCGCGGCAGCGCTTGCTGATGGAACGATTGCTGTTTCCGGCGCCAGCGCATTTGCGAAGGATTTCGTTGCCGGCCAGATGTCGAACTATCTCCTGAATAACAATGTTGCTTCGACCGGCATCAAGGACGGCGTCAAGGTCACGGTTTCTCAGGCGACGTCGGGCAAATCGACGACTTTCAATGTCAACATAACCACGACATACAGCCAGCCGCTGAGCGGGCTCGCGAACTTCGTCGGCTTCAAGTCCGTAAATGTTGGAGCAGGCAGCTCCACCCAGAGCGGCATCGGTCCGGATCAGAATGCACGGAACGCGCTCTCCATGGTCCTGGCATTGGACGAGTCGGGTTCCATGGCGCAAGACACGGACACGGTGGAAAGCAAAACCTGCACGCGCACGAACAAGAAGGGCGAATGCAAGGAATACTCAACGATCTATGTGTCCAAGATGGCGGCTCTTAAATCGGCTGCCGGAGCACTTTTCGATGCCCTCGACGGAGCCGACAAGGACGGAGACCTGGTCCGGACAGGTGCAGTATCCTACACGCACCTCGTGATGGGACAGACCTCGCCGATCATGGCGTGGGGTACCACGGCTGCCCGCAAATATGTAAACGGCATGCCGTCAGTGCCGGCAGGCGGAACCGACGCCAATGGCGCGATGCTTATCGCTGACAATGCCGTGAGAAAGCCGTCGGACGGCAGCGACGCGGAAACCAAGGCTCATGCTGCGAAAAAGAACATGACGTCCGACCGCTATCTCGTCCTGATGAGCGACGGCGAGATGACAGGTTACAGCAACGTCTGGAACTCCTCGCTCGACCAGAAGGTCCGGGACAAATGCGACGCGGCAAAGGAGGATGGCATCACCATCTTCAGCGTTGCCTTCATGGCCCCCGACAAAGGTAAGAAGCTTCTTCAGTATTGCGCATCGTCGGCCGGCAGCTATTACGAACCGAATACGATGGAAAATCTTGTAAAAGACTTTCAGAACATCGCTCAGACGGCCATGAAGACGACCACCCGTCTGATCAACTAGGCGTCAAATCCTCCCAAAACAAAAGCCGCTCCGGAACAAACCGGGGCGGCTTTTCGTTGTCAGCTAATCCCCTGTATCAAATCGGGAAAATCGATTGAAATCAAGTCCCGCGGCAAAGGGGAATGTGAAGGTTTCGCAAATTTTTGCTTTGCTTAAATCGGCTGTTGCAAGTGCTTGGTAACGGTGCATAAACTGACAGTATTCGTGTGTATGACAAAGCGATTACCTCAGGCATAACATACTGAAATCCAATCAAAATTGGCGAGACCTGACGATGACAACAGCTTCCAAGCCGACCATCCCCTCCCCCGCTCCTCGCAGCTCCCGGCCAGAAATTCTCGCAGAAGAAATCATTGAGCGCCTCACCTACCGCATCGGCAAGGATGCGAAAGTTGCCAAGCCGCATGACTGGCTGACGGCGACAATCCTCGTCGTGCGCGACCGCATCATCGACAAATGGATGGAATCCACCCGCAAGGTTTATTCGACCGGCGACAAGCGTGTTTATTATCTATCGCTGGAATTCCTGATCGGCCGCCTGATGCGCGATGCCGTATCGAACCTCGGCCTGATGGAAGAAGTCAGCGATGCGCTGACGTCGCTCGGCGTCGATATCAACGTCATTGCCGGCCTGGAGCCGGATGCTGCTCTCGGTAACGGCGGCCTTGGCCGTCTCGCCGCCTGTTTCATGGAATCGATGGCGACCGTCGATGTACCCGCCTATGGCTACGGCATCCGCTATGTCCACGGTCTCTTCCGTCAGCAGCTTGCCGATGGCTGGCAGGTCGAGCTGCCCGAAAGCTGGCTGGCGCACGGCAATCCTTGGGAATTCGAGCGCCGCGAAAGCGCTTATGAAATCGGCTTCGGCGGTTCCGTCGAAGTGGTCGGCGACCACGATGGCGAACCGCGCTACGTCTGGAAGCCGGCCGAACGCGTTATCGCCGCCGCCTTCGACACGCCGGTCGTCGGCTGGCGCGGCAAGCGCGTCAACACGCTCCGCCTCTGGTCGGCCCAGCCGATCGACCCGATCCTGCTCGACGCCTTCAATGCCGGCGACCATATCGGCGCGCTGCGCGAGAGCAACAAGGCCGAGAGCCTGACGCGCGTTCTCTACCCGGCGGATGCTACCCCCGCCGGGCAGGAGCTGCGCCTGCGCCAGGAATTTTTCTTCTCGTCGGCTTCGCTGCAGGACATCCTGCGCCGTCATCTTCAGCAGTATGAGGATTTCACCTCGCTGCCCGACAAGGTGGCGATCCAGCTGAACGATACCCACCCGGCCGTCTCGGTTGCCGAGCTCACCCGCCTGCTCTGCGATGTTCACGGGCTCGATTTCGAGACAGCCTTCGATATCGTTCGCCGCACGATCTCATACACCAACCACACGCTGCTGCCGGAAGCGCTGGAAACCTGGCCGATCCCGCTCTTCGAGCGACTGCTGCCGCGCCACATGCAGCTGATCTATGCGATCAATGCCAAGGTTCTGGTCGAGGCTCGCCGCGAGAAGAACTTCTCCGATACCGAAATCCGCTCGATCTCGCTGATCGACGAAAGCGGCGATCGCCGCGTGCGCATGGGCAACCTTGCCTTCGTCGGCTCGCACTCGATCAACGGCGTCTCGGCGCTGCATACCGACCTGATGAAGGTCACGGTCTTCGCCGACCTGCACAAGCTCTATCCTGACCGGATCAACAACAAGACCAACGGGATCACCCCGCGCCGCTGGCTGCAGCAGTGCAATCCGGGTCTGACGGGCCTGATCCGCGAAGCGATCGGCGACGAGTTCATGGACGACGCGGAAAAGCTGAAGCCGCTCGAGAAATTCGCCCGCGATCCGGCTTTCCAGCAGAAGTTCGCCGCGGTGAAGCGCGCCAACAAGGTGGCGCTCTCCAATCTTGTTGCCAGCCGCATGGGCGTGAAGCTCGATCCGTCGGCGATGTTCGACATCCAGATCAAGCGCATCCACGAATACAAGCGACAGCTGCTCAACGTCATCGAGGCCGTGGCGCTCTATGACCAGATCCGCTCGCATCCGGAAATGGACTGGACGCCGCGGGTAAAGCTCTTCGCGGGCAAGGCGGCGCCGAGCTATCACAACGCCAAGCTGATCATCAAGCTGATCAACGACGTGGCTCGCACCGTCAACAACGACCCGGCTGTCCGCGGCCTGCTGAAGGTCGTGTTCGTGCCGAACTACAACGTCTCGCTGGCCGAGGTGATGGTTCCCGCTGCCGACCTCTCCGAGCAGATTTCGACCGCCGGCATGGAAGCCTCCGGTACCGGCAACATGAAGTTTGCGCTGAACGGCGCGCTGACCATCGGCACGCTCGATGGCGCCAATGTCGAAATGCGCGACAATGTCGGTGACGACAACATCGTCATCTTCGGCCTGCAGGCCGATGAAGTGGCCAAGGTGCGCAGCGACGGCCACAATCCGCGCGACATCATCGAGAAATCGCGCGAGCTGTCTCAGGCGCTCGCGTCAATCGCCGGCGGCGTCTTCTCGCCTGACGATCGCAATCGCTACACCCAGCTGATCGATGGCATCTACTCGCACGACTGGTTCATGGTCGCCGCCGATTTCGACGCCTATGCCGCCGCACAGCGCGAGGTCGACCAGATCTGGAACAACCAGTCGTCCTGGTACACCAAGACGATCAACAATACGGCACGGATGGGCTGGTTCTCTTCCGACCGTACGATCCGGCAATATGCCGACGAAATCTGGAGAGCCGGATGAAAACGCCGAAAACCACCCCTGAGGTAAAGCGTCCCTGGGAAATTTCGGCAGACGAAATCGCCGCCATCCTTGGTGGCTCGCATGCAAATCCTTTTGCCGCGCTCGGCGTGCATCAGGCGGGTGACAGCTTCGCTGCCCGCTGCTTCATTCCGGGTGCGGAAGAAGTCACCGCCATGTCGCTTGATGGCGCTGTGATCGGCGAACTGACGCGGCTCCACCCCGACGGTTTCTTCGCCGGCCCGGTGAAGCTGACCAAGCAGCAGCCGGTCCGCTATCGTGCCCGCAAGGGCGATGCGGAATGGGCCGTCACCGACCCCTACAGCTTTGGCCCGGTTCTCGGCCCGATGGACGATTACTATGTCCGCGAAGGTTCACATCTGCGTCTCTTCGACAAGATGGGCGCTCACTGGATCAAGCATGAGGGGGCTCAGGGCATCCACTTCGCCGTCTGGGCGCCGAATGCCCAGCGCGTCTCCGTCGTCGGCGATTTCAACAATTGGGATGGCCGCCGCCACGTCATGCGCTTCCGCTCCGGCGCCGGCATCTGGGAAATTTTCGCCCCCGACGTACCGACCGGCGTGCCCTACAAGTTCGAGATCCGCGGCAATGACGGCGTGCTGCTGCCGCTGAAGGCGGATCCCTTCGCCCGCCGCAGCGAACTGCGGCCGAAAACGGCTTCGGTGACCGCGCCCGAACTGCTGCAGGAATGGGAAGACGAAGCGCATCTGAAGCACTGGCGGGAAACCGACAAACGGCGTCAACCGATCTCGATCTACGAAGTGCATGCGGGTTCGTGGCAGCGCCGACAGGATGGCACCTTCCTGTCCTGGGACGAGCTCGCCAACACGCTGATTCCCTATGTCACCGACATGGGCTTCACGCATATCGAATTCCTGCCGATCACCGAACATCCCTATGACCCCTCCTGGGGCTACCAGACAACGGGCCTCTATTCGCCGAGCGCCCGCTTCGGCGAGCCGGAGGGTTTTGCCCGTTTCGTCAACGGCTGCCACAAGGTCGGCATCGGCGTCATCCTCGACTGGGTGCCGGCGCATTTCCCGACTGACGAGCACGGTCTCGGCTGGTTCGACGGCACAGCGCTTTACGAGCACGAGGACCCGCGCAAGGGCTTCCATCCGGACTGGAACACGGCGATCTACAATTTCGGCCGCACCGAAGTCCTCTCCTATCTGGTCAACAACGCGCTCTACTGGGCCGAGAAATTCCATCTCGACGGCCTGCGCGTCGATGCTGTCGCCTCGATGCTCTATCTCGATTATTCGCGCAAGCACGGCGAATGGATCCCGAACGAATATGGCGGCAACGAAAACCTCGAGGCGGTCCGCTTCCTGCAGGACATGAACATGCGCATCTACGGGGAGCACCCCGGCGTCATGACCATTGCCGAGGAATCGACGTCCTGGCCGAAGGTCTCGCAGCCCGTCCATGAAGGCGGTCTCGGCTTCGGCTTCAAGTGGAACATGGGCTTCATGCACGACACGCTGAGCTACATGAAGCGCGATCCCATTCATCGCCGCCACCATCATAACGAGCTCACCTTCGGCCTGCTTTACGCCTATTCCGAAAACTTCGTCCTGCCGCTGTCGCATGACGAAGTCGTCCACGGTAAAGGCTCGCTGATCGCCAAGATGCCGGGCGACGACTGGCAGAAATTCGCCAACCTTCGCGCCTACTACGCTTACATGTGGGGCTACCCCGGCAAGAAGCTGCTGTTCATGGGCCAGGAATTCGCCCAGTGGAGCGAATGGAGCGAGGCGACCTCGCTCGACTGGAACCTGCTGCAATATCGCATGCATGAGGGCATGCGCCGCCTGGTCCGCGATCTCAACCTCACCTACCGCTCGAAACCCGCGCTTCACGCCCGCGACTGCGAGGGCGATGGCTTCGAATGGCTGATTGCCGACGATCACGAAAACTCGGTCTTCGCATGGCTGCGCAAGGCACCGGGCCAGAAGCCGGTGGCAGTCATCACCAATTTCACCCCCGTTTATCGCGAGAATTATTCGATCCGCCTGCCGCTTGAGGGGCGCTGGCGTGAGATCCTCAATACCGATGCGGATATCTATGGCGGCAGCGGCAAGGGCAATGGCGGGCGCGTGCAGGCCGTCAATGCCGGCGGCACAATCGCCGCCACGATAACCTTGCCGCCGCTGGCGACGATCATGCTTGAACCTGAGACTTGAAGACTGGTGGGAGGAGTAGACTATGGTAGAGAAGCGCATTCAGCCACTTGCCCGTGATGCAATGGCTTACGTTCTGGCCGGCGGTAGAGGAAGCCGCCTGAAGGAACTCACCGACCGCCGAGCCAAGCCTGCGGTCTATTTCGGCGGCAAGGCGCGCATCATCGACTTCGCGCTGTCCAACGCGCTGAATTCCGGCATCCGCCGCATCGGCGTCGCCACGCAGTACAAGGCGCACTCGCTGATCCGCCACATGCAGCGCGGCTGGAACTTCTTCCGCCCGGAACGGAACGAAAGCTTCGACATCCTGCCGGCATCACAGCGCGTTTCCGAAACGCAGTGGTATGAGGGCACCGCTGACGCCGTCTATCAGAACATCGACATCATCCAGGACTATGGCGTCGAGTATATGGTCATCCTGGCCGGCGACCACGTCTACAAGATGGACTACGAATACATGCTGCAGCAGCATGTCGACAGCGGCGCCGATGTCACCATCGGCTGCCTGGAAGTGCCGCGCATGGAAGCGACCGGCTTCGGCGTCGTCCATGTCGACGAGACCGACCGGATCATCGATTTCGTCGAGAAGCCCGCCGATCCGCCGCCTATCCCCGGCAAGCCGGACAGCTCCTTCGCGTCGATGGGCATCTATGTCTTCCACACGAAGTTCCTGATCGATGCCCTGCGGCGCGATGCCGCCGATCCGAATTCCAGCAAGGACTTCGGCAAGGACATCATCCCCTATATCGTCAAGAACGGTAAGGCCGTCGCCCACCGCTTCGCCCAGTCCTGCGTCCGTTCCGATTTCGAGAACGAGCCCTACTGGCGCGACGTCGGCACGATCGAAGCCTACTGGCAGGCCAATATCGACCTGACGGCGATCGTTCCGGACCTCGACATCTACGACAAGTCCTGGCCGATCTGGACCTATGCGGAGATCACCCCACCGGCAAAGTTCGTCCACGACGACGAAAACCGCCGCGGTTCGGCGACCTCGTCGGTGGTTGCAGGCGACTGCATCATTTCCGGCGCCAGCCTCAACAAGAGCCTTCTCTTCACCGGCGTGCGCGCTAATTCCTATTCGAAGCTGGAAGGCGCGGTCGTATTGCCGAGCGTCAAGATCGGCCGGCGCGCGCAATTGAAGAATGTCGTCATCGACCACGGCGTCGTCATCCCTGAAGGCCTCATCGTCGGTGAAGATCCGGTGCTCGACGCCAAGCGCTTCCGCCGGACGGACAGCGGAATTTGCCTGATTACGCAGCCCATGATCGATAAGTTGGATCTTTAAACATATGAAAGTCCTTTCGGTTTCGTCCGAAGTTTTCCCTTTGATCAAGACAGGGGGGCTCGCCGATGTGGCGGGCGCCCTGCCCATCGCTCTCAAGCGGTTCGGCATCGAGACGAAGACCCTCATGCCCGGCTACCCGGCCGTCATGAAGGCCATTCACAATCCGGTCGTGCGCCTGCAGTTCGATGATCTCCTGGGAGAACCCGCGACGGTTCTGGAAGTGCAGCACGAGGGTCTCGATATCCTCGTGCTCGATGCCCCCGCCTATTACGATCGTCCCGGTGGTCCCTATCTGGACCAGACCGGCAAGGACTATCCCGACAACTGGCGGCGCTTTGCCGCTCTGTCTCTGGCAGGCGCCGAAATCGCAGCCGGGCTGATGCCGGACTGGCGCCCCGATCTGGTTCATGCCCATGACTGGCAGGCGGCGCTGACGCCGGTCTACATGCGCTACTATCCGACGCCTGAACTTCCAAGCGTTCTGACCGTTCACAACATCGCTTTCCAGGGCCAGTTCGGCGCCGAAGTCTTTCCGGGCCTGCGCCTGCCGCCGCATGCCTTCTCGACCGAGAGCATCGAATATTACGGCCATATCGGCTATCTCAAGGGCGGCCTGCAAACCGCCTGGGCGGTCACCACGGTGAGCCCATCCTATGCAGACGAAATCCTGACACCGGAATTCGGCATGGGTCTCGAAGGAGTCATCGCCAGCCGCCGCGACGCGCTTCACGGCATCGTCAACGGTATCGATGCCGATGTCTGGAACCCTGCGACAGACCCCGTCGTCCACACCCATTACGGACCGGCGACGCTGAAGAACCGCGTCGAGAACCGCAAGTCGATCTCCGAATTCTTCCGCCTGCACGACGACGATGCGCCGATCTTCTGCATCATCAGCCGCCTGACCTGGCAGAAGGGCATGGACCTGATCGCCGCAACGGCGGACCAGATCGTCGCGCTCGGCGGCAAGCTCGCCATTCTCGGCTCCGGCGATCCGGCGCTCGAAGGTTCGCTGCTCGCCGCTGCCGCCCGCCATCCCGGCCGGATCGGCATCTCGATTGGCTATAACGAGCCGATGTCCCATCTGATGCAGGCGGGCTGCGACGCAATCATCATCCCGTCGCGATTCGAGCCCTGCGGCCTGACGCAGCTCTATGGGCTGCGCTACGGCTGCGTGCCGATCGTCGCCCGCACCGGCGGCCTGAACGACACGGTAATCGATGCTAACCATGCCGCGCTTGCGGCCAAAGTTGCGACAGGAATACAGTTTTCTCCCGTCACGGCTGAGGGTATGCTACAGGCCATCCGCCGCGCTATCACGCTCTATGCGGATCAAAAAGTCTGGACCCAACTGCAAAAGCAGGGCATGAAATCGGATGTCTCGTGGGAGAAGAGCGCCGAACGCTACGCTGCCCTGTATTCAAGCCTCGCCCCGAAAGGCAAGTGACAGAAAATGAACAAGTCCGTATCCACCACGCCCTACCAGGATCAGAAACCCGGCACTTCGGGTCTCCGCAAAAAGGTCCCGGTCTTCCAGCAGCAGAACTATGCTGAGAACTTCATTCAGTCGATCTTCGATTCGCTGGAAGGCTACCAGGGCAAGAGCCTCGTCATCGGTGGCGACGGACGCTACTACAACCGCGAAGTCATCCAGAAGGCGATCAAGCTCGCCGCCGCAAACGGTTTCGGCAAGGTCATCGTCGGCAAGGGCGGCATTCTCTCGACGCCAGCCGCCTCGCACATCATCCGCAAGTACAAGGCCTTCGGCGGCATCATCCTGTCTGCCAGCCACAATCCCGGCGGCCCGACTGAAGATTTCGGCATCAAGTACAATGTCAGCAACGGCGGCCCGGCCCCTGAAAAGATCACCGACGCGATCTATGCGCGCACCAAGGTGATCGACAGCTACAAGATCGCCGACTTCTCCGACGTCAACATCGACCGCATCGGCAAGGAAGAACTTCCGGGCGGCATGATCCTATCGGTGATCGACTCCGTCGAAGACTATGCGGCGCTGATGGAAGAGCTGTTCGACTTCGGCGCCATCCGCAACCTGATCAGCCTCGGCTTCCGCATCGCCTTCGATGCGATGAGCGCCGTGACGGGCCCCTATGCCAAGGAAATCTTCGAGAACCGCCTCGGCGCGCCGCTCGGTTCCGTCCGCAATTTCATGCCGCTGCCCGATTTCGGCGGCCATCATCCGGACCCGAACCCGGTTCACTGCAAGGAGCTCTACGACGAGATGATGGGCGATGACGCGCCCGATTTCGGCGCAGCCTCTGACGGCGACGGCGACCGCAACCTGATCATCGGCCGCGGCATCTTCGTCACCCCGTCCGACAGCCTGGCGATCCTTGCCGCCAACGCCAATCTGGCGCCCGGCTATTCCGGCGGCCTCGCCGGCATCGCCCGCTCCATGCCGACCTCTGGCGCCGCCGACCGTGTCGCCGAAAAGCGCGGCATCGGCATGTATGAGACCCCGACCGGCTGGAAGTTCTTCGGCAACCTGCTCGACGCCGGCATGGCGACGATCTGCGGTGAGGAAAGTGCGGGCACCGGTTCCAACCATGTCCGCGAAAAGGATGGCCTCTGGGCCGTGCTGCTCTGGCTGAACATCCTCGCTGTGCGCGGCGAAAGCGTTCAGGACGTCGTCACTCAGCATTGGCAGACCTACGGCCGCAACTACTATTCGCGCCACGACTACGAAGGCGTCGATACCGATGCCGCAAACGGCCTGATCGACAACCTGCGTGCGCAGCTTCCGGCTCTGCCGGGCAAGACCATCGGCAGCCTGACGGTCGAGAAGGCCGACGACTTTGCCTATCACGATCCGGTCGATAAGTCGGTCAGCGAGCACCAGGGCATCCGCATCCTTTTCAAGGGCGGCTCCCGCGTCGTCTTCCGCCTCTCCGGCACTGGTACGTCTGGCGCAACCCTGCGCGTCTATATCGAGCGTTACGAGCCGGATTCGAGCCGGCACAATATCGAAACGCAGGAGGCGCTGGCCGACCTGATCGCCGCCGCGGAAGAGATTGCAGACATCCGCAAGCGCACGGGCCGGGACGCACCATCCGTCATCACCTGACCGGAGGCATATGCGGGCAGACAACAGGGCACAAGGCGGCGCCGTTCTTTTCGAAACCGGCGTCGAGTTCACAGTCTGGTCGCACCATGCCGCAGAGATCCAGCTCTGCCTTTTCGACAAGAGCGGCACCAAGGAAGTCGCGCGCCTGCCCATGGCGCGCGAGGACGGACACTTTCATCGCCTCTTCGTCGACAATCTAAAGGAAGGCGCCCGCTACGGCCTGCGCGCCGATGGGATCTATTCGCCTGACAATGGCCTCTGGTTCGATCCCTCGAAACTGCTCGTCGATCCCTATGCTAAGGAGATCGATCGCCCCTTCAAGCACGATCCGCGGCTGGGCATTCTTGGCGAGGACACGCAGGATCTGATGCCGAAGGCGATCGTCACTCGCGATCAGAGGGCCAAGCCTGGCAAGCCGCTCTTCCGTCCCGGAGGCTTCATCTATGAAGTTGCTGTCAAACCGTTCACGATCCTTCATCCCGATGTGCCCGAAAAGCAGCGCGGCACGGTGGCGGCGCTTGCCCATCCCTCGATCATCGCGCACCTGAAACGGATCGGCGTCGACGCGATCGAGCTGATGCCGGTCACCGCCTGGATCGACGAACGCCACCTGCCGCCGCTCAATCTCACCAATGGATGGGGTTACAACCCAGTCGCCTTCATGGCGCTCGATCCGCGCCTCTGCCCCGGCGGCATGGCCGAGCTCAGGGATACGGTTGCCAAGCTGCATGCCGAAGGCATCGCCGTCATCCTCGACCTCGTCTTCAATCATACCGGCGAGAGCGACCGCTATGGCACGACGCTGTCACTGCGCGGTCTCGACAACCTCTCCTTCTACCACCACCTGCCCGGCCGCAACGGCGAGCTCGTCAACGACACCGGAACCGGCAACACGGTTGCCTGCGACCACCCCTATATTCGACAGCTGATCATAGACAGCCTCCGGCATTTCGTGCTCGGCGCCGGCATCGATGGCTTCCGCTTCGATCTGGCGCCGGTCCTCGGCCGGACCGCCAACGGCTTCGAAGGCCGCGGCCAGACGCTGACCGCGCTCCTCGCGGACGAAATCCTCGCCGACCGCGTCATGATCGCCGAACCCTGGGATATCGGCCCCGGCGGCTATCAGCTCGGCAATTTCCCTGCGCCCTTCCTGGAATGGAACGACCGCGTCCGTGACGACATCCGCTGCTACTGGCGCGGCGACGACTGGAAGACCGGGCCGCTCGCAACGGCACTCGCCGGCTCCTCCGACATTTTCGGCCGCGATGGCCGGCAGGCGACCCGCAGCGTCAACTTCCTCGCCGCCCATGACGGCTTCACGCTGAAGGACCTCGTCTCCTATAACGGCAAGCACAACGAGGCGAATGGCGAGGCCAACCGCGACGGCCACAACGAGAACCACTCGTGGAACAACGGCGTTGAGGGCGAAACCAAGTATCCCGACATCAATGCCAGGCGCCGTGCCGACCTGATGGCGCTGATCGCGACGCTCTTCGCCAGCCGTGGCAACATCATGCTGACGGCAGGCGACGAAGGCGGCCGCACCCAGCGCGGCAACAACAACGCCTATTGCCAGGACAATGAGATCACCTGGGTCGACTGGAAGGCGCTGGACGACGAGCTGATCGCCCATACGGCCTTCGTCTCCGGTCTCAGGAAACGCTTCTCCGTCTTCTCCGAAAGCAACTTCTTTACGGGCAATGGCGACGTCGCCTGGCTTTCTCCCTCGGGACAACCGATGACGACGGGCGAATGGGAAACACCGAACCTGGCCTCGTTCGGCATGATGCTCGCGACCCGGGACGGTACGGCGCGCAAGATCGTCCGTCTCGCCATTGTCTTCAACCGCTCGAACGATCCCCTTCCCTTCACGCTCCCGGCCGGATCCGGATGGCGCGAGCTCAGCCGCTCGGGCAGCAAAAAAGTGGCTGCGGCAGTAACCCTTCCCGCCCGCAGCGCTATGTTCTATCTGGAAAATTAGGCTTCCCGGCCATCCCCGGCGAATCCTTGTCGCAAACGTCATGAAGGCGCGATAAGGCTTCACGCCTGCGGCCGTTTTGACGAGGACTGAATGGGTAAGGAAATTGCACTCGCCGACGTGATGGGTCTCGTCGGCACCGAGACCGGCGTGTCCGACTGGATCACGGTCGACCAGACGATGATCGACGCCTTTGCCGGCGCCACCAACGATCACCAGTTCATCCATACCGATCCGGAACGCGCCGCTGCCGAAAGCCCCTATGGCGGAACGATCGCCCACGGCTTCCTGACGCTCTCGCTGCTCTCGGCCATGAATTTCAACGCCCTGCCGAAGATCCGCGAACAGACGATGGGCATCAACTACGGCTTCGACAAGATCCGCTTCATGTCGCCGGTCAAATGCGGCGCCCGCATCCGCGCCCGCTTCACCCTCGCCGACGCCCGCCTGCGCGGCGCGGCGATGATGATGACCACCTACGAAGTCACGGTGGAAATCGAAAACGAGAAGAGGCCGGCACTGACCGCGACCTGGATTACCATTGCACAGTTTGATCCGAAGGATCGGCCGGAGATGTAAGAATAGGCCGCCGGAACGAACCGGCGGCACTAGCGCTTTAGTGAGCCGCGTCTTCCGCGCCGTCGGCAAGCAGGCCGAAGACGAAGTCGGCAAAGGAGCGCCAGCATTCGACGCGGAACGTATCGTCCTCGGTGCGGAAGATGACGATCTCGGCCTTGCCGAAGATGGTCCGCGAGCAGGCACCAACCGGGAATGCGGCAAGCGACAGGTCCTGCGGGCAGCCGGAGGCGAGCGCCAGTTCGGCACCGGGGCCGGAAACGATGATGCCGACATTGCGGTGCGAGACGTCGGTTGCCGAATGCAGCACGCCGGCACCGGCAAGCGCGCCCATCAGGTCGCCGCCATTCTCGTCAATGACCAGCCATTCATCCGGCCCGATCCAGAGAACCGAGCGGCCATTAGCGCGGCCGGAGGTCTTTGGCGCATTCGGGATGGTGACGCCGAGGGCCGACGACAGGGCCGCAAGCGAAGCCTGCGGCGCTCGCAGCGCGACGCGGGTTGCGTTCGCCGCGGGTGTCAAGCGCACCGCCCAGGAGCCGCCCTGACGGCCGGCGAGAACGGATCTACGGGTTGCGGTCTCAGCCATTGATCCGGCCTCCTTCCTTGTCAAAGAACACCATGTCGGTCACCTCGACGGCGATCGTCTTGTCCGGCATCGGGATATAGAGCGTCTCGCCCATCCGCGCGCGGCCACCGGCAACAAGCGCGAAGGCGATCGACCGGCCGCAATTTTCCGACCAGTAGGACGAGGTCACGTGGCCGAGCATGGTCATCGGCTTCGGCTCGTTCGGATTGGCGACGACCTGTGCGCCTTCTTCCAGAACCAACTTCGGATCCTTGGTGACGAGACCGACCAGTTGCTTGCGGCCTTCCTTCGTCAGATCGATGCGCTTCAGGCCGCGGATGCCGACGAAATCGGTCTTCTTCTTGGACACCGCCCAGGAGAGACCGGCATCGTCTGGCGTCACCGTGCCATCGGTATCCTGACCGACGATGATATAGCCCTTTTCCGCGCGCAGCACGTGCATCGTCTCGGTGCCGTAGGCGCAGGCGCCGAGCGGCTCGGCATTCGCCCAGACGGCTTCGAGAACAGCCTGGCCGTAATCGGCAGGAACGTTGATTTCGAAACCGGCCTCACCGGTGAACGAGACGCGGAACAGACGGGCCGGAACGCCCATGACCTTGCATTCGGCAACACTCATGTGCGGGAAGGCTTCGTTGGAAATATCGACGCCTTCGACGAGCGGGGCGATGATTTCGCGAGCCTTCGGACCCTGCACTGCGATGACCGCCCATTGCTCGGTAACCGAGGTCAGCCAGACGTTCAGATGCGGGAACTCGGTCTGCAGGTAGTCTTCCATGTGATGGAGAACGCGCGGCGCACCGCCCGTCGTCGTCGTCACGTGGAAGCGGTCTTCGCTGAGGCGGCCGACGACGCCGTCGTCATAAACGAAGCCGTCTTCGCGGGTCATGATGCCATAGCGGCACTTGCCGGGCTTCAGCGTGTCCCAGGCGTTGGTGTACATCAGGTTCATGAACTGAGCCGCATCGGGGCCGACGACCTCGATCTTGCCGAGCGTAGAGGCGTCGAAGACGCCTGCGACGTCACGCGCCGTCTTGCACTCACGCGCAACGGCCTGATGCATGGTTTCTCCCGCACGCGGGTAGAACCAGGCGCGCTTCCAGTTGCCGACATCTTCGAAGACCGCGCCCTGCGCTTCTTCCCACTGATGCAGCGGTGTCTTGCGCGCCGGATCGAACAGCGGGCCACGCGAATGCGCAATCAGGGTGCCGTAGGTGACAGGCGTATAGGGTGCGCGGAAGGTCGTGAGACCCACCTGCGGGATGTCCTTGCCAAGCATTTCGGCAGCAATCGCCAGACCATGCATGTTGGACAGCTTGCCCTGGTCGGACGCCATGCCATTGGTCGTGAAGCGCTTGATATGCTCGATCGAATGCATGCCTTCGCGAACCGCGAGACGGATATCCTTGGCGCAGACGTCATGCTGGAAGTCGATGAACGCCTTGGCGCTGGTCTCCGGGCCTGCACCTTCGGCAGCACCGATCATGCCGCCGGTCCACTGGAAGGCCTGCTCGGCGGAAATGCTGATCTTGCCGCTTGCCTGTTTGCCCGATGCCTGTGCCATCAGTTCACCGGCCGCGAGCGATTCCTCGATCGTCTGCTGCAAATCGTCCGTGCCGTTGCAGGCGCCGACGGAGAGGCATTCCTGGGCATAGGTGCCCGGCAGGAAACGCTCGGTTTCCGGCTCGAACTTCACCTTGCCGCGCGACTGCGAGAACAGGTGCACCGATGGCGTCCAGCCGGCCGAAACCAAGAGCGCATCGATGGCGATCTTGCGCGGCGAACCGCCGCCATTGCGCACGACACTCATCGAGGAGACGCGCAGCTTGCCGGCCGTATCGATGACGGCGTGGCCGGTCAACACTTCGATGCCGAGCGCACGGGCCTCGGCCAGAACAGCGGCACCCGGCTGCGGGCGGCAATCAACGATGGCGGCAATCGCCACGCCAGCGCGCTTCAGATCGAAGGCCGCCTCGTAAGCGGAGTCATGCGCCGTGTAGACGCCAACCTTGGCGCCGACGGCGACGCCGTACTGGTTGAGATACATGCGGGCGGCAGATGCCAGCATGATGCCGGGACGGTCATTGTTCGGGAAGACCATGTGACGCTCGATCGCGCCATTGGCGAGGATCACCCGCTTGGCACGCACCTGCCACAGACGCTCGCGCGGCAGGTCGCGGCCCGGCTTGGCCATATGGTCGGTGACGCGCTCGGCAAGCGCGATGAAATTGTGGTTGTAGTAGCCAAAGGCGGTCGTGCGGGTCAGCACCTGGACATTGTCCATGGCGCGCAGCTTGGCCGCGGCCTGCTGTGCCCAAACGTAGCCGTCGATGCCGTCGATCTTCACGCCGCTGTCGTAGCGCAGCGCGCCGCCGACATCCGCCTGCTCGTCCACGACGATGACGCTCGCACCGGCTTCGGCAGCCGCGAGAGCGGCCGAGAGACCGGCGACACCGGCACCGGCGACCAGCACGTCGCAATGCGCGTAGCGGCCGGCATAGTGATCCGGGTCGTCCTCGGTCGGCGCAACGCCGAGACCGGCAGCGCGGCGGATCATCGGCTCATAGAGATGCTTCCAAGCAGCCTTCGGCCACATGAAGGTCTTGTAGTAGAAGCCGGCTGCGAAGAAGGGCGACATCAGATTGTTGACGCCGCCGATATCGAAGGCGAGCGACGGAAAACGGTTTTGCGACTTGACGATCATGCCGTCGAAGACTTCCTGAACCGTGGCACGCACGTTCGGCTGCTTGCGGGCGCTGTCGCGGGCCACGTCGATCAGCGCATTCGGCTCTTCCGCGCCGGCCGACAGAATGCCGCGCGGGCGGTGATACTTGAACGAGCGGCCGACCAGATGGATGCCGTTGGCAATCAGCGCCGAGGCGACGGTATCGCCCTCAAGCGCGGTGTAGCTTTTGCCGTCGAAGGTGAAACGGGCGGTTTTGGCAGGCGTCAGGCGGCCCTTGCCGGCAATACGGTTAGCGCCGCTCATTTCGCGTCTCCCTCTCGATTGTCTTCGACAACCACGGCTTCGTAGGTTTCGACGGGGGCGTGCGGAATGGTGGCCGCGCCGATATCCGGCTTCGGCTCGCCTGCCTTATACGTCTTGATGAATTTGTCGCTGATCGTGTCGCGCGCCGCATTGAAGAAGCGGCCGCAGCCATGGATGTGGCGCCAGCGCTCGAAGATCAGACCCTTCGGGTTGTCGCGCAGGAAGAAATATTCCTCGAAAGCCTCGTCGGAGATCGAGGCGATATCGGTAGGACGGGCGATATGCGCATCGCCGGCGCCGCGGAATTCGAGCTCGGAGCGCTCTTCCTGACAATATGGGCAGTAGATCAGTAGCATTTGATACCCGTCTTAGAGTTCCGATCCGGACACGATGGTTCCGGGAGGTTGATTGCAAAGCCGCCTGCCAAGCGCGACATAGGGGCCGATCCGTTTGAGCAGCTGCTCGAAATTGTCATAGGGCTTCAGCACATCCGTTATTCCGATATTTGCGAAAGCCATTCCGTATAAGTCCGTATCGATGACGTAGGCCCGTTCCTTCGAACCGCCCTCCGACGGCAGGAAGTAGACCGCCGGCTGATGGAGAACGAAGGCGCAGGCGAGCATCCCGCTCTCTGCAACAAAGGGCCAATCCTTCTCGCCCCCTGCCCGCTCGATCTTCTGAAGCCGGAAATCCTGGGCTTCCGGCACGACATTGCCAGCGGGCATTGCCCCCATGACAAGTCCTGCCGAAAGGAGGACCTCGGCAATCATCAGTGCGCAACGGCGGCAGCCGCTGCCTCGTCGATCAGGCGGCCGGTGCGGAAGCGGTCCAGCGTCAGCCCGGCATTGAACTTATGCGCCTCGTCGCGGGCGATGAGATGCGCAAACAGGTTCGCAGAACCCGGCGTCGCCTTGAAGCCGCCTGTACCCCAGCCGCAGTTGACATAGAGACCCGGAACCGGCGTCTTCGACTGGATCGCCGAACGATCCGGCGTGTTGTCGACGATACCGCCCCACTGGCGCATCATCTTGACGCGGCGGAACATCGGGAAGAGCTCGCAGATTGCATCGAGCGTATGCGTAATGATCTGCAGGCCGCCGGTCTGCGAGTAGGAATTGTACTGATCCGTGCCGGCGCCGATGACGAGCTCGCCCTTGTCGGACTGCGAGATGTAGGCATGCACCGTGTTCGACATGACGACGCAGGGGAAGATCGGCTTTAGCGGCTCGGAAACCAGAGCCTGAAGCGGGCTGGACTGCAGCGGCACGCGGACATCAGCCATGTTCATGATGACGGTCGAGTGACCGGCAGCCGAAACGCCGATCTTCTTGGCGCCGATATAGCCGCGATTGGTCTCGACACCGGCCACGCGCCCATCCGGGCCGCGGCGGATGCCGGTGACTTCGCAATTCTGGATGATGTGGACGCCACGATCCGAAGCAGCACGGGCATAGCCCCAGGCGACCGCATCGTGACGGGCCGTGCCGCCGCGGCGCTGCAGGGCCGCACCGTTGATCGGGTAGCGCGCTGTCGCCGAAATGTCGAGCGGCGGGCAATAGGCCTTGGCCTGCTCCGGCGTCAGCCATTCATTGTCGATGCCGTAGAGGCGGTTCGCATGGATGTGACGCTTGAAGGACTGCTGGTCGTGCACATTGTGCGAGAGCATCATCACGCCGCGCGGCGAATACATCACATTGTAGTTGAGGTCCTGGGAGAGGTTCTCCCAGAGCTTCATCGAATGCTCGTAGATGTGCATGCTCTCTTCATAGAGATAGTTCGAGCGGATGATGGTCGTGTTGCGGCCGGTATTGCCGCCGCCGAGCCAGCCCTTCTCAAGCACCGCGACATTGGTGATGCCGTGCTCCTTGGCGAGGTAATAGGCAGCGCCCAAGCCATGGCCGCCACCGCCGATGATGATGACGTCATATTCCGCGCGCGGCTCCGGAGAGGTCCATTGCTTCTCCCAGCCCTTATGGGCTCGGAGGGCCTCTCTCGCAACGGCAAAAACCGAGTATTTCCGCATCCGCCATCATCTCCTTCAGGGACAGGCATTCCTCTTCGTGGCCATACAAATCGCAAATCCAAATGCGGCACAACGTTTCTTTTGCGACGTAGACGGGCTTTTGTTTGACATGTGCGAGATCGGCAGCCCGATCGTCATCGGCTTAGCCCAAGAGGGCAGGCAGACTGGCCAATGCCGGACATGCTAATATCCATATGTGTGAGGGGTATTTCATGTTGCGCTTGCGGTGCGCCGTTGTTGCGGCGCTCGGTCTACTGTTGTGGAACCCATGGCCAGCCTTCGCTGCGGAGGCTGTCGGCGAAGCCGTGGAGATCAAGACCGAGGTTACCGGCCAGCAGGGCGCGCTTGAGGTCAATTCCTCCGTCTATCGCGATGAACGCATCAGAACGTCGCAATCCGGTCTCGGCCAGTTCTTGTTCCGCGACGGCACGAAGCTCGCCGTCGGATGGGGCTCGTCGGTGGTCATTGACCGATACGTCTTCGACGATTCCGATTCTGTAAAGCGTTTGAGTATCAAGGCCGCCAAAGGGACGTTCCGTTGGATCAGCGGCAGTTCCAAATCATCGGCCTACCAGATTCTGACACCTGCCGGCACGATTGGCGTGCGCGGCACGGCCTTTGACTTCTTTATCGGTCCCGATGGCACGACCGCAGTGGTTCTCTTGAGCGGTGCCGCACAGTTCTGCGGTCCCGGCGGCTGCCGCCAGTTGACGCAGCGCTGCGATTGCGTGATTGCCAAGCGCAATGGCGCGATGACCGATGTGAAACGTGTTGACCGCAACGTCCTGAACACTTTGGGGACGCCCCGCGCACTCCCCTTTTTGTCCGGCAACCAGCGTCTCTCGGGCATGATGGGAACCAGTTGCGGCATGACAGCCGCCCTGCGGGAGCAACACGACCCCGTGCAGCGTGCGCCACGCGTTTCGCCGCCGCCATCTCCGCCCCCGGAGAAGCCGCCCGAACCGCAGAAACCGGATAAGCCCAGCAAACCCGATAAACCGGACAAGCCAAACAAGCCGGACAAGCCGGACAAGCCCGATAAACCAAATAAGCCTGATAGGCCGGACAAGCCGGATAAGCCGGATAAGCCCGACAAACCGGACAGGCCAGACAAACCGGACAGGCCGGATCGTCCAGACAAGCCGCACGGACATCATGGACACCATCACGGCGGCCATTATGGCCATGACCGGGACGGTGATCGTCCCGGAAGAGGTGGCGACCACCACGGTGGCAGCAAGGACAGAGATCACGGCTGGGCTGGCAAGGGCCGCGGCTGGGGCGGAAATCGTTAGGGTGCTGATTGGGGCTGCGTGGAGGTCTCCGTGTCGGCATGCCGGAAATGATCAGCGCGGCGCGCAAGCTTTCGATAGAAATCCGGCAGTTGCGGCGAGACGGCACTCGCCCGCAGCCGCACCGCAGCCGCCAACTTTCTGAGATTGGAGCCCCGGCTACGCAGCGCCGTCAGCAACGCGCCATGCAGTTTCCGAAGCTCAATGAAATCCCTTGAGGCAGCAAGCTCTCCATCACCAACCACAGCAAAGAGCTCGGTGCGGGTACTCTTGCCTTTCAGCCCGACCGCTCCGGCCTCGAGCAGCGCAACATCCGGCTGCCGCCGTGCTGTCTCCCCGGAAATCAGGATGTCGAAGCCGACGTCCTTGCAGGAGGATTCGATACGGGCGGCGACATTCACCGCATCGCCGACTGCGGAATAGTTGAACCGCGTTTCGGCACCCATATTGCCGACGCAGGCGATCCCGGTGTGAATACCGATGCCGATCCCAACCGGATTTTCAGGGCCGAAGCCAAAGGCATCTGCAGCATTCAGCTTTTCCAGCGTCTGCCGCATCGCCAGTGCGGCGCGCACCGCCTTTGCCTCGTGATCGGCGACATCGACGGGTGCATTCCAGAAGGCCATGATCGAGTCGCCGATGAATTTGTCGAGCGTCCCCTCGTTTTCGATCACATGGCGGCTCAGTGCGTCGAGCAGCGTGTTGAGGAAGCCGACGACGGCGGTTGGCGCCAGCCGTTCGCTGATCGCTGTAAAATGCCGGACATCGACGAACATCACCGTCAGTTCCCGGTCATCGCCGCCGAGCCGGAGCGCATCCCGGTTATGCTCGATCCGATAAAGCAGTGACGGCGAGAGATAGTGGCCGAAGGCACGGCGCACTTCCCGCCGCTCGCGGTCGATGACTAGGATGCGGAAGGAGGTTGCGGCAAAATGGGTGATCGAGCCGCCGACGATCGGCGCCAGCGGATCGAAGAGCAGACCGAGCGCCGAAAAGCAGAACCACGAGGCGGCGAGCGCCAGTGCCGTGATTGCCAGGCCGCAGACGAGCGCAACGGCCGGGCTGACAAAGGTGGTGACGAAGACAAGCAGCGCGCCGAGGACTGCAATCGACAGGATCTCCAGCCCATCGGCCCAGTCCGGGCGCGACAGGAAATGGCCGGATAGGATTTGCTCGACGGTCTGCGCATGTAGCGAAACGCCAGGCACGTTTTCGCCGAGCGCCGTGGTGCGGATATCCTGAAGTCCTGCGGCCGAGGTGCCGATGAAGATGATGCTGCCGTTGATCGCCTCTGCGACGGCAGGCGGTGGCGCGGCAGCTCCGAGGATCAGCCGGGCGGAGACGTAGCGCTCGGCCCGATCAGGCGTCACATAAAGCCAGAGCTCGCCGGCCGAGGTGACGGGAATGACGAAATCACCGATCTTCGCCGACGTCATGACCCCGGCAATTCCCGGCGCTCCGGCGAGCACGTAGGTCGATGCTACCTGCGCGACGCGCAACGCCTCCATTGCGAGATTGGGATAGAACTGGCTGCCATCGCTGACGAACAGCGGCACCGCACGGACGACCGGCGAAGGATTGCCCGGATTAAGGCTGATATGCCCGATCCCCGCCGCGTTCTGCGCCAGTCCCGGCCGCAAGGGCGTCGCGGCCGACAGATGCGGCAGGGCGGCGGCCGGATCTTCGCCGGTAAAGGCAAAGCCCGCCTTGACCGGCGGCCGGTAGTCGCCTTCATTGGAAAGGCCGAATCCCAGCACAACGGGTTTGCCGGCGATCGCATTGGCAAGAATCTGGTCGTTGTCGGGCAGCCTGGCGATCACGTCAGGCGCGATTCCCTCGATCCCCGTAGCCAGCGATCGCGGCGACAGACGGTCCGGCTCGGCAAACAGCATATCGAAGGCGATGGCCGCCGCACCCATGTCTGTGAGTCGCTCGACAAGCAGTGCCAGCCGGTCGCGAGGCCAGGGCCACTGGCCGAATTCCTTCAGCGACGCCTCGTCTATATCGATCACATGAACCGGCACCGGCTCGAAAGGCCGTGGCGCAATCCGCTGATACTCGTCGAAAGTGACATCCCGCGCCTGCTGCAGCAGCGGGGGGTCGCTCGCCCGAACGGCAGTCAGCGCTGCAACGATCAGCAGACCGATGCACACGCCGATTTGCTGCGTACGCGTCATAAACATGCAGCGCCCTTGAGCTGGAGCGGCAAATCTACGATGCTTTCGGGCCAAAGACCATTCGCCCTTATGGATGGGTTTCGGCTTTCAGGGGGCCCCGCCAATCCCCATTTTTTCCGTGAAAGCCGCTATCCCGGCTGGACTTCAGCAATTCGATCTGCTATCCCGCATCACCAATCGCAAGGCTCTCGCCGCGCGAACGTTATGTTTTTGCCTCTGGCGCCGTGTCGCCTCATGGCGCAACCGAAACCAAAGGAACGTGATTCTCGTGCAGGTACTCGTCCGCGATAACAATGTTGACCAGGCTCTCCGCGCTCTCAAGAAGAAGATGCAGCGCGAAGGTATTTTCCGCGAAATGAAGATGCGCGATTACTACGAAAAGCCGTCGCAGAAGCGCGCTCGCGAAAAGGCTGAAGCCGTTCGCCGCGTTCGCAAGCTGGCTCGCAAGCGGGCACAGCGCGAAGGCCTGGTTGCACGCTAAGCGTGGCCGTCGTTATTTCGACGTTTTCAGATGCATGTTGGCGGGGGCGATTTGTGTCGCCGCCGCCTTTTTTTATTTGCCGCTGAATAGCGCATATCCGTCTGCCCGTGGATATGACGCATGGGGAAAGCGCACGAATGGCTGATTTTTTGTTTTCTTCGTCCCGGTCTTTGCGCTCGCCTAAGGCGCTGCTGCCGATGCTTGCAATTGTCGCCGCCGTCGGCCTTGCCGGTTGCCAGACCGACAGCACGTCCGATGCCGTCATCCGCATCGACAAGGCTCAGGGCTCGGAAGGGAACATCGCCTCGCTGACCTCGGTCATCAACGCCAATCCGCGTGATCCCGAAGGCTATAACGTCCGCGGCTCTGCTTATGGCCGCGCCGGCCAGTTCAAGGCCGCACTGAACGACTTCAATACCGCGCTGCAGATTAACCCGCGCTTCTACCAGGCCTATGCCAACCGCGCCCTGGTTTATCGCAACATGGGTCAGCAGCAGCAGGCGATCGGCGACTACAACGCCGCCCTGCAGATCAACGCGAATTACGACGTCGCCTATATCGGCCGCGGCAATGTCTACCGCCAGGCCGGCCAGGACGACGCGGCCTTCAACGACTTTTCGAAGGCAATCCAGCTGGGAACCACCGACGGACGCGCCTATCATAATCGCGGCCTGATCTTCCAGAAGCGCAACCAGCAGGACAAGGCGATCGACGACTTCTCGAAGGCGATCTCGCTGTCTCCGAATTCGCCCGAGCCCTATAACGGCCGCGGCATTTCCTACATCGCGCTGAACGACGACGATAACGCCTTCGCCGATTTCAACCATGCGATCGAGCTCAACGGCAATGTCGCCGAATCCTGGGCGAACCAGGCGCTGGTCTACGAGCGCCGCGGCGACAAGGACAAGGCGATGCGTTCCTATCGCCACGCTGTCGGCCTCGACCCGAAATACCAGCCGGCCCGCGACGGCATGGCCCGCCTGGGCGCTCCCAGCAACGGCTGATCCTGAAGCATCGGAGACGGCACCATGGCGGCGAAACAACGCGTGATCGTCGCCGGTGCCGGCATCATCGGCGCCTCCATCGCCTGGCACCTGACCCGCGACGGTGCCGACGTCACAGTGATCGCCGAAGATACCGGCGGTGTCGCCACACCCAATTCCTTCTCCTGGATCAATGCCAGCTGGGGCAACCCCGAATTCTACTTCCGCTTCCGCCGCCGCTCGATGGCCGAATGGAAACGTTTGGCTGCGGAACTGCCCGGCCTGCCGCTTTCCTGGTGCGGCGGCATTTGCTGGGATCTCCCCGATGCTGAATTGCTCGCCTATGAGAAAGAGCATGCGAGCTGGGGCTACGACATTCGCCGCATCGGCAAGACCGATATCGCTGCACGCGAACCCTTCCTGACGCAGATACCCGATTTCGCCCTCGATGCCGCAGAAGAAGGCGCCGTCGAACCGGTGGCCGCCGCCCGGCTGATGCTGGCCGACGCCGAATCCCATGGCGCCAAATTCATCACTGCCGCCGTGCGTGGAGTGCTGCGCAGCGGCGAGCGCATTGGCGGCGTCGTCACCTCGGAAGGGATCTTCGAGGCCGATCATGTGGTGCTGGCGGCCGGTGCAGGCTCCGTTCCGATCGCCGCGTCTGCCGGCGTCGCCCTGCCGCTCGAGGCACCCGCCGGATTGATCGTCCATTCCCGTCCTTTCGAGACACGGCTGAGCGGTCTGGTGATCGCGACGGAGCTTCACATGCGCCAGACCGCGGAAGGCCGCATCATCGCCGGCAGCGATTTCGGCGGCAGCGATCCCGGCGAAGATCATCGGGCAACGGCGGCAGCGCTGTTTGCCAAGGTGAAGACGAACCTCGCCGATAGCGACCGTCTGTCGATGGACTTCTTCACAGTCGGCTACCGGCCGACGCCGAAGGATGGTTTCCCGATCATCGGCAATGGCGGCGTCGATGGCCTCTACGTCGCCGTCATGCATTCGGGCGTCACGCTGGCGCCGCTTGCCGGTCTGCTTGCATCGAAGGAGATCCTCTCGGGACAACGGGACCCAATGCTGGAACCATTCCGGCTGACCCGGTTCGGCTAACAGGCCTGTGTACGGAACCCGACAAACCGGCTGCGGTCATTTAGGCTGTTGCAACCCCTTCCCCCACCCCCTAACATGAACCTTCATCGATAGCAGGCTATCGGGAATCAGAACGCGTTGAGGGCAATGGCGGCAATGCAGTTTTCTGCTTTCGTAACTGTTGGCAAGAATGGCACACGCCTGGCCCGGCTTCCGGGACGACACTGCCGATGAGCCTGCGTTCCCGCATGTTTCCAAAGGCTTCGATCGGCACCTATCTGGTTGCCATGGCGGTTGCGATTGCCGTGCCGATCTTCGCCTTCGTGACCCTGCTTCTGCTGCAACTTGAGGATAATCAGCGCAATACGCTGCGCCGCGAGACGGCGCAGGATGCGCTCGCCCTCTCCCGCTCGGTCGACCGGCAGCTGCAGGATATGGCGACAACGTTGCGATTGCTCGCCACCTCGCCGGAACTCGAGCACGAGGACTATGGCTCCTTCCACGCGCGCACCGAAACGGCCTTGCGCGGCGATACGCTGTTCGTCATCGCGACCGACAAGGATGGCCAGCAGCTCCTGAACACGCGTCGCGACTTCGGCACGCCGCTCAACAAGATGAGCAATATGCCTGCACTGAAATTTGCCTTGGACAGCGGCCGGATCGAGGCCTCGAATGTCTTCAAGGGCAGCACCAGCGCCGACTGGGTGTATAACGTCACCATGCCCATCGATGTCGGCAAGGTTGCAGCGCTGATCATCACGCAAAATGCCAGCGATCTCGCCAAGATGCTGCAGCCGGAAGGTCTCGCCTCGGGCTGGTCGGCGGCAGTTATCGACCAATCCGGCCATGTCGTTGCCTCCAGTGGCCCATCGGCAATCGATCCCGGCACAGCTTTCGATCCGCGGATCCTACCCACGCTCACCGCGTCGCGCGGCGTATTCGAGGATCACACCATCCTGCCTGACCAATTGCTCGGCTATGCACAGATCCCCGGCTGGTCGTGGAAGACGGTCATCTGGGGGCCGATTTCGACCGCGCAGGCCTCGATCCTGACGACGTGGCGTTTCCTGATTATTGGCGGCATCGCGCTTCTTGCCGTCGCCGTCTTCGCCGCCTATGCCGTCGCCCGCCAGGTCCGTACGACCATTCGCGATATCGCCGACATGGCGAACCGTATGGGCGAAGGCCATATCGTCGCGCCGATCGACACCAGCGTCATCGAGGCGAACCAGGTGGCTGTCGCACTGTCGAACGCATCCTTCGACCGCAGCCAGACGGAAGACCGGCTGCATTTCGTGATGAACGAGCTGGTTCACCGCACCAAGAACCTGCTGACGCTGGCGCAGGCAATGATGCGCCAGCTCGCCAAGCAGGCCGATAGCGTGGAAGGCTTCCAGGCTGCCGTCGCCGAGCGCCTTGACGGCCTCGTCCGCTCGATCGAACTTTTGACCAGCGAGCAATGGGCAGGCGCGTCGCTCCGCCGTGTCGTCGATATCCATCTTGATGCCTTTCCGCAGGCCGTCGATCAGATCGAGATTTCGGGCAAGGACTTCATGCTGAAACCGGAAGCGGTTCAGAACCTTGGCCTCACTCTCCATGAGCTTGCCACCAACTCCGTGAAATACGGCGCGTTCTCCGTTCCCGAGGGCCGGGTGGCACTCTCGTGGGAGGACACCGAAGAAGACGGCCAGAGCGAACCGATGCTGCGTTTCGTCTGGCGCGAGTCCGAGGGGCCGGAGGTCAGGAGCCCTGACCGGTCCGGCTTCGGCACGACCGTCATCAAGACCCATGCCGCCGCCGCATTTCGCGGCACGGTGCAGGTCGACTACCTGCCGGAAGGCCTTCGCTGGGTGCTGACAGCACCGCGCAGTACGCTTGCCCGCGACTAGCCGGCAGAGGGAACAATCAAAACCATCACCCGTTTCGAAGAGGTCATTCGAAGGAGATGGACCATGTTCAAACACACGATCGCAGCCGCCGCGCTGACCGCTGCAGCCTGCGCCACCCCGGCAGCCGCTGCAGACTATGTCACCCTGGGACGGCTCGTCTGCGGATCGGATGGCGGCCAGGGCCTCATCATCAAATCCGAGAAAAACCTGATCTGCACCTACACGCCGGCCTCCGGCGGCATGAAGGCCGTCTATGCCGGCAAAATCGAGAAATTCGGCCTCGATATCGGCCAGACCGGCAAAAGCGTAATGGTCTGGCAGGTACTCGCCAAGACGGGTACCGACGTCCCGCAATTCGCGCTGGCTGGCGAGTATTATGGCGTCGGCGCCGATGCGAGCCTCGGTGCCGGCGCGGGCGCCAAGGTGATTGCCGGTGGCGCCAACCAATCCTTCATGCTGCAGCCGCTGAACGTGCAGGCCCAGGAAGGCCTCAATCTGGCCGTCGGTGTGGAGAAGATGACGCTGGCGCCCGCTGCCACCTGATCAAAGGTTCAGCGGCGATGGAAAAGGCCCGCTCGCGCGGGCCTTTTCTTTGCGGAAATCAGTGGCCAATCGACTTGTTGATGTCCTCGGTAACCTTCTTGGCATCGCCGAGCAGCATCATCGTGCCGTCCTTGTAGAACAGCGTATTGTCAATGCCGGCATAGCCCGATCCGAGCGAGCGCTTGACGAAGATGCAGGTCTTCGCCTTGTCGACATCGAGGATCGGCATGCCGTAGATCGGCGAGCTCTTGTCGTCGCGCGCTGCCGGGTTGGTGACGTCGTTGGCGCCGATGACGTAGGCGACGTCGGCCTGCGCGAATTCCGAATTGATGTCTTCAAGCTCGAAGACCTCATCATAGGGAACATTCGCTTCGGCAAGCAGCACGTTCATATGACCGGGCATGCGGCCGGCGACCGGATGGATCGCGTATTTGACCTCGACACCCGCCTTCTTGAGATTGTCGGCAAGTTCGCGAAGCGCGTGCTGCGCCTGGGCGACCGCCATGCCGTAGCCCGGCACGATGATCACCTTGGATGCGTTGGCCATCAGATAGGCGGCGTCTTCGGCTGAACCAAGCTTGACCGTCTTGTCGGAATTGTCGGCCGCGCTGCCGCCGGTCTCACCGCCGAAGCCACCGAGGATAACCGAGACGAAGGAGCGGTTCATGCCCTTGCACATGATGTAGGACAGGATCGCACCGGAAGAGCCGACCAGCGCCCCGGTGATGATCAGCGCCAGATTGCCGAGGGTGAAGCCGATGCCGGCCGCCGCCCAGCCCGAATAGGAATTCAGCATCGACACGACGACGGGCATGTCGGCGCCGCCGATCGGCACGATCAGCAGCACGCCGAGTGCCAGCGCCAGCACGACGATCGCCCAGAAATCGAAATGGCTTTCGGTGACGGCGAGGCCGATGATGAAGAAGACGATCAGCACCAGCAGCGCGATGTTGATGATGTGCCGGAAGGGCAGCATGATCGGCTTGCCGGACATCCGCCCGTCGAGCTTCAGGAAGGCGATGATCGAGCCGGTGAAGGTGAGCGCGCCGATCGCCGCACCGATCGCCATCTCGACACGCGCTTCCGTGTGGATCAAGCCGATATCGCCGATGCCGAAGGAAAGCGGCGTGTAGAGCGCAGATGCTGCAACGAGCACCGCGGCGAGACCGACGAGCGAGTGGAAGCCGGCAACGAGCTGCGGCATCGAGGTCATCGGAATGACGCGGGCGATATAAGCGCCTGCCCCGCCGCCGATCGCGAGGCCGAGAACGATCAGCACGAAGCCGGTAAAGGACGGCGTCGCCAGCACCAGGGTCGTGAGGATGGCGATCCCCATGCCGATCATGCCGTAGAGATTGCCCTTGCGGCTGGTGGCCGGATGGGAGAGGCCGCGGAGCGCCAGGATGAACAGCACGCCGGAGACGAGATAGAGGAAAGCTGCGATATTGGTCATGCGTCCCTCACTTGTCCTTCTTGCGGTACATCGCCAGCATGCGCTGCGTGACGAGGAAGCCGCCGAAGATGTTGACCGAGACGAGAACCAGCGCGACGAAGCCGAAGCCCGTTGCCAGACCGCTGGCCGAGATGCCGACAGCAAGCAGCGCGCCGACGACGATGACCGAGGAGATGGCGTTGGTAACGGCCATCAGCGGCGTATGCAGCGCCGGCGTCACCGACCAGACGACGTAATAGCCGACAAAGATCGCCAGCACGAAGATTGCCAGCTGGAAGACGAAGGGATCGATCATTCCGCCCGTTGCGGCGCTCGCCGCTTCCGGGGCATGGGCGGCTGCAGTCGCGACGGCCGTTACGGCGTCGTTCAGCTGCTGCAGCGCCTTGTCCATTTGTTCGCCAGCCATCAATTATCCCCCTTCTTCGCACCGCCAAATGCCGGATGCACGACATCGCCCGCATAGGTCAGTATCGTCGCCTTGATCAACTCGTCTTCGAGGTTGATGACGACGGTCCCGGTGTCCTTGTTGACCATGGTCTCCAGGAAGGTGACGAGATTCTTGGCGTAAAGCGCCGAGGCGCTGGCCGCAACGCGGCCCGCCATGTTGGCAAAGCCGATAACCTTGACGCCTTCGACCTCGGCAACTTCACCGGCAACGACGCCTTCGATATTACCGCCACGCTCGACCGCCAGATCGACGGCAACGGCGCCGGGCTTCATCGAGGTCAGCATCTCGCGCGACACGAGGCGCGGCGCCGGACGGCCGGGGATGAGAGCGGTGGTGATGACGATGTCCTGCTTGGCAATGTGCTCGGCAACCAGCGCTGCCTGCTTTGCCTGATATTCCCTGGACATTTCCTTGGCGTAGCCGCCGGCCGTTTCAGCAGCCTTGAACTCGTCGTCCTCGACGGCGATGAACTTGGCGCCGAGCGAGGCAACCTGCTCCTTGGCAGCAGGACGAACGTCGGTGGCAGAAACCGCAGCACCGAGACGGCGAGCGGTGGCGATCGCCTGCAGACCGGCGACACCGGCGCCCATGACGAAAACCTTGGCCGCGGGCACCGTGCCTGCCGCCGTCATCATCATCGGCATGGCCCGGTCATAGACCGTCGCCGCCTCGATGACCGCCTGATAGCCTGCAAGATTGGCCTGAGAGGAGAGCACGTCCATCGACTGGGCGCGGGTGATGCGCGGCATCAGTTCCATCGCGAAGGTCGAGAGCCCGGCCTTTGCCATGCCGGCGATTGCTTCGTCGTTACCGTAGGGATCCATGATGGCGATGACCACGGCACCGCTCTTATAGCCAGCAAGCTCGGCTTCCACCGGACGGCGTACCTTCAGCACGACATCGGCCGCCGCAGCATCGGCAATCGTTCCGATCCGCGCACCGGCCGCCTCGAACTCCCGGTCCGGGATGCGGGACAACGCGCCGGCCCCGGCCTCGACGACGACGTCAAAACCGAGGTTCTTCATCTTCTTGACGGTCTCTGCAGACGCGGCTACGCGCGTTTCCAAGTCCGCCGCTTCTTTTGCGACGAAAACGATATTGCCCAACTGGCCCCTCCTCCGGGTCAGCCAGACCGCCGCGGGTCTCCCCGCTTATGGCCCAAGCGTCAGCTTAATCTCTGGGAATGCCTTCCCTGCCGCGATCAACGCAGCAGGACGATACCGGCAACGAGAATGATGAGGAAAACCAGGATGCCGCCGAGCAGGCCGCCGCCGGTGAAGAAACCTGCCGTCATGCCGAGCAGCAGGGCAACGAGGAACATCGTGCCGTATTTCGCGGCGGCGATGAACAGGTTGTAAGTGGACTCATGTTCCTTGTAGTCCATCGGCGCGCCGACTTCGACGGGTCCGGTGTGATGTTCGGCCATGAATTTCGTCTCCCTCAAATGCCCGGCCTGCACACTGGGCAGACCGCCTGAATGCCATGATTCCGCAGCGCTTGCAGCGGAACAATCCCTGTTCAGGGCTTACACAAAGCTTTGAGAAAGCGCAATGCATGAGAATGCCGCATGCGGTGCGGCACAAGGCTTTCTTGTCGCGCGCAGTCAGAGCGGAAGGTCGGTGCCCAGTTGCCCGTCTGGGACGAAGCGTGCGGTCGGCACGATCGTCAGCGCCGGAGCGCTTCTGCCCGGCAGCCGGCCGAACATCATGCGTTGCTCGCTGGCGCTCGAGATGAAGAACGGATAGCGGGTCAGAAGCTTCCGCCCCACCTCGATCACGTTGGTCGCCATCAGCGTCAGGTCGAAGCCGTAGATATCAGCCATGCGCGATGCGACAACCGTATCGGCATAGAAGACGCGCTTGTAGAAGGCCGAATGGGCAGGGCGAACATGCTGCAGCACGCGGTCCGCCCGGAAATGCGCTGCAGCGACGATATTCGGCCGCAGCGTCAAATAGGGAAGCCACGGAAGCTCGGCAGCCGCCTGCGGGTCGGCCGCAAAGCGGGCCGGATCGATCAGCGTCATCCCGGCATCGAGAAAGGCATCCATCTCGGCGGGAAATATTCCGCCGGATTGCGAGACACGATGATCGGGCGTCACATGGTGGATGCGGATCGTGCTCACAAGCTCTTCGTAATAATAGAGGCCGAACACGTAGGCCTGGCTGTCAAAATCGACATCATCGATCAGCGTCTTGGCGGAAACTGGCAACACTTCGCGCGCCCTGTAGGCCCGAAAGCGCAGCCGCTCGACATCCTCCATGTCCTCGGTGCTCTCGATACGCCGATATTCGACGTGATCGAGAATCTCCATGAGCTTTCTGCTGAAGTCGCCGACCGTTGAAAGCCCGTCCGCCATACCGCCCACCGTTTGTTAGTGAGTTATTAAGCATACGGCTTCTTCTCGCGCAATGATTGCAGACAATCTTAATCGCATTTGAATGATTAAGGTTAACGACATCGCAGGCGAGAAACGGACGCCGCAAGCCAGATCAGGCAGCGCCGGCCTTGCGGCGCGATGCCGGACGGAGATTTCCGGAGAGAATGCCGATATTCTGCGAGGGAACGGGCTGCGAGAACACATAGCCCTGGATGAGGTCGGCGCTACGTTCCTGGTTGATGATCGCCAGCTGGTCCGTGGTTTCGACGCCTTCGATGACGATTTTCAGGCCGAGCTCGCGGGCAAGGTTGACCGTGCCGCGCAGAAGCTTCAGCCGGCGTGTGTCCTGGACGATGTTGCGCACGAAGGAACGGTCGATCTTGACGATATCGAGCGGCAGCGTGTCGAGATAGCTGAGGCTGGAGAAGCCGGTTCCGAAATCGTCGATCGCGATGGTGATGCTACGCGAGCGCAGCTCCGCAAGGATGGCGCGCACCGCGGCAGGTTCATCGATCAGGCAGCTTTCGGTGATCTCCAGATGCAGACGGGCTGCCGGCAAGCCGGTCCTGGCAAGCGCTTCCGAGACCAGCGACAGGATATCGTTGTCGCGCAGGTCGCGTGCCGACAGGTTGACCGACACGGCAATATGCTCCGGCCAGGTCATGCAGTCGCTGCAGGCCTGCAGCAGAATGAAGCGAGTAATATCGGAGATGATACCCATCTCCTCGGCCAGCCGGATGAAGACATCCGGCGGAATGGTGCCTCGCTCCGGATGCACCCAGCGCGCCAGCGCCTCGGCGGATTCAATCCGTGAGCCGTCGGTGCGATACATCGGCTGGTAAACCGCGTTCAGCGCCCCGGCGGCAACGGCATCGCGAAGATCGGCTTTCAGTTTCTGCTGCTCGATATAACGGCCATCCATTTCGCGCTCGAAACCGGCAATGCCGCCGCGCCCGCGCGATTTGCTTTCGAACAGCGCCAGATCCGCCTTGATGCTCCACTCGTCCATCGCGAAGGCATTCCCTTCGAGCACGGCGTAGCCGGCACTGAGCGAGATAAGGAACGTCACCTCATCCGCCTCGTAATGCCCCTGAATCGCCGCATGCACGGCACGCATCTCGGCTTCCAGCGCTTCCCGGTTCTTCGCATGCGGGAAGAAGATCACGAACTGGTCACCCATCAGGCGGCCCACGATCGCGCTTCCGGCCTTGTCCTTCACGCGCTCGGCAATGGCGCAGAGCAGCCTGTCGCCGGTGATGTGGCCGCGCATGTCGTTGACATGCTTGAACTCGTCGATATCGAGGATCATGAAGCCGAGCGGGCCTTTGCGCCGCGGATGCCGGTTCAGATAATCCTGGACGAGCTGGCCGAAATATTCCCGGTTCGGCAGTCCGCTCAGGGCATCGAAGCGGACCATATGGAGGATCTTCTGTTCCGCCTTCACGCGGCTGGAGACATCTTCGAAGATCAGCACCGCCCCTCCATCGATACGGCGCTTGGCGGAGAATTCCAGCGACAGATCCTCAGGCAGATGGATGAGCACCCGCGACATGCTGCCTTCGGCGACCTGCGAGAGCTGACGAAGGATCAGGTCCGGCTGCGACGCATCCACGAAGCTGTAGCGCGCGCCATAGCGCAGGACGGCACCGAGATCGCGATCCTTCAACCTTTCGGGATCGCCGATCTTCAGGAGTTCGCAGGCCTTGTGGTTGATCACCTGGATGCGGTTGCCGGGATCGACCATGACCAGGCCATGCGGCATATTGTTGAGCGCCGTATCGAAACGGTCGGCGATCAGCGAAATCTGCCGGCGGGCAATGACATTCTCGTACAGGAATTCGCGGACGCCATTGGCCATCGCCCGCGTCGTCAGTCCAAAGGGAATGAGGAAGGCGGAGAGAATGGCGCGATAGAAATCGAGCGCCATCAGGCTGCAGACGATCATGGGCAGACAGCAGGCAAGCGTCTGCAGATCGATCGCACGCTGCGAGCCGTAATTGCGGCCGACGACCGAAACCATCGAGGCCATCGTCACCGCAATACAGGCAAGCTCGGCAAAGGGATTGCGCAGAATGAAGATCGCATAGCCGCTGCCGATGCCGAGGATCGCGGCTGTCGACGTGGCGCCGATCACATAGAACGTTTCCCAGCGCTCGATATCGGCACGCGTCAGCGACTGCTTCTCCACGGCGTCAAACCGGTGGAAGGTCAGCATGCGGCCGACAAAGGTCAGCAGGAAGGCGAGAGCGAGGAGGTAGTAGAGAGGCGCGTCCGCCTTGGCAGCGACGGCGACGAAGGCAACCACATGGACGATGACACCAGCCACAAGCGTCATGCGGTTCCCGAAGAGGGAACTCACGAATGACAGATACACATCCTTAGGGACCCTGTTCGGGTTATGTGGCTTCATCCATATTTTCCCTGTGCGCGGGAACGATACTCAGAACCCTTTAAAAATTGATTGCATGAACCCTATGTATTTAGCCGGTTTTACTAAAACCTTGAGACGAAATTCGAATAGTGGAACGGTATACACATCCTTCGGATGTATTATTGCGAGCTGATCTTCCGCCCACAGGTTGCCGCCATCGCAGAGGGCGGATAGCAGGTGCTGGGGGCCAGCGCCTACGACTAAACTCCTAGACGGACCATTTAATCTTTCATTTTAGGGAACCCTCGTTTACACAAATTCCAACGAGGAGAACTTGCCGCAAAGGCAAAATGGGGAGAAGAGATGGCGGCTCTGCTGAGTGTCAGCCGGCTGATCGATAGCGTCAGCCAACTTGTCGGCAAGATCGCGGAATACATGGTGCTTTTCTGCTGTCTCATCAGCGCAGGCAATGCCATCGTCCGCTACACGTTCAACTACAGCTCCAACGGCTGGCTGGAGATACAATGGTATCTCTTCGCCTATGTCGTCGTTCTCGGCGCCGCACATACGCTGCGCAACAACGAACATGTGCGCGTCGACCTGATCTACGGATCGGTTTCCGATCGCGGTCGCCTGCTGATCGATCTCATCGGCCTCACGGTTTTCCTGATTCCTGCCTGCATCTTCCTGGCGACGCTTTGCTGGCCCTATTTCATGCACTCCTACCAGCAGGGCGAAATCTCGGGCAATGCCGGCGGCCTCATCCGCTGGCCGGTCAAGTTCATGCTGTTTGCCGGTTTCGTGCTGCTCGCCTTGCAGGGCATTTCGGAGTTGATCAAGCGGATCGCTGCCCTGACGGGCTCGATCCAGATCGACACGAAATACGAAAAGCCACTGCAGTAAAGCGTCCTGGGGAGGAAGCACGTGTTCGATTTCGGTATCATTCCGCCTGCCATGTTCGTCGGCATGATCATCTTCATGCTCTATGGCTTCCCTGTCGCCTTTTCGCTGGCCGCGGTCGGCCTGTTCTTCGGCCTCATCGGCATCGCGACCGGCCATTTCGGCGAAGTCTTCCTGCAGGCCCTGCCGCTGCGTTTCTTCGGCATTGTTTCCAACGATCTGCTGCTGGCGATCCCATTCTTCACGCTGATGGGCGCCGTGCTCGAGCGATGCGGATTGGCGGAAGACCTGCTTGAAGGCACCGGCAAGCTGTTCGGCGCCATCCCCGGCGGCCTCGCCTATGCGGTCATCCTCGTCGGCGCCGTGCTTGGTGCCATTACCGGAACGGTCGCCGCTTCGGTGATCACCATGGGCGTCATCTCGCTGCCGATCATGTTGCGCTACGGCTATAGCCCGCGGCTTGCCACCGGCGTCATCGCCGCCTCGGGCACCATCACGCAGGTCATCCCGCCGTCGCTGGTTCTCGTCGTTCTCGCCGACCAGCTCGGCCGCTCCGTCGGTGATATGTATCTCGGTGCCATCGGCCCCTCGATTCTGCAGGTTGCTATCTTCGTCGGCTACATCCTGATCCTGTCGATCATCAATCCAAAGTCGATGCCACCGCTGCCGAAAGAGGTGCGCGGCGATTTCGACTGGAAGCTGCTCGCCACCGTTCTCTGGGGCATGATCCCCTCCATCGTGCTGATCTTCCTCGTGCTCGGCACCATCTTCATGGGCTTGGCAACGCCGACGGAAGCCGGCGCTCTCGGCGTCGTCGGCGCCATCGCGCTGGCTGCCCTGCACCGCCGCCTGACATGGCCGCTGATCCGCGAGGCGATGACCTCGACGATGCACATTACGTCCATGGTGGTGATGATCCTGATCGGCTCCACCTGCTTCAGCCTCGTCTTCCAGGGCATGGACGGCTCGCGCTGGATCGAGCACATGCTCTCGGGCATCCCTGGCGGCCCGGTCGGCTTCCTGATTTTCGTCAACATCTTCATCTTCATCCTCGCCTTCTTCCTCGATTTCTTCGAAATCGCCTTCATCGTCATTCCGATGCTGGCGCCGGTGGCCCACAGCCTCGGCATCGATCTGATCTGGTTCGGCGTGCTGATCTGCGTCAACATGCAGACGAGCTTCATGCATCCGCCGTTCGGCTTTGCGCTGTTCTACCTGCGCTCGATCGCCAGCCGCGACGTGAAGACGAAGGATATCTACATGGGGGCGATCCCCTGGGTCGGCATGCAGCTGATCCTGGTGGCGATCATCATCTTCTGGCCGCAGTCCGTCACCTACTGGCTGGACAAGGGTCCGCAGGTCGATCCGAACACCATCAAGATCGAAGTGCCCGGCTTCGGCGGCCAGCTCGGCCTGCCGCCGATGGGCGCCCCGGGCGGCGCATCGCCGCAGATCCCGGGCCTCACCCTCCCGCCGCTCGGCACACCCGGCCAGCCGCCGGCTGTCCCCGCCCCGGCTGCACCGGCGCCACAGCCCGACCTCAGCCAGCCACCGGTCATCAAGTAGGCGGAAGCCCCTCGCCCGGGCGTCATGCTCGGGCTTGTCCGAGCATCTACCGAGGGCTCAGCAGATCCTCGGCACGAGGCCGAGGGATGACGGCCTAGCACAATGCCACCATGAAAAAAGCCCCAGGCTTGCGCCCGGGGCTTCCCGAAATCTGTTGAGAAACGCTGCGGCCGTTACAGCTTCCCAGCGCGCTGCTGGATCATCATGAACGTATCGAAGGTGTATTCCGACAGCTGCATCCAGAGATAGGCGTCGCGCTTGAAGGCGGCCTGATCCTCGTAGATCTTCTTGAAATACTGGTTCTTCGACGAGATATCCTTGTAGAGGTCCATCGACGCCTGGAAGCAAGCTTCCATGATTTCCTGGCTGAACGGACGCAGCGTCGCGCCCTCGGCGACGAGCTGCTTCAGCGAGCCCGAGTTCTTCATGTCGTACTTCGCCATCATGTTGGTGTTGGCGTAGGCGCAGGCATCTGTGAGTGCTGCCTGATAGTGCTTCGGCAGGCTGTTCCACTTTTCGAGATTGAAGAAGGCGTGGACGGTCGGGCCACCTTCCCACCAGCCGGGATAGTAGTAGTACTTCGCGACCTTGTGCAGGCCGAGCTTCAGGTCGTCGTAGGGACCGACGAATTCGGCCGCATCGATCGTGCCCTTTTCCAGTGCCGGATAGATGTCGCCGCCGCCGATCTGCTGCGGGATCACGCCGACCTTGGACATGACCTGACCGGCAATGCCGGCGATACGCATCTTGACGCCCTTGAGGTCGTCCAGCGTGTTGATTTCCTTGCGGAACCAGCCGCCCATCTGCGCGCCGGTATTGCCCGCCGGCATCGCGTAGATGCCCTGCGTCGCATAGAACTCGTTCATCAGCGCATTGCCATTGCCTTCGTAGAACCAGGCATTGGTCAGGCGGCCATTGAGACCGAAGGGAATGGCAGTGCCGATCGCATAGGTCGGATCCTTGCCGACGAAGTAATAGGAGCAGGTGTGAGCCGCTTCGACGGTTCCGGCGCTGACGGCGTCTGCCGCCTCCAGTGCCGGGACGATTTCGGCTGCTGCAAAGGTCTGGATCTGGAAATTGCCGTCGGTCGCCGCTGCAACATGCTTGGCGACATCGTCAGCGCCGCCGAAGATGGTATCCAGGCTCTTCGGGAAAGACGACGTCATGCGCCACGAGATTTTCGGATTTTCCTGCGCGATTGCAGGTGCTGCCAGCGCGCCAGCCGCGACGGCGCCTGCACCCGTTGCACCCGCCTTCCTGATAAATGAACGACGATCCATCAAAAACCTCCCATAGATGGCAATGCGCGGCTAAACTCTTCCCTACCCGTCGCAATGCGACGAGCTAAGCATGCAGCCGTTCGCGTTTCAAGCTTTAGTCTATGAGACTTTGGCATCACGGCAGCAATGCGGCACAGGCAGGCTTTCCATCAAAATCAGCAGTTTAGCCGATTTCCACGGCTCACGGCGGAGGTTGCCGCAATTTGGCCAGCCATTGCGCCGAGAAGTTGACTTTGACGCCGTTCTCGGATCTCAAATAGGCATCACCAAGAGATTTTCTGGACAGATCATGACCAAGCCGATCGTTGCCGTTCCCGCCGACATCCGTACCCTCGATGGCGCCGTCTGGCACGCCGCTCAGCATCAGTATGTGCGCGCCGCACTGAATGCCGCCGAGGTCATGTCGCTGATCGTGCCGGCTTTCGAGAAAGGCTATGACATCGACGCCATTCTCGACCGCGTCGATGGCGTGCTCGTCTCCGGTTCGGCCAGCAACGTCCACCCCTCGCTCTATGGCGTTGAGGCCCGGGACAGCGACGGCCCGTTCGATCCGGCGCGCGATGCCACCAGCCTGCCGCTGATCCGCCGCGCCATCGACCGCGGCATCCCGCTGCTCGCCATTTGCCGCGGAATCCAGGAGCTCAACGTCGCGCTCGGTGGCTCGCTCGCCAGCGAAATTCAGGAGCAGCCGGGAATCTGGGACCACCGCCGGCCGGAGGGCGTCGATCGTGACGGCATGTATGCGATACGCCAGACCGTCGTCGTCAAGGAAGGCTCCTGCATAGCCGGCATCATCGGCTCGGGCGAAGTCCAGGTGAACTCGCTGCACCGTCAGGCGATCGCCAAGACGGCGCCACGCCTGCAGGTCGAGGCTCTCGCCGAAGACGGCACGGTCGAGGCCGTTTCCGTCATCGACGCGAAGGCCTTCGCCGTCGGTGTCCAATGGCATCCGGAATATTGGGCAGAAACCGACAAGCCATCCAACCAGATCTTCGCCGCCTTCGGCGATGCGGTTCGCGATTATGTGGCAGCGAGAAACGCCGCGAAGGCGATCGCTTAGCCCTTCACCGGCGTTTCCGGCACCGGCGTCAGCGGCTTGCCCTTCTGGAACCAGCTGATCAGATTGTCCGCCACAAGATCGGCCATGGCGTTGCGCGTCGGCACGGAACCCGATGCGAGATGCGGTAGCAGCACGGCGTTCGGAAGATCCAGCAGACCAGCCGGGACATTCGGCTCGTCGTAGAAGACATCGAGACCGGCAGCACCGATGACGCCGTTCTTGAGCGCCGCAATCAGCGCATCCTCATCGACACTCCAGCCGCGCCCGACATTGATGAGGATGCCGTCGGATCCGAGTGCCGAGAGGATATCGGCATCGATAACCTTGTGGGTCTGCGGTGTCTTCGGAACGATAGCGATCAGCGTATCGACCGCTGCCGCCAGCTCCCTGAGCGACGGATGGTAGTCGTAGGCGACGTCGGGATTGCGTGTCCGCGTGTGGTAGCTGATCTTGACCTTGAATGGCTCCAGCCGCGAGGCAATCTCCTGACCGATACGGCCAAGGCCGAACATGCCGACATGCCGCCCCTTCAGCGAAAAGCGCGACAAGGGATAATCGACGCCCGGCTTCCAGTTGCCATCGCGCAGCCAGTTCTCTGCGCGCGGGAATTCGCGGGCCGTGTTGAGAAGCAGCGCAAGCGCCGTATCGGCAACCTCGTCGTTCAAGACATCCGGCGTGTTGGTAACGACGATATTCTTCGACGCCGCATGGCTGACATCGACGCCGTCATAGCCGACCCCGAAGCTTGAGATCACCTCGACCGCGGGCAGCCCGTCGATATTGGCCGCATCGATCCTGCCGGCGACGGCCACACCGCGGATCCGCTTTGCCGTTCCCGCATCGATCGCCAATTTGCCGTCCGCATCACGCTCCGCCGGCACCAGTTCGAAGTGGTCCTGCAATCTGGATGGAACGCGATCGTTTATCTTCCCGAGAACGAGAATGGCAATGCGGGACATGGCTTTTCCTCTTGGCTGTGGGCGGGGCTAGGTGCGGGAGTTGACGGGGCTCGTCGACTGACGGATGCGCATCTCCGGCTTAATCAGGTGGATACCATCGGGCTCGTGGCTGCCGGCAAGGCGATCGAGCAGCGCCCGGGCTGCAAGCCGGCCGACCTCCGCCTGACCGTTCCAGACGGTCGTCAGCGCCGGTGTCGCGATCGACGCCTCTTCGAGGTCGTCATAGCCGGTGACGGAGATGTCCCGGCCGGGCACCAGGCCGGCGCGGGCAATACCGTTCATCAAGCCGATCGCCACGAGATCGTTCCAGCAGACGGCAGCTGTCGGCTTCTGCGGCAGAGACAGGAAATGAACGGCCGCTTCGAAGCCGCCCTGCTTCGAGCGCGGCCCGGGAATGCGCAGGTTCGGATCGACTTCGATGCCGGCCTTGCGCAGCGCGTTTACATAGCCCTGATAGCGGTCGCGGCCGGTCGAAGTCTGATCGGTGCCGCCGATCATGGCGATCGAGCGGTGGCCGAGGCCAATCAGGTGATTGGTGGCAAGCGAAATGCCATAGCTGTCGTCGCCCCGATAGGTCGGCAGGTCCATGACATCCATCGAACGCGCAACGAGGATAGCGGGCATGCCGTTATCCTCGGTCAGCTGCAGATCTTCGGGCGGCGTGCCGATCGCCGGCGACATGATCACCCCGTCGCCGCCGAGCTGCAGCAACGTCTCGATGAAGGTGCGCTGCTTTTCGACGGAATCGTAATGGTTCGACAGGATGAAGGTGTGGCGGCTGCGGTCGAGCTCGCTTTCGATCGCCTTCAGGATTTCCCCGTAGAAGGGGTTCATGATGTCGTGCACCACGACGCCGATAATGCCGGAGCGCGAGGTGCGCAGGCTGGCGGCACGGCGGTTGTAGATATAGCCCAGCGCCCGGGCCTGTTCCTTGATCTTGTCGCGGGTGCTGCTTGCCACGAGCGGGCTGTCGCGTAAGGCGAGAGAAACCGTTGCCGTTGAAATACCGAGCGTTTCGGCAATCGTCGAAAGTTTGATCTTCTGAGCCACGCATCCTCCCCAGGCAACGCGCGAGATGGTGGAGCGCAATTTAAGACCGGATGAAACGCCCCTTAAAATGTTTAATTAAAAGATTAAACGCAGAGAGGCAAACCTAAATTTCAACGAGGTTTAATTTTCGTCCGGCTCTTCGAAATGCTGCACCTCGGCCTGAAGATTGCCGTCGATTGCCTTCAGGAGACGCACAAGATTGCGGATTTCCTTGTCGGAAAAATCGAGCGTCGCGAGCTTGTCGCAGGAGGATCCGGCCATCTCGATCGCCTGTACGCTGCCACGGCCAAGCTCCGTCAGATAGACCTTGGTGAGGCGCGCATCTTCGGCATCTGGCTTGCGCTCAAGGAAGCCCTGGGCCTCCATGCGGCCGATCGTGCGCGTCATCGTGGGCGCCTTGACGCCGAGCCGCTGGGCCAGACCGCCCGCCGTCATGCCATCGCTTTCGGCAAGCGACAGGATCACGCCGTCCTGCCCGGCATAGAGGCCGCTTTCGAGAAGATTGCGCGAAAGAACGGTGCGCATAGAGCGCGCCGCCTGCGTCAGGGCGGGCGAGAGATCGGCGACCGTATATTCGGTCTGGTCCTTCTTCTTGGACTTGTTCTTCTTGCCGTCCTTGTGCTTCTTGCCCATCGCCATCCCTTTGATTTACTGCAATATGACATTGCGCAGCTTCACGTCATAAACAAGGGGCATTGAAACCGCATGACAGTCCCCTCACTAAACTTTGCGGACAACGATCCGTCGCTGACGCCCGACGAAAGAAGCCGCTGGATTGCCGTCCTTCCCCTCGGAGCACACGAGCAGCATGGCCCCCACCTGCCCTTCGACACCGACACGCTGATCGTCGAGGGCATCGTCGAGCGCCTCAAGGCCGCGCTTCCCTCTTCCCTCCCCGTCACCTTCCTGCCGGCGGAGCCGATCGGCTATTCGATCGAGCATATGGACGTGGAGGGAACGAAGACTCTGACCTATGGCGAGGCGATCCATCGCTGGCTTGGCATATCGGGAATGCTGCACGATCTCGGCGTTCGAAAACTGGTGCTGCTCAACGCTCACGGCGGCAACTCGCCGCTGACGGCGATCGTCTCGACCGAGGCGCGTGTCCGCTTCAACATGCTGGCGGTCGCCACCAGCTGGACACGCTTCGGCGTGCCCGATGGCGTGATTTCGCCGGAAGCGAAGGCGATCGATATCCATGGCGGCGATATCGAGACATCGGTGATGCTGGCTCTGCACCCCTCCCGGGTGAAGATGCAGAAGGCCGCCGACTTCCCCTCGCGCCACAGCGAATTTGCCAGGCGCTTCAAGCATCTGCGCGCCTACGGCCCGCACGCTTTCGGCTGGAAGATTTCCGACCTCAACGAAACCGGCGTCGCCGGCAATGCTGCAGCTGCGACTGCTGAGAAAGGCGAGGCGTTGATAGCCCATGCGGTCAAGGGATTGGTCGAGCTGCTGCAGGATGTCGATGCCTTCGACGCCTCCGAACTAGCCTGAGACGCAGCACCGGCAGAATGTGATCTTATAACATTATAAAACCCTTTGAACTGCCGCTCCCAACTCCTTATATGAAACCGACCGTTTAAAGCCCCATCGGCGGCATACCAATTTCTTCGAGGTTCTCATGACCGACGCAATTTCCACGCAGCAGAAGCCCATTCCCGTCACCGTGCTTACCGGCTACCTCGGTGCCGGCAAGACGACGCTGCTGAACCGCATTCTTTCGGAAAACCACGGCAAGAAATACGCTGTCATCGTCAACGAGTTCGGCGAGATCGGCATCGACAACGATCTGATCGTCGAGTCCGACGAAGAAATCTACGAAATGAACAATGGCTGTGTCTGCTGCACCGTGCGTGGCGACCTGATCCGTGTCGTCGAGGGCCTGATGCGCCGCCCGGGCCGTTTCGACGGTATCATCGTCGAGACGACCGGCCTTGCCGATCCGGTCCCGGTTGCCCAGACCTTCTTCATGGATGACGATGTCCGCGCCAAGACCGAGCTCGATGCCGTCATCGCCCTCGTCGATGCCAAGCACCTGCCGCTGCGCCTAAAGGACAGCCGCGAAGCCGAAGACCAGATCGCCTTCGCCGACGTCGTGCTGATCAACAAGACCGACCTCGTGACGCCGGAAGAGCTGGCGCAGATCGAAGACATCGTCCACGCTATCAACCCTTCGGCCCGCGTCTACAAGACCAGCCGCTCCGGCGTGGATCTTGCTCGCGTTCTCGATCAGGGTGCCTTCAACCTGGAGCGCGCCCTCGAAAACGACCCGCACTTCCTCGAGCATGGCCATGACGACCACGTCTGCGGCCCGGATTGCGATCACCATCATCACGATCACGACCACCATGCGCATGGTCACGACCACGATCATCATCACCATGATCATGACCACCATCACCATGGCGCGGTGTCGCCGATCCATGACGTGACGGTTCAGTCGGTTTCGCTGCGCGGCGGCGAGATGATCGCCGAACGCTTCTTCCCCTGGATCCAGAAGATCACCCAGACGCAGGGTCCGAACATCCTGCGCCTCAAGGGCATCATCGCCTTCAAGGACGATGCCGAGCGCTACGTCGTTCAGGGCGTGCACATGATTGTCGAAGGCGATCACCAGCGTCCGTGGAAGGACGGCGAGAAGCATGAGACCCGTCTCGTCTTCATCGGCCGTGAACTCGACCGCGAAAAGCTCGAAGCCTCGTTCAAGGCGTGCGAGGCTGCGGCCTGATGCCAACAGTTGCTCCGCTTGATCTCGACGGCCATATCCTGGCCGTCGAATTTTTAGGTGACACCCCCTTCTTCGCCAGTGCCAACGGCACCTTCCATCGCCTGGAAGGCAGCGAGAAGGTGACCGAAGCCCATCAGGGCATGCTCACCTGCATCCGCGATCCCTATAGCGAAAGCCTGATTTCGGGCGGCGAGGACGGCAAGGTTCTGCGCATCAATGCCGATGCCGGCGTCACCGAACTCGCCAGTGCGCCGCGCAAGTGGATTTCCCAGGTTGCCGCCGGCCCGCAGGGCGCCATCGCCTATTCCTACGGCAAGAGCGCCTTCGTGCGCCTGTCGAACGGCGAGACGAAGGAATTCACCGAGGAGCGCACCGTCGAAGGCCTCGCCTTCGCGCCGAAGGGCCTGCGCATCGCCGCTGCCCGCTACAATGGCGTGTCGCTGCATTGGGTGACGATGAGCGCCAAGCCGGTCGATCTCGAATGGAAGGGCGCGCATACAGGCGTCACCTTCTCGCCTGATGGCAACTTCCTCGTCACATCGATGCAGGAAAACGCCCTGCACGGCTGGAAGCTCGATATCAAGCCGGGCTCCGAGGCGCGCCACATGCGCATGACCGGCTATCCGGCCAAGGTGAAGTCGCTCTCCTGGTCCGCCAAGGGCAAGTGGTTGGCATCGTCTGGTGCCCCCGCCGCCATCGTCTGGCCCTTCCAGGGCAAGGACGGCCCGATGGGCAAGTCGCCGCTGGAGCTCGGCACCCGCGCCAACATCATGGCGACGTCAGTGAAGTTCCATCCGGCCGAGGATATCCTTGCGATCGGCTTCATCGACGGCATGATCCTCGCCGTCCGTCTTGCCGACAGCAAGGAAGCGATGATCCGCCGCCCCGGCAAGGGCGCCATCACCGCCATGAGCTGGAGCAAGAACGGCAAGCTGCTGGCCTTCGCTTCCGAAGCCGGCGACTGCGGCGTCGTGGATATCTCCGCCTGACCTCTCAGGCGCGGCTTCACGAAAGCCGCGCCGCCTGGATGATCTCTCCCAGAACATTATGCAGCGCATCGCGATAGCCGTTGCGCGCCGAGGGACCGCTCTCGGCCGAGGTCATGGCGACCGTAAGGTTCAACGACGGGATGATGTAGAGCATCTGCCCGCCATAGCCCCAGGCGAAATGCACCGTCTCGCCGCCGATCTGCCGCTCGAACCAGCCGTAGCCATAGCCATCGCCGGAGAAGCGGGAATTGGTGCGCTGCTGCCATGACTGACTGATCCAGCCGACAGGCACGACCTGCACGCCGTCAGCCGTCTTGCCGCCATTGCGGTAGAGCTCGCCAAAAGCCAGCAACGAGCGGGCGCTCATCGCCATCTGGTTGCCGCCGAGATAGATGCCCTGCGGATCGCGCTCCCAGGCGCCGATGCGGAAGCCTTCCACCGGCTCGAACCATTCCCGCGCCAACGCCAGCGTTGACTTGCCGCCGACCTTAGTCAGGATGGCAGACAGCAGATGCGTCGAAGCCGTCGAATAAAGCATCTGCCCGCCTGGCTCATCATCGAAAGGCTGGGCCAGCGCAAAACGAACCCAGTTGCGGCTCGATACCCACCGCCCGTAATTCGGCCCCGACATGCGCCCGAGCCCGGCCTGCATGGAGAGCAGATTGCCGATGGTGATCTCGTTCAGCCGTGGATCGGGATTGTCAGGAAGATCGGCCCGCAGGATCGGCGCAATCCTCTGATCCGGCCCTTCGAGCAAACCCTTCGAGATGGCGATACCGACCATGGCCGAGATGATCGACTTCGAGGCCGATTTGATATTGGCGGATTCGGAGGTCGTGCGGCCGCGATAGCCCTGCTCGGCAACGATCTGGCCGTCGCGGGCGACGACCACTGATTTCAGCGGCGTCAGATCCTGACGTGTCCGCAGGCTTTCGAGCAGGTCGCTCAGCCGCTGGTCTTCCGCAAAGGCGGAGAGCGGCATGGCGACGACGACGATGAGGGCGACGAGAAATCTTTGCATGCCGGCAAGGTAGTGCCCTGCCCGCGACAAATCATCCGCCGGGCCGGGCATCTCACGCGCTCGTGAAAACCTATGAAACCCCTTGCCGCGGGACGCCGCCGCGCGACATAGTCCCCGCCTGATGGATGGAGGAGATATCTATGGCACGCGTCGCCGTTATCGGAGCAACAGGTCACGTTGGCACCTATCTGGTGCCGCGGCTCGTCGAGGCTGGGCATGAGGTCATCGCAATCAGCCGCGGCCGGTCGGAGCCCTACACGCCGCATGCCGCCTGGAAGAGCGTGGAGCGGAAGGAAATGGACCGCGCCGCTCTCCAACGCGACAGCAGTTTCGGCCGGGCAATCCGCGCCCTCAAGGCAGATATCGTCATCGACAAGATCTGCTTCACGCTGGAAAGCGCCCGCCAACTCGGTGATGCCCTGAACGGCCATACCGGTCACCTCCTGCATACCGGCACGATCTGGACCCACGGCCATTCCCTTGCCGTGCCGACCCGCGAGGACGCTCCGAAAGCGCCCTTCGGCGATTACGGCATCCAGAAGAAGGCGATCGAGGACTACTTCCTGCAGGAAGCCAAGCTCCGCAGCCTGCCGGTGACGCTCATCCATCCCGGCCATATCGTTGGCCGAGGTTGGGCACCGCTCAACCCAGCCGGCCATTTTAATCTCTCGGCCTTCGAGACCATCGCCCGCGGCGACCAGCTGGCGCTGCCGAATTTCGGCCTGGAGACCGTCCATCACGTCCATGCCGACGACATCGCCGCCCTGTTCATGGCCGCGATCGGCAACTGGCGCGCCTCGACGGGCGAAAGCTTCCACGCCGTTTCCGAACAGGCGCTGACGCTGCGCGGCTATGCCGAGGCGATGTACCGTTGGTTTGGCCAGGAGCCGAAACTCGCGTTCAAGCCCTATGACGAATGGAAGAAGGAGCAGCCGTCAGACGATGCGGCGGCGACATGGGAACATATCGCCCGCAGCCCGAACTGCTCGATGGAGAAAGCCCGCAATCTTCTGAATTTCCGGCCGCGCTACAGCTCGCTGGAGGCAGTGCAGGAGTCCGTCGGCTGGCTCATCGACAACGGCAAGATTACCCGCTGAAACAAAAAAGCCCCTCTCCTTTCGGGAGAGAGGCTTGTTGCCGGTCAGGCCGCCTTCCGGACCGGCGCGCTGGTCAGCATGCGGCCCGTGGGCACGATCATGCCGGCAGCGCCGTCAAGCCAGCCCTCGACCAGCTCCAGCGCCAGGAAGCGCGAGCGTTCGAACGGACCGGGCATGACGAGATGGCGAGCACCCTCGGCAAAGAAGCCGAAACGCTCGTAGTAAGCCGCATCGCCAACGAGCAGGATCGCGCCATGGCCGCGGTTCTTTGCTTCGAGGATCGCCGCACGCATCAGCGCACCACCGATACCCTTGCCTTCATAGGCGGAATCGACAGCGAGCGGGCCGAGCAGCAGAGCCGTGATCGGCGTGCCTTCGCTGTTGACGCCGGCCTCGACGTTCCACAGACGAACGGTGCCGATGACATGCGCGTTGCTGTCGCGGGCGACGAGAGCCAGACCTTCGGCAGGCACGCGGCCGCGGCGGATCTTTTCCGACGACTTCTTGCGGCGGTTCGGGCCCATGGCGCGATCGAGCAGATTCTCGCGCGCGACGACATCCGAGGGGTTTTCGGAGTCGATGGTGAAAACAGAAGGCGCGAAGAATGCGCGGACAGAATCAAGAACAGCGGCCATCTTGGCCTCCCGAACCCAATACCGTAGTTAGCGGCGATGAAAAGAAATTGTGAGTTTGCCGCCCCGACTGGCTACGGGGCTGGCTGCATCAGATGATGTAGGCCTTCAGCGGCTCGAAGCCGTTGAAAGCGACCGCCGAATAGGTGGTCGTATAGGCGCCGGTGCCTTCGATCAGGATCTCGTCGCCGATCGAGAGAGTGAGCGGCAGCGGATAGAGATTCTTCTCGTACAGCACGTCTGCGGAGTCGCAGGTCGGGCCGGCAATGACGCAGGGCTCCATCTCGTCCTGATCGCGCTCGGTGCGGATCGGGTAGCGGATGGCTTCGTCCATCGTTTCGGCGAGACCGCCGAACTTGCCGATGTCGAGGAATACCCAGCGGGCTGCGTCGTTGTCCGACTTCTTCGAGATCAGCACGACTTCCGTCTTGATGACACCCGCATTGCCAACCATGCCGCGGCCCGGCTCGATGATCGTCTTCGGCAGGTTGTTGCCGAAGTGGTCACGGAGGCTCTGGTAGATCGCACGGCCGTAGGCTTCCGCCGACGGAACGTCACGCAGGTACTTGGTCGGGAAGCCGCCGCCCATGTTGACCATCTGCAGGTGGATGCCCTGCTTGGCCAGCTGAACGAAGACACGCTTGGCATCGGCAAGAGCCGAATCCCAGGCATCGACCTTGGTCATCTGCGAACCGACGTGGAACGATACGCCGTAGGACTCCAGACCCAGCTGGTGAGCGTAGACGAGAACGTCGACAGCCATCTGCGGGACGCAGCCGAACTTGCGCGACAGCGGCCATTCGGCGCCTTCGCCATCGGTCAGGACGCGGCAGAACACGCGGGCGCCAGGAGCGGCACGCGAAATCTTCTCGACTTCCTCATGGCTGTCGACGGCGAAGAGGCTGACGCCGAGCGCGTGTGCGCGGGCAACGTCGCGTTCCTTCTTGATCGTGTTGCCGTAGGAAATACGGGCGGGGGTCGCACCGGCGTTAAGTGCCATTTCGATTTCAGCGACACCCGCGCAATCGAAGTTGGAGCCCATGTCGGCGAGCAGCTTCAGAACTTCCGGAGCCGGGTTTGCCTTGACGGCATAATAGATCGAGCTATCCGGCATGGCGTGACGGAAAGCGTTGAAATTGTCACGGACGACGTCGAGGTCAACCACGAGGCAGGGACCGTCGGGACGTCGGGTTGCGAGAAAGTCGCGGATGCGCTGAGTGGTCATATCAATCCCTTTTCAATTCCAGAGCTCCGGCAAAAACCGGAGGACAAAGGGCATACGATTGCTCGCATTGGAACCAGCCGGTGGAGACCCCGGAACCATAGCAAGCGCTCGATGCGCGAATGATGAATCAACGTCGCATAGGCGACATGGACTCGGCTTTGTCTGCCATGGATTGGAGGGTTTTCCCTACCGCACTTCCGGCAATGAAGGTGTGCCTCTTCAGTAACCCCCGCTGATGGAAAGCAGGGAGAGAACAAAAAGGCCCGCACCGTCGTTGCTTCAGGCGTCCTCGCATTTTCCGGTTGGCCGGAATAGCGACTGGAGGGGTTAATTCCAGGTACCTTACCGATTTCCTCACCAATTCGAGGGTTCGGCGGACACCCATGGGCACGTGCGACTTTGGGCTGAGGACGAGATAAGAATATTCGCCGTCATAATCAAGAATTTTTTTGACCCTGGGTCCAAAAAATAAATTGAACGGAAGCGCCGGATTTGTTCAACATTACAGAACAAAACCGAGGAAAAGCCATGGACACACTCACGCGGATACGCGCTTTTATCGACGTCGTCGAAGCCGAGGGCTTTTCCGCGGCTGCGCGCCGCACCGGCCGCTCCAAGGCGCTACTCTCCAAATATGTCCGCGAGCTGGAAGACGAGCTCGGCGCTCTGCTGCTGAACCGCACGACTCGCCAGTTCTCGATGACCGAGGCCGGGCACACCTATTATCGGACCGCCTCGGACATCCTCAAAGAGATCGACAACCTGGCCGATCTGGTGCGCGAGAACAACGCACAGCTGAAGGGCCGGCTTAAGATTTCGGTGCCGCGCACGTTCGTCGATGCCGAAGTCGGCCAATGCCTGATCGATTTCGCCAAGGAAAACCCCGACCTCCAGCTGGAGATCGCCGCTGATGATCGGTTCGTGGACTTGATCGAGGAAGGCTTCGATCTGGCGATCCGCGTCACCAAGCTCGAAGACTCCGGCATGATCGCCCGCAAGATCTCGGACTTCAGGGTGCACATCTGCGCGACGCCGGAATTTCTGGAACGATACCCGAATCTCGAGCATCCGTCCGATCTCGCGAACGTCCCGTTCATCGTTGATACCAACGCCCGCACCCAGGCGAGCATCCGCTTCTACAATCCCGACAGCAGCTCCTTCACCGTCGCCGTCGCCGGCCCTATGGAGGTCAACAGCCCGCATGCGACATTGCGCGCAGCGCTTTCCGGCCTCGGCGTTGCGCTAATCCCAGATTTCATCGCACGCAAACCGATCGACGATGGCACGCTGGTGACGCTGTTCAATGACTACATCCCCACAGATCGCGGAATCTATGCGGTCTATCCGCACCGCCGCTACCTGCCGGCGAAAGTTCGCATCTTCGTGGATTATCTCCACGGCTGGTTCCGCAAGCACACCTGAAACCGGCCTGATTCACTTTGCCGCCTTGAGGCCGGTCCCAATTCCGTCCCATTGTCAGGCAAGAAAACACCAACCGATTTGGGCGGAGCGGCAAGCCGACGCATGAAGAAATCCACGTTCCTGATCGCCGGGCTGCTGGCACTCGCACCGGCCGCGGCCATGGCGCATCCGCATATTTTCGTGGAGGCCCGGCTGGAAGTGGTGGCGGGCCCCGATGGCAGCGTTCAGGAGCTCCGGAACATCTGGCGCTTCGACGAAGTCTTCTCGTCCTCCGTCGTCATGGATTTCGACAAGAACACCGATCTGAAGCTGGAGCCGAACGAACTTGCGGAGGTCGGCAAGACGGTTCGCGATTCACTGGCCGACTACGACTACTACATGAACATGACCGTCGACGGTAAGAACGTGTCGGTGCAGAAGCCGGACATCATCCATGTCGACTATAAGGAAGGGCAGCTTCTGATGTTCTTCGCGGTCAAGCCCTCCCAGCCGATGCCGCTGAAGAGCAGACTGACCTTCGGCGTCTATGACCCGACACTCTATACCTCGATCGACTTTCCGAGCGACAAGGAACTCGTTCTCGTCGGCGATGGCTTCAAGGGCTGCAAGCATGACGTTCTGCGCCCCGACCCGGATCAGGTGATCTCGCAGAACAAGCAATCGCTGACCGACGCCTTCTTCAACGATCCGACCGGCACCAACATGTCGAAGCTCTTTGCCACCAGGCTGGAGATCTCATGCTGAAGCACGGCAGATCGCTTGTCCTTTCCGCCGTGATCCTGATGCTGGTCGCCGCCGCTGGCAGCGCCTATGCCCAGTCCCCGCTCGGAATAGGGACGGCGGAGCCGAGCTTTCAGCCGATCGGCGGGCCGCTGGCGCCGCTCTTTGCCTATGTGAACTACGAACAGCAGGCTTTCTATCGCGCGCTGACCGGCGCGCTGAAGGCGATGCGCGATGATCCCTGGCAGCTGACCTCGCTGATCGGCCTCTCGTTTGCCTATGGAGTCTTCCATGCGGCGGGCCCGGGACACGGCAAGGCGGTCATCTCCTCCTATATGATCGCCAACGAGGTCGAGCTCCGCCGCGGCGTCGTCATTTCCTTCATCTCGGCCTTCATCCAGGGCGTCGTTGCCGTAGCGCTCGTCGGCGCAGCCTGGCTCGTCCTGCGCGGCAGCGGCATCACCCTGACGCAGGCGACGCATGCGATGGAGATCGTGAGCTTCGTCATGGTCATCGCCTTCGGCGGCTGGCTGCTGTTCCGCAAGCTGCGCTCGATGATCTCGGGCCTGCCAAAGCGCGAAGTCGTGGCAACGGCCGAGGGACCGGTCAGCATGATGCTGGACTGGAAGGACAATGACAGCGCTCAGCAAGCTGGTGTCTACGCCTTCGGCGAGACGAAAGCCCGCAAGGCCGGCCACAACTTCATCTCCGGCATGGCCTGCGAGACCTGCGGCCAGTCGCATATGCCCGATCCGTCATTGCTCGGATCGGATACGTTCAGCATCCGCGAAGCCTGGTCGGCTATCATCGCCGTCGGCCTGCGCCCCTGCTCCGGCGCGTTGCTGGTGATGACCTTCTCGCTGTTGAACGGTCTCTATCTCGGCGGCATACTTTCGGTTCTCGCCATGTCGCTCGGCACGGCGATCACCGTCGCCATCCTGGCAACCCTTGCGGTCACCGCGAAGGGCACGGCCGTCCGCATCGCCGGATATGGCTCGAAATCCTCGATCTGGATCGGCAATACGATCGAGATCCTCGGCGCCGTCCTGGTCATCTGCTTCGGCGCGCTGCTTCTCGGCGCCTCGCTGCAGGGCTAGAGCTCAGCGGCCTTTATTGCGCTGATAGCGGGCGCGCAGCCAGAAGATCACGAAGAACCCTAGCAGCAGCACGGCGCCGACGGCAAAGGCCAGCGGCGGCGAATATTTGCCGATCCAGAGAACCAGGCTCGGCAGGAAATAGATGACGAGCCCGGCGCCAAGCAGAATGACTGCGGCGGCGATCGCCTGAGAGCGGCTCTCCGGGCTCATGCAAGCCTTTCCTTTTCGAGATCGGCACGGATCTCCTCGAGGCGGCGCTTCTGCTGGCCGTCGGATCCGAAATTGTCAGGGGCGAGCCATACCTCGAACGCGTCGTTGATACCGGGCCACTCGCTGTCGATCATCGAGAACCAGGCGGTGTCGCGATTCCGGCGCTTCGAGATCATGTGCTGGCGGAAAACACCTTCGAAGGTGAAGCCGTAACGGGCGGCTGTGATCTTGCTCGGCTCGTTATTGTTGTCGCACTTCCATTCGTAGCGGCGATAGCCGAGATCCTCGAAGACGTGCTTGGCCATCAGATAATGCGCCTCGGTCGACATCGGCGAGCGCTTCATGTCGGCGCCATGCGCCACACCGCCGACTTCGACGACGCCGTTCGCGGCATCGGCGCGCATGTAGTTCGCCATGCCGACGATCTTGCCGGTGGCGTTGTCGCGGAAGATATGTGTCAGCCAGCCGCCCTTTTTGACGTTGTCGAGCCATGCACCGAAATCCTCGATACCGCCGAAATCGTCCTGCGAAAAATAAAGAAGAAGAGGATTGATGGCCATGCCGCCGAGACCGTCCCACAATGCCTGCAGGTGCTCATCGCGCACGAAGGGCTCGACTGTCACATAGCGCCCCCTCAACGTCACATAACCGGGGGCGGAAACCTTATAGGTGGAAAGATCGCGCATGGTCACTCCTCTCATCGAAGAGTGGATAGGCCAGCCGCCCCGGAAAGGCAACCGGCCCTATTGTCACCGAGGCAAAGCCTTTTACTGCGAGAGCGTTACCTTGGCCGAAGCCACCGTCGATTCGATATGATCGACAAGCGCATCGGGAAGACCGAGACGTCCCGCCAGCAGATCGAGATAGCCGCGTTCAGCCCGTGAATCCGGCTCGATCGTCAGGCGCGAGGCGGTGTAGAGTTCGACCTTCTGCTCTTCTGTCCTGGCGGCTGCGATCAGCGAGTCGAGATCCGTGGGCGAAGCAAGTTCCTTGCCGATGAAAGCTGCGGCCTCGCCACTGACATCGGCCGCCTTCATCTTGTCCATGATCAGTGCCCGCTCGCCGTCATCGATATGGCCGTCAGCCTTGGCGGCAGCGATCATCGCGCGGATCAGCACCAGCACGAATTCGTTGCTCCCCGCCGGCGACTGCGGACCGAAACCGGAATCGACAGGAGGTGGCAGAACAAGCGGCGTCGACGGCTGCTGGGCCGGCTCCGCAGGAGCAGCGGGGGTCTGACCGGCCTGATAATTCTTGTAGGCCTGGTATCCAAGGCCGGCGATCGCTGCCAGTCCGCCGATGGTCAGGGCATTACCGGCAATGCTGCGGCCGGTCTTGGTGCCGAGCAGTACGGTCGCCAGCGCTCCGGCCTTCCAAGGATTGTCCTTGGCCATCTGCACGGCGCCGCCTGCGCGATCGCGGACCGAACCGCCGACACCCGGGATCTGCGATCCCAGGAACTGGTCAAGAAGCTTCTTTGCGTCGAACATTCCGCGTCGTCTCCCTGTTTTGAGGCTGGGATGAAGATAGGAACTGCAACTGCAAATACAAATGCAGGCGGAGGCCGCCTGCATCGATAGCGATCAATTCTATGTCAGACTTTCAGCGCCGCGGCTTCGGCGGCGAGCTTGGTGATGCCGGCCCAATCGCCTGCGGCGATGAGCTCCTTCGGCGCAACCCACGAGCCGCCGACGCAGACAACGTTCGGCAGCGAAAGGTAGTCGTTGGCGTTCTTCAGCGAGACGCCACCGGTCGGGCAGAACAGCATGCCGGCGAGCGGTGAGGAAAGCGCCTTCAGGTAGGCAGCGCCACCCGCCTGTTCGGCCGGGAAGAATTTCAGGACCTGGTAGCCTTCTTCGCGAAGCGCCATCACTTCGCTGACCGTCGCGGCACCCGGAAGCAGCGGAACGGGGGAGTCGGCAGCCGCATCGAGCAACTCCTGCGTCGCGCCCGGGCTGACGATGAACTTCGAGCCGGCGGCGACAGCGGCTTCCCAATGCGCCGCATTGAGGATCGTGCCGGCGCCGACTTCAGCGCCTTCGACTTCCTCGGCAACGGCACGGACGGCGTCGAGCGCGACCGGCGTACGCATGGTGATCTCGATCGCTTTCAGGCCACCGGCAACCAGCGCCCGGGCCAGCGAAACGCCGGCCTTCACGTCGTCGATGATCAGCACCGGAACGACAGGCTGCAGCTTGAGGATGGAAAGGAGCTTCTGTGTTTTTTCGCCCATGGCCACGGTCCTTTGAATCGATTGAAATTCGGCTTCGGCATACGCCCAAGGGTACACTTTGTCGAGACTAAAGCGATCTTTGGCATAAATGGGTTTGAAGGATTAACTTTTTGCGCTAGCTTAGCCCGTCGTCACAAAAGGTTCACTGCAATGGCGAAGGAAATCGAGCGGAAGTTTCTTGTACGCACCGATGGATGGCGCGCCAAAGCCGTATCGAAAGCAATCCTCAAGCAGGCCTATGTCGCCTCGATGGAAGACCGCTCCGTGCGGATACGCATTCTCGACGGAGAGAATGCGCGGCTGACGATGAAGATCGGCCGAACGTCCATGACCCGCGATGAATTCGAGTATGATATCCCCGTTGCAGATGCCGAGGAACTGATGGAAAGAGCCATCGGCATCGTTATCGAAAAGACCCGCTACCGCGTGCCCCATGAGGGGTTTGTGTGGGAAGTGGACGTCTTCGGCGGCACTCATCGCGGGCTCATCATTGCCGAAGTCGAGATGAAATCCGAAAACGACACCCCCGCCCTCCCCGCCTGGCTTGGCCGTGAGGTAACCGGCGACTTCCGCTATTCGAACCAGGCGCTGGCAACCGAATACCAGTATGACCGGCATGCCCTTTCGCATTCGGCCTGACGCAGATTTCACCAAGAGTTTCAGAGAGGCCGCCGCAGGCCAGTTGCAGGCTGCGCTCGATATCATCGAGCAGCGGCCTGAGGGGACGCATCAGGCGATCCACGCTTTCCGCAAGAACCTGAAAAAGGTCCGCTCTCTCTATCGGCTCGTTGCGGCGGATGCGCGAAAATTCCAGAAGCAAGAGAATGCCAGGCTGCGCGAGACGGCACGCTCGCTTTCCGCCATTCGCGATGCCGAAGCGCTGATCGAGACTGTTCGCTATCTCAAGTCAGAGGCGCAGGACCCCGAGGAGGCGAGCGCGCTTGACCGCATCGCGGCCATTCTCGAAACGCGGCGGAACTGGATGACCGAAGCTGAAGCCGGCATAGAGGCGAAGCTTCGGGAAACATCGGAAGCCCTCAGGCACGCGATCGACGCTCTCGACGATATATCTTTTCCGGCAAGCAGGACAAAAGCCGCCAAACTCGTGGCCAAGGGCTGGAAACGCACGGCGGCAAAGGCGCATGAGGCACTCGATGCCTGCCATGGCGAAGCCTCGGATGAGGCATTCCATGAACTCCGCAAGCGCACACAGGATTATCGCGCTCATCACCGCCTGCTGTCTCCGCTCTGGCCGTCCGCTATGAAGGCGAAGCGCGCCGCAGCCAAGGAACTCGTCGATCGCCTCGGTCATGTCCACGATCTTGCCGTCCTGAGCGAGTTGGTCGAGGCCGAGCCGCAGCTCTTCACCCGCAGCGACGATCTCGCTCGCCTGCTCGACGCCATCATCCGCAGGCAGCAGGAGGACCGGCGCCTGGCGCTTGCGCAGGCCGGAGAGATTTTCGCCGACGATCCTGACGAGGAAGCGAAGCGCATAGCATTGCTTTGGGACGCCGCGGCCAACTGACCCAAGCGTCCGGTAACGCAGGCGATTGCACTGACGGGCCGAAAGCTGTATTTCCACCGCCCATGACCGACAGCATCACGACATCCAGCCCGTTCCTGGTAGCGGCGCTCTATCATTTCGTTTCCGTGCCGCGCTTCGAAAGCCTGCGCGGCCCCTTGCAGGCGCTCTGCGAGGAAAACTGCGTGAAGGGAACGCTCCTACTTGCCCACGAAGGCATCAACGGCACGATCGGCGGTCCGGACGACGGTGTCAGAACGGTGCTTGCCTATCTGCGCGCCCAGCCGGAATTCGTCGGCCTGGAGCACAAGGAAAGCCGTGCGTCGAAGATGCCTTTCCTGCGCATGAAAGTGAAGCTCAAGAAAGAGATCGTCACCATGGGCGTCGAAAATATCGACCCCAACAAGGTCGTCGGCACCTATGTGGCGCCGCAGGACTGGAATGCGCTGATCTCCGATCCCGATACGATCGTCATCGACACCCGCAACGATTACGAGACGGCGATCGGCGTCTTCCGCGGCGCGGTCGATCCGCAGACCAAGACCTTCCGCGAGTTTCCGGAATGGGTGCGCAATAATACCGGCCTGCACAACAAGCCGAAGATCGCCATGTACTGCACCGGCGGCATCCGCTGCGAAAAGGCGACGGCCTTCATGAAGGAGCAGGGCTTCGAGGAGGTTTACCACCTCAAGGGCGGCATCCTGAAATATCTGGAGGAAGTCCCCCAGGAAGAAAGTCTGTGGGAGGGCGCATGCTTCGTCTTCGACGAGCGCGTCTCGGTCGAGCACGGATTGAAGGAAGGCGAGCACAAGCTCTGCCACGCCTGCCGCAACCCGATCACCGCTGAAGAAATCACCTCGCCACAATACGAGGAAGGCGTTTCCTGCAGTAACTGCTACGGCACGCGCACCGAAGAAGACAGGCTTCGCTACCGCCAGCGGCAACACCAGATCGCGCTCGCCAAAAAGCGCGGCCAGAAGCATATCGGCACGTAAGCTGTAGTTTCGAAGAGCTTTTTAAGCCGCGCTCGTCCGGCGCGGCTTGCGGTTTTCTTCCCGCCGCGACGCCAGCATGTCGCTGATCTTGTCGGCCGGAACGGGCCGGCTGAAATAGTAGCCCTGCAGACTGTCGCAACCGAAAAGCCGCACGGCAACCGCCTGCGCTTCGGTTTCGATACCTTCTGCCGTGACTGGAATATTCAGCGAGCGGGCCAGAGCCACCGTCGCCTGCAGCATTTCGCGCTGGCTTTCGCTCTCCGTCACGCCATCAACCAGAGAGCGGTCGATCTTGATGCGGTCGAAGCCGAACTGGCGGAGATAGCCGATCGACGAGAAGCCGGAACCGAAATCGTCAAGAGCCACCTTCACGCCGAGCGTTTTCAGCCGCTCGATCGACTGGCGTGTGCGCTGCGGGTTCTGGATCATGTAGCCTTCGGTGATCTCCAGCGTCACGCGTGACGCCTGGATCTCCGTCTGCTTCAGCACATAGCGGACATAATCGGTGAAGGCCGGATTGCGGAACTGGCCGGGCGAGACGTTGACCGAGATACGCAGCTCCGGCCACTGCTTGGCGGTCTCGCAGGCCTTGCGCAGGACGAAGAGCCCGAGCGCCTCGATCAGGCCGCTGGTTTCCGCGACGGGAATGAAGACGTCAGGCGAGATCGGGCCGAAGCCCGGACGGTTCCAGCGCACCAGCGCCTCGACACCGTTCATCTCATAGGTCTCGGCATCGATCAACGGCTGGTAGGCCAGCGTCAGGTCACCGCTTTCAATCGCGGCGCGCAGGTCGATCTCAAGCGCATTGCGCTCCTCGCGATCGGCATCCATTGCCGGATCGTAAAGCATCATCCGGGCGCGGCCAGCTTCCTTGGCTTTGTACATCGCAAGATCGGCGCGGCGGACGAATTCTTCGCGGCCAACCGAGCCTTCCGGCGACATGGCAATGCCGATACTGGCGCCGATGACGACGACCCGCCGACCGATTTCCAGCGGCTCCGCCAGGAAATCGAGGATCTGTTCGGAAAGCTGCAACGCTTCGGCATTGCCGCTATCCGAATGAAAGGCAATGGCGAATTCATCGCCGCCGATGCGGGCGAGAACGGCATGCGGCGGGATCAGCACCTTCAGACCGGCGGCAACCGCGCGGATCAGCTGGTCGCCTGTACCATGTCCATAGCTGTCGTTGACTTCCTTGAAACCGTCTAGATCAAGATAGAGAATGAGCACATTCTTTCTGGCCTGCTGGGCCTGCTCTACCATCCTGTCGAGAGCGACGCCCAATCCTTCCCGGTTCCAGAGGCCGCTCAGACGATCACGCAACGCCTCTTCGCGCGCGACGATTTCCTGGGCCTTGATACGCCGGCCTGCCATCCACCCAATGACGAGAAGCACGGCAAAGAACAGGCCGACCAGCCCTAGCGCCTTGACCACAGTCGGACGAACCTGGTCGTAGCCGACATCTCCGGGCGAACGCGACGTCCAGATGAGCTTGCCAAGCGTCACGCCGGCTACGTCGTCGATATTGACGGAATATTTGGCGACGGTATCCGCAGGCACCAGCTTCATGCCGTGAATGACATAGGTGGAGCCGAGATCATTCACCTTCTCGTCGTTGAGATGACGGGCGAAGATCAGATAGCGGCGCTGGTCGGCAGGCTTATCGAGCAAGCCCGATTTTTCCCGAACGAGTGCTATACCGACTGCGGCGATGCCGGTCTTGGTACCGACGAAATCAACGGCCTCCGGCTTATCCAGCCCGGCGGCGCGTGCCTTCTCAAACAGCATCCACAGCGAGGGCGCGAAGAAATCGTCAAGCTTGCCGTCCATCGGCTGGCCATCGCGATAGACCATCAGAGGTTTGCGGTCGTCCCCGACAACGATGGCCATGTCGAACAGCGAACTGTTGACGGACATCTCGCCGTAGTTGCTGACTGTCCAGGCCATGCCATCGGCGGCGTAGACGTTGGTGGCGGCGTCATCCCATGCGGCGTAATCGTTCAGCGTCGCGCCGAGCTGTTCCTCGAACGTCTTCAGCGCACCGGCGGTCGTCTCGCGCGACCGCTCGTCATCGAGCACGTTGGCGTTTTCCGCAACGCGCGAAACCGCCGTCAGGATCATCAGGGTGACGATCGCGACGATGACGGCGAAGGTCAGCAGCACGCCGGTGACGGTCGTGTGCCGGCCTATCCCCAAGGCCTGATTTTTTTGCCCGAAAAACTTAGGCATTCATTGCTCCCCGATGGCAGGGACTGTGCCAGCCAAGGGTTCAAGAAACTGTTAAAAATCACGGCAAAACGATTAATCAGTACATGTTTTACAAATAAGTTTCGCTATCTATGCAAAAGCCGCCCCCGGAACACCGGAAGCGGCTGACTTTACTGCAGATTTCGCATTAATGAGGTTTCGCTAATTCAGTGCTTGGAGGCCGAAAAACCGAGATCAGAAACCGATTTCCGGCCCTCGTTCTGGAAGCCGAAGCACCCCCTAAAACCCAGGGGTGATTTCAGCAGTTCTCGACAAACTCCAAGGTAGAGCGAAAGCTCCAATCAAGCCGTCTTGTGATTGCCCTTCGGGAACTGGCCGGCGAGCTCCCGGTACCATTTTCCACTCTTCTTCACGGTGCGAACCTGGGTATCGTAATCGACGTGAACCAGACCAAAGCGCATCTTGTAGCCCTCCGCCCACTCGAAGTTGTCCATCAGGCTCCAGGCAAAGTAACCACGCATCGGATAGCCGTCCTTGATCAGGCTGGCGACGACATCGAGGTGGTCGCCGACATAGTCGAGGCGCATCGTGTCATTGACCTCGCCATCGACGACATCGGTGTTGTCGCAGGCGCCGTTCTCGGTGATGTAGCATTCCGGCAGCTCGTAGCGACGGTAGAGATCTTCGACCAGATGCTTGAGACCGGGCGCATAGACCTCCCAGCCGATATCGGTCTTCACGTCGCTTGCCGGGGCAGCTTCCGTGGTCCAGGGGAAATCGCCCGTCTTCGACGCGTCGTCATGCACGCGGTCCGGCTTGTAGTAGTTCAGACCCCACCAATCGAGCTTCTGGTTGATGATCTCCAGATCGCCATCCTCGATGACGGGCATGCGGTCGCCGAGCGCCTCGACGAATTCCTTCGGATACTCGCCCTTGAAGACCGGATCAAAGAAGGCACCGTTGTGGAACTGATGGGCGCGCTCGGCTGCGGCAATATCCGCCGCGCTGTCGGAACCGGGGATAATCGACGAGGCGTTGAGCACGAGACCAACCGGCACGTTCGGTGCTTCCGAGCGGATCGCCTCGACGCCGAGACCATGAGCGAGGTTCATGTAATGCATGGCATGAAGGGCCGCCTGCATGTTGCGCTCGCCCGGAGCGTGGATGCCGTAGAGATGGCTGAGCCAGACGATGCACCAGGGCTCGTTGAAGGTGGCGACCGTATCCAGTCGGTCGCCGAGGCGGGCCATGACGGTCTTGGTATAGCGTTGGAAGGCATGGGCCGTCGAACGCGCCGTCCAGCCGCCGTCACCGGCAAGCAGCAATGGCAGGTCCCAGTGATAGAGCGTCGCGAAGGTCTTGATGCCTCGCGCCTTGCAACCGTCAACGAGGCGGTCGTAGAAATCGAGGCCAGCCTCGTTCACCGGACCGGTGCCATCAGGAATGATGCGCGGCCAGGCGATCGAGAAACGGTAGGCCGAAACGCCCATATCCTTGATCAGGTCGAGATCTTCCTCGAGGCGATTGTAGTGATCGCAGGCGATGTCGCCGTTATCCCGGTTATGGACGCGGCCTGGCATGTTGCAGAACGCGTCCCAGATGGACGGCTTGCGGCCATCGGCCTTGGATGCACCTTCGATCTGGAAGGCGGCTGTCGCCACGCCGAAGGTGAAATCGCCCGGAAAGCGGGACGCGAGAAGCTTCGGATCGATCATGATATTTCCCGTCTCTGCTGCAGTTCAGGTCGGCCGGCGCGGCCATCGTCGGCGGCGGTTTAGCCAAGCCGCAATGGCTTGTACAGGCCTTGAATGTCAAAACTGCAACGTTGCAGATAGATTCTTTGCAGACTCGAATGCTGGGCGCGCCATATCCCCGATCACAGAATTTCTTCGCCGTCAGGCAGGAGCAGACGGCGGGAAATGCCGATGTTGTCGAGAAACACATCGTCATGACTGACGACGAGCAGCGCGCCGTCATAAGCCGCCAGCCCCGCCTCCACGGCACTGATGGAATCGATGTCCAGATGGTTGGTCGGTTCGTCAAGAATCAAAAGCGGCGGCGGCTTCGGGCCGCCGAGCACGCAGGCAAGACCGGCGCGCAGCAGCTGTCCCCCACTCAATGTCGAGGCTTGCTGCAACGCCGCGTCTGCCCGGAACATAAACCGCGCCAGCGCCGCCCGGCAGGCGTTCTCATTCGCACCGGGATTGAGGTTGCGAAAGTTCTCCCGGACACTGAGATCTGGATCAAGAAGGCTGACGCTCTGATCGAAGAAGGCATGACAAGCGGGAACGGAGACCGTCCCTGCCCAAGGCTCCAACTCCCCGGTGATCAACGCCAGAAGCGTTGTCTTGCCGGAGCCGTTCGGCCCGGAGATCGCGACGCGCTCGGGCCCGGTCAGCGCAAGCGAGAGATTGCAGATCACGGGCTGCCCCTGCTCGTAGCCGGTCGTCACCTTGTCGAGGCGCAACACCACGCGCGATGACGGCAATCCTGTCGACTTCAGCCTGACGGCAAAGGGCTGCAGGATTTCGATCTTGCTCCGCGCCGCCGAGGCGTCGTCGAGCGCCTGGTCGCGGCGCTTCTCGCCGAGGCGAACCCGGTCCCCACGCGTATTCTCGGCCTTGCGCTTCAATCCGCCGGCAACGATCCGGGGCATGTCGCCGCGCGCCGCCTTCAGACGCCCGCCGCGGTCGCTCCTCGCCTGGCGCTCGGCGGCCAGCTGAGCGCTGCGGTTGACCTCGTCGACCCGCTTCTCCGCATCCGCCAGATCGTGCTCGGCAGCCGCAAGCTCGATTGCCTTACGCTCCCGAAAGGCGCTCCAGTTGCCGCCATAGCGCTTGGCGCCGAGCGTCGTCAGCTCGACGATCGCATCCATCGTATCGAGCAGCTCTCGGTCATGGCTGACGACCAGCGCCCCGCCCCGCCAGTCGCGCAACAGGCCGATCACCGCTTCGCGGCCATGGCGGTCGAGATTGTTGGTGGGCTCGTCGAGGAACAGAAAATCCGGCTCGGCAAAGACCAGCGCCGCCAATCCCGCCCGTGTGCGCTGTCCGCCGGACAGGGATGAGAGGCTTGTCTCCGGCGTAGCGTCGAGCTCAACGCTTTCGAGTGCCGAGGCCATGCGGGCCTCCAGCGTCCAGTCGGCATTGGCAAGCTCGTCGCCGGTCGCCTCGCCGCGCTCGGCACGGGCGAGAATGGCAAGCTGCTCGCGCACATCGAAGAGATCGGCGATCGCCGTCCCCGTTTCGACCTGAACGGCCTGGCGAAGAATGCCAAACCGCCCGTCGAAGGCGATGATGCCGGAAAGCGGCTGCAGCTCGCCGGTAATCAGCTTCAGCAGCGTCGTCTTGCCGACGCCGTTGCGGCCCACAAGCCCTGTTCGCTCGGCGCCGAAACTGAGATCGAGATTGGAAAGAAGCGGCCGGCCGTCAGGCGTCGACCACGAAAGATTGGAGATGGTGATGGAGGCAGGCATGGATAGAGAACTCCCGGATGGCAAGGCGAGGCGGCATTGCGATCTGGGTGAAATCCATGGTGGCACACATCCTGTTGGTACTGCAGATGGCAGCAATCTAGGCGGGCAAATGGGTCAAATCAAGGCGTGTGCGGCCGATAGCCTGCGTTGCTCGCAGCCCGATAACGCTGATGTCAGAAGACGTGACTTGAGATCGGCGGTGCGCCGGGTGAGAGCGGAATGGGAGATTACAACGAAAGGAACCCGATGCTCGCCTCCATCCACCTGCTGCAGCCACACCTTTTGAGCCTGCTGCGCATCGTCTCGTCGCTCGTGCTTTTCAGCTACGGAACGCAGAAGATCCTGCATTTCCCCGCCGCCGTAAGCGTACCGCCCGTCGGCTCGATGTCCTGGATCGCCGGCATGCTGGAGCTCGTTCTGGGTTTCCTGGTGCTGATCGGCTTCAAGACGCGCGCCGCAGCCTTCGTTCTTTCGGGCCTGATGGCTTTCGCCTATTTCATCGCCCATGCGCCGAAGAGCTTCTATCCGGCGCAGAACGGCGGCGTCGCCGCCATCCTGTTCTGCTTCGTCTTCCTGTATTTCGTCGCCGCCGGCGCCGGCTCCTTCAGCGTCGATACGCTGCTCAAGCGCAAGCAGGTTGCCGTCGCAGCCTGACCGGCAATTCCGCCTGGCTGAGGCTCTTTAATGCAGATGAGCGCATTCCCTGAGATTCAAGGGAATGCGCTCACATGATCGACGGTAGAGCTTGTGATCAGACCTTGACCCAGCCGCCATTCTTCTTCGAAGACGCAACGCAGGCTTCGACGAAGGCGACACCCTTCACGCCGTCATCGACGGTCGGGTAGACGACGGCCTTGTCGACCGGCTTGCCCTTCTTGGCGGCGTTGATGGCGAGAGCTGCCTCGGTATAGATCGTCGCGAAGGCTTCGAGATAGCCTTCCGGATGACCGGAGGGGACGCGCGAAACGCGGGCCGCAGCTGCGCCCGAACCGGCGCCATTGCGGGTGATCAGCCGCTTCGGTTCGCCGAACGGCGTGAACCACAAATAGTTCGGATCGGCCTGGACCCATTCGAGACCGCCCTTGGTACCGTAGACGCGAACCTTCAGACCATTCTCGTGGCCGGGCGCCACCTGACTGCACCAAAGCATGCCCTTAGCCGGCTTTTCCTTACCCTTGGCCTTGTAGCGCAGCATCACATGGGCGTTGTCGTCGAGCCGGCGCCCTTCGACGAAGCTGTCGAGATCGGCAGCCAGGCTGTCGAGCTCCAGGCCGGAGACGAAGCAGCCGAGATTATAGGCATGCGTACCGATATCGCCGGTGGAGCCGCCGGCGCCGGATTGGGCCGGATCGGTGCGCCAGACGGCCTGCTTGGCGCCCTGCTGCTCGACGGCTTCCGTCAGCCAATCCTGGGGATATTCCGCCTGAACAAGGCGGATATCGCCGAGTTCGCCATTGGCAACCATTTCGCGCGCTTGGCGGACCATCGGATAGCCGGTGTAATTATGCGTCAGGATGAAGAGTGCGCCGCTTTCGTCGGCGATCTTCTTCAGCTTCTTGGCGTCGGCCAAGTTCGACGTCAGCGGCTTGTCGCAGATAACGTGGATGCCGCGGCGCAGGAATTCCTTCGCGGCGTCGTAATGCACATGGTTCGGCGTGACGATCGAGACGGCTTCGATGCCGTTCTTCAGCTTCGCTTCGCGGATCGCCATCTCGCGATAGCTGGAATAGGTGCGCGACGGATCGAGACCGAGATCGCGGCCGGAGGCCTGCGCCTTTTCCGGCGTCGACGACAAGGCGCCGGCGATCAGTTCATATTGATCGTCGAGACGGGCGGCCATGCGGTGTACGGCACCAATGAATGCGCCGGCCCCGCCACCGACCATGCCGAGCCGGATGCGCGGCTCACGGGTCTGTTCGTTTGATGCTTCGATTGCCATTGTGTCCTCCTCGAAATCAAATCTCGCGAAAAGTCCCCCCTCTGCCCTGCCGGGCATCTCCCCCACAAGGGGGGAGAAAACTCGCCGCGCTGTCCCCGCGCCAAAAGTAGGGCACGGCGATGCGGCGAGGAGCCCCTCCCCCTTGTGGGGAGGGGTTGGGGAGGGGTATTTTCGTTAAATCCCCAGCATGCGCCGGTTGGCCGCCTGGTCGGTGCCGCTGCCGGCGAAGTCGTCGAACGCCTTCTCGGTAACGCGGATGATATGCGCCTTGACGAATTCGGCGCCTTCACGGGCACCGTCTTCCGGGTGCTTCAGCGCGCATTCCCATTCAACCACGGCCCAGCCGTCGAAATTGTTGGCGGTCATCTTCGAGAAGACGGCGCCGAAATCGACCTGGCCGTCGCCCAGCGAACGGAAGCGGCCGGCGCGCTCGACCCAGCCCTGATAACCGCCATAGACACCCTGGCGCCCGGTCGGGTTGAACTCGGCATCCTTGACGTGGAACATCTTGATCCGGTCTTTGTAGATGTCGATGTTGTCGAGATAATCCAGGCACTGCAGAACGTAGTGCGACGGGTCGTAGAGCATGTTGGCGCGCGGATGGTTCTTCACGCGCTCCAGGAACATCTCGAATGTGATGCCGTCATGCAGGTCTTCGCCCGGATGGATCTCGTAGCAGATATCGACGCCGTTTTCGTCGGCATGGTTGAGGATCGGCGTCCAGCGCTTGGCGAGCTCGTCGAAGGCGGTCTCGACGAGACCGGCCGGGCGCTGCGGCCAGGGATAGATGAACGGCCAGGCCAGCGCGCCCGAGAAGGTCGCATGCGCCTTGATGCCGAGATGCTTCGACGCCGTCAGCGCCATCTTGACCTGCTCTACAGCCCATTCCTGACGCGCCTTCGGATTGCCGCGCACTTCGGGTGCTGCAAAGCCGTCAAAGGCTTCGTCATAGGCCGGATGAACGGCAACGAGCTGGCCCTGCAGGTGGGTCGACAGCTCGGTGATCTCGACGCCGTTTTCACGCGCCTTGCCGGCGAACTCGTCGCAATAATCCTTCGAGCTGGCGGCCTTTTTCAGGTCGATGAGCTGGCTTGCCCAGGTCGGAACCTGCACGCCCTTGTAGCCGATGTCGGCCGCCCATTTGGTGATTGCATCCCATGAGTTGAAAGGCGCGGTATCGCCTGCGAACTGGCCGAGGAACAGGCCCGGCCCCTTGATCGTCTTCATGTCAGAAATCCTCCCTGATTAGCGACCGTAAACGTTTATAGTAATCTGGAACACGCATTCTGGCGGGAGCAAGGCGCCTCCACGCACTTGCCGCAGATGTGGCTGAAAAGCCGGAAGTCAAATGGTGAGAGACCTAAACATGCCTCACCGGCAGCTGCAAGAGGTACGTGCCGCATTTTCGTCCGCCTTCAACTCGAAGACATAAAAAATGCGCCCATTCTTTCGAATGGGCGCATCAGACACGAATGATCAGAATGGAGAATCCGGGAAGTAGAAGTCCTTGGCATTGTCCTTGGTGACGAGCGTCGCATCAAGAACGAAAGTGCCGCGAACCGGTACCTGGTCGTAGAGACCGGCAGCCGTCAGTTCCATAGCCGTACCGACCATTGCCGGCGGATAGAGAACGTCGACCGGAATCATCTTGTCGCCGTCCATGACCTTCTTGATCATGTCCTTGGAGCCTGCGCCGGCGACGACATACTTGATGTCGGTGCGCTTGGCCTGCTCGATGGCCTGGAGAACGCCGACAGCCATGTCGTCGTCCTGGCACCATACGACGTCGATCTTCTGGTACTTCGTCAGGTAGTCCTGCATGACCTTGAAGGCGTCGTCGCGGTTCCAGTTGCCGTACTGGCGGTCGAGAACCTTGACCTTGGAGCCCGCGATACCCTTGTCGAAGCCGTCCTGGCGCTGCTGATCGATCGGGATCGGCAGACCGCGGATGATGACAACTTCGGCATCCGGCGTCTGCGAGGCAATGTACTTGCCGGCAACTTCGCCGAGCGCCGGGTTGTTACCGGCAACGTAGAGATCGCGAACCGAGTCGTCGTTGGTGGACGGTGCACGGTCGACGAGGGCCACATACTTGCCCTTGTCCTTGACTTCCTTGATGGCGTTGACCAGCGGATCCGGATCCGACGGCAGGATGACCAGCGCGTCGATACCCTGCGTATCGAGGTCCTGTACGGCGTTTGCCTGGCTGGCGGCATCCGGCGAGGTCTTGACGATGACGTTCAGGCCCGGATGTTCTTCCATCAGCTTCTTGGCGACGCGCTCGGCGTGAAAGACCACGCCCGAGGTCCAGCCATGGTCAGCGGCCGGAATGGACACGCCGATGGTGAACTTCTTGTCCTGTGCGTATGCGGAACCCGCCACAGCGACGGCCGCAACGGCAAGACCCAACATGAGTTTGCGCATGCTATTCTCCTCCCAACAACTTCAGGGACTTTCCTACCCGTAGACCAGGCGCCCTGTTTAGCCTGGCCAATTCCTGTTTGCGGTCCGTTATCCCTTCCGGACCAGCGAGCGCTGTACCAGCATGGCGATGATGATGATCGCGCCCTGGATTGCACCGATGAGATATTCGCTGATGAAGTTCGACAGCAGCATGATGTTGCCGACGAGTTCGAGAATGAAGGCGCCGCAGATCGTGCCCCAGACGCGCCCTGCCCCACCCTTCAGCGCCGTGCCGCCGACGACGACGGCAGTGATTGCCTGAAGCTCCCAGAGAATGCCTGTCGTGGCAGAGGTCGAGCCAAGACGCGGCACGTAGAGCAGCACCGCAATCGCCACGCAGAGCCCCTGGATGACGAAGGCGATGGTGCGGACGCGATTGACGGCAATGCCGGAATAGCGCGCCACATCGCTGTTCGAACCGACGGCGACGACATGGCGGCCATAGCGGGTGCGATAGAGGATGAAGGCGGCAACGGCGGTGACCGCGAGGATCACGACGATCGGAACCGGCACGCCGAGAATGCTTCCAAAATAGACCGGACGGTAGAGCGTCTGGATCTCGGGCGAGCGCAGCGTGATGGCGCCGCCCTGCGACAGCCATGTCGTCAGGCCGCGGTAGATGCCCATGGTTCCGAGTGTCGCGATGAACGGCTCGATCTTGCCCACGGTGGTGATGAGACCGTTTGCAAGCCCACAAAGCGCACCCGCAACAACAGCAAAGACGACGGCAACGACCAGCATCATCGTCGGATCGGCCACGACGCCGGAATTGAGCAGCAGGATCATCAGGCTGGCCACGAAGGCGACCATCGAGCCGACGGAAAGATCGAGATCACCGGCCGAAATGACGAAAGTCGCGCCCACGGCGATAATGGCGATGAAGGCGCAGCGGGTCGCGACATTGGCGAGATTGGTGATGCCGATGAAGTTCGGGTTGACGAGCGCACCGACGATCAAGAGCAGGATCAAGGCTGCGAAGGGCGCGACCGCGCGCAGATCGACGTCCCGCCAGGAGCGGCGCCGAATCTGCCTGGTCTCCTCGTTGATATCAGTAGTCAAAACCAACCTCCCGACCCAAACCCGTGGGTATCTTATCGTTGAAACCGCGAAGCGATGCGGCGCCTGCAAATATCAGGCAGCCTTCCTCTTCAGCCCCGCGGCATAGCGCATGATTTCCTGTTCCGAGATCTCGTCGCCCTCGAGTACGCCGACGATGCGCCCCTCGCGCATGACGCAGACCCGCGTGCAGAGGCCGATGACCTCGGGCATCTCGGACGAGACGACGATGATCGACCGGCCATCGCGGGCCAGTGCCGAAATGAAATGATAGATCTGTTGCTTGGTGCCGACATCGATGCCGCGCGTCGGCTCGTCGATGATGATGATATCGGGCTCGGTCTCCATCACCTTGGCGAGCAGCAGCTTCTGCTGGTTACCACCGGACATGCGGCCGGCGACGATATTGGCATCACGCACGCGGATGTCGAAACGGCGCTTTGCCTTGGCAAGCGCCGCCGCCTCGCTGTTGGGGCTGAGATAGCCGTGCGAGACATGCTGGCCGAGCGATTGCAGCGTCAGGTTGGTGACCATATTGGAGCGCAGTAGCAGCCCCTTCGACTTGCGGTCCTTGGTCATATAAGCAAGACCGGCGCGATTGGCGGCATGCACATCGCCGGAGGCAACGGTGTCGCCCTTGATCACGACCTCTCCGGCCGCGCGCGACCGCAGGCCGGCGATTGCCTCCATCAATTCGGTACGGCCGGAGCCGATCAGCCCTGAGAAGCCAATCACTTCGCCCTTGCGCACCTCGAAGCTCGCATCCTGGACATAGCCGGTCGAAACACCGGTGACGCGCAAGACAACTTCCTCGTCCACATTCGGCTCGACCTTCGCCGGATAGAGACTGGAGAGCTCGCGACCGACCATCAGCTGGGCGATGGACTCGCCATCGAGGATCGATGTTGGCGCCGTCTTCACCCACTGGCCGTCGCGCAACACCGTGACCCGGTCGGTCAGCTCCATGACTTCATCCAGCTTATGCGAGACGAAGACGAAGCTGGTGCCCTTGTCGCGCAGCTTGCGGACCTGTTCAAAGAGAATGTTGGTTTCCTCGCGCGACAAAACGGCGGTCGGCTCGTCCATAAAGACGACGCGCGCATCGCGGCTGATCGCCTTGGCGATTTCGACCATCTGCTTGTCGGCGATTGACAGCGTGCTGATCAGCGCATCCTCATCGACATGCGAACCGAGCATGTCGAGCACGCGACGGGTTTCCTTGCGCATGTAGCGCCGGTCGAGCACGCCGAAATGCGTCACTTCGCGGCCGAGGAACAGGCTTTCGGTGACCGTCAGATGGTCGGCGAGGTTGAATTCCTGATGGATGATGACGATGCCAAGCGCCTCGGCGCCACCATTCGGCGGCAGCACGATCGGCTTACCGTCCAGAAGGATTTCACCGGAGGTCGGCTGCTCGAAACCGGAGAGAACTTTGACGAGAGTGGATTTGCCGGCGCCATTCTCGCCCATCAGGGCATGGACTTCACCGGCGCGGAGATCGAAATTGACGCTGAAAAGAACCTGTACCCCATTGAAGGATTTGCAGATTCGCTTCGCAGACAGCACCACCGGCGCGGTCTCGGCCGTCTCCAGATTCATCATTTCCTCCCTGCGGCTCCCGACCGCTTGAGCATTTGTGTAAACCTTTACATCGGCCATGTAAAGGTTTACATCAGGGATATGCACAAATCTGGCGAAAGCCCGCTTTGACGGATTAGCAAGTCTGTGTAGTGTCGCGGCGACGAAGCCCATGGCGAGCCCCCAGTGTCGAATTCCACGCCTGCAACGATCGAAGACGTCGCCCGGATCGCCGAGGTTTCCATCGCGACCGTGTCGCGTGCGATCCATACGCCGGAGAAGGTTGCGAACTCGACGCGGCTGAAGGTCAATCAGGCGATCGCGATTACAGGCTATACGACCAACGCCATGGCACGCAGCCTGCGTCTCGGCCGGTCGAACATGATCCTGGTGGTGGCACCCGATATCGGCGACCCCAATTTCTCCAACATTCTGGTCGGGCTGGAAAACGAGGCGCGTGCCCATGGCTACGGCGTGCTTATCGGCCACACCCAGAATGATGCCCAGCGCGGCCTCGAATATCTGAAGTTCTTCAATTCGAACCAGGCGGCCGGACTGATCCTCTTCACCGGCATCCTGCCTTTCGGCCACCAGACGATGACGGCACGCCTGCCGCCGAGCGTCGGCGTCTTTGAGCCGGTTTTCAACGGCGGCATTCCCTATGTCGGCGTCGACGATACTGAAGGCGCCCGCAAGGCCGTCGACCTGCTGCTCGCCGAAGGCCACCGCAAGATCGCCTTTATCGGCGAGTCCCGCACACGCCTTGCCTATACCCGGCGCCGCGAAGGCTATGAAGCTGGGCTCGATGCGGCAGGTGTGCCGAAGGGAACGCGGATCGTTCTCGAAGGCGACGGCACGATCGAAAGCGGCCGCCACGCCGTCGAACAGCTTTTCATGCGCGACACGCTGCCGACCGCCTTCATGTGCGTCAACGACCAGACCGCAATCGGCGTGATGATCGGGCTCAACGCCCGCGGCTACGATATCCCGCGCGATTTCTCGGTGACCGGCTTCGACGACGTGCCGCAGGCCGCCTTCATGAGCCCGTCGCTGACCACCATCCGCCAGCCGCGCACGGCGATCGGCAAGCAGGCCATGGCGCTGCTACTGGAACTCCTCGGCGATGGCCAGCCGGCCGAAACGGAAATCCTGCTGCGCCCGGATCTGGTGGTGCGCAATTCGGTCTCCGCACCGCCGAAAAACTGGCAAAGACGTTAGCCGTACGGAACAATTTTCGTCCCGGCCCGTTGCCTTGCCGGACGCCGGTTGCACAATCTTATATCTGTGGTTTGCGCCAGCAGCTGGCGTCCAGCTCTACTGAAAAGTCCGCTTTTGCGGCGCTTCATTCTATACCGGACTTATTTTGGTCATCGGCATTTCCGTCGCTGGAAAAATTACCTGACCGCCTACATCATTGATCGCCAACACGAACATGGGACCCGCAAATTCAGTGTCGCCGACTTCCGATCCAGCCGTCATCGAGGACCAGAAACGCCTTGAGGCGCTCGAGGCTTTCGACATTCTCGATACGGCTCCCGAACCTGAATTTGACGACATCGTCTTCGTCGCCTCCTCGGTGTGCAGAACGCCGGTCGCGCTGATCAGCCTCGTTGGCGCTGACAGGCAGTGGTTCAAGGCGAAGGTCGGCTTCGAAGCCTGCGAGACACCTATCGATCAATCCGTTTGCGCCCACGCGCTCTCCAGCCCGCAGCCGCTTGTCATCCCCGATCTTACACAGGACGAACGGACCCGGACGAACACGCTGGTAACCGCACCGCCGAACATTCGCTTTTATGCCGGAGCGCCGCTCGTGACCTATGACGGGACGATCATCGGCACGCTCTGCGTGATCGATACCGTCCCGCGTCCGGAAGGCTTGACGGCCGACCAGCTGAAGATCCTCCAGGCTCTCGCCCGGCAGGTGGCTGCCCTTCTGGAAGCACGCCGCATATCGAGCCGCAAGGACGAACTCTTCCGCCGCCAGAAGCATATCAGCTCGGCGATGCGCTCTTCGGCACAGCAGAATATGGCAGCGCAGGAAGCCGGCCGCGTCGGCACTTTCGAGCTCGATATCTCCACCGGCCAGATGCGCGTTTCCCCGGAATTCTGCCGTATCTTCGACGTGCCGGTGGCCGACAGCTATCCGGCCTCGACTTTCGAAGACATGGTCGTTCCGGATGATCGGGCAACCCGGTCTTCCGCATCGACAAGGGCGGACGGCAGCGCAGCACTCGATGTCGAATATCGCATCAACACCGAGCACCGCGGCACCCGCTGGATATCGCGCCATGCCGCCTTCATGGCGACGACCGATTCCAAGCCGGCGCTTCTGCGCGGCACGGTGCAGGACGTGACCATCGAACGGCGGGCCGCGGCCCGCGTTCAGGCTCTGCTCGATCTCGGAGACCGGCTACGCGATCTCGACGACGTGGAATCGATGGCGATCGCCGCGGCCGATCTGATGGCCAAGGCGCTCGATGCCAGCCGCGCCGGCTTTGGCGTCGTCGATGCCGGCAGCGAGACCGTGCTGATGCAGCCGGAATGGTGCGCGCCGGGCGTCACGTCACTTGCCGGCCTCCATCACTTCCGTGATTACGGCAGCTTCATCGACAACCTGAAACGCGGCGAAACCGTCATCATCGAGGATGTCAGCAACGACCCGCGCACCGATGGCAATGCCGAACAACTGCTTTCGATCGACATCCGGGTGCTGGTCAACGTGCCTATCTTCGATCACGGCCGTTTCAGCCTGGTGGTCTTCGTCCATCACGATCACCCCTATGAGTGGACGGAGGAGGAAGTTTCCTTCGTGCGCAGCTTTGGCGACCGGATCCAGATCGCCATTGCCCGCGTGCGCGCCGAGGCCGAGCAGGATCTCTTGAACCGCGAGATCAACCACCGCCTCAAGAACACCTTCGCAATGATCCAGGCGATCGCCACCCAGACGCTGCGGCCGGTCGCCGAACGCGAACATGTCGAGAATTTCGAGCGGCGGCTGCATGCGCTCAGCAGCGCACACGACATTCTGCTGCAGGACAACTGGCTGAGCGCCAGCGTCCACGACCTCGCCGCCCGCGCAATCGAGCCGCTGGGCGTTGGCGAGCACCTTTCGATGGAGGGACCGAGCCTCGCGCTCGGCGCCAAGGGATCACTCTCGCTGTCCCTGTTGCTGCACGAGCTTGCCACCAACGCCATCAAATACGGTTCCCTCTCCGTCGAGGGCGGCAAAGTTTATGTGCGCTGGGCCATTGAAGGCCGCGGCGAGACGGCTACCTTCCACCTCACCTGGCGTGAGGAGGGTGGCCCTGTTGTCGGCGAACCGACGAAAAAGGGCTTCGGCTCCAAACTGATCAAGATGGGACTGATCGGCTCCGGCGGAACGGAAAGCCGATACGGACCCGATGGCTTCTCGGTCAGCATGTCCGCGTCGCTCTCGCAGATGCAAAGGACGGAATGACATGGGGGAAGGTTACACAGCCCAAAGGCCGGCCGTCCTCATCGTGGAAGATGAACCGCTGCAGCGGATGATGGCAGTCGATCTCGTCGAGGAGGCGGGCTTCGAAGCCATAGAGGCTGCGGATGCGGACGAGGCCGTACGTATCCTGGAGGCACGGGCCGATATCCGCATCGTCTTTACCGATATCGACATGCCGGGCAGCATGGATGGCATGATGCTGGCCGCAGCAATCCGCGACCGCTGGCCGCCGATCGAGATCATCATCACGTCGGGTCATATTCGCGAACAGGAAGTGCAGATGCCGGTCCGCGGCGTGTTCTTCCCCAAGCCTTACGACACCCGCCGCCTGAGCCAGCAGCTGGTCGCATTCGGCCTGTCCCACTGATCGCATCCAGACGCGAAAAAGCCGGGAAGCTTTCGCTCCCCGGCCTCCATTGACGATATCCGTCCACGATCAGACGTAACGGTTGACGACGTTCTCGAGCAGTTCCTGCTGGCCGGACTTCGGCTGCGGGTTGACGTCCTTGCTCTCGACCCAGCCGGTGATCTCTTCCAGCGAATATTCGCCGCGGAAAAGCTTCTGGCTTTCAGCCGAATCCCAACCGGCATAACGGTCGGCGAGCGGCTTGGAGAGAGCCTTTTCCTCGACCATCTTGGCGGCAGCCTTCAGGCCGCGGGCGCAGCAATCCATACCGCCGATATGGCCGATCAGCAGATCTGCCGGATCGAGCGACTGGCGGCGGAGCTTGGCATCGAAGTTGGTGCCGCCGGTGGTGAAGCCGCCTGCCTGCAGAACCTGGTAATAGGCGAGCGCCATCTCGGGAACGTTGTTCGGGAACTGGTCGGTATCCCATCCCGACTGGTAGTCGTTACGGTTCATGTCGATCGAACCAAAGATGCCCAGCGCGTTGGCAAGCGCCAGCTCGTGCTCGAAGGAATGGCCGGCGAGGATCGCGTGGCCCTGCTCGATGTTGAGCTTCACCTCGTTTTCGAGTCCGTGCTTCTTCAGGAAGCCGTAGACCGTCGCGACGTCGTAGTCGTACTGATGCTTGGTCGGCTCCTGCGGCTTCGGCTCGATGAGGATCGTGCCCTTGAAGCCGATCTTGTGCTTGTACTCGACGACGAGGTTGAGGAAACGCCCCATCTGGTCGAGCTCGCGCTTCAGATCGGTGTTGAGCAGGGTCTCATAGCCTTCGCGGCCGCCCCAGAGCACGTAGTTCTCGCCGCCAAGCTTCTGCGTCGCGTCGAGGCAGGTCTTCACGGTCGCTGCCGCAAAAGCGAAGACGTCAGGATCCGGATTGGTGGCAGCGCCCGACATATAGCGGCGGTTCGAGAACAGGTTGGCGGTACCCCAGAGCAGCTTGGTGCCAGTCGCAGCCTGCTTCTCGGCGAAGTAGTCGACTATCTCGTTAAGATTCTTGGTGTTCTCGGCAAAATTCTTGCCTTCCGGACGGACGTCGGCGTCATGGAAGCAATAATAGGGAGCGCCGAGCAGCTGGAAGAATTCGAAGGCGACATCGGCCTTCAGCTTCGCAGCCTTCATCGTGTCTTCGAACCACGGACGCAAGAAGGTCTGACCACCAAAGGGGTCGCCGCCCGGCCAGGTGAACGTGTGCCAGTACGCGACCGCAAAGCGCAGATGGTCTTCCATCCGCTTGCCCATGACGATCTCGTCCGGCTGGTAATAACGGAAGGCCAGCGGATTGGTGCTGTCAGGGCCTTCATATTTGATCTTCTGGATATCGCCGAAAAATCCGGTGCTCATTTTGATCCTCCTTGGTGTGGTCAGTCTTGTTTGTTGTACCGTGCAGCCCCCTCATCCGACCCCTTCGGGGCCACCTTCTCCCCGAGGGGAGAAGGAGAATGAGGCGGCTGTTGCAAGTCCCCTTCTCCCCAGCGGGGAGAAGGTGCCGGCAGGCGGATGAGGGGGCCGCCGGCTCAGGTTCTCAATGTGCCAGCGACTTGATCGCCGGATAAACCGCCCGATAGCGCCTGTAGGCATCCTCATAGGCGCCGCTCAGCGCGGCGACAGGCTCGATAGTACCGTCCGTTTCCGGCGGGGCGCAGACCGCGACCGGATTCGCACCGGTCGCCGCAATCAGGCCGAGACGGGCGGCACCGAAGGCCGCGCCGAAATCGCCGTCCGCCGGCAGATCGACGGGAACGCCGAGCGCCGTCGCGATCGAGGAAAGCCAGTAGCGCGAGCGCGAGCCACCGCCGATCGCGGTCACGCGGGCGATGTCGGTGCCTGCCGAACGCAACGCCTCGAGATTATCGCGGATCGCGAAAGACACGCCTTCGAGAACCGCCTGGGTCAGCACGGTGCGGCTGCTCTCATGCTCGAGGCCGATATAGGCGCCGCGGATGACAGCATCATTGTGCGGCGTGCGCTCGCCCGAGAGATAGGGAAGGAAAGTCACGCCCGATGGCGCCTTCAGGGTGTCGCCGAGTTCGCCCGTCAGATCGGCGGCGGACTTGCCCGTCACATGCGAATGCCAGTTCAGCGCATCGGTGGCCGAGAGGATGACGCCCATCTGGTGCCAGGTATTCGGCAGCGCGTGGCAGAAGGCGTGAACGGCGCTTTCCGGCTTCGGCAGGTAAGAGCCGTTCGCCGCGAACAGCACGCCCGAGGTACCGAGCGAAACGAAGGCGGCGCCATGGCTGACCGTGCCCATGCCGCAGGCCGAGGCCGCGTTGTCCCCTGCTCCGCCGGCGACGACGACGTCTCCGGCAATACCCCACTTGGACGACAGCTCGCCGCGCAGCTTGCCCGCCTGCTCGGTACCTTCGACAAGCGACGGCATCTGCTTTTCGTCAAGACCGGTTGCCGCCAGCAGTTCGGAAGACCAGGCGCGCTTGCCGGTATCGAGCCAGGACGTACCGGCCGAATCCGACATTTCGGAAATGTGCTCGCCGGTCAGCCACAAACGCAGATAATCCTTCGGCAGCAATACCTTGGCGACCTTGGCGAAAATTTCCGGCTCGTTCTTGGCGACCCAGACGAGCTTCGGCGCGGTGAAGCCCGGGAAGACGATATTGCCGGTCAGCTTGCGGAAGCGCGGATCGGCATCGAGCGCGGCGGCTTCATGATAGCTGCGTGTATCGTTCCAGAGAATGCAGGGCCGCAGCACCTTGTCATCGGCATCGAGCAGCGTCGCACCATGCATCTGGCCGGAAAGGCCAATACCCCTGACCGCTGCCAACTCCTTCGGATGCTTGGCCTTCAGACCGGCAACCGCTTCTTCGGTCGCGCGGATCCAATGCGCCGGATCCTGTTCGGACCAGCCGGAATGCGGACGCGAAACGTCGAGCGATCCATTGGCAGAGCCGATGATCTTCTGATCGCCGTCGATGAGCATCGCCTTGACGCCCGAAGTTCCGAGATCGAGACCCAGATACATGTCGTTCTCCCTTTGCCGTTACGGCAGGTTTTCCTTCAAAAAGATATCGAGGCGGATGCGCTCCTGTGCATCGATGACGGCAAGGCCGTCGGCCTTCGCCTTCAAGACGCGGATGGCGCTGCGCACCTCATGACCGGCATCCTGATTGAGAACTGCGTCAATCGTTCCGTCGATCAATGCCGCCCGCGTATGCGGCGTCAGTTCATGCGCGACAACAGTGACCTGCCGCCCGGCACCCTTGGCCTTCAGCGCCCTGATCAGACCACGATTGCCGGCGCCGAGGCTATATATACCGACAATGCGATCGTTCTTCGAAAGCGCATCCGAAACCAGCATATGCGCCATTTCAGGGTCGTCGCGCCCCTCGATGACGGGCAGGATGGAAAGACCCGGAAACTCCCGCGCCATCAGCGCCGCGAAACCTTCCAGACGTTCGCGATGGTCGCGCACCAGCATGGATCCGGCAAGCACCGCAATCTCGCCCTCGGCGCCACCGAGAAAACGGCCAAGCAGGCGCGCTGCCGTGCGCCCGGCCGCGATGTTATCGACGCCGGCATAGTGATGGCGGAGCGACCCCGTGAGATCGGACACCAGCGTCACGACGGGAATACCATCGCGCACCAGGGCATCGACCGCCTCAGCAACCTCAGGTGCATCGGTCGCAACAAGCGCAATACCGGCGGGCCGCTCGGCAGCGAGCTTCCGCAGCGCCTCGACCAGTGCGGCCGGATCGAAGGCGGGAACCTCAATCGTCCGGATTTGCGTGCGCTCGACCGGCGAGCGGCCAATCGCCTCGCCGATTTCCGCCGTCAGCCCGTGCATGAAGGAGTTGTCTGAAGCAGGGAGGATGAAAACCAGCGGATAGGTGCGACCCTTGGCAAGATTGGCGGCGGCCATATCCCTGACATAGCCGATCTCGCGAATGGCGTTTTCCACCTTCTCGCGCGTCACATGGCGCACGCCTGGGCGCTGGTTCAGCACGCGATCGACAGTCGCAAGGCTGACCCCCGCATGCGCGGCGATATCGTGAACCGTAGGCTTCATCACTCCTCCTGACGAAACCCTTAGCTCCAAATTTGATGTACGTAAATCAAAAAATATCGACTACTGGAATTGCTAAAGAATGATTGCTGAAAACGCCGATTAATCCTTGCCGTCGGTAGCGATACGCGCCTCGATCCCCCGGGCGATTTTTTGAAGATCGCGCTTCTTGCCGCCAAGCATTTCGATCGCCGCAACCGCCAGATCGGCGGCCACATAGTCAGACTTGTGTCCCATGTTGCGGATCACGATCAGCCGCGAACCCTTGATGTCCCGTGCGAGACGCGCGGAGTGGATCGTCGGCGAAACGACGCTGTCGGTATCGCCAGTGATGATAATCGTCGGTGCCTTGATCGTCCGGTATCGCGGAGAGGCCTTTTTCGTCCATTCCAGCAGATTGGCGACATCGGTGGCGTTGTCGTGAAACTCCTTCGGCCGGAGCGCCAGCAATGTCTTCGCCTTGGAAATATAGCCATCCGGCCGCCGGTTCGGCGCAAAGACGCTACGCGTTGCGCTGTCGACCATCGCAAGCCCGGCTGGCGGTGCGACCAAGGTGCTGAACAGCGGTCCGGTCAGCGGCACGGTAGCAGCACTGTAGTACCAGGCGATTCCGCCCGGCCACGGATAGACGGCCGGGGACAGGAACACGAGCCCGGCAACCATATCCGGATGACTGAGCGCGAAACTGGCCGCGACTGCCCCGCCGAACGAGTGGCTGACGATGATCGCGCGGCGGATGCCGCGCTTCTTCATAAGGGTCGCGATTGCATCGGCCTGCCCATCGGGAAAGGCATTCTGCGGCCCGCCGCGTTCCGAGCCGCCGTGGCCTGGACGATCGACGAACAGCAGGTCGGCCTTGCCCTCCAGTCTCTCGCGGAACGATAGCATCGGGTCGTAGAGATTGGCGCTGGCGCCGTGAATGAAGACGATCGGCGGCATTGACGTCTTGCCGGATGCCGGAATGAAGACGCTGTTCAGCTTATAGCCGCCGACATCGATCCTCTCTTCCCTGATTGCCGCATGAGCGGGTGCCGCTGAGAAGAATGGAAGGAGGATGCAAAGCCAGGCGAATGCCTTGGCGGAAGGCTGAAACATGAAACGGCATCCGATAACGACGATCTGTGCCGCTATACGAAAAACGGCCGGCTTTGGTTTCCCAAGCCGGCCGCATATTTTTGCCGCTGTCGATCAATGGCCTCCGCCACCGCCTCCGCCGCCCTGTGGCGCAGGTTTGGCAATCATCGTCACCCCGAGCACCATCGCCAGGAACAGCGCAGTGAGTATCAGGAAGACGTCGCTGAACGAGAGAATGACCGCCTGCTTGGTTGCCATTCCGACCATCTGCTTGATCGCCACCGACGCACCATCCATCCCATAGGAATTGAAGTTGGCGGTCAGGTTGTTGAGCTGGTCGATCGCGGCCGGATGGCCCCAATCCATGTTTTCACGCAAACGCTCGTAATGCACGTCCTGGCGGTTTGTCAGAACGGTATTGATGACGGCTAGGCCGACTGCACCGCCGAGATTACGCGTCAGATTGAACAGACCCGAGGCGCCGCGCATACGGGCGGGCGGCATCGTGCCGAGCGCGATGTTGTTGATCGGCACCATGCACATCATCAGGCCGAATCCGCGGAACAGCTGGGGGATCAGCAGTTCGTAGAAATCCCAGTCATCGGTCAAGCCCGTCATAATATAGGTGCCGGCCGCGAAGCTGACGAAGCCGATAACCATCATCAAACGAAGATCCATCTTCGTCGACAACCTTCCGGCGATCGGCGCGGTGAAGAACATCGCGAGACCGGAAACGAACATCGTCTCACCGATCATCAGCGAGTCATAACCGCGGATACGGCCGAGATAGACCGGGTAGATATAGGTCAGGCCGTAGAGACCGATGCCCATGACGAACGAGAAGACCGACCCGAAAGCGAAGTTCCTGTTCGTGAAGGCGCGCAGGTCCACCACCGGAAAATCGACGGTGAAGGCACGGTAGAAGAAGACGATCGCGCCGACAGCCGAAGCGACTGCGCCGATGACGATGAAGTTGTCGTTGAACCAGTCGTTCGAATTGCCTTCCTCGAGCACATATTCCAGCGCGCCAAGGAACACGCCCATCGAGATCAGGCCCCACCAGTCGAACTTCTTGAAGAGCGACAGTTCCGGCTTGTCGAAGTCGATGAAATTCCAGGTGACGGTGGCAACGACGATGCCGGGGATGACGTTGACGAGGAACAGCCAGTGCCAGGAGAAGGCGTGGCTGAGATAGCCGCCGACCGTCGGGCCGATGGTCGGCGCCAGCGTTGCGATCAGGCCGATGATCGGCGAGACGACGCTGCGCTTCGAAGGCGGGAAGATCGTGAAGGCTGCCGCGAAGACCGACGGGATCATGCCGCCGCCGATGAAGCCCTGGATGGCGCGGTAGACGATCATCTGGTCGATATTCGTCGCCGTGGCGCAGAGCACGCTCGACAGCGTGAAACCTGCCGCCGAGACGGCGAAGAGGTAGCGCGTCGATACGATGCGGGCGAGCGTACCCGACAGCGGAATCATGATGACTTCGGCGATCAGGTAGGAGGTCTGGACCCAGCCGATTTCATCCGAGCCGGCGGAAAGGCCGGCCTGGATTTCGGCAAGCGAAGCCGAGACGATCTGAATGTCGAGGATCGACATGAACATGCCGAGCACCATCGCAAAGAATGCGATGAGCTTGCGCGGGTCCATCCGTTCCTCGGCTCCGACGCCGGGAACGGTTCCTGCAGTGGTGGTCGCGGCCATTGGCCTTACTCCGGCTGGCTGATTACTTTGCCTGCTGTGCGTCCGGCGCCGTACGCGTATCGACATCGACGACGACGCTCAGGCCTGCACGCAGACGGCCGGTATCAAGAGCATCCTGCGGGAGCGCAATACGAACCGGCACGCGCTGGATGATCTTGGTAAAGTTGCCCGTCGCATTCTCAGGCGGCAACAGCGAAAAGACCGAGCCGGAAGCCGGCGAGATCGACTCGACGGTGCCGACGATCGGATGATCGTCATAAGCGTCGACATGGACATTGACCTTCGAACCCGGAACCAGATGCTGGATCTGCGTTTCCTTGAAGTTCGCGTCGATATAGAGCTGGCGGGTCGGGACGAGCGCCATCAGGCGCTGGCCGGGCGATACGAGGTCGCCTTCCTGAACCGAGCGATTGCCGACGACGCCGTCGTACGGTGCCTTCAGGATCGTGAAGGACAGGTCGCGGGCAGCCTTGTCACGCTGTAGCTCGAGCGTACGGACCGAACCTTCGGCTTCCTTGCGCTGTGCTTCCAGGATGGTGATGTTGGCTTCCGCCGACTTGATGTTGGCGTCGCCGCCGACGAGGTTTGCCTTGGCCTGATCGAGCGCGATGTTGGCGGTGTCGAGATCAGCAGCGGTGCCGACCGATTTCGCCTGCAGATCGCTCTGGCGCTTCTGGGTAATCTCTGCGCCGCGGACCGAGGCACCGAGCGACACCTTCTGAGCCTGCGCCTGTGCAAGCGAAGCCTTGGCGCCGTCGATCTGGGCATCGATGCGGCTGAGCGACAGCTTTTCGGTGGCGATCTGCGCTTCGGCCTGATCGAGGGCGTTCTGGTAATCGCCATTATCGAGCGTTGCGAGAACGTCGCCGGCCTTGACCAGCTGGTTGGCAACGACATTCACCTTGGCGACGTAGCCGGTAACCTTCGGGGAGATCGTCGCGATATCACCTTCGATATAGGCGTCATCGGTCGAGACCATGAAACGGCCGTTTGTCCACCATTCATAGCCGTACCAGCCGCCACCGGCGAGGATGGCGAGCGCAACGATCGGCAGAACACGGCTGCGCTTCTTTTTCACCGGCGGCTGCTCGGCAACCTTTGTCTCGGGTGCCGGCGCCTGCTGGGGAGCACTGCGAGCCTCCGCGGCGGGGGTTTCCGCGGAGGCTGCAGTTTCCGGCTGAGCCGCTTCGGCTTCAGCGGAATCGCTTACAATGCGCGCAACATTGGTTTTCTGACTGGACATAGACGAGCACCGGTTTGTGGAGTAGATTTAATCGAACTGAACGGTTCGGTTCAGTTGACATAGGCCCTTTTTGCATCCATATCAAGTCATATCGAACCGAGCGGTTCGATTTTAGTAAAGAATCTTCGCAAGTGCGAAGAATGGTTAAGGAGAAGATGACCGAAGTGTCCAAGGTTTCAGCCGCCGAAACGCCCGTCGCCACCGGACGCTGGGCAGCCGGAGAAGACCCGGCCAAGCGTACGCAGATCCTCGAAGGCGCCAAGCGCGTCTTCATGAAGATGGGTTTCGACGCGGCGAGCATGAACGACGTCACTCGCGAGGCCGGTGTTTCCAAGGGCACGCTCTATGTCTACTTCGCCAACAAGGAAGAACTCTTCACCGCGATGATCGAGACCGAGCGCGCCGCCTTCGTGGCCGCGCTGCGCGTTGCTCTCGAGCACCATGATGATGTCGAAGAGGGCCTGCACGACTTCGGCCTGAGCTTCATCTCGCATGTGACGAGCGAGAAGGTGATCAGCGCCATGCGCACCGTTCTCGGCGTCCGCGACCGCATGCCGGTGCTCTGTCAGCGCTTCTTCAATGGCCCTGAAAACCTGCGCACCGTGCTGCACGCCTATCTGACGCGATACGTGACGTCAGGCGAGCTTGAGATTGATGACGTCGATCTGGCGGCCGGGCAGTTCCTGGATCTTGCGAGCGGCAGCTTCTTCAAATTCCGCCTTTTCGGCAGCATGCCGGAGCCGCCTTCTGAAGCTGAGAGAAAGCGCGTCATCGACGGCGCCATCCGTGTCTTTATGGCTGCGTATGGCGCCCGGCATCAGGAACTGGCCTGACGCGAGCGTCCGCCTCGTCGTCAGTGACGGGAATAAATGCCGCCCGGCTTTCGTATACCCCTTGCGGCGCTTGCATCTCTGCGCCCTCACTCTAGATTTTGGCGTCGACTGTCTGTGGCGCAAGGGAAAAACAATTCATGCAAGATATCATGATGCTGGTTCAGGACCCGGCTGCCTGGGTGGCGCTGGTGACCCTGGTCGTCATGGAAGTCGTTCTCGGTATCGACAACCTTATCTTCATCTCCATCCTCACCAACAAGCTGCCGCCTGAACACCGCGAAAAGGCCCGCAAGGTCGGCATCGGCCTGGCGCTGATCATGCGCCTGGCGCTGCTCGGCACCGTCGCCTGGATCGTCAAGCTGACGGCTCCTGTCTTCGAACTCTTCGGCCACGGCTTCTCCTGGAAGGACATCATCCTGATTGCCGGTGGTCTCTTCCTGCTCTGGAAGGCGACGAAGGAAATCCACCACAATGTCGATCCGGCCGATCACAACGAGGATTTCATCGCCAATTCGGCGACGACGACCTTCGGCTCGGCAATCGTGCAGATTCTGATCCTCGACCTCGTCTTTTCTGTCGACAGCATCATCACTGCCGTCGGCATGACCCCGCATCTACCGATCATGGTCATCGCCGTTCTGGCTGCCGTCACCGTCATGCTGGTCGCTGCGACGCCGCTCGCGAACTTCATCGAGAAAAACCCGACGATCGTCATGCTGGCGCTCGCCTTCCTGATGATGATCGGCACGACGCTGATCGCCGAAGGCATGGGCTTCCATGTTCCGAAGGGCTACGTCTACGCCGCCATGGCCTTCTCGGCGCTTGTCGAAGTGTTGAACATGTTCGCCAGAAACGCCCGAAAGCGAAAGAGGGGCGAGAGCCACTAGCTTTGCAACAGGCGCGGCTCCGGCCGCGCCCGGGACCAATCGCCGTTCAGGCCGGCATGGGCTTAGTGGCGATTGGCCCTAGAGCATGTCCCCCAGGCTCCAGTGATTGGCCCAGCGCGCGTCGATCTCGTCATCGACATTCTGGTAGCGGATATCGGTCGACAGGCGAATGCGCCGCCCTGCACTCTCGTTCGCCGTCGATGCATGGATCATCTAGGGACTGTGCAGCATCACATCGCCGGCCTCGTAGCCGGCGATCAGCCAGCGCGTATCGAAGCGTTCGGCCATCTCTGGCAGGTCTTTCGACACCCAGCCGCCCTCGGTCATGTTGCGATTATAGGCGCTGATCCGCTCTTCGGCTGAAAGCCCCGCGCTCTGGGCAGCAAACTCCTTCTCCATCTTCCTGCCGATGGCATGCGATCCCTCGAGATAGACGAGCCCACCCATCTCTACGGGAACGTCGCCGATCGGAATCCAGGCCGTGACGATGCGGTTCGTTCCACCGCGCAGATAGACGAGATCGTAGTGCGCCGGCGTCGCCGTCGCGCTGCCCGGCATCGTGTGCCGCATGATCTTGCGCTTGTGCAGATAGGAGATGCCGGACAGGAACTCGTCCATGAAGGCCGCCAGCCGCGGCTGAGCACAGAAGCCTTCATAAGCCACGGACCGAACCAGCGACATGAGGATGCGGTTGGCCTGCTGCGGGTCGCCGTCTCCAGCCGCCGCCAGACCGAGACGCGGATTCGAGCCCGGCTCGACCAGCCCCGCCCCCGCCAGATGCCCGAACACCCAGCCGCGAAACGCATTCACGGCATCGGGATCGAGGAACCGCTTCAGCCAGACATAGCCGTGCTCCTCATAACGCTCACGGATCGCCGCCATGCCGATCGCGGGATCGGTGGGAATGAGATAGCCAAGCCGGTTCTCCGCTGTCGAGAGCACCTTGCCGCCTGCCCTCAGCATTGGCATCTGCGTTATCGCCTCTTCAGCCGAACTTGACATTTCGATCACCCTTCGCTTCGAATTCATATCGCGATGTTGCAGCTTTGGAGGGCGAATGGCCATGGACAGAAGACACACATGGACTTTTCGATCATGACCTCATCGCCGCTCGCGCTCTACCGCTCGCCGCCATCGGTCAACCCACCCGCCCTGTCGGTGACCGGCTTCGGACGTCAGCGGATAGCCGTGCATGTCCGGCAGCGCCGCCTGTCATGCCATGCGGTGGTGCTGGTCGAAGCGGGGCGCGGGACGCTGGAAACCGAACCGGCAGGCACGCTCGCAATCGAAGGACCGGCTCTGTTCTGGCTGGCGCCGGGCAGCCTGCATTCCTACGGCCCGGCAGAAGGCGAAAGCTGGGAGGAGCAATGGGCGCTGTTCGAAGGCCCCTTTGCCTCAAATCTCGCTCGGCAGCGCCTGATCTCCGAGACGGCACCGCATGTAGCACTGAGCAATCTGCGCGAGATGCAGCAGCTCTTTGCAGCGCTCCGTGCCGATTTCACCGATGGCAGTGCACTGGCTATGAGCTCGGCAGCCGCCACGCTTCACCGCATCGTCATTCAGGCCGCGCGGCAAACAGATGCGTCGACTGACGCAATCGCTGGAGGGAAGATCGAGGCAGCCGTCTGTGCACTGACGGAGCGTGCTTTCGGGGAAATCGACATGCAGCAGCTCGCCGCCGAATTCGACATGTCGCCGGCGACCTTCCGCCGCCGGTTCCTGGCCGCAACGGGCGTCTCGCCGAAAGCATTCCAGCTCCGGCTACGGATCGATCATGCCAAGCAATTGCTGACCACATCCGATCTCCCGATCGAAGCGATCGCCCGGGAGATCGGCATTGATGATGCCTTCTATTTCTCGCGACTCTTCCAGAACCGCGAGAGGCTGGCACCGAGCACCTTCCGCAGCCGCTACCGCAGGCAGTGATCAGGCCTTGGACAATTCCCTGTCGACCGCCGTCACCAGCCGCTGATCCTCGGCGGTCACGTCAGGCGCGAAGCGCGCAACGATCTTGCCGTCACGGCCGATCAGGAACTTCTCGAAGTTCCAGAGGATCTCAGTGCCGTCGTCATCGGCCAGACCACGATCGCGCAACCGGTCACGCATCGGACCTTCGCCGGTCGTCGCCACCGCTGCCGCGGTCAGCTGGCGATAGAGCGGATGCTTGTCGTCGCCCTTGACGGAGATTTTCGAGTAGATCGGGAATTTCACGTCGTAGGTCAGCTGGCAGAACTCGACGATCTCGGCATCGGTGCCCGGCTCCTGGCCCTTGAAATTGTTGGCTGGGAAAGCCGCGATGACAAATCCGCGCTCGCGCTTGTCCTCGTAAAGCTTTTCGAGGCCCTCATACTGCGCCGTCAGCCCGCATTTCGAGGCAACGTTGACGACAAGCATCACCTTGCCGCGATGTTCGCCGAGGCTTGTCTCGCGGCCATCGGCGAGCTTCACGGGGATGTCGAGGATCTCGGTCATATCAGTCTCCATTCACGTTGGGCCGTGAAGCTATACCCGTGCCGCGCTTTGTCCAGCCTTCAAATCCGGCCTGATGCCAAAATCCTCCGCATGCGCTAACGTGCCTCACGGAGAGATGAGAGGGGACGTTTTGGGTGCGTGAGATTGCTGTCTCGGGATCGGTATTCCTATGCCTGGCTGTGGCATCGATCGGCACAATGCTCGCCTATCCGCGGCTGCCCGCGCGCCATCGCGAGGAGGAGACGAACACGGTCGTCCGCCTCGTCGCCAACATCTTCGTGGTCATGACCTCGCTGGTCTTCGGCCTGATGATCAATTCCTCGAAGAACACCTTCGCCGGCATCGACGACAGCGTCCATTCCTTCGCGACCGAAATCATCCTGCTCGACCGCACGCTGCGAACCTATGGGCTAGAGGCCGACGACACGCGCGCCAGCCTGCTCCGTTACGTCCAGCAGGCGCTGTCGGGCCCTATGCACGTCGTCGATCCCGTGCTGCAGAGCGACCCGAAATCCGAAATGGCACTCAACGCCGTTGGCAACAACATCGCCGTCATGATGCCGACCGATCCCAACCACGTGGCGCTCTGGACCGACGCGCGGCAGCAATACAAGACCATCGTCGAGCGGCGATGGGTGATCGTCGAGCAATCGGAAGGCGTCATTCCGATGCCTCTGGTCTTCATGTTGATGGCCTGGCTGACGCTGATCTTCGCCAGCTTCGGCTTCCGCGCGCCCAAGAACATCATCGTCATGTCGATGTTTCTGGTTGCCGCTTTTCTCATATCCGCATCGATCTATCTCGTGCTCGATATGGATATACCCTTTGACGGAATGATCCAGATTTCCGACGCACCGCTTCGCCGGGCGCTCGCCGAACTGCAGCAATGATGCAGAGGCGGGATTGATAAGCGCGAGACGCGTCACAGTTATTGCTGTCGCAGAGTATCGTCTGCGTTCGGAATTCCAGCCCCTGGAGCAGCATGACCACCCCGCAGATTCTCGCCTTCGGCGTCATTGGCCTGATGATGGCCGTCTTTATCTGGGACCGTTTCCGTTATGATCTCGTCGCCTGCTGTGCGCTCGTGCTCGCCGTCTGCGTTGGCATCGTGCCCTTCGACAAGGCCTTCTCGGGCTTCAGCGACGATATTGTCATCATCGTCGGCAGCGCCCTTGTCGTCAGCGCCGGCGTCGCCCGCTCCGGCATCGTCGACAGCGCCATCAAGCGCTTCTTTCCGAACCTGAACTCGCTGCATACGCAGCTGGCCCTGCTGCTGATCGTCGTCGCCGTGCTCTCCGCCTTCATCAAGAATATCGGCGCGCTGGCGATCATGATCCCGGTCGCCTTCCAGTTTTCCAAGAAGACGGGCAAGTCTCCGTCGCTCTATCTGATGCCCATGAGCTTTGCTGCCTTGCTTGGCGGGCTGATGACCCAGATCGGCACCTCGCCGAATATCGTCGTCTCCCGGCTGCGCGAGGAGATCACCGGCACCTCTTTCACGATGTTCGACTTCACGCCGGTCGGCGCGACGCTCGCACTCGTCGGCATCATCTTCCTGATCTTCTTCCACTGGCTGGTGCCCGAGCGGCAAAACGAGAACCCTTCGCTCGAAGAAGCGCTCGATCTGAAGAGCTATTTCTCGGAGGCAACGGTCGTCGAGGGCTCCGGTTTCGACGGCAAAATGCTGAACGAAATCCTGAAGCTCGGCGATGGCGAAGTGGTCGCGACCGCGATCCTGCGCGGCCATTCACGTCTGTCGCCGATCCCCGACCTCATCCTGAAGGCCGGCGACACGCTGCTTCTCGAAGGCGGTCCCGAACCGCTTGATCGCGTCGTCACCAACGCCAAGCTGAAACTCGCTGGCAAGCAGATTCCGGCCGATACGCAGGATGGCGACATCGTCTCGATCGAGGCGGTTGTCTCGCCGGAATCGACGCTGATCGGCTGGTCGGCACGGCAGCTGTCACTCTTCAACCGCCGCCGCATCAATCTGCTCGCCGTCAGCCGCCAGGGGCATCGCCTGACCGAACGCTTGAGCGAGGTGACACTGAAGGGAGGCGATGTGCTCGTGCTCCAGGGAAGCCGCAAGAACCTGCCGGCCTTCCTTCAGGAATTCGCCTGTCTGCCGCTTGCCCAGCGCGACATCATGCTCGGCACGCAGCGTCGCGCTTTTGTGCCGCTGATCATCCTCGCCGCAGCCATGGGCATCACCGCTGCCGGTCTGGCGCCGGTCGCCACGGCCTTTTTCTGCGCAGCGCTCGCGATGGTCGTCTTCCGCGTCATCCCGCTTGCCGATGTCTACAAGGCGCTGGATGGCCCTATCCTGATCATGCTCGCCGCCCTCATCCCGGTATCGGACTCGCTCCGGACGACAGGCGGCAGCGAGCTGATCGCCGGCTGGCTCGGCCATTTCGCCGCTCAGATGCCGCCCTTTGGCGCCCTGGCGCTGATCCTGATCACCGCGATGGCGGTAACGCCATTCCTCAACAATGCCGCCACCGTGCTCGTCATGGCGCCGATCGCCGCGAGCTTCGCGCAGACGCTCGGCTACAAGCCGGAGGCCTTCCTGATGGCGGTCGCCATCGGCGCCGGCTGCGATTTCCTTACCCCGATCGGGCACCAGTGCAACACGCTGGTCTTCGGCCCCGGCGGCTATCGCTTCAGCGATTATCCCCGCCTCGGCCTGCCGCTCTCCTTCATCATCATTCTCGTCAGCGTGCCGATGCTGCTCTACGTCTGGCCGCTGCAATAGGCATTTTCCTTGACGCAAGCGGCCGAATATGGCCTTAAGGCCAGCCAAATGGACAATCGCCGGGGAAGTACGCAATTTGCCCTTATCCGGCCGGTTTCCTGATCCAGTTATCTGCATTCTTCACGCCGAACGCCGCTTTTCCCAGCAAAAGCCGTCGGCATTCATTTGACGGGCACATAAAATGACAGCTTCCGGCGTCCGCGTCCGCATCGCTCCCTCGCCGACAGGCGAGCCGCATGTCGGTACCGCTTACATTGCACTTTTCAACTATCTGTTCGCCAAGAAGCACGGCGGCGAGTTCATTCTGCGCATCGAGGATACCGATGCGACGCGCTCGACTCCGGAATTCGAACAGAAGGTGCTGGACGCCCTGAAGTGGTGCGGCCTGGACTGGAAGGAAGGCCCGGATATCGGCGGCCCCTACGGTCCGTATCGTCAGTCGGACCGCAAGGACATCTACACGCCCTACGGCCAGGAACTGCTGGACAAGGGTCACGCCTTCCGCTGTTTCTGCACGCCCGAGCGCCTGGAAAAGATGCGCGAAGACCAGCGCGCCGCCGGCAAGCCGCCGAAATATGATGGCCTGTGCCTGACCTATTCCGCCGAGGAAGTGACCTCGCGCATGGCTGCCGGCGAAGGTTCGGTCATCCGCATGAAGATCCCGACCGAGGGCTCTTGCGACTTTACGGACGGCGTCTACGGCGACGTGTCGATCCCGTGGGACAGCGTCGACATGCAGGTGCTCATCAAGGGCGACGGCATGCCGACCTATCACATGGCAAACGTCATCGACGACCATCTGATGAAGATCACCCACGTCGCCCGCGGCGAGGAGTGGCTGGCATCGGTTCCGAAGCATATCCTGCTTTATCGCTATTTCGGCTGGGACCAGCCGGTGTTCATGCATCTCTCGCTGATGCGCAATGCCGACAAGTCGAAGCTGTCGAAGCGCAAGAACCCGACCTCGATCTCCTACTACTCCGCTCTCGGCTATATTCCGGAAGCGCTGATGAACTTCCTCGGCCTGTTCTTCGTACAGATCGCCGAAGGCGAAGAGCTGCTGACGATGGACGAGCTGTCCGGAAAATTCGATCCGGAAAACCTTTCCAAGGCAGGCGCGATCTTCGACATCCAGAAACTCGACTGGCTGAACGGCCGCTGGATCCGCGAAAAGCTTTCGGAAGAGGAATTCCAGGCTCGCGTCCTGACCTGGGCGATGGAAAACGATCGCCTGAAGGCCGGCCTTCGCCTGTCGCAGTCGCGCATCTCCAAGCTCGGCGAACTGCCTGAGCTCGCAGGTTTCCTCTTGAAGTCCGACCTCGGTCTCGATCCATCGGCCTTCGCCAAGATCAAGTCGCCGCCGGAAGAGATTCTTGAGATCCTCAATACCGTTCAGCCGGATCTCGAAAAAATCCTGGAATGGAATGTCGAGACAATCGAAGCCGAGTTGCGCGCCATCGCCGACCGCATGGGCAAGAAGCTGAAGGTCGTGGTGGCCCCGCTCTTCGTTGCAGTATCAGGCTCGTCGCGTTCGCTGCCGCTCTTCGATTCCATGGCAATCCTCGGCCGCTCGGTCGTGCGCCAGCGCCTGAAACTCGCCTCGCAGGCAGTCGCCTCTCTCGTCGGCCCGAAGAACTGAACCGGACATCTGCATCATGACCGAAAAGACCGAAACAGCGACCCTTTCTTCCGACGCAACCGAAGTGCGCGCCCAGAAGCTCAAGCTGCTGCGCGAGCAGATCGGCGATGTCTATCCGGCGCATTTCCACCGGACCATCACCAACGCCGAGCTCGCAGAGAAGTACAAGGATCTCGAATCCGACGTCGAGACGCAGGATATCGTGACCGTTGCCGGCCGCGTCTATTCCTCGCGCAATTCGGGCATGTTCATGGATATCCATGACGCCGGCGGCAAGATCCAGATCTTCAGCCACAAGGATGTGACGCCCGAAGAAGCCCGCAACATGCTGGGCATGATCGATATCGGCGACATCATCGGCGTCACCGGCACCGTGCGCCGCACCAAGCGCGGCGAGCTCTCGATCAACGCTCGCGAAATCACCATGCTGACGAAGTCGCTGCTCCCCATGCCGGAGAAGTGGAACGGCATCGCAGACGTCGAAATCCGTTACCGCAAGCGCCACCTCGACATCCTCAGCAACGAGGAATCGAAGCTCCGCTTCCAGCAGCGTTCGAAGATCGTCTCCGGTATCCGCCGCTTCATGGAAAATGACGGCTTCATGGAAATCGAGACGCCGATGCTGCACTCGGTCTATGGCGGCGCCACCGCCGAGCCGTTCAAGACGCATCACAACACGCTGAAGCTCGACATGTACCTGCGCATTGCGCCGGAACTGTTCCTGAAGCGCACGCTGGTTTCCGGCCTCACCGACAAAGTGTTCGAGATCAACCGCAACTTCCGCAACGAAGGCGTTTCCACCCGGCACAATCCCGAATTCACGATGATGGAGTGCTACTGGGCCTATGCCGACTACGAGGACATCATGGACCTCGTCGAGCGGCTGTTCGAGACACTCGCCCTGTCGATCCACGGCAAGACCGAGTTTGCCTTCGGCGACAAGGAAATCTCCTTCAAGGGCCCGTTCAAGCGCGTGCCGATGCCTGACGCCGTCAAGGAAGTCACCGGCATCGACTTCCTCGCCATGAAGACCGATGAAGAAGCCCGCGCTGCTGCCAAGGCCGCCGGTTTCGAAGTCGAGAAGGATTGGACTTGGGGCGAATGCCTGGCCTTCATCTTTGAAGAGAAGGTCGAGGGCACGCTGATCCAGCCGAGCCACGTCACGCATTTCCCGAAGGACATCTCGCCCTTCGCCAAGGAAGTGCCGGGCGAGCCGCGCCTCGTCGAGCGCTTCGAGACCTATTGCAACGCCTGGGAACTCGGAAACGCCTTCTCCGAGCTCAACGATCCAGAAGAGCAGCGCCGACGCATGGTCGAGCAGCTGGAGCAGGCCCACGCCCGCGGCGAGAAGGAAAAGCAGCTGGACGACGAGTTCCTCGATGCGATCGACCAGGGCATGCCGCCCGCTGGCGGTCTCGGCATCGGCGTCGACCGCCTGATCATGCTGCTCACCAACGCGCCGTCGATCCGCGACGTCATCCTCTTCCCGGCCCGCCGCAGCAAGGCGGACTGAGACAAAGCGATTTCAAATGCAAAAAGCGGAGCGCCCGAAAGGACGCTCCGCTTTTTTGCGTCCGGTAACCTCAGCTAGTGGCCGCTCTTGGCGGGCGCGGCTTCCTCGCCGCCTTCGGCCGGCGCTGCCTCGCCTTCCCCGCCTTCGGCCTTGGCCTCGCCTTCGCCCTCGCCGCCCTTGGCCTTCTCGGCCTTGCCACCCTTCTTGCCGCCCTCACCGCCTTCGGTGGAAGCAACGGCCGTCGGATCGATACAGTCGGAATATTCCTTGAAGGACGCGTTCAGCGTCTTGATCTCGTCATCAGGGAGATCGACGCGCTCGCCGAAGAACAGGCCGTTCTGGCTCGCCTGGCCATCGTAGTAGCGGGCGGTATAGGACTTGTCGTCGATGCCCTCGATCATCTTTTCCGGATGCGGGATATAGACGACGTCGGCACCGATCGCCCGGCCGCGAATGTCGGAGCGCAGCGTCGGGCCGTTCTGGTCGAGGACAACGACCTGCACCAGATCCGGCTTGCTGTCGGCGTAGATCGCCTGGGCCACGCGCAAGGCGGTCCGCACGCGCGTCATCCCGTCGGTGGGTTCAGTCTTGATGTATTTGCGGATCCAGACGTGATCCTGCTTCTTGATCGTCACGAGATTGACGTCGGTGCAGGAGGTGCCGTTCACTTCTTCCGCCGGAGGACCAAGGATCGTATCTTTGCCGACATAAAGCGCCGCACCGCCGGAGGCGCCTGCGAGAAGCGCCACACCGCCGATAACGAACGCCAGTTTCCGGGACGGCCGGAATATACGCAGGATGGCCTTCACGCCAACTGCTCCGTCATCGGCAAAACTCCAACTCGATACATGCTTCGAAAGCTATTCAAGCGACGTTTCGGAATGCTTAAGTGGCGCCAGTAAAAACCTGCCGGCGAGAATAAAAGCCCAAAAAAGGTCCGCCAATTCACAGACTTGTCAGCATGTATTTCCACATGCTCTAACGGGCCCATGGCCTTCACGCTTCGCCAGCTTCAATATTTCGTCGCCGTCGCCGAGCAGGGTTCGGTAACGCGTGCGGCCCAGAACCTTTCCATCTCCCAATCCTCCGTCACCGAGGCGCTGAAGGAGCTGGAAACCGACCTTGGCGTCACGCTGTTCGATCGCCATCCGCGCGGCCTGACCATCACCCATAACGGCCACCAGTTCCTGCGCCACGCAACGAAGATCCTGGCGACGGTCTCAGACGCGCGCACCAGCTTTTCCGGTCAGCAAAGCGCACTATCGGGAACGCTGAACATCGGCGTCACTTCGCTGGTCGCCGGCTATGTCCTCTCCGATCTCCTGGCCCGCTACCGCCGCGCTTGCCCGGGCGTCGATGTCAGCGCCATCGAGGACAATGGCGGCTATCTCGAGCATCTGCTCGTCGGCGGTGAACTCGACGTCGCCGTCATGGTCATTTCCAACCTGCGGGACCGCATGGCGCTGCAGGCGGAAATCCTGGAAACCTCGCCTTATCGGCTCTGGCTGCCGATGGGCCATCCGCTGGTTTCCGCCGATATCATCTCCGTTGCCGATATCGCCCGCGAACCGCTGATCATGCTGACGGTCGATGAAATCGAGGAGAATACCGGAAAGCTGCTCTCGGCTCTCGGCGCCCGTCCGCATGTGGCGTTCCGCACCCGCTCGGTGGAGGCGGTCCGCAGCCTTGTGGCGACAGGCGCCGGCGTCGCCCTGCTGCCGGATCTCGTCTATCGCCCTTGGTCGCTGGAAGGCGACCGTATCGAAAGCCGCGACGTCTCGGGATCGCTCCCAGTCGTCCAGGTCGGCATGGTCTGGCGCAAGGGATCGAGCCTGCCGCAAGCCGCTCGTGACTTCGTCGGCATTGCCGAAAGCATGCGGTCCGGCCGGGTCCGCTCCTGATATCGGAATTTCCGATAATGTTTTTCTGATAAATGAATTTGCGAAAGCGGATTTTTCATCGCAACTTTTCAACCGGGAACAGAATGCCGCAACAAGCGGCTCAAACCGGGAGACAGACGATGACGAATCTCTTGAAATCCTGCACGGCCGCACTCGCGTGCCTGAGCTTCGCAACGCAGGTGATTGCCGCCGAACCGCTGAAGGAACTGGGCAAGGGCGAAGGTGCGGTCAGCATCGTCGCATGGGCCGGCTATATCGAGCGCGGCGAAACCGACAAGAATTACGACTGGGTGACCGGCTTCGAAAAGGACACCGGCTGCAAGGTCACCGTCAAGACAGCCGCCACCTCCGACGAAATGGTCTCGCTGATGAACGAAGGCGGCTTCGACCTTGTCACCGCTTCCGGCGACGCTTCGCTCCGCCTCATTGCCGGCAAGCGTGTCCAGCCGATCAATACCGATCTGATCCCCAGCTTCAAAAATGTCGATGAGCGCCTGCAGAAGGGCCCGTGGTACACGGTCGGCGACGTGCATTACGGCGTGCCCTATCTCTGGGGGCCGAACGTCCTGATGTACAACACCGACGCCTTCAAGGATAAGGCGCCGACCAGCTGGAAGGTCGTTTTCGAGGAAGAAACCCTGCCGGACGGCAAGTCCAACAAGGGCCGCGTCCAGGCCTATGACGGCGCGATCTATATCGCCGATGCGGCCATGTATCTGATGGCCCACAAGCCGGACCTCGGCATCAAGGACCCCTACGAGCTGAACGAAGAGCAGTACAAGGCCGCCCTCGACCTGCTGCGCGGCCAGCGCAAGCTCGTCTCCCGCTACTGGCACGACGCTATGATCCAGATCGACGACTTCAAGAACGAAGGCGTCGTCGCCTCCGGCTCCTGGCCGTTCCAGGTCAACCTGATGCAGGCAGACAAGCAGAAGATCGCCTCCACTTTCCCGGAAGAAGGCGTCACCGGCTGGGCTGACACGACCATGCTGCATGCCGACGCCGAGCATCCGAACTGCGCCTATATGTGGATGGAGCATTCGCTGTCCGCCAAGGTCCAGGGCGACGCCGCCGCCTGGTTCGGCGCCGTTCCCTCAGTCCCGGCCGCCTGCAAGGGCAACGAGCTGATGACAGATACGGGTTGCGCCACCAACGGCTTCGATCACTTCGACAAGATCAAGTTCTGGAAAACCCCGGTCGCCAAGTGCACGACGCAGAGCGAATGCGTGCCGTACCATCGCTGGGTTTCCGACTATGTCGGCGTGATCGGCGGGCGGTAAAGCGCCCTCCCCAACCCCTCCCCACAAGGGGGAGGGGCTCGCAAGCAGCACCGCCTCGCTCCAATCTCAGCGTCTGCGTTCTCTGAAAGGGACAAGGCGGGGTTAAGCCCCTCCCCCTTGTGGGGAGGGGTTTGGGGCGGGGTCTGAACACCACAATTGAAATCCAAGACTAATGCTAAGACCGGAGCCCACCCATGACACCCGCCGTCCGTTTCCAGCAGGTCTCGCGTCATTTCGGCCAGGTTCGCGCCGTTGACGGCGTCGATCTCGAGATCGCGCCCGGCGAATTCTTTGCCATGCTCGGCCCGTCCGGTTCCGGCAAGACCACATGCCTGCGCCTGATCGCCGGCTTCGAACAGCCGACCGGCGGCCATATCCAGATTTTCGGCGAGAAGGCCGAAGGCGTTCCGCCTTATCGGCGCAACGTCAACACCGTCTTCCAGGACTACGCGCTCTTCCCGCATCTCAACATTCTCGACAACGTCGCTTACGGCCTGATGGTCAAGGGAACAGGTAAGGCCGAGCGCCTGCGCGAAGCGGAGAAGGCACTCGAATTGGTCAAGTTGCCGGGCTATGGCAGCCGCCGCCCGGGCCAGCTTTCGGGCGGCCAGCGGCAGCGCGTCGCGCTCGCCCGCGCTCTCGTCAACAAGCCGAAGGTGCTGCTCCTCGACGAACCGCTTGGCGCGCTCGATCTGAAGCTGCGCGAGCAGATGCAGGAAGAACTGAAGAGCCTGCAGCGTGCCCTCGGCATCACCTTCATCTTCGTCACCCACGATCAGGGCGAGGCCCTGTCGATGGCTGACCGCGTCGCCGTCTTCAACAACGGCGGCATCGTTCAGGAAGGCACGCCGCACGATATCTACCGCCGCCCGAAGACCCGCTTCGTCGCCGATTTCGTCGGCTCCTCGAATGTCATAACCCCGGAGTTCATGGCTTCGCTCGGCGGCGAAAAGCGCTGGGCCAGCCTGCGCCCCGAAGCGATCCGTCTCGGCGACGGCGCCGAGGCCCGTGTCGAGAATGCCAGCTTCCTCGGTGCCGCGACGCGCCTGACCGTCGATATCCGCGGCACACGCCTGCATGTCATGCTGCCCGCCGGCGCAGATGTGCCCGATGTCGGCTCCAGCGTGCGTCTCGGCTGGCAGCCGGGCGACATCCACTACATGGATGATGCCGCATGAGCGCCATTGCGATGACAGGCAAGGACACATCGATCCTGCCGGGACGCGGCGGCTTCTTCGGCCGTCTCTCGGACGCCTTCTGGCGCCATCCGAAACTGTTGCTCCTCCTGATGCTGACCCCGCCGCTGCTCTGGCTCGGCATCATCTATATCGGCTCGCTGATTGCGCTGCTGCTGCAGAGCTTCTTCGCGATCGACGATTTCTCAGGAATGATCAGCTACGAGTTCACGCTGTCGACCTATGCGCAGCTGCTGAACCCGACCAATTTCGACATCATTATCAGGACCATTCTGATGGCGGCGCTGGTCACGCTGGCCTCCGCCGTCATCGCCTTCCCGATCGCCTATTATGCGGCGCGCTATGCCAAGGGAAAGTGGAAGGTGCTCTTCTATCTCGGCATCATGCTGCCGCTCTGGTCGAGCTATCTCGTGAAGATCTACGCCTGGAAGCTGATCCTCGCCAAGGAGGGCATCCTTACCTGGTTCTTCGACAAGCTCTACCTGTCCTGGCTGCTCGACGGCATCCTGAACCTGCCGGTGGTCGGCGGCAATTCGCTCTCCGTCAGCTACCTCGGCACCTTCATCGTCTTCGTCTATATCTGGCTGCCCTACATGATCCTGCCGACGCAGGCGGCTCTCGAACGCGTTCCCGGCAACCTGATCGAGGCATCGTCGGATCTCGGCGCCACCCCGCGCCAGACTTTCCGCACGGTGCTCTTTCCCCTGGCGCTGCCCGGCATCGTCGCAGGCTCGATCTTCACCTTCTCGCTGACGCTCGGCGATTACATCATCCCGCAGATCATCGGTTCGTCGCGACTCTTCATCGGTCAGGCCGTCTATACCCAGCAGGGCACGGCCGGCAACGTGCCGCTCGCCGCCGCCTTCTCGGTCGTTCCGATCGTCATCATGGCCGTCTATCTCTGGCTTGCCAAACGCATGGGGGCCTTCGATGCGCTCTGACCGCGGACAGAAATCCCCGCTTCTCCTGAAGATTGCCGCCGGTGCCGGATTGCTCTTCCTGCATCTGCCGATCCTGCTGATCTTCGTCTATGCCTTCACAACGGAAGAGAAGAGCTACCAGTGGCCGCCGCCGGGGTTGACGCTGCGGTGGTTCGCCATTGCCTGGAACCGCCCAGACGTCTGGAACGCACTCGGCCTCTCCGTGCAGGTCGCCTGCATCGCCACCGCGATCGCGCTCGTGCTCGGAACGCTCTGTGCGGCTGCCGTCAGCCAGACGAAATTCTTCGGCCGGGAAGCGATCTCGCTGCTCGTCATCCTGCCGATCGCCCTTCCCGGCATCATCACCGGCATAGCGCTGCGCTCGGCCTTCAGCCTGTTCGATATCCCCTTCTCGGTCTGGACGATCGTGCTCGGCCACGCGACCTTCTGCGTTGTCGTCGTCTATAACAACGCCGTCGCCCGCTTCCGCCGCACGCAGGGCTCGCTGATCGAGGCCTCGATGGATCTCGGTGCCGACGGCTTCCAGACCTTTCGCCATGTCGTGCTGCCGAATATCGGCACGGCGCTGCTCGCCGGCGGCATGCTCGCCTTCGCGCTGTCTTTCGACGAAGTCATCGTCACCACCTTCACCGGCGGCCAGCAATCGACACTGCCGATCTGGATGCTGGAAGAACTCATCCGCCCGCGCCAGCGCCCGGTGACCAATGTCGTTGCCATGGTCGTCGTACTCGTCACCTTCTTGCCGATCCTGGCAGCATATTACCTCACCCGCGACGGCGACCAGATCGCCGGGGCCGGAAAATAAACCAGAGTGGGATGCCCCATCCGCTCGATGAACAAAAGGGAGAACATCATGGACACCCAAATGCTGATCGGTTCGCGTTTCGAAGCGGGCACGGAGACGGAGGAGCACGTCCTCAATCCCAAGACCGGCGAGAAGGTCGTCGATCTGCCGGAAGCTTCGCTCGGCCAGATCGACAACGCCGTCGATGCCGCGGAGAAGGCTTTCAAGAGCTGGTCGCAGACGACGCCCGGCGAACGCTCTTCCTATCTCCTCAAGATCGCCGACGCGATCGAGAAGGATGCCGCGGGTTTCGCTGCCCTCGAGGCGCTGAACTGCGGCAAGCCGATCAATGCCGTCCTCAACGATGAGATCCCGGCGATCGTCGACTGCTACCGCTTCTTCGCGGGCGCCGTGCGCAACCTGCATGCCCCGGCCGCCGGTGAGTATCTGCCGGGCCACACCTCGATGATCCGCCGCGACCCGATCGGCATCGTCGGCTCGATCGCGCCCTGGAACTATCCGCTGATGATGATGGCCTGGAAGCTGGCACCGGCGATTGCCGGCGGCAATACCGTCGTCTTCAAGCCGTCGGAGCAGACGCCGCTGACGGCGCTGAAGATGGCAAAGCTGCTCTCCGAGATCCTGCCCGAGGGCGTCGTCAACGTCATCCTCGGCCGTGGCGAGAGCGTCGGCAACGCGCTGATCAACCACCCGAAGATCGGCATGGTCTCGATCACCGGCGACGTGGCAACCGGCAAGAAGGTGCTGCAGGCTGCCGCCAAGACGGTGAAGCGCACGCATTTGGAACTCGGCGGCAAGGCTCCGGTGATCGTCTTCGACGACGCCGATATCGACGCGGTCGTCGCCGGCATCAGGACCTTCGGCTATTACAACGCCGGTCAGGACTGCACCGCCGCCTGCCGCATCTATGCCGATGCCAAGGTCTATGATCGCTTCGTCGCCGACCTTTCCTCCGCGGTCTCGTCGATCAGGTTCAATCAGGCCGACGACACCGAAAACGAGATTGGCCCGCTGATCTCCAGGCGCCAGCGCGATCGTGTCGAAAGCTTCGTCGCCCGCGCCTCCGAGCATAAGCACATGGAGATCACCACGGGCGGCAAGACCTCCGGCGACAAGGGCTTCTTCTACACCCCGACCGTCATCGCCGGCGCGACGCAGGATGACGAGATCGTTCGCCGGGAAGTCTTCGGTCCCGTCGTCTCTGTCACCCGCTTCAGCGATGTCGAAGACGCCGTGACTTGGGCCAACGACAGCGACTACGGCCTTGCCTCCTCCGTCTGGACCAAGGATATCGGCCGCGGCATGAAGACGGCCGCGCGCCTTCAATATGGCTGCACCTGGATCAACACGCATTTCATGCTCACCAACGAAATGCCGCATGGTGGCCTGAAGCAATCAGGCTACGGCAAGGACATGTCCGTCTACGCGCTGGAAGACTATACGGCTGTACGCCATGTAATGATCAATCATGGCTGAATAACCCAAACGGGTTATTGAGGTAACATATTTGTGATGCTTGGCCGCCGTGAGCAACTACGGCGGTCTTTTTATTGATATATTTCAATATTGCGTTGAAAGAATATATGCTTCATATTTAGGCAAAGCCTTGGCAATGGCCGCGGGGGGCTCTGAAGGCTGATTATTTTCAATGGCATCGCAGATTAATATTTCGGAACTCGAGCGCGCCCTTGGCCGCTTGATCGATTCCGCGCTCATGCCGGACCAATGGGAGAGCACGCTTGAGGCGATCAGCCGGGCCACCGGTTCGATCGGCACGCACATCATGCCGGTGCGCGGAAAGTTCGAGGCAGGCGTCCTCACAACCCCTAATTTCTTAGAGGCTTTCGACGTCTATTTCTCTGAAGGCTGGTACAAGCGGGATTTCCGCGAGCGCGGTTTGCAGATCGGCCTGACCAAGGGCGTTGTCATCGAGCACGACATCGCTACCAGCAGCGACTTTACCCGGCAGGCCTTCTATGCCGATTTCCTGGCGCGCTTCGGCATGCGCTATTCCGCGATGGTGCTGTTCCAGGCGCGTGGCACGACGCTGAGCATCAACCTGCAGCGCGGCATCCATGACGCGCCCTTCGACCGCGATGACGAAACGCTGCTTCTCGGCATGCAATCGAGCCTCGCCTCAGCCGCCGAGCTGGTGCGAACGCTGGATGCGGCGAAGGTTGGCGGCATGGGCGAGGCTTTCGATATGACGGCTGCGGCGGCGATCTTCTTCGACCGCAAGGGCCGCATCACCCATCTCAATGCCCGGGCCGAGGGCTTGCTCGACGACGACATTCGGATCGCCGGTGGTGAGCTTTCCACCCTGAAGCAGAGCGAGGCGGCGCAGTTGCAGCGACAGGTCCTGTCTGCCGCCGACGGCGCGCTGTTCATCGAATTGCCTGCCGTTCGCATCACGCGGACAGGAAAGCCACCGCTCCTGGCCCGCGTCCAGAAGCTGCAGGGCTTTGCCGCCGATCTCTTTTCTCATTCCAGCGTCGTGGCGCTGATCACCGATCTCGGCGAGCGCGATGGCCCGAGCATCGAGCTGTTGCGCAGCACCTTCGCGCTGACGCCCCAGGAGGCGACGGTGGCTAGACTGCTGCTCGACGGATCCTCTCCGCGCGAGATCGCCACCATCTGCGGGCTCCAATACGAAACGGCGCGCGGCTATGTGAAGCGGGTGCTGTCAAAAACCGGAACCCAGCGCCAAGCGCAGCTGATTGCACTGCTCTCCGGTCTGAGATCCTAGCCAGCCGCCTGCGCGGCGTAGAGCGCCCAGACCTCCCAGCCGCCTTCCCAGATCATGTCGAGAGCGACATAGACGATGATCGCCAGACCGATCCAGCCGATCCAGCGGAAGCGGCTGAGCAGCTTCGCAACGAAATTCGAGGCAACGCCCATCAGCACGACGGAAAGGATGAGGCCGAAGATCAGCGCGGTCATGTTCGACTTTGCCGCACCGGCAACGGCCAGCACGTTGTCAAGCGACATGGAAAGATCGGCGAAGATGATCTGGCCGATCGCCTGGCGCAGCAGCTTTGGCTTGTGGGCGTGTTGCCCGGCCTCGTCGGCGCCCTCTTTCTCCTCACCCGCCTCCCGCAGCTCCTTGAACATCGTCCAGCAGATCCAGAGGAGCAGAATGCCGCCGATCAGGTTGATGCCCTTGATGACGAGCAGTTCCGCGGCAATCACCGCAAAGACGATACGAATGACGGCCGCAGCGGCGATACCCGCGACAATAGCCTTGCCGCGCAGCTCCGGCGCAAGACCCGCGGCGGCCATGCCGATGACGATCACATTATCCCCCGAGAGGATGATGTTGATCATGATGACTTCGAGATAGATGGAAATGACGGTGGGATCTAAGAAGGAGGACATCAAGGCACTTTCGTCGATGGGGCAAACCGATGAAAAATCCCCATGCCTTCAACCCGCCTGCCGCACACAAACGTGCGGCAGATCGTCATCCTTAGGAATTGGGGGCTCTTCCTGGGCAAAGTTTGAAACAGATCGAAGCCCGGTTGAAAAGCCCTGCGGCCCTGCGATGCCGGAACATTAGAAAAACGCCTGTTATTTCAATCGATTTTATTATGCGGCTGGAACAAATCGCCGTCTGCCGCGTCTTCTTCTGCGTCCAACTCAGAGGAAACTTCCATGCTTAAATGGGCTCTCATATTTTTCGTCATTTCGCTGATCGCCGGCTTCTTCGGCTTCTCTGGAATCTCCGCCGCGACCGCGACCATCGCGCGCGTTCTCTTCGGCATCGCGCTGGTGATCTTCCTGATCTTCCTCGTCCTCGCGCTGATGGCGGGACAGGCGATACTCTAGCGCTTACCGCTGCGGGCGGGCCTAAAGCAGGCTCGCCCCGACATTGATCGCCAATGCCAGGATCGTCGTGTTGAAGAGAAACGACAGGATCGCGTGTAGCAGCGCGATCTTGCGCATCGTGCGCGACGATACCGCAACATCGGCCGTCTGTGCCGCCACTCCGATCGTGAAAGAGAAATAGAGGAAGTCCCAATAGGTGGGCTCCTCTATCTTGTCCGGAAACATCAGCCCCTCTCCCCTATCCGGCCCGCCATAGAAGCGGTGGGCATAGTGGATGGTGAAGAGCGTGTGCAGGAACACCCAGGAAATCAGGATGGTGACGATCGCCGCAATCGCCCGGCCGAAGGCGACATCGGCGGGCGCGTCCTTCACCGAATGAAGCTCGAGACCGATGCCGGCAACGCTGGCAATCGCCGCAGCGATCGACAGGAAGAGCACGAAGGTGTCGGAAAAATCGAGATCCTCAGAGCGTCTGCGGATATCGGAGACGGTCGCCCGCAGCATTTTCCGCCAGCTGATGCAGATGAAGACGATCGCCGTGACGTTCCAGCCGACCAGCACATTCTTGGCGCTGATCTCGCGCGACGTCAGAAGCAGGAAGACCGCAAAGCCGGCAGCAAAGGCGATGATGAAACTGCCGTGCCTGACCGCATAGGTCATCACCGACCCGGAACGCTTTCCGCCTGCCATGAAGCTTCTCCCGTCTTGCTGTCGATATCAAACACGAAAAAGGCCCGGGCGCCATCGGCGTCCGGGCCTTTTCAAACACTTATCCGGCAGGATCAGGCAGCGGCGAGCTGAAGCTCCTTCTGGACCATGCCACGCAGCGTGCCGAGGTCCTTGGCAAAAGCGCGGATGCCTTCGGCGAGTTTTTCGGTCGCCATCGCATCTTCGTTCATCATCCAGCGGAAGGTCTTTTCATCGACACTCATCTTCGCGGCCGGCTTGACCGTCTCGGGCGAGAGCTTGCGCTCCAGCTTGCCCTGATCGTTCGACAGCTCGTCGAGTAGGTTCGGCGCAATCGTCAGGCGGTCGCAACCAGCCAGCGCTTCGATTTCACCGGCGCTGCGGAACGAGGCGCCCATGACGATGGTCTTGATGTCGTTGGCCTTGTAGTAGTTGTAGATATCGCGAACGGAGATGACGCCCGGATCTTCCTCAGGCGTGAACTCCTTGCCGGTGGACTTCTTGTACCAGTCGAGGATGCGGCCGACGAAGGGCGAGATCAGGAACACCTTTGCATCGGCGCAGGCAACGGCCTGCGCCTTGGAGAAGAGAAGCGTCAGGTTGCAGTCGATGCCTTCCTTCTGCAGTACTTCGGCAGCGCGGATGCCTTCCCAGGTCGACGCGAGCTTGATCAGGATACGGTCACGCTCAATGCCGCGCTCCTTGTAGGAGGCGATGATCGAACGGGCCTTTGCAAGCGATGCTTCGGTATCGAAGGAAAGGTCGGCATCGACTTCGGTCGAAACGCGGCCCGGAACAAGCTTCACGAGAGCGGCGCCGACGGAGATCGCCAGGCGGTCTGCAACGGCAGCCGAAACGGCTTCGGCATTGCCGCTCTGCTTCTTGCCCCAGGCAACGCCTTCTTTGATCGCATCGGCAAACATCGGCGTGCCCAATGCCTTCAGAACGATGCTCGGGTTCGTGGTGCAATCGACCGGCTTCAGACGGGCAACGGCCTCGATGTCGCCGGTATCGGCAACCACCGTGGTTATCTCGCGGAGTTGGTCAAGCTTGGATGTCATGGTCAAAATCCTTTGTGACTGAGCTGCGGACCGGCGCGATCTTCGCCCGGAAAAGAGTTGATCTACGGAATGCTGACGTTCGTGTTGCAGGCGAAAAGGCGCGGCTCCATCACGGCTATTGAGCTAACGTGAGGAACACCCGCAGTGTTCCCGGTGCGGAGGGAAAGAATGGCGCGATAATTCCGCGCAGGCAATGCCCGCGGCACCATGGCCGGTCCTGACTTTCCGCATGCCCGCACACTGTCCTCCTCGGACGGACAATAACGACTTCTGTCATCGATAATATGGCAATTCGGCTCGTCGAAAGTCAAGGACATTTGTGCATTTCAATTGACATAAGTGTCACACCCGTCAATATCGCCGGGGAACAAAGGAATACCTGCACCCCTTTCGCTTGCAGAAGCAAACTAGGGTGAAATTTTCGCGAGAGAAGATGTGGTCAAGCTGAAGCGCGGCACGCATACCGCCTATTCCGAAGCCTCCTCGCTGCGTCTGCGGGCGGCATGGCTCTATTACAACCAGGGCCTGACGCAGAAGGATGTTGCCGAACAGCTCGGTATCAGCCGAACGACCGTCATCCGCCTTCTCGACGAGGCGATGAAGCGCAGCGAAGTGCAGATCTGGATCAACGATTCCATCGGCGACTGCGTCGAACTCTCGGTGAAGCTGGAGCGCGCCTACGGCCTTGACGAGGCGATCGTCGTCCCCTCCCCTGTCACCAATGACGTCAATGCTCTGGCAAAAAGCGTCGGCCTGGCGCTTGGCCAGTTTTTGTCCGAGGCGATCCCCAACGACTATACGATCGGCGTCGGCTGGGGCCGCACGATGACGGCCTCGCTTTCAAGTTTCCGCCCGCCGCGGCGCGACAATTGCAAGGTCGTCTCCCTGCTCGGCGGCATCGTCGCCGTGCATCAGACGAACCCGATCGACTACACCTGGCGGCTGGCAAACCAGCTCGGCGCCGAATGCTACATGTTCCTGGCGCCGCTGCTCGTCGATTCCACCGAGACGAAGCGGAACCTGATCGACAAATGCGGGCTGGAAACCATCTACCGCCTCGCCGAAAACCTCGACCTTGCCATCGTCTCCTGCGGCGATATCGGCCCGCATTCGACCTCGCTATCCGAGGGCTGGATTTCGAAGGCTGAACTGCAGGAGCTCATCGACGCCGGCTGCGTCTGCGATACGATGTTCAATTTCCTCGACAAGGACGGCAACACCATCGATCACTCGATCAACAGCCGCGTCATGTCCGTCGATCTCGACACGCTGAAGAAAGCCAAGCACATCGTGCTCTCATCGGGCGGCGCCCATCGCGCCACCGCCATCCGCGCCACGATCAAGCGCATCGGCTGCAACACACTGATCACGGATGAGAGTGCCGCGAAGGCGCTGCTGGATCTGGCTGAAGGCTAGCTTTGCGGATCTGGCCCCCTCATCCGCCCTTCGGGCACCTTCTCCCCCAGGGGAGAAGGGAAAAAAGAACCGCCAATCACAACATCTGAGACAACCCGGAACGCCGCCGCAAGTGCCTTCTCCCCTCGGGGAGAAGGTGGCGGCAGCCGGATGAGGGGGCTGTTCGCTCGAAGCTGTTGAGAGCTGCTCACGAATAGCTATCAGGCGTGCGCCGACTCCCACCCAAGCATCGCGCGCTTGCGTGTCAGACCCCAGTGATATCCCGTCAGCGCGCCACTCTTACCGAGCGCGCGATGGCAAGGCACCACAAAGGAAATCGGATTGGCGCCAACCGCGGCACCAACGGCCCGCATCGCCTTCGGGTTGCCGATATCGTTGGCGATGTCGCTGTATGTAACGGCCTTGCCGAACGGGATCTTGAGCAGGCTTTCCCAGACGCGCACCTGGAAATCCGTGCCGATCAACACCACCCGCAGCGGCTGCTCCGACGACCACTTGCCCGGCTGGAAGATCCGCTCTGCGTAAGGAGCGGTCGCCTGATTGTCCTCGACATATTCCGCATTCGGCCAGCGGCAGGTCATGTCGTCGAGGCAGGCCGCCTCGTCGCCGAGGTCGCTGAAGGCAAGGCCGGCCAGACCGCGATCGGTCGCCATGACGAGAGCCACGCCGAACGGCGAATGGTGGAAGCCGTAGCGGATCGTCAGACCGCCGCCCCTCGCCTTCCACTCGCCGGGCGACATCGCCTCATGCGTCACGAAAAGGTCGTGCAAGCGGCTCGGCCCGGAGAGGCCGACCTCGAACGCGGTTTCCAGCAACGGCAAGTCTTCCTGCCGCAGAAGCCGCTTGGCGTGATCAAGTGTAATAGCCTGCAAGAATGCCTTCGGCGACAACCCGGCCCAGCGGGTAAACGTCTTCTGTAGCTGGGTCGGCGACTGGTTGAGGCGCGCGGCGATGTCGTCCAGCGAAGGCTGGTCGCGATAATCCTCGGTGATCAATTCGATGACCTGCCGGACGGTCTCGTAATCGGGACCATCGGGGGTGATGTCTCTGTTCAGATTTGCGATCATGTTCATCGTATTTCTCCTTGTAACAAGGAGATAATCAAGGGCGATCTCGCAAGCCACCCGTTTCTTGCGCTACTTTCATAACCGCTGCTTGACGGTCGCCAGCGCTCCTTTGAAGGCCTTGGCAAAGCTTTCGCGGTCATCGGGATTGAGGAAGGAGCCGATATCGGTCCGCCGCCCCTGTCCCGAGACATGCATCGACAGGATGCCGATTTCCTCATGCCGTCTGACGAGAAAGCGGGTCCAGAACGGATTGAAATGATGTTCGACCATCCTGCCGGACGGCGCGAACTTGCGGATCGCCACATCGCTGCGCGACACCGTCACTTCCTCGCGCGCCCGCCCCGATCGATAGTTCAGCCAGAAGGCGCCATAGAGCAGCGCGAAATCGAGCCCGAAGAAGAAGCCGATCGGCCAGGCGCCGGTGACAATGAAGAACATGCCGTAGAGGAAGCAGATGCCGCCTGAAATCGCCAGCAGAATGCGGAAACCCTTGCGGCCGAGAGAGCGGTAAGGGAAAAGTTCGGCTGCGAAAACAGGCTGTTCGCGTGCGCTGTCGGCGTTGCTTTCCGTCATGGCTGGCGAGTATAGATTGTCCATGGCCGAACCGAAACTCAAATCCGCTTCCCGGACTTCCGCAAACTCAAAAGTGATCGTCCGCCGCAAGAAGACGGCGGTTCGTACCGCCTATTCCGAGGCTGAACGCGAGGAAATCTTCCGCCGCTTTTCGATCCAGCGGCCGGAGCCGAAGGGAGAGCTCGAACACAGCAATCCCTTCACCCTCGTCGTCGCAGTGGCGCTCTCTGCCCAGGCGACGGATGCCGGCGTCAACAAGGCGACCCGCGCCCTCTTCAAGGCGGCAGATACGCCCGAGAAGATGCTTGCTCTCGGCGAGGAGAAGGTTCGCGACTACATCAAGACGATCGGCCTTTACCGCAACAAGGCAAAGAACGTCATAGCGCTGTCGCAGATGCTGGTCGATGAATTCGGCGGCGGCGTGCCTCAGACGCGCGAGGAGCTCGTTCGCCTGCCGGGCGTCGGCCGCAAGACCGCGAATGTCGTGCTCTCCATGGCCTTCGGCCAGGCGACGATGGCGGTCGATACCCACATCTTCCGCATCGCCAACCGCATCAGGCTTGCCCCCGGCAAGACGCCAGATGAAGTCGAAGAGCGGCTAATGAAGGTGGTGCCGAAACACTATCTCTACCACGCGCATCACTGGCTGATCCTGCATGGGCGTTATACCTGCAAGGCTAGACGCCCGGAATGCGAGCACTGTATCATCGCCGATATCTGCAAATCGGCGGAAAAAACCTGGGAAATGCCGGCGCCACTGGTCGAGCTACCGCCGCAGGTGATAGGCGAGGCCGTCGAGTAGGCTGGCAATCGCCCGCTCGTAATCCCTTCGCACGCCGCCCTGCTCGATCTCGATCGCAGCGCGGTCGAAGGCGGCCGACAACAATGCCGTCAGTGGTCCGAGCTGTGCCACCGCGGTCGGCAGCAACGCCGCCAATCCCCGCCGCAGGTTCTCCTCCGCATTCTCGCGATCGATCGCCGATGCCTCGGCGCCGAGAACCGAAGGTGCCTCCAGCAACAGAAGCCGCGTCCGCCCCTCTACCGCCATCGCATCGAAATAGGCCGAAGCACCCAAAAGCAACGCATCACGCGGCGACGGCGCCTCCGCCGAGCGGCTCTCGATCTCTTCGGCGACCCTTTCCGCCTCCTGCTCGATGACGGCGCGGAACAGCGCCCGCTTGTCTTCGAAATGATGATAAAGCGCCCCGCGCGTCACACCCGCCGCCGAGACGATGTCCGGCGTTGCGGTTTCGGCATAGCCCCTGTCGATGAAGAGGCGGCGCGCGGCCGTCATCAATGCCTGCTGTGTTTGCTCGGTTCGTTCGCGATTGGTCCTGCTCATATAGCTTCTTTACATACACACTGCATGTATGTTAAATGAAAAAACATACAGAATGTACGCAAATTGAGCAGGAGCATCCGATGAAGTCGACAAGCTACTATCCGGTGATCATGACCGATGACGTCGCGGCCACGGCAGCCTTCTACGTGACGCATTTCCGCTTTCAGGCGCTGTTTCAAAGCGACTGGTACGTCCACCTCCAGTCTGCGGAAAATGAACACGTCACCCTGGCGATCCTCGACGGCAGCCACGAGACCATTCCCGAGCAGGCACGCGGCAAGGTGTCCGGCCTGCTTCTGAATTTCGAGGTCGAGGATGTCGATACGATCTATGCCGCTTGCAAGTCGGCCGGGCTGCCGATCATGCGCGATCTGCGCGACGAGGATTTCGGCCAGCGGCATTTCATCACCGCCGATCCCAATGGCGTGCTGATCGACATCATCAAGCCGATCCCGCCGAGTGCCGAGTTCGCCGCCATGTATGACGTCTCGGCGCTGCCCGCCTGACCTAGCCTCTGAAGGCCGGATCCTTCTGCGACACCAGCTTGTGCAGGTGCACCATCATGCCGGCGGCAAAGAGCGGCGTCAGGAGATTGAGGAACGGCACGGCAAGAAAAGCAGCGATGACGAGGCCGCCCAGGAAGACCGTCGATCCGTGCTTGGCACGGAAGGCGCGGGCCTCCTCGGGCGGCCGGAAGCGCATTGCCGCGAATTCGAAAAATTCCCGCCCCAGCAGATAGCCGTTGACCACGAAGAAGGCGATCAGATTGACGCCGGGGATGAAGAGCAGGAACAGCGCGATCAGATTTCCGACGATCACTACTCCGAGGAACTTGACCGAGCTCATCAGCGCTGGTCCGAACGGCATGGCATTGCCCGGCCGGTCGCTCGGATAATCGCGTTTTTCCACAACCTCCGCCACATCGTCCAGAAACAGTCCGGCAATCAGCGCCGTGACCGGTGACAGCAGCAGCGCAAGGCCGAGCGCCAGCCCGAGACCGGCAAGGATGGCGAAGACGAAACTCAGCCATCCCGCCCATTCCGGCATCTGCGGAAAGAAGCCGGCGACCCAGGGAAAGAGCAATGTGGCAAACAGACTGCGGAGCACGAACCACAGCCCCACCAGCACCAGAAGAGTGAGTCCGAGAACCTTCCAGAAGACCGAGCGCGTCTCGGCAGCCAGAAGATTGCGGAACGACAGGCGAGCGGCGTCAAGGATCATTCGTTGGCGTCTCCATGCGTTGTCCCGGATGTAGGAATCCCGGCACAGAACGGCAAGCGGAAATAAAATTACATGCAACAATGGAAAACTTGTCTACAATTACACACTAATATATACTGCAAACTATTCGATCTAAACTTGAGTCTGAGACGCAGCTTCGGGAAATATTCGCAAGCAGTGTGTCTCACCTAACGCATCCGATATCGCGTCTCTCTGGTAACGAGGGGTATGCCGGCGTGGAAGACTTCGTCCAGAAGCTCAGGCATTACGTGAAATCCGGCACGCCAGCGGAGCGCCGGATCGCAAAGTATTTTACCGAGCACCTGAACGATCTCCCCTTTGAAACCGCCGCCTCCGTCGCCGACCGTCTGGACCTCAGCCCGATGACCGTCGGCCGGTTTCTGCGTGCCCTCGGCTATCAGGGCCTCGACAGCGTCAAGATCCATATTCGCGAAACCGCAGTCACCTCTCCGGTGCAATTGCAGACTTCGCTCAGCGAGTTGCAGACCGATGCATCCGGCGGCAAGCCGCTGGCCCTTCTCGTCACCGAGCAGATCCAGGCCCTGCATCACATCTACCATCTCACCGCTCAGCCCCAATGGGCGGAAGCTGTGGCGATGATCTCCGGCGCCCGTGAAGTCTTCATTGCCACGCACGCCCGCATGGCGGGTTTCGCCTCGCATTTCGCCCAGCGCCTGACCCGAGCCCGCGATGGTGTCCGCGCGCTCGATGGCTCCGGCAGCCGCTTCGCCGAACTGTTTGCCCGCCAGACCGGCGAAGGCGCGCTTCTCGTCATCGTCGATAGCCGCCGCTTCGCACGCGCCCGGCTGCTTGCCAGGACAGCGCGGCGATATGGCTACAAGGTCGTGCTGATCGCTGCCGAGAATAACGACTGGATGCCGGATCAATCGAACATCATGCTGACCTTGCCGCCATCGCGTCTGCCGAACGACGACAATTTGCCGCCACTGATGGCCTTGCTTGATTGCCTGTCGGAAAGTGTTATCGGCGCGACCGGCGACGAAGCATTGCAGCGCGAACGCCGCATGGCGGAATTCGGCTTGATCCTTGGCGAGGGCCGCGGCGGAAGCTAGCCGTTCTCAACGGTAGTCAGTCATTTTCAGGCTGCTTCCAGGAGACGGCTCGCGCCCACTCGTTTGCACCCTCCACAATGAGATCGAAGACCGGGTCTTTGATGTCGTAATAGAACTCTTCATCATCGGGGAAGCGCTCGGCAAGCCGCTGCTTGATCAGGCCATAGGCCTCAGCGGCGACCGCATGGCTGCGCAGAAAATCACGGCAGAGCAGCGGATAGCACTGATTGAAGCGTCCTCTCTCCCTCACATGTACGTTGATCGGTCGACCCTGTGTTCTCCGGAAAAGTATTTTCCGCAACTCGGCGTCCGCCAGCGACATCCCTGGCGGGCGGTGATCGATTGATGCGGAACTTCGCCTGAAGCCGGAGTTCGTGAATGCATCGACATCCACTAGCTCCAGGCTGTCGACGGTCAGTTGCACGTCGATTATATCCTTCGCTGCCAACCCGGGAACCGCGGTCGAGCCTATGTGATGGATCACTGTCTCTGGGGGTGCAAGTAGCAGAAGCCACGGCTTCAAAGCCTGGAACTCATCGGCCCAGGTCTGCTGCGGAGGTAAAATTTTGATAGGCATCGAGCCCTCTCGTTGCTGACTAAACGGGAGAGCCGTTAGATCCTGCACGTGAAGAACAGATGTCAGGCGCCGAAGCTTGCGCGCTAGTCCATCGCCTCAAGCTCGGCGCGGTGGCGATACATCGCCAGTAATCGGCGGTATTCCCGATCATACATCGCACGCTTTCCGGCATTCGGGCTGCGCTCGTCGCCCCCCGGATACATCGCTGTTCCGGCAGCTGCGAGATCGCGATGCAGGCCGCAGGCGACGGATGCGGCGATTGCCGTACCGAGCAGCACGGCCTCGTTCATCTTGGGCACCACCACCTTGCATCCCGTCGCATCGGAATAGAGCTCCATCAGCACCGGGTTTTTCACATGGCCACCGGCCACATGCAGCGTGTCCGGCACATAGCCATATTCCTTCATCTTCTCGAGGATATGGCGGATGCCGAGCGCGATCCCGACGGCCGTGCGCCAATAGAGCGCGCAGAGCCCATCGAAGGATGTGTCGAGCGTCAGGCCGCTGACAACGCCGACGGCATGAGGATCGGCAAGCGGCGAGCGGTTGCCGTGAAAATCCGGCAACACGAAGATGCGGGCGCCGAAGGCATCGTCGCCCTCCTCGGCGCGAAGCTGCGCAACGCGGGCGGCGATCTTCTGGTGGAGTGCGGCGGTCGGCTCGCCGCCTGCGGCATGCATCCGCACGATATGATCGAGAAGCGCGCCGGTCGCCGACTGCCCGGCTTCGACAAGCCAGGACTGCGGGAAGACCGCTTCGTAATAGGGACCCCACATGCCGTGGCTCGGCCGCCGTTCGCGCGAGAAGGAAACAATACAGCTCGATGTGCCGGCAATCAACGCCAGCTGCCTCTCAAGCGCCCGCGGATCATCGGCAAAGCCGCCGAGTGTTCCGAGCGCTCCGGCATAGGCGTCGATCATCCCCGCCGAGACGTGGCAGGCCGTCGTCAGACCAAGCGCCGACGCCGCCTCCTGGGTCAGTGTCCCGACGCTCGCGCCGACCGGTGCCGTATCATCGGGAAGATGTCCACGCTCCAGAAGATCCTCAAGTCCGATTTCTGCCAGGAAGTCCTTCCGCCAGCCGTCTTTCTCATGGGAAAGATAGTTCCACTTGGCCGTCAGCGTACAACGCGAGCGATTGAGCGATCCCGTCGCTTTCCAGGTCATGAAGTCAGCAAGGTCGAAAAAGTAGCCGGCATTCATCCAGGTGCCCGGCAGCTTCTTCTTCAGCCACATCAGCTTCGGCATTTCCATTTCGGGCGACATGAAATGCCCGGAATGCTCCAACACCGCATGCTCTGTCGCCGTGCAGAAATCGGCTTCCTGCAGTGCCCGATGGTCGAGCCAGACGATGGTGTCGAACCGTTTTTCGCCGCTGGTCGAAACGGAAATCTGCCGCCCCTCGACATCGCGCACGACGAGCGAGCAGGTGCCATCGAAGCCGATCGCGCCAATCGAAGCGGGCGCCACGCCCGACTGTTCCACGGCCTTGCGGACCGAGATGCAGACGGCCGACCAGATATTTTCGGAATCATGCTCTGCGTGGTTTTCACGCGGTCTGTTCATGATGATCGGATGCTCGGCCTTGCCCAGCAACCGGCCGGTTGCGTCGAAGACACCGGCGCGCGCACTGCCGGTGCCGACATCCACCGCAACCACGTGATCATGCATCAGGGGCGCATCCCATCCAGCTCTTGTTTCTGGATAAGGTGTATCAAATCCGGCATCACGTCAAACACCGCTTCGGGAGAAAGCCGGTCAAGTTCAGCACGATAGCCTTCGAAATTGGCGTGCGAGCCACCGGTAAAGGCGAAGACGCGCATGCCCGCCGCCTTTGCTGCCTCGATGCCTGCCGGGCTGTCTTCGATGACCACGCAATTCTCCGGCTCGACATGCATTTCCCGCGCTGCATGCAGAAAGAGATCCGGTGCCGGCTTGCCGTTTTTCACCATGCTGGCGCTGAAGATGTTTGGCAGCTTGTCGATGAGACCGGTGACCGAAAGCGAAAGCTTGATCCGCTCGACCTGGCTCGACGAGGCAACGCAGCAGGGAAGATGCAGCGCGTCGATCGTCGCGCCGATACCCTCGATCGGCTTCAGCTCATTGCGAAACCGGCTGTAGAGATCCACCCGCATCCGCTCGAGAAACTCTTCCCCTGCATGGACGTGGTAGTCGTTTCTCATCGTATCGATGACGGTTGCCAGGCTCTTGCCGAGAAAGCGGCCATAGACCTCCTCCTCGGTGATTGGAACGCCAAGATCGTTCATCGCCTTGACGAGAACGTTGACGGATATCGGCTCGCTGTCGACGAGCACGCCGTCGCAATCGAAAATGACAAGCCGTGTCTCAGTCATGAAAGACCAACCATGTTTTCGGACGCGTTGCCGTCCCGCTTGCCGGCAGGCGGGACGATGGCGGCATCATCCGCCGCCATCGCAAATGCTTACACTGCAAGCTTGCCGTCGAGATAGAGCTGCAGCGTCTCGCGGGTGCCCTTTTCCCACAGCGTTTTCAGGGCATGTGCAAAGCGCTTGCGGAAGAGTTCCGATTTCGCCACCTCGCCGAAAATGTCGTCGAAGGCGAGGAAAGCCATCGGATCGTCCTTGGCCTTCAGCGCCGCCGCATGCAGACGGTCGGCGCTGGCATCGTTGAAGACGATATCCTTGCCGCTATCGGTCTTGCCGGCGAAATAGCGGCACCAGAGCGCCGAGACCAGCGACAGACCAACGACGTCCCGGCCCTGGCTGAGATTGTCGAGCGTCGAGGGAAGGATGAATTTCGGCTGGCGGTTGGAGCCATCCTGCGCCAGGCGCGGGATGGTGTCAGCGATCTTCGGGTTGAGCAGACGCCGCTCGATCAGACCGAAATAGTCCTGCAGCGAGGTGTCAGGCACCGGCGGAACGATCGGGATGATCTCGTCCTTTTCGAGCTTGGCGAGAAAGGCGCGGATCAGCGGATCTTCCATCGAGTCATGCACGAAATGAATGTCCATCAGCGCCGCTGGGTAGGCAATCGCCGCGTGGCCACCGTTCAGGATGCGGATCTTCATATGCTCGTATGGCGTCACGTCAGGAACGAAGGTGACACCGACCTTTTCGAGAGCCGGACGGCCCGCCGTGAACTTGTCTTCCAGCACCCACTGCTTGAATTCCTCGCAGTAGACCGGCCAATTGTCCTCGATGCCGAACTGATCCTTCAGGAGATCGATCTCGCGCTGACCAGTCGCCGGCGTGATGCGATCGACCATGGCATTCGGGAAGGCGACATTGGCCTTGATCCAATCGGCAAGCGCCGGATCCGAAAGCTTCGCGGTGCCGATGACGGCATTGGCCGTGACGACGCCGTTATGCGGAATGTTATCGCAGGACATGACCGTGAACGGCACCATGCCCTTGTCCTTGCGCGCCTTCAGGCCGGCGACGATCAGGCCGAAAACGGTCTTCGGCTCCGCCGGGTTCTTGCCATCGGCGGCAATGGCCGGATGCTCCGGATTGAACTTGCCGGATGCATCGATGAAATAGCCGCCTTCGGTGATGGTCATCGAGACGATGCGGATTGCCGGATCGGAGAGCTTCGCGATGATCGCCTTGGCATCGCCAATTGGCAGAATGTCGGCCATCGGTCCGGTGACCCGGGCCGCGGTCTTGTTGTTGTCCTGTTCGACGACGGTCGTCAGAAAGTCCTGGGCCGCGAGCTTTTCGCGCATGGCCGCATCCGACGGCAGCATGCCCGCGCCGACGATCGCCCAATCGTGATCCTGCCCCTGGTTGAACAGGTCGTCGAGATAGATCGCCTGATGGGCGCGATGAAAATTGCCGACGCCGAAGTGCACGATGCCCGCCTTGAGCGACGCCCGGTCATAAGCCGGAATTGCAGCGGTTTTTGCCGCTTCGGTAAGCGTTGCCAGCGATAGTTTGCACGTCATGATCTCAGTCCTCTTGAGGTCTTCCGAAGCGTCAGCCGCTCCGGGTATCGGTGAAGCGGACACCCTGCCCGCCTCACATGGGCACCCCGGCCCGGCCGCGCTTCAGATCGCGAGACCGCCCTCGTTGAATTTGTGGATGCGCGTCTTGTCGGGCGTCACGAAAACCGTGTCTCCGGCCTTGGCCGCGAACTCGCCGCCGGCGCGGGCCGTGATCGGACCGATGCCATCGACGTCGATATGCAGGAAGGTATCGGAGCCGAGATGTTCGGCAACCGTGACACGGCCCTTCCACTCGCCGCTCTCTTTCGACAGCACCACGTGCTCCGGACGCACGCCGATCGTATGCGCGCCGAGCTGGGCGGCCGGCTGGCCCTTGACGAAGTTCATTTTCGGCGAGCCGATGAAGCCGGCGACGAAGAGATTGCGCGGATTCTTGTAGAGTTCGAGCGGCGATCCGACCTGCTCGATATTGCCACGGTTCAGCACCACGATCTTGTCCGCCATGGTCATGGCTTCCACCTGGTCGTGGGTGACGTAGATCATCGTGGTCTTCAGCTGCTGGTGCAACTCGCTGATCTCAAGGCGCATGTTGACGCGCAGCGCCGCATCGAGGTTCGACAGCGGCTCGTCGAACAGGAAGGCCGACGGCTGGCGCACGATCGCGCGGCCGATGGCGACACGCTGGCGCTGGCCACCCGACAGCTGGCGCGGCTTGCGCTCAAGATAGTCGGTGAGGTTCAGCACGCGGGCGGCATCCGCCACCTTCTTGTCGATCTCACCCTTGTCCATGCCCGCCATCTTCAGCGGAAAGGCGATGTTGTTGCGCACGCTCATATGCGGATAGAGCGCGTAGGACTGGAAGACCATCGCCAGCCGGCGCTCGGACGGCGCCTGTTCGGTCGCGTCCTTGCCGTCGATGACGATCTTGCCGCCCGAGACGTCCTCAAGCCCGGCGATCAGCCGGAGCAGCGTGGACTTGCCGCAGCCGGACGGACCGACGAAGACGACGAACTCGCCGTCCTTGATCTCGAGATCGATCGAAGGGATGACCTTGGCTTCGCCGAAGACCTTCGAGACTTTCTGAAGGGTAATGCTGCCCATGTTTCTCTCCCTGTCGTCTTATTTCACCGCGCCGAACGTCAGGCCGCGGACGAGTTGCTTTTGGCTGAACCAGCCGAGGATCAGGATCGGCGCGATCGCCATTGTCGATGCTGCCGAAAGCTTGGCGTAGAACAGGCCTTCCGGGCTGGAATAGGAAGCGATGAAGGCCGTCAGCGGTGCTGCCTTGGAGGCAGAGAGGTTGAGCGTCCAGAAAGCTTCGTTCCAGGCCAGGATGATGTTGAGCAGCAGCGTCGAGGCGATGCCGGGAATGGCCATCGGGGTCAGCACGTAGATGATTTCCTTGGCGAGCGAGGCGCCGTCCATGCGGGCGGCTTCGAGGATCTCACCGGGGATTTCCTTAAAGTAGGTGTAGAGCATCCAGACGATGATCGGCAGGTTGATGAGCGTCAGCACGATCACCAGGCCCATGCGGCTGTCGAGCAGTCCGCTGTTGCGGAACATCAAATAGATCGGAATCAGCGCACCAACCGGCGGCATCATCTTCGTCGACAGCATCCACATCAGAACATCCTTGGTCCGCTTGGTCGGCGAGAACGCCATGGCCCAGGCGGCCGGGATGGCGATGATCAGACCAAGCAGCGTCGAGCCGAAGGAGATGATCACCGAGTTCATGAAGTGGCCGAGATAGTTCGAACGGCTCTGCACTTCCGCGTAGTTCTCGGTCGTCCAGTGAAAGAACAGGAACTGCGGCGGCGAGGCGATCGCATCGGCTTCCGACTTGAAGCTGGTCAGGAAGGTCCAGAGGATCGGGAAGAAGATCAGGATCCCGAGCGTCCAGGCGATCGCGGTCATGATGACCTTGCGCTGTGTTGTGACTTTGCGAGCCATCTTACGCCTCCAGGTTCTTGCCGACGAGGCGGACAAGGAAGATCGCGACGATATTGGCGAGGATGACAGCGACGATACCGCCTGCCGAAGCA